>Ga0068860_100007220_pt1 | contig 11108 bp, 10 predicted proteins | sample KBSSwiS32_FD_66597 | JGI IMG/M metagenome (GOLD analysis project Ga0068860, IMG submission 66597) | Switchgrass rhizosphere microbial communities from Kellogg Biological Station, Michigan, USA - KBS Switchgrass S3-2 | ecosystem: Host-associated > Plants > Roots > Rhizosphere > Soil ... | reverse complement strand
GGAAATGTGAAAATGTGGAGATGTGAGAATTCTGAAGGTCAATCTTCGATTATAAGTGAGGCATTATTTATAATCGAAGATTGACCTTCAGAATTCTCACATCTCCACATTTTCACATTTTCACATTCATCACATTTCCACATTCATCACATTTTCACATTCTTCACTTCTGTTTCCGAAGCAAATGTTTCAACCTGCTAAAAGTTTCCGGTTTGATGTTCAAAAATGAAGCGAGATGCTTTTGTGGCACGCGCTGAAGAAGATCCCGGTTTTCCTGGATGAATTTTATAAATCGTTCATGCGAGGTGAGTCGCATGCGATCGTATTCCCAGTGTTCCTTGTTGAGGAACTGTTGCGTGACAATCATTCTTCCAAGGCGTTCCATTTTCGGACTCGATAGATAAAGATTGTCGACATTTTCTTTCGTGATGGAAATAAATGTAGTGGGCTCTATTGTTTCAACCGCGTAAGTAGAGGGATTGCCAGTTAGGAAAGATTCATAACTGCTGATCAGATCATGTTCTCTTGCAATCTGAGTAACCAATTCTTCTTTATTCTTGTAGAAAAATTTCCGGGCCAGACCTTTCGCAACAAAATTCAAATACTGTTCAACCTCTCCTTCTTTGATAAGCAGATGCTTTTTATCGAACTCACGGATTTCAAGCACTTGAGCGAGACGAGCAAACTCTTTGTCGTTCAGTGCTACATATTTTGATACAAATTGCTTCGCTGTATCAAGTAGCTGCATAGGGGGTGTATTTTAAGCGCAGCAAGGTAACGAGTAATATGATTTTGATAAAAAAATATTGCTGAACGGCTTGAATGAAATTCCTATTGGGCTCATTTCCATAAGTTTCGTCTTTGTTAAATTCAGTCAATTCATGTAGGTTTGCTGTCTTTCGAAATAAAAAATGGCATCATGGCAAAAAAAATCAAAGTAGCAAATCCCGTCGTAGAATTAGATGGGGATGAAATGACCCGTATTATCTGGAAATTCATCAAAGACAAATTGATCCTGCCCTACCTCGATATCGATGTAAAATATTATGATCTTGGCGTTGAATATCGCGATAAAACGAACGATCAGGTTACGATCGATGCCGCCAACGCCATCCGTCAATATGGTGTTGGTATCAAGTGTGCGACGATTACTCCAGACGAAGCGCGCGTAAAAGAATTTAACCTCAAACAAATGTGGAAAAGCCCGAATGGAACCATTCGAAATATTCTTGATGGAACTGTTTTCCGTGAACCAATCGTTATAAAAAATATACCTCGCCTGGTCACGAATTGGACCGCTCCGATCATTGTCGGTCGTCACGCCTTCGGTGATCAATACCGCGCAACAGATACCGTGATCAAAGGAAAAGGAAAACTTACAATGACATTTACGCCAGAGGATGGAAGCACGCCGCAAACATTTGAAGTATTTAATTTCAAAGGCGACGGAGTTGCACTAGCGATGTACAACACCGATGAAAGCATTAAAGGCTTTGCCAGAAGCTGCTTCAATATCGCGTTGAGCAAAAAATGGCCATTATACCTTTCTACAAAAAATACGATCCTGAAAAAATATGATGGAAGATTCAAGGATATTTTTGAAGAGATCTATAAAGCAGAGTTTGAGCAAAAATTCAAAGAAGCAGGGATCGTGTATGAGCATCGCCTGATAGACGACATGGTAGCAAGTGCGTTGAAGTGGAATGGAAATTTTGTTTGGGCCTGCAAAAATTATGACGGAGACGTGCAAAGCGATTCAGTTGCGCAGGGATTTGGTTCGTTAGGATTGATGACTTCTGTGCTTATCACTCCCGATGGAAAAATCATGGAAGCAGAAGCAGCACACGGAACAGTAACAAGACATTTCCGTGATCACCAGGCAGGCAAGCCCACGTCAACAAATCCAATTGCTTCTATTTTTGCATGGACAAGAGGACTTGCGTTCCGCGGAAAATTAGACAACAACCAGGAGCTGATCAATTTTAGCAATGCCTTGGAAGAAGTCTGCATCGAAACGGTGGAAAGCGGAAAGATGACAAAGGATCTTGCTATCTGCGTTCATGGAAATAAAGTGGAGCATGGGAAACATTTTTTATACACGGAAGAATTTTTGGATGCGATAGATGGGAATCTAAAGAAGAAACTTGGATAGCGGGTTATGACTGGCAAGTCTGGTTTCACACAAAGGCACAAAGAAAAACTCTTTGTGCCTTTGTGTGAAACCAGAGTTATTATCTCCGTTGATTTACCGACCCTCAGTTCATAACAAAATCTTCGCAAGTAAAAATCCTGTAGCAATTGCCACTGAAATCGCAACAAACCCCGGTCGCATAAAACTATGATTAATCACGTATCGACCGATTTTAGTGGTCCCAGTTCTGTCAAAATTTATTGCGGCGAGTAATGTCGGATAACCAGGGAGAACAAAATCCGCATTCACTGCCGGGAACATTGCAATAAGCGAAGGATGTGCAATACCAAGCGCAATTCCTAACGGCATCATTGTCCTTGTAGTTGCAGCCTGACTAAAAATAAATACTGCCATCACAAAAATCGCAATGGAGAATGTCCACGGATATGCATTCGCCATATCGCCAAGAACGTGTCTAAGTGCGGCCTGGTTATGATTGATAAAAGTTGAACTCATCCACACAACTCCAAAAACGGAAACAACTGCGGAAGCCATCGAATTAAAAAGGCTCGCTTTAACAACATCTGCAGGAGTCGTCTTTGTCAACATCATGATTATTGCTGCACCACTTAGTGCAACAATTTCGATAACGGTTCCCATCGTCAAAGTTCCATTTGCATTAACGCTTAAGTTAGCAGTTCCGGTAGGCACAACAGGAAGCAATGATGGAAATGCTCCCGCGATAACGATCAAGAGAATGATACACCCGAAAACAATTACTGCAGTTTTTGCTTTTGGCTTCGATGCTTTTTTTTCTGAACTAACGACTGAATCGATACTTGCGGCAAATTCAGGATCCTTCATTTTTTCGATGAACTCGGGATCGGCATCGAGCTCCTTACCCATTTTTAAAACAGAAACCGATCCGGCGAGGACACCGATGATGCATGAAGGAATTCCAATCTTCATAATGTCGACCGCTGCGGTAGGATAAGCCAGGATGGCCGCAAACGCTGCCGTGGCAGCGGACATGGGACTGCCCGTAAGCGCAATATGAGACGCGATGACGGCAACACTCAATGGGCGCTCCGGCCTGATGCGTTTTTTTGCGGAAACTTCAGAAATGATTGGCAGCACCGAATAGACAATATGTGATGTGCCGGCAAACAGTGCAAGAACGTATACGACCATCGGGCCGATAAAAATTATTTGTGAGGGATGCCTCCGAATTATTTTTTCAGCAACGCCAACGAGATAATCGAGCCCTCCCGCTGCCTGCAATGTGGCGGCCGTCGTAACGATTGCAAGAATGATCAACATTACGTCCAATGGGGGTTCAGTCGGGCGCATGTGAAATATCAAAATAAAAAGAAGCAGTCCCACCATACCCATCACACCCAATCCAATTCCTTTCATTCTCGCACCTATCAAAATGGCACTGAGTAAAATGATAAGTTGAACCCAAATCATAAAAGGGTTTTAGTTATTTGAAAATGCAATGGAAGACGTAACAATAATAGCGAGAAACGATAACGTAAAAAAATAGCACGGAGTAAAATATCAGCCGAAGGGAAATTCAAAATCGTGGAAACGTGTTCAGTGTAACAAACACTAATAATGCTTGATCTAACTATTTTCCCGGAGGAGGACTCGGCGCTGCCCGAACGCATCCACGACGCTTGAACGCTTTTAGTATAACGCATCCACGACGCATCCTAGGCGCGTCCAGGAAGCATCCACGAAGGATACATTATGCTACCTATAAATTAGGATCAGGATAAGCGCTAATCGAGCAGGTTTGTCCAGAAAATCCCGAACACTTTTTGCGTCGGTCACTTGCGCCTGTGCCTAGGTTACCGCAAATGCGGGGTTAACCACAGTCAACAGAAAAAAGCCACCCCGAGATCAGGATGGCCTCTAACGATTGCTTGCCATATGAAAAAAAAATTATTTCTTAGCAGAATCAACCTTAGCCTTGATTGTATCAGTAGCGGCTTTAGCAGTTGAATCGATTGCAGTCTTAGCTGAATCAGCTATTGATTTCACAGTATCAGTAGCGGCTTTAGCAGTGCTATCAGCGCTAGATGCAGAACTACCAGAATTTGAGCAGGCAGCGAAAGCACCTACAGCTAATACTAACAAAAGTTTTTTCATTGTAATTGATTTTTTGTTGTTAAATGTGAATGGTTTTAGTTTAATACCGAAATCAGAAAAAAGTAACCCTGAAAAAAAGGGAAAATTGAATATTTTTTATTTTAATACATAAACACATGTCTGTAAGACTTAAACCTCCTATCATAAAAAAATTTCCTATTAACTTGGGTTACGAATCTTTAATTTCGGTATTAAATAAAGCATCAGCGTGAGGACAGAACGCAATGAACAAGATTTATTGAAGGGATTAGCGCAAAACGACAGGCATTCCGTTGAAACCATTTACCGTCAGCACTATAACATGGTGCAAACGTTGATCGTCAACAACAATGGCAGTATCGATGATGCAAAAGATATTTTCCAGGAAGCTTTGATTGTATTGTATGAAAAGGTGAAGTCCGGAACCTTTGAACTAAACTGCCAGATCAAAACATATGTTTATTCTGTATGCAGACGTTTGTGGTTAAAGCGGTTTCACCAACTTCAAAAATTAGCGCCTGAAGTCGAAAATATTGAAGAGGTGGTTCCTGTAGAAGATGATTTAGAATCGTATGAGCAGAAGAACCGCGATTTTTTGGTTATGGAATCGGCGCTGCAAAATCTGGGAGAACCTTGTAAAAGTCTTTTGGAATCGTATTACCTGGAAAAAAGGAGCATGGTGGAAATCGCGGCTGATTTTGGTTATACGAATGCAGACAATGCGAAGAACCAAAAGTATAAATGTCTGATGCGATTAAAAAGAATGTTCTTCGATCAATATAAAAAATAAAGTGATGCAAGAAACTGTTATGTTAGACACCATTGAGCGCTACATCCGTGGGGAAATGCTGCCTGAAGAAAGAGTTTTTTTTGAAGAGCTCCGTAAAAATAATCCAGGGGTTGACCAGATGGTTGTTGAGCACACCATATTCCTCAATCAGATGAACAAGTATGGTGAAAGAAAAGAATTCAAGACCTCACTGCACGATATCCACAACGAATTATTTGAAGCCGGCGCGATCAAAGAAAAAACTGAAGGCAAGGTCATCAAGCTATGGAGGAAATACAAACGCGTGTTGGCTGTTGCAGCATCTATTGCTGGCGTAACTGCACTTGGCATCAGCGGTCTGTTTTCATATCTTTCTCCAAAAGCAGATAAAAATTCAGTCGAGTTATTGAACAAAAGACTTTCTGATCTCACGAACAGGACGAGAACATTGGATGCAAAAATAAACGAAGCGAAAGCATCCAAAGAAACACCGGCTCCGATTGCAAAATTAGGTGGTACTGGTTTTCTTATCGACGGCAAAGGATTCATTGTAACGAACGCGCATGTTGTCACCAATGCAAGTGCTGTAAAAGTGCAGAACAATAAGGGACAGGAATTCAGAACAAAAATCATTTATGTAGATACAAAAACGGATCTCGCGTTCTTGAAAATTGAGGATGATGATTTCAAACCATTCTCTTCCCTACCCTATGGCATCAGTAAAAGCAGTGGTGATTTGGGAGAACAAATTTTTACATTGGGTTACCCTCGCGATGAAGTTGTGTATGGCGAAGGTTACATGAGTGCGATTACGGGTTTTGAGGGTGATACACTCGCATGTCAAATTGCGGTTGCGACAAATCCGGGAAACAGTGGCGGACCGGTGCTCGATAAAAATGGAGATGTGATCGGCGTATTGAGTGCAAGACAAGTTCAGGCACAAGGAGCCGTCTTTGCTATTAAATCAAAAAATATATTTAAGGCGCTCGATGATATCAGGAACGATAGCACCATTATAAAGAACGACAGCAGCGTTGCTTCTATAAAAATTTCACCTGCATCTTCAGTAAGAGGAATGGAGCGTACACAGCAGATTAAGAAAATTTTGGATTACGTGTTTTTGGTGAAGAGCTACTGAAGAATGTGGGAATGTGAAAATGTGAAAATGTGAAAATTTTGGAACGATTGCCCTAACGAATTTCCACATTTCCACATTTCCACATTTCCACATTTTCACATTCCTACATCAAGCTTCCACATTTATATCCACAACGTTTCCGGATACTCCCCAGACTTTATCAATTTATTCAAGCTCGCCTGCACATCAGGCGCATCTTCTTTGTAGGTAACGCCGAACCATTTGGCATCTGTCGGTATCACTTTGATTTTTCCTTTTCCTTCTGTGATGAAACGATCCCCGATGATCGGAATAAAAAATTCTGCTTTCGGATTGTGACCATTTTTCGAGAGGAACTCCCCAAATATTTTTTCAATAAAAGGAAATACTGACGGAGCAAAGCACCAAAAATTCATCGACACTTTTGAGTCGTCCGGTACTTCATATTTCTTGTCACCTTCCTCGTACGTGATCTTATTATTTGCGTCGCGATATATTTTCACGCGCTCAGCAATTGATATCAAATTATTATCCTTGTCAACTTCACAAACGCCCCGGCTAACGGATCCATTTTCGGATAATGTTTTTGCGAGTTCATAACCGATAATGCTGTATAAATCATCGCGACATTCTTTATTTAAAAAATCGGATGCTTTTTGAAACGAATCCTTGCCATAAAAATCGTCGGCGTTAATAACCGCAAAAGGTTCTTGTACGGCCTCTTTCGCACAGAGTACGGCATGTGCTGTTCCCCAGGGTTTCGTACGGTCAGCTGGCACTTTGTATCCCCCTACAAACGAATGCAAATCCTGGTAAACGTAATCTACTTCAATCCGGCCTTTCAATTTGGGTTCAAATATGTTTTTAAAATCCTGTGCAAAATCCTTCCTGATAATAAACACCAATTTTTTAAATCCACTCCTGATTGCATCATAAATCGAATAATCCATGATAGTTTCGCCATTCGGACCAAATCCCTGAATTTGTTTCATACTTCCATATCTCGATGCCATTCCCGCCGCCAATATTAAAAGTGTTGGTTGCATTTACCTAAATTTTTAATTTGAGTGCACGAAAATAAATAATAATGCCTTATCAGAAATTGTTTTATGACCCGGACCAGGCAGGCTTGTCACTGCCTGTAAAAACCGTACCAATTGACAGCTATAAACTATCGTCATTTGCCGACAAGGATATTGAAGTGGATGTGTTGCGCCTGGATGCTATCCACCCGGTTATTTCAGGCAACAAGTGGTTCAAATTAAAAAATTATTTACTGGATGCTATTCAAAAAGGTCACGATACTGTAATCACGTTCGGTGGTGCATACTCAAATCATATTATCGCTACTGCATGCGCGGCAAAAGAATATGGCTTTAATGCGATTGGTGTTATTCGTGGAGAAAAATCTCCACAATTGTCGCACACGCTCGAACTTGCACGGGAGTATGATATGAAATTGAGATATATTAGTCGCGACCAGTACAAAAAAATGCGGGATTCTGTCGATGAATATGAGGACCTCCTCGAAAAATTTCCCGGGGCTTATATCATTCCCGAAGGTGGCCAGGGCAAACAGGGAATAAAAGGAAGTCAAGATATCCTGCGGTTGGCCCAAAAGAACTACTCCCATATTATATGCGCAATAGGAACGGGTACGATGTATATTGGTCTGGCCAATGCCATGGATAAAGCACAATATATTATCGGTATTCCTGTTTTAAAAGGGATGGCCGACCTGCTGTCGCAATTTGAACCGTATTTAGACAATCCGGGGAAAATAAATCAATGCAGTATACAATACGATTATCATTTTGGCGGTTATGCGAAAAGAAAACCGGAGCTCATTGATTTTATGAACAGAATGTATGCAGAAACAGGAATACCAACCGATTTCGTTTATACCGGAAAATTATTTTATGCAGCAACGGATCTCATTGATAAGAATTATTTCAGGCCCGGCAGTAAACTATTGGTGATTCATAGCGGAGGATTGCAGGGAAACCATTCATTATCACCCGGAACACTAAACTTTTAATAGGGGGGAAATTTGGTGTTACCCTTATCTTTGCCACATCACAAAAAGTCCAAAGGACAATTTTATAGCGCCATGCGTCTGATTATAGCGCCGCTTTTATTGGTTTTTCTATTCGTACTCGATGTCGCGGGGCAAGACACACTCCCCGGTTTTTCTGCGATCTTAAAAGATAACGGCAAAGTGATCATCAGCTGGCGAAATAATTACCCCGTCATTAACCAAATAAGCATACAGCGGTCATCAGACAGTTTGAAGAATTTCACAACACTCCTGAGTGTCCCTGATCCCACCATTCCGGAAAATGGGTTTGTCGATAGCAAGGCAAAGGGAACAACGATGTATTATCGCCTGTTCATCCTGCTTGGCAACAGCAAATATCTTTTCACAAAATCAAAAAAAGCGGTTACTGAACTCGTCGCTGTCTTGCAAAAAACAGAACCCGTCGAAAACGAGATCACGCTCAACAGGGTTGACAATCAAAGAATTTTTTATCAGCAGGAAAATACTACCAGGCATAATCCAACGGTTTCCGGTCCGTTAAAAACGACAGCGCCAGCTATTGTTAAAGTGGAAAAAACAGTCTACATCAAAATGAGAGATTCACTAATCGGAAAAGTATCCGGTAAGATGATTGCTGCTTTCCGTGACTCGGTAATTTCAAAAACAAAAGACACCCTGCTGTTTGTGCATGCCGATACAATTCTTATCAAGAATTATATCGCACCAATAGCCCCACCAAAAGAAGTAAAAGAAGTTTATAAGATTTCTACTTTTGTATTTACGGGAAAGGATGGCAACGTAAATATTTCGCTCGCCGACGCTTCAAGAAAAAAATACAGCGTGAAATTTTTTGAACAGGATAACACTCCAATTCTCGAAGTGAAGGAAATAAAAGATCTACTGTTAATTGTCGATAAAGTGAATTTTGTTCATTCAGGCTGGTTCCGTTTTGAATTGTATGAAGACGGGAAGCTGAAAGAAAAGAACAAGCTGTATATTCCGAAAGATTTTTAGGGAATGTTGACAGGCCGACAACCGCTAATTTCCTGTCATCACTTTTTCGAGAATTTCTACGTCAAATACCTTCTCAAAATTCTTTTTCAATTTTTCCCTGACAGATTCCATTGAAATTTTTTTACCTAGTTCTTTTTCGATTGAAGTTACCTGCTTGTGTTGGATACCGCATGCAACAATATTGTTGAAATAAGAAAGATCAGTATTGACGTTGAGTGCGAATCCATGCATGGTCACCCAGCGGCTGCAGCGAACTCCGAGAGCCGCTATTTTTCGTTCTCGTCCCTTGATATCCGTATCAATCCAAACTCCCGTTTCGCCGGTTGATCGTTCACCTTTAATACCGTATTCTGCAAGCGTGCGAATGATTACTTCTTCGAGATTTCGCATATACTTGCCGATATCGGTCCCAAATTTTTCGAGATCGAAAATAGGATATCCAACGACCTGCTCCGGCCCGTGAAAAGTAATATCGCCTCCTCTGTTTGTTTTAAAAAATGATATACCACGATCATTCATTTCCTGTTCTGAAATAAGCACATTTTCCATGTGCCCGCTTTTGCCAAGTGTATATACGGGATCATGTTCGACAAATAGGAGATAATTTTTTGTTTGAAGAGCAACAGGGCCAGAAGTTTTTCCGATTTCAGATTTAATCGACAGATTTTTCTGAAGGAGTATTTCCTGGTAATCCCATGCGCTGCGGTAATCCATCCTGCCGAGATCTTCAAAAATGACTTGCTGCTTTTGCATTTTACAAATTTAATTAAATGTCTGGACTTGTTCGAAGCGTTGGCCGATTGATCATTTCAACTTGCGTAGGTCGAAGTCCGGTTCACACAAAGACATAGAGAGGTTCTTCATCGATTGTGTTTGTGTGTGAAACCGGAATTCGACCCGGGTGCAGTTTCCATCCACATCTCATTAAATCTTACTTTTGCAAAAACTGCAAAATGCCCAACGCGGTCAAGGATAAAGATGAATTGGAAGATTCCGGCGAGTCATCGGAAGAGCTGTATGAGCGCATGAATCTTACCATTGACAAAGGACAGGAGCCTTTTCGTCTCGATAAATTCCTTGCCTCGCGGATGGAAAACGCGTCCCGCAATAAAATTCAGCAGGCCATTGAAGCAGGCCGGATACTTGTCAACAATAAAATTGTTCAACCAAATTATAAAATTCGTCCTTCAGATCACATCATCATCTATTCCGAAAAACAAGTTCACGGAGAAGAGATCATCCCGGAAAAAATTCCTTTGAATATTGTATATGAAGATGAAGAGATACTAATCATAAACAAACCCGCAGGACTTGTAGTTCATCCGGCATCTGGAAATTATACCGGCACGCTGATCAACGGGGTTGCATATTATCTACAGGAAAAAAATAGTTCAATCAGTGAAGAAACGCTACCGCGATTTGGACTTGTTCATAGGATAGATAAAAACACCAGCGGGTTAATGGTGTTGGCAAAAACGGAAAAAGCGGTCGCAAGTCTGGCCCGGCAATTTTTTGATCATACCGTCAAACGCCAATACATGGCGATGGTTTGGGGAGATATTGCCGAAGACACCGGTACAATCAAAGCGCATGTTGGCCGCCATAAACGTTTTAGAAAATTATTTGACGCGTATCCGGATGGCGAATATGGCAAAGAGGCAATAACGCATTACAAAGTACTTGAACGATTTGGGTATGTCACGCTTGTGCAATGCGTACTGGAGACTGGAAGAACGCACCAGATACGCGTTCACATGAAACATATTGGTCATCCATTGTTCAATGATGAAACATATGGCGGTGACAAGATTGTAAAAGGAACTGTTTTTAGCAAGTACAAACAGTTTGTCGAAAATTGTTTTGCGATTTGTCCGCGCCAGGCGTTGCACGCCAAAACACTTGGGTT
>Ga0068860_100007213_pt1 | contig 11113 bp, 9 predicted proteins | sample KBSSwiS32_FD_66597 | JGI IMG/M metagenome (GOLD analysis project Ga0068860, IMG submission 66597) | Switchgrass rhizosphere microbial communities from Kellogg Biological Station, Michigan, USA - KBS Switchgrass S3-2 | ecosystem: Host-associated > Plants > Roots > Rhizosphere > Soil ... | reverse complement strand
GGCCGGCGGCTCTAACATGCAGGTAGATATTTCAAAGCTCAACCTGAAAGCCGGAGTGTACTTCCTCCAAATACATTCAGAGGCTGGCAAAACGGAAGTATTTAAATTGATTATAGAATAATTAATTATCAATCTCTGAACATCAAAGGCCAGTCGCTTAGCAACTGGCTTTTTATATTTGAACAGAATCATAAAAATCGTAACAAAAAAAATCAAGGTCTGATTTTCTCATAACTGTTTTTGTTAATCACTTCAAACAATAATTATTCATAAAGCTTGTTTACTTTGTAGATAAAATTCCACAGGTTGTACCTCGAAAACAATGGATGCAGAATTGGATTATGCTTACTTTTATTTTTACGAAAAAAAAATAATTCTAAAAAAATCGCTATGTTGAAAATGGGGAAAAAATGGGAATGGGAAATCGATGCAAAAACCACTGACTGGACATGGAATTTAAAAGAGTTATTAGCGTACCGCCATCTGCTATTTAGTTTAGTAAGAAGAGAATTTCTTTTAAGCTATCAACAAACTCTCTTAGGGCCGGCATGGATGCTTTTTCAGCCCATTGTAACTTTAATTACTTATGTAATGGTATTTGGGAAGCTCATACCAATTGGTACTTTGCCACCGGCATTATTTTATTTTTCCGGAATTATACTTTGGAATTTTTTCCAGGATAGTTTTATAGAAAGCTCCGGAACATTCAAATCAAACATAAATCTTTTCAGTAAGGTTTATTTCCCGCGGATTATAATGCCAATATCAACAATTACAACACACTTTTTACGTTTTTCAATCCAATTAATTTTCTTAATACTGTTGATTGCATATTATGCAATTTTTAAAGACTTTAAAATAAACTTTACTGTAGTTACCTGGGTTTTTCCGGTTGCATTCATCTGCACTGGTATTATAAGTTTGAGCATGGGGCTGATATTTTCGGTTCTTACAGCCAAGTATCGCGATTTGTATAATTTGGTAAGTCTTATGACCCGGCTCCTTATGTTTCTTACGCCGGTAATATATCCTCTCGCTTCCATTCCGGCTAAATTGCACTGGATTGTTGTATTAAATCCTTTAACTTCTTTATTTGAACTGTTTCGCCTGAGTTTACTGGGAAAAGGGACCGTATCAATTCCTTATCTTACCTATAGTCTTGTATTTATGATATTAATTTTTCCGACAGCTCTATGGATGTTTAATAAAAATGGCAATAAATTAATCGATGTAATTTAATTATGGGAGAAATAATTTTAGAAGTTGAAGGTATTTCAAAGTTGTATCGCCTAGGTACAATTGGAACTGGCTCACTAAAGCAGGATCTAAATTATTGGTGGACAACTTCTATTCTTAAAAAAGAAAATCCTTTTTTTCAAATGGCAGGCAGTGATTCCGTAAAAACGGCTAACCAATTTCTATGGGCATTAAAGGATGTGAGTTTTGAAATGAACCAGGGTGACACTTTAGGAATAATTGGACCTAATGGATCAGGCAAGTCCACTTTGCTAAAAATAATTTCAAGGATTGTTAGCCCTACAACAGGAACTATTAAAGGGAGAGGAAAAGTGAGTAGCTTATTAGAAGTGGGTACAGGTTTTAGTGCCGAACTTTCGGGAAGGGAAAATATTTATGTTAGTGGCTATATCCTTGGTATGAAGAGGAATGAAATAAAAAATAAGTTTGACGAAATAGTAGCGTTTTCAGGTATCGAAAAATTTATAGATACTCCTGTTAAGCGATATTCTTCAGGAATGTATGTTCGTTTAGCTTTTGCGGTGGCTGCTCATTTAGAACCGGATATTTTAATTGTGGATGAAGTGCTTGCCGTCGGCGACGCCGATTTTCAAAAAAAATGTCTCGGAAAAATGAGGGAAGTGTCAAAAACCGAAGGCAGAACAATCTTATTTGTAAGCCATAGTATGCAGGCCATTTCTAACCTTTGCGATAAAGCAATGTGGCTTCAAAACGGGAAAAAGAAAGATTTTGGTGAGGTATCATCGGTTGTAAGTAAATATATTACCGGTGTTCAACAACACCAGCTCAGGCAAAGCTGGGATAACATAGAAGAAGCGCCGGGCAATGAATTTATCAGCTTTAAAAATGTGGAACTTATCCCCCATCTCAAAAGCGTTGACCAACCGTTAGATATCCGTGTCCCTCTCACTTTTAAGTTTAGTTTTTGGAACAAGTCTGACAACGTTTTACTGTCCACCGGCTTCCATCTTTTCAGCTATAGTGGGGAATGCATTTTTGATATTCCAGCCGCCCCGGCATATTTTAATAAAGGGCTCATAGAGGGAGAATGCACCATTCCCGGGAATTTTCTTAATGATGGATCTTATTTTATTTCTTTAATTATTGTAAAAGATACTTCAGTGCAATTATATTATTTTGAAGAGTGTATATCTTTTGATCTTGAAGATTATAGAGGAGAAATTAAATGGTACGGTAAATGGTCGGGAGCCGTACGACCTAACTTTCCTTTCAGGCTTTCCAAGGCAGAAGATGCTTAATAAAGAGTGTAATGAACGATCAGAATTATATATCCTCTTTGCTGGTTTCTATAATTATCCCCTGTTATAATCAAAGTAATTATTTACCTGTTGCTATTGAAAGTGTATTAAAACAAACTTACTCTACACTTGAGATTATTGTAGTGGATGATGGCTCTACAGATAACACCAAAGAAGTAGCCCTGGGCTACGATAAGGTTGTTTACGTTTACCAAAATAACCAGGGTTTATCTGCCAGCCGGAATACCGGGGTGCGATACAGTAAAGGAGCATACCTGCTTTTTTTGGATGCTGATGATTGGTTGTATCCGGATGCAATAAAAATTAATACCGGGTATTTGATACAAAATAAAACGGTCGCTTTTGTATCCGGGGCACATGATAAAATATTTGTGGAGAATAATTTTACTGAAGAAAAGAAACGTGAAATGGAATCCAGTTATATTAATTTACTACAAGGAAATTATATAGCGATGATTGCCGCCGTGTTATTTCAGCGCTGGGTATTCGACGAATTTTTGTATGATGTAAAACTAAAATCATGTGAAGATTATGATCTCTATCTGAAAATTTCGAGAAAATATCCCATCATTCATCACACAGAAAAAATCGCTGTTTATCGGATTCATTCATCCAATATGTCGTCTAATATTCCTGTGATGTTATCTTGTGCTTTAACGGTATTAAAGAGGCAAAAAAAATGGCTTAAAACTGAAGAAGAAAAAAAAGCTTACCTGAATGGTAAAAATGTTTGGAAGAAATATTTCTGCACGGAAATGTATCAAAAACTAAGAAATGGTGACATAGAGGCAAGCGTGCCGGTCTTATTCTCCCTGGTAAGATATAAGCCGAAGCTATTTGCAAAATATCTTTTTCACAAAAAAAAAAGAAAGCAATGGCTTCAAGGTTAAACGACTTGTTATTTTATTAAATAATGATCGCAGCAAACGCATCTGCCAACATAATTAAATTAAAAGATTAGTATCGTTCACAAGACATATCAATGATCAATCAGCTTACAAAAGATGCACCTCTTGTTTCAATAATTATCCCGTGTTATAACCATAGTCATTACTTGCCCGTAGCAATTGAAAGCGTACTTAAACAAACTTACTCGGCTATAGAAATTATTGTGATAGATGATGGCTCCACCGATAATACAAAAGAAGTGGCCGAAGGCTATCCCCAGGTTACTTATATTTTTCAAACTAACCAGGGACTTCCTGCAAGCCGGAATGCAGGAATTAATAAAAGCAAAGGTTTATACCTCGTTCTTCTTGATGCTGATGATTGGTTATATCCTGATGCGATACAAACTAATCTAAACTATTTACAGCAGCAACAAGATGCCGCTTATGTGTCAGGCGCTTATGATATGTTTTACGAACGGGAAAATATTATGGCAGAGGTCAAACGTGAAATTCCGGCAAATCATTACATATACATGCTACATAATAATTTTATAGGTGTACCCGCTGCAGTTATGTACCGGCGTTGGGTGTTTAATGAGTTCTTGTTTGACACCTCACTAAAGGCCTGCGAGGACTATGATTTGTATTTGAAAATTTGCCGGAAGTATCCCGTCATTCACCATACTAAAAAAATTGCGGGATATCGCAAACATTCATCCAACATGTCATTAAATTTTGGGCTGATGTTATCCTCTGCACTAAATGTATTACAGCGTCAAAAAGAAGATTTAAAAACCGGTGCAGAAAAACAGGCCTACAAAAAGGGGCGGATGCTATGGAAAACACATTATACAAAGAGACTTTACAGACAACTTCTTTCACCAAAAGCTAAAATATCTAAAGCTGATCTTGACTTACTATTTAAAAATAAGAGCTATTTATTTTTCAGGTTTTTAATTGCATACCCATTTCGTAAGGTGTTCCCTAAAAAAATTGCTTCGAAAATTAAGTGTAATGATTGATAAGCCCTCTATTGCATCTCCATTGGTTTCTATAATTATTCCGTGCTATAATCATGCACACTATTTATCCACTGCCATTGAAAGTGTATTAACGCAAAGCTATTCTTCTATCGAAATTGTTGTGGTTGATGACGGCTCAACAGATCAAACAAAACAGGTGGCACAAAACTATTCGCCGATTAAATACATCTATCAAGACAACCGGGGATTATCAGCAAGCAGAAACACAGGAATAAAAAATTGCGCCGGAGCTTACATTGCTTTTTTGGATGCCGATGATTGGCTTTATCCAAATGCAATAGAAACTAATCTTAACTACCTTCAGCAAAATGAAAAATTTGCTTTTGTATCCGGAGCCTATGATAATGTGTACGAAAACAACAACATCACCGGATGTGAAACAGAAATCAGGACAGATCATTACGAACACTTTTTGGATTATAATTATGTTGGTATGATATCAGCAGTTTTATTCAGGCGCTGGGTGTTTGATGAATTTTTATTTGACACTACACTGAGAGCCTGCGAAGATCATGATGTGTATTTGAAAGTTTCAAGAAAGTACCCCGTTATTCATCACACTCAAAAGATTGCTGCCTATAGAAGACTATCGACTAGCATGTCTTCAAATATTCCGCTCCTGTTATCAACTGCATTAATCATATTAAAGCGACAGAAAAAACAATTAAGAACAAATGGTGAAAGAAAAGTGTATGACCGTTCGTATAATTCTTTATATAAACAACTTTATTTATTGGATATCCCCGTGTCTAAAGAAAATATTTATGTATTTAAAGAAGATTATTTTACCTTTTACAAATACAAACTGCTTTCATTTTTTAAAAGCAATAAATCCATGATCAAATCAAAAATTAAAAAGCTTATTCCGGATCCAATCTTAAAAGGATTACATAAACTCGCTTCTCCAAAGCCATCAACGCCCCCTGTTAAAAATGTGTCGCTCGGAGATTTTGATCGTCTCACTCCTTTTAGCCAGGCATTTGGCTTTGATAGGGGAGGAGCAATAGACCGGTATTACATTGAGAATTTTTTACAGAAAGAATCAGGAAGTATTTTTGGAAGGGTACTTGAAATTGGCGAGAACTCGTATACCTTATTGTACGGAGATAAAAAAGTAACCAAAAGTGATATCCTTCATGTAGATGAAAAAAATACCTCTGCAACTTTTATTGGAGACATAAGTGACGCTCCTCATATTCCCGACAGCATTTTTGACTGTATAATTCTCACTCAAACATTGCACCTTATCTATGACTTTAAAGGGGCGCTTAAAACTTGTCATCGCATTTTAAAACCGGGTGGAACTTTGCTGCTCACCGTGCCTTACATTACATCAATTGATCACGATGAGTGGAACTCTACCTGGTACTGGGCATTTACTGACAAAGTGTTAAAACTATTAATGGCTGAAACTTTCCCTGGTGGTACTGCTGAAGTAAAATCGTTTGGAAATGTATTTGTAGCAACTGCATTTTTGTATGGCATGGGATTGTCGGAAGTACCTAAAGAAAAATTAGATTATCACGATCCCTATTTCCAGGTAATAATTACTGTAAAGGCCGTAAAATAAATTGTAATAATAACGGATGTCCAACATAAGAAAAAAGATAAAAAATTATTTCAAGCGGCAGGCAATTATTTTAATGTATCACCGCATAGCAAGTTCAGCAATTGATCCCTGGGAATTGGCGGTTGATGCAGACAACTTTGAACAACACTTACAGGTATTAAAAAAAAATTATGCAGTTGCGCCCTTACCTCAATTAATGGAACAATTAAAAAAAAAGAAGATTAAAAAAAAATCCATAGCCATTACTTTCGACGATGGTTATGCGGATAATTATTTTACTGCCAAACCACTTTTAGAAAAATATAATTTACCCGCTACTTTTTTTATCACATCAAAAAATATTGATTCACAAAAAGAATTCTGGTGGGATGAGTTAGCGGAAATTTTGTTGCTAACCAATAAACTCCCTCAAACATTATCAGTAGAAATAAATGGCCATTCTTTTTTTTATGACCTTGCCGCGGAAACACTCTTAACAGAAGAATTGCGGGACAAGCACAAAAAATTTATCGCTTATAATCCTGAGACTTTACGTTCGGGGCTTTATTATAAACTCTGGGAGTACCTTACTCCAATGACGGTTCACGAACAACTGCAATTAATACAAGAAATAAGAACATGGGCAGGTGTTACAGAAGTTGCCCGGCCAGAATATTGCTGCATGTCTTCTCATCAAATTGAAGAAGTGTCTATTAATAATTTATTTGAAATTGGGGGACATACAATGTCGCATCCCGCATTGTCGTATCATGAAAAAGAAATACAGCATGAAGAAATTTTAAGGAATAAAATTCTTCTGGAGAATATCACCGGAAAAAAAATAAACTTATTCGCATACCCTTCAGGAAAGTATAATAATTCAACTATAGAAATATTGAAGCAGCTTTATTTTGACGCAGCCTTTACAACGGATGCTGACATAGTTAAAAAAGATTCAGATGCCTTTACACTTGGAAGATTCCAGGTAAATAATTGGGACGGTAATAAGTTTAAGCGAATGCTTGCAAAATGGGCTGACTATGAAAAATAAATTTGTTATCAACCGCCGGGCTATATGAATAATTCGAACAAGGTTATTTTATATCAAGCGTATGGCGCAAGCTATATCTATAACCAGGCGCTTTTTTCTATCCTTACTTTGTATCATCATCTGCATGGTGATTTTAAAAATATTAAGGTGGTAGTATATACTGACAAGCCAAACTTTTTTTTAAAATATGGCAAGCAAATACCTATTTCAACAGAATGGCTTACAAAAGAAATGCTTGCCAAATATAAAGGTGAATTAAACTTTGTTCACCGGATTAAAATTTGTGTAATGCAGGATTGCTTCACAAAATATAAGTCTGATATTTTTTACCTGGATAGCGATACCTATTTTACTAAATCTCCTCTGCTGCTGCTTGAAAAAATCAGCGCCGTCACTTCCATTATGAATTCAAATGATTATGATCTTCTATCCGCAGATGACTTATACGAAAATATGGATTGGTTGCTTATTCGCAGAGCGATCGGAAGCTATAACTATACCATTAAAAATAAAAGCATTAAAATACCTCTCACAACACGTATGTGGAATGCGGGAGTTATTGGGATGAGCTTTGAAAATGCAAAACTACTAGAGAAGGTTCTGGATTTATGTGATCAGATATATCGTAATAAAAAAGTGTTTACCGCAGAACAATTTTCATTTTCATATTATTTACAAAATGAAATGCAACTGGTTACTTCCGAAGATATTATTTTTCATTATTGGAAATATTTCAGACCTTTTTACTGGAGAGAAATTTATAAATATCATTTCAAAATATTTTTTAATCGATATAGCAAGGCTCCCGTAAAAGAACAGGCCTTACAGGCATATAAATTAACTCTTCAGCATGATGAGTTGAAAGCACCCCCAAAAACGCTATTTAAAAGGATTACAGATAAATTAAAAAAAGTTACCCGTGATAAATAGGGAAGCGCAATAATATCGTCATGTATTGATTTCTTTTTTATTCATTACAAGATCAAAACAAAGTTGTCTGACGTTTTGTTTTTAGTTTTCGTTGTTAAAGAATTTTACTTTTCATGAGCATACAGGATACACCAAAGATTTCTATTATTACCTGCTTTTTAAATGTGGAAGAGTATATTCAGGAAACTATTGAAAGTGTTTTGAAGCAGGAATATGGCATTTGGGAATTGCTTCTCATCGATGATGGTTCAACAGACAAAAGTACAGACATCGCTAAAAAGTTTGCGGATGAATATCCTGGTAAAATTATTTATTGCGAACACAAAAATCATATTAACAGAGGATCAAGTGCAAGCAGAAATGTTGGCATAAAAAAAGCCAGCGGCACATTAATTGCCTTTCTTGATGCCGATGATGTATGGCTTCCTGGTATGTTATCACACATATTAAAATTAATGCGGCAACACCCCGTTTCGATGGTGTGTGAAGCAACTGAATATTGGTACAATTGGAACGATACCGCAAAACAAAATAAAATTGTGCAAATAGGCGCCCCACAAGATCGAGTGTATGTGCCCCCAGAACTCATATTAACCATATATCCTTTGGCTGACGGATCACCTGCAGCGCCTTGCCTTTGCGGAATGCTTATAACAAAGGAATCAGTGGTCCGGCATGGTGCGTTTGATGAATCGTTTAGTGGTATGTATGATGATCAGGCGTTTCTAATTAAATTCTATTTGCATGAATCAGTTTATATTTCTTCTACTTGTGATAATAAATACCGGCAACGACCAGGATCTTTGGTTCATTCATCTCATGGACAAAGCAATTATTTAAAAGAGAGAAAATATTTTCTCAAGTGGTTAAAAAATTACCTCCAACAGAATAATATTAACTACGTGGAAGTTAATTTTCTTTTACAAAAAGAATTACTGTCTTATAAGCCTGTAACTTATTTCCTAAAGTATACTTTGCCTCAAAAAATTAAACGAGTGTGGCGAAAAAGATTCAATTAGTAAAATAATCTTTTGTAAATGTCAGAGCCATTAGTAACAGTTTTAATGCCGGTTTATAATTCAGAAAGATTTTTATCTGAAGCAATTGATAGTATATTAAATCAAACTCTTACTGATTTTGAATTTCTTATAATCGATGATGGGTCAACAGACAACGGTTTGCAAATTATTAAATCCTATAATGATCCCAGGATAAGACTTGTGCAAAATGAAAAAAACCTCGGCATTACCGCCACACTTAATAAAGGCATTCACTTAGCCCGTACCGATCTAATAGCAAGAATGGACGCGGACGATATTAGTTATCCTGAAAGGTTGAATAAACAATATACTTATTTAAGCCATCATCCCGATTGCGCCTTACTGTCAACACAAGCCAGAGTTATTACAGAAGATAAACAAACAGAATATATAGACGATACCGATAGCGATTTCTTTTATTATAACCTTACTTTTTCAACCCCAATATTTCATCCCAGCGTAATGTACCGTAAAAAAGCTGTACAGAGTGTTGGAATGTATACCGTACCGCATTCAGAAGACTATGAATTGTTTTGGCATTTGTCAAGAAAGTATAAAATTTACAATCTACCCGAAGTACTACTTGATTACAGGAACAGTAGTGCAAGCCTTTCACAGGTAAATAAAAAGAAGGAATATTCTGAAGCAGCGTATAACCAATTAGTAAGAAATGTGCGCTTCTACACCGGCGATAATTATACCATTCCGGAAAATTTTATGAAGTGTTTGCAGCATGATTTTGAACCGCTATCCAAAGAAAAGAACATCACACACATAGTAGAGTGTATTCATCAACTTGATTTTATAACCGAACGTATTCTCAATTCTGAAAATGTAAACCGGGATACTAAGAGCATTAAAAAAGCAGCGGTATATAAACGAAAACTTATCCTGTCGTTTTTTGCTAAAACGCTTCCTCTTCTAAAGTCAATACAGTTGTTATTAAGATTAGGAGAGTGTAATATTTTGATTAAACAACTGGGAATTTCTTTTCAAAAAAAGATGCGTTCAATAACCCGGCAAAGCAGCAGCGTTACGAAATGAAAAAATTGCAATCATTTCTTTTGATACTTAATTAAAAAAAATATTTGGTATTGCTGTGATATTTTATTTTAAAGAAAATGCATAATCGTGATTAGAATTCCCTCTTCTCCTCCACATATACCTGCGCTTTCACCGGGTGAAAAAAGACCGTTATGGTCAGTAATGATACCGGTTTATAACTGCATTGAATATTTAGAGGAAACGATTGAAAGTGTTTTAATTCAAGCTCCTTCTGAACATGATATGCAGATTGAGGTAATTGATGACGCCAGTACTGATGCAGATGTTGAGGCATTTGTAAATACTTTATCAAAAGGAAGAATCAAATATTTCAGACAAGTGGCAAACGTAGGAAGCATTAGGAATTTTGAAACCTGTATAAATCGCAGCACCGGTAAGTTAATTCATATTCTTCATGGCGATGACAGGGTAAGAGATGAATATTATAAAACTATCGGTAATCTTTTTGACAAATATCCTGAGGCGGGTGCAGCCTTTTGCAGGTTTACTTATGTAGATGAAAAAGGGAATGAAATTTTTCCACATCCTGCAGAAACCAATAGAGACGGGATTTTAAAAAACTGGCTTTTGCTTATTGCTGAAAAGCAACGGATACAATACGCAGCAATCACGGTGAGAAGAGAAGTATATGAAACCTTGGGAGGATTCTATGGATTGACTTACGGCGAAGATTGGGAGATGTGGGTTCGCATGGCTAAACATTATCCTGTTGCATACACTCCTAAGATCCTTGCTGAGTACAGGAAACATGCACAATCAATATCAGGAAATAAATTTTTGAAAGGTGAATATATGCATGACGTTACTTCGGCAATGGTATTAATACAGGCACATTTGCCACAAGAACACAGGAAACAGATACTTAAAAAATCAAAAAAATTTCATTCCAATTATGCTATAAAAATGGCTAATCAACATTGGAAAGCCTGGCGCAATGAAAAAATAGTTCGGGCCAATATTATTGAGGGTTTAAAAATGCAAAAGAATTTTTCTAACCTTTTAAAAACA
>Ga0068860_100007211_pt1 | contig 11114 bp, 8 predicted proteins | sample KBSSwiS32_FD_66597 | JGI IMG/M metagenome (GOLD analysis project Ga0068860, IMG submission 66597) | Switchgrass rhizosphere microbial communities from Kellogg Biological Station, Michigan, USA - KBS Switchgrass S3-2 | ecosystem: Host-associated > Plants > Roots > Rhizosphere > Soil ... | reverse complement strand
CAGCCCCCAGATAGGATCGCTTTCCGCCAACGAATATTATCACGCCAGCGGGTCTGCAGCGCTGCACGCCTATGAAGTGACGGACACCACGTACCCCGTGTTCACCGGCATGTTGGATCTGCATCCAAACGCCATCTACAGTCTTTTCTTCTGTGGGCAGCTGAATGGCCAGAACGGGGCCGACACCCTCCTGATCGAAGACCATCCGCCGTATCATCCACAGGGAGACAGTACGGTGGGGATCCGTTTTGCCAATCTGTTACCGGGCGGCGATGCCGTCAGCGTCAACCTGGCCGGTAGTCCATCCGGGTCTGAAGCATCGGGTCTCCATTATAAGAGCCTCACTGAATTCAAAACGTACGAGGCAACAACAGCCGTTCCTGGTCCGGGAGGCAATTACATTTTTGAATTTCGGTCTGTTGCATCAGACAGCCTGCTGGCATCCTTTACGTATGACAACAACGATCTCGCACGCTTCAGGAACGTGACCATTGTGCTGGCGGGTGTTCCGGGTGATAATAATACCATCGCCGCCGCAACATTTCTGGTAAATAACTTTTAGTAACCGACGTGTCGCCAACGAATTTTTTTTTGGAAAACACCCGAATCGCATTCAATCATGAGCCATAAAAATGTCATGATCGCCATTATACTCGTCCTTAGTCCATGGATGCTAAACAAACTTTTTGCCTCGGCCCCTTGGAATGCTACATTCGGTGGGAACTGGCAATTGAATGTGTCCGAAAGCAGGAATGGCGCATCGGCACCTGCTGCGATGAATATCATCCAGACCACAGACTCGATTATCATCCGGCGGACAACGGGGGATGGAGTTTCTTTTACCGAACGACTTGGTGTTAATGGACGGCCCTGTTCGTCGATGACAACATCCGGCAGAAAAAAAATAGGTTCCCTACAATGGGATTCGGCGAAGGAGTCTTTCACGGAAACGAGTACACTGAGCGATGTCAAAGATTCAACGATTGTCGTGTTTGATATTACAGAGCATTGGTCATTGTCTAAAGAAGGGAAGAAGTGGTGGAAGAAATCAATATCAGCCGGCGGGATGGAAATGGAACGATGTATTCAACATTGATTTTTGACAGGCCATAAGGGCAAAACGTATCTGGAGGTTGGTCAGCGATTTTTTCCCGTTATGTTCGTATATAGATATCCGTTAGATGAATGGGCATTCGCGACGAAATAGTTTATACACCGTGTAATTTTTGAATACGTGCGGTGTGTCTTGCGTAAACACATGCAGAAATTTATTTTCGTTTTTTTATGTTGTCCTTTATGATTAGTTTATGCGATCCCGATAAATGCGAATATAGATGACTGTTATGAACCATCTCGGTCATCGCAGTTGTGCTCAGATCGATTTTTTCATGCGCCGTTTTGGTTCGACAGATGTCAACATTAAATTTACTGTAACGTTCCGGCTGGCTCTTGGTAACCCGCTCCAACAAATTCCCGCCCCGACGATACATATTTTTTGGTGGAACTGAAGGGTACAAACGTTGATCACGCCGTCAGGCAGATCGAACAAACATTTCTTTACGTAAACGGGAAGATCAATAAATCACCAAAAAAATATAAGGGTACCATTGTGTCAAGCAGAGTGCCAATAGCAGCAGAGCCCAACTTTCGCAAATTGCTTGAAAGGTGTGTTCGGGAGAAAAAATTGATGATCTCTAAAACCCATTTGAAGCATACCGAGAAAATCTAAAAAGATCAAGACCTTTTTAAAAACGACCACGGAGCGAAGCGCAGGGGACTCTTTTTTGAGAAGGTCCTGATTTTTGGGAATGCCTAAGACAGATTCAGAAAATCATTTTGTATATCCATGGATTCTCTCAGTCTTTTTCTTGCATCCCGTAACTGGTTCTTCACCGTCGTCTTTGACGTCCGCATCACACCGGCAATCTCTTTCAACTTCATCCCATGGTCTTTTGACAACAGCAACACCGATTTTGTTTTCGGAGGCAGCGCGTCAATCATTTTTTCTAATTGCTGCGCGGTGTCGCGCACTTCGGACAGGTTCCGGTTGCAATGACTGTGCCCTCCGCGATAACCGATTTCATGCAACGCTTTTTTCCGCACAGCGGATTTTTTTTGTTCGTTGATAAATAAATTCCGCACCATGCAGAACAGGTAATCCGGGACCGAACCGATACCGGCCAGTTTTTCTTTTCTTATCCAGAGACTGGAAAAAATTTCCTGCGCCACATCTTCCACAGGTTGTCGATAGAAAAAAATAATTTGTTTTCGCACGATGCCGATATATCGGTTATATACTACCGTGAATGCGTCGCCGGAACCAAAACTGATCAGTTCGAGTAACAGATGATCGGGCGCTGATTCGATGGACAAAAGTGCCACGACTTTCGCCGGGATTTTTTCTTTTTCAGGAACAACGCATAATGATTTTATCCGGGCGCTGTGGTCGTTGCAAATCATACAGATACTTTCTTACAAGACGACGACGTTTGGAAATGATGGATCGGAATATGTATTTTGCAGCTACACGGAAACATGTATTCAGATGATACCATATTGCTGCAACAACTGGCAGAGGGAAGTGAGCAGGCATTCTCGGAACTCTACAAAATCTACCAGCCAAAATTGTCAAGGTTTCTCCACCCGTTCCGGCACGCAGAGGATCCGAAAGAAATCATCCAGGATATTTTTTTAAAAATCTGGGAGAAACGCGACGCACTCATCGCGGTCCGTTCAGTTGAACAATATTTGTACCGGATGGCAAAGAACCGCCTGCTCGATCTGCAGAAAAGCAGCCGCGCGAGACGTGACCGCGAGTCGAGCGTGCAGCAATATGTTCAGGAAGAAACGGTATCCGCCTTCGAGCCGGCCGAGTATAAAGAACTCAATGAACACGCAGCGCGCGCCATCGATGCACTGAACCAACGGCAACAAATGATCTACCGGATGCGGATGTTTGACGACCTGTCGCTCGACGAGATCAGTGAGAAATTGTCGCTTTCCAAAGCGGTCGTGATCAAACAGCTCTGGCTCGCGAATAAGTCGGTGCGCGAACACATGAAAAAATATGATGACGCAGGTCTCGGTTTTAATTTTTTGTTTTTTGTCACACAATTATTTTTTTAACCGGCGTCCATGACCCGTCGCGGGCGTCGTCTTCTTCAATGGAATCGTTATGGAATATACGGAGCTGTTACAAAAGTTTGCGGTCGGTACTGCCACGGAGCAGGACAAACAGGCGTTCAACGACTGGCTGGAAGGATTGTCTCCGGATCGGTATGTACGGGTGCTCGATGAATACGCGGCCATCATGGCACAAACAAAAAATGTAAAAGAATCGTACGATCAGGAGTGGCTCGATGAGTTGTTGCAAAAAATAAGAATGCGCGCAAACACGCCTGCCGATGTGGTACTCATGTACGGACGCAGAAAATTTCGGTGGTGGGCCGCGGCATCTGTTGTGTTGTTACTGGGCGTCGGCAGCTATTTTTTCATCGTCAATAAAAATAAAAAATCTGACAACATCACCCAGGTATCAGAACTCGCGCAAGCAATCAAGGCCCCCGCAACAAACCGCGCCACGATTACGCTATCCGGTGGACAGAAAGTATTTCTCGACAGCGTAGGTAAGGGAACCATCGCTACGCAAAACAATACCAGCATTGTCAAAACGAGCGATGATGCCATCAGCTACCAGCAACTTATCAATAAGCCGACAAACGAAACACAGTATAATACGCTCATCAATCCGCGCGGAAGCAAAGTCATTGCAATCAGCCTCGCTGACGGCTCACGGGTATGGTTAAACGCTGCGTCGACGATCTCGTATCCCGTTGCATTTTCAGGAAATGAAAGAACCGTATCGATCAACGGCGAGGCGTATTTTGAAATCACGCACGATGCGTCCAGGCCCTTTCATGTGAAAAAAGGAAACCTCGATATAAAAGTATTGGGTACACATTTTAATGTCGACGCATACGATGACGAAGATGCCATCCGCGTGACGCTGCTCGAGGGTTCTGTCAAAGTCACCAACAAAAATGACAGCGCTTTGCTGGTACCGGGCGGACAAGCCGTTGCCAGGGGACAATCAAAAATGCAAATCGATCAACAGGTCGATGTGCAGGAAGTCATCGCATGGCAAAAAGGACTCTTTGAATTCAGAAATGCGACTCTGCCGGTCATTATGCGCCAGGTCGGCCGCTGGTACGATCTCGAAATCGACTACCGGGGAGGGATAACCGAAAAAAGATTTGGCGGCGGGATCAGCAGAGATCTTTCGCTCGACCGGGTGCTGGCGATGCTCGGGGCAAACGGAATCAAATTCGAATTAGAAGGAAGAAAATTGATTGTTGAACAGGAAAAAATAAAATAAAAAAGCTCCTGCTGTAACAGGAGCCTGTCCAGATTTTTCATAAAAGCGACAAAACCTTTATTGTTAAACCCAAACATTGCAAAGCTATGCAATTAACTGCTTATTGCCGGTCCGGTAGCGCTTCGTTCCGGCATGACTTCAAAAAATGGTTGAGGATCATGAAACTGAGCTGTATCCTGATTTTATCTTGCTGTTTAGTGGTGAGTGCAAAAACTCGCTCGCAGACGGTGACGCTCGATATGAAAGACGTCCCGGTGCAGCAGGTGTTCAAGGAACTCATGCGTCAGACCGGTGTTTCCATCTTATACAACGAAGCGCTGTTCAGAAACGCCGCCCCGGTCACGATCAAAGTGAAAGACGCGCCGGTGAAAGACGTCCTCGACCTCTGCCTAAAGGACCAGCCAGTCACGTATTTGATTGAAAGCAATACGATCGTCGTGAAAGGAAAATCAATGACAGTATTGGGCACCGTTCCACCCGGCGAAGTGCACGGGCGGGTGACGAATGCACAGGGGCAGCCCCTGGCAGGTGCGACCGTTACCAACAAAAGGACACAACGGGGTACGGTGACCAATGCGAAAGGAGAATTTATACTGCATGGTATACGGCCCGATGATATGGTTGTATTGACCTTTGTGGGGTATTCCAAGCTGGAAGTGAAACCAGGAAGCCAAACTGACCTGACGCTTGTGATGGAATTCGCCTCTGATGAATTGGATAAAGTGGTCGTTCAGGCGTACGGCACCACCACGCAGAGACTGGCCACAGGAAATATCGCTACGGTCACTGCAAAAGAAATCGAACGGCAGCCGGTGACGAATCCTTTGCAGGCGCTGCAGGGATTAGTGCCTGGCCTGGATGTGCTGCAAACTTCCGGATATGCGAGCGCCCCGTTCAAAATCGAGATCAGGGGACGAAGCCAAATTGCGAACGTTCCGGCTGATCCACTATTTATCATTGACGGAGTCCCATTGACTGTTCTTGAGGTGGGCGGGAACTCGAGTTATTTTGGCGGCTCCACAGGATTTGCCCAGGGAACTTTTCAGGGTCCGGCGGTCGGACAAAGCCCACTGTATAGCATCAATCCCAGCGATATTGAGAATATGACTGTGCTCAAAGATGCAGATGCCACCGCCATATATGGATCCAGGGGAGCGAATGGTGTCATTATCATCAATACAAAAAAAGGTAGTAATTCGGGGAAAGCGAATGTCGAGATCAATGCCTACCAGGGTGAAAGCGTTGTTACCCGGCATTACGACATGTTTAATACGCAGCAGTATCTCGTGATGCGGCATGAAGCCTTCGCGAACGATCAACTTACGCCAAGACCCGGCAATGCATATGATTTTCTGATCTGGGATACCACCCGATACACCGACTGGCAAAAGGAGCTTTGGGGTTCCGTCGGCAAAACGACCGACGCCCAGCTCAGTTTGTCTGCCGGTGAGCGGCAAAATTCTTTTCGTGTGGGTGTTGGTTTCAGGCATGTTACAGATATTACCTCAGCCAGCGGCAGCGACTCGCGGGGATCCCTTCAGATGAACTTAGCGCACAGGAGCTTCGACCAGCGCTTCAGTCTTTCGATTTCGAACATATTCACCGTCAGTTCCAGCGACATGATCAGTTATTCTGGATTGGCGCTCCTGCCACCCAATGCTCCGCCTGCATTCGATGCGGATGGAAAATTAAATTACAGGGGCTGGGATCCGATCGCTTCCAGATTTCCTTTTGCCCAGTTGAAGCAACCCTATACGGCAACCACGTATTTTCTAAATAGCGGTGTCAACCTTAAGTATGAAATACTGCGGGGACTCACCCTTTCCACCAACCTGGGGTATTCCATGGCAATATTGGATCAGAATGCTCAAGTCCCCATTGCCTCGACAGACCCATTGAACAATCAGAAGGGGAGTTCGCAATTTGGTTATAATAATAACAGCAACTGGATCGTGGAGCCACAGCTGGATTTCAACAGGAAGGTAGGCAGGGGGAAAATCGGAATCATGGTCGGGGGCAGTATACAAGATGTAACGACAAAAGGTAATGATGTGAGCGGTGACGGGTACTCGAATGATGCCTTATTAGGATCGGTGTCGAACGCCCCGGTGAAGAACGCCAGTGACTTCTACGCCAGATATAAATATGCGGCCGTATTTTCAAGAATCAACTTCAATTGGATGGATAAGTACATATTGAACTTGTCCGCGAGACGGGATGGTTCTTCGAGATTCGGACCCGGGAAGCAGTTTGGAAATTTTGGATCAGCCGGCGTTGCATGGATCCTTTCCCGGGAAGGCTGGTTTGAAAATCTGTTAGGTGTTTTCTCCCTTGCGAAATTGAGAGCCAGCTACGGAACAACAGGGAACGATCAGATCGGGGATTACCAATATTTGACGCGATGGGGTCAGACGGGCGTGGTGCCATACCTGGGCGTTTCCTCCTATATTCCCACCCAACACGCCAATCCGGATTATCAATGGGAAGTAAATAAGAAACTGGAGGTCGCCGTTGATTTGTCTTTTCTCAAGGATCGGATAAATTTTGAATTGGCATGGTACAGACATACATGCAATAATCAACTGATCTCCCTTCCTCTCCCGCAAAGTACCGGATTTCCTTTCGTGACCGCCAACTCCGTCGCCAGTGTGCAAAACACCGGTGTAGAGATTTACTTAAATGGCAGGATCGTGGAGACAAAAAATGTTTCATGGGAAGCCCGGCTTAATTTCTCAGCAAACAGAAATAAATTATTAGCCTATCCCAATCTCGAGCAGTCTCCTTACGCCTATAGCATTTTCGTAGGCAAATCGCTCAACATATACAATGTGCTGCATTTTACAGGAGTCGATCCGCAAACAGGTCAATACACGTATGAGGACAAGAATAAGGACGGTTCGGTGAGTTCGGATACCGGACCGAACAGTGATCTGTATCAGATTGATGTGAGCCCAAAATACTTTGGCAGCTTCGTCAACAGTATCCGGTATAAAAACATTTCGGTCAATGTTGCATTCTACTATCGACACGCCGTTGGCGTGAATGAGTTCCTCTCAGCCAAGTCCGCCGGCGGCATTTATAACGTGCCCATACAGGTACTGGACCATTGGCAAAAACCCGGTGACGTCGCCCTGTTTGCGCGGTATACCACCCGGCCAAACACGAGCGACAACAATTTCAGGAGTTCCGATGCCGTCCTGACCGATGCCTCCTATATCAGACTGTCGAATTTGAGTCTTTCTTATCACTTCAATGAATCCGTGATGAAAAAGCTTGGTCTGAAAGGCATAGAATTTTACATCAAGGGACAGAATCTGTTTGTCATTACAAAATATAAAGGAGTCGATCCGGAAGTACAGGGATTTGGAAGCATGCCGGTTTCGAAGATCATTGTATTAGGCCTTAAAGTAAACCTTTAAATTTCATACTCGTATGTTGCCCGCAATAGATAACCAAAATACCGCTACGTTAAAATACGGAGCCATCTCGCGATTGACAACTGCCTTGGCGATGACAGGCTTCCTTCTTTTGAGTTCATGTGATAAATTCGTGCAAATTCCTCCTCCCAAATCGTCTCTGACCACGTCACAGATATTTACTGACAGCCTGAATGCGGCGGCAGCTGTTTCCGGAATTTACAGTAATATCCTGTACGGAAGCGGAGGCGTCGATTTTTGCAATGGCGCCCAGACGACCTATCTCGGCCTGTCCTCGGACGAGCTCATTAATTTCCAGGATAATGATGCGACACAATTCTACCAGAACGCCCTGCAATCTACTAATGGATCCTTATCGGCGTTTTTCTGGAATAATCCCTATAACCGGATCTACGCCATGAACGCGGTGATAGAGAATTTAACGAATTCCGCGGCTTTATCCACCGCGGCCAGAAACCAGTTCGTCGGTGAGTCCAAATTTCTACGGAGTCTTTTTTACTTCTATTTAGTGAATATTTTCGGAGATGTCCCGTACATCACATCGACAAGCTGGGTGTATACGGACACCGCGCGTCGCGTAAGCAAAGATCTGATAAATCAAATCCTGATTCAGGATCTGCTCGATGCGCAGAACAAATTACCGGCAGACTACTCGTATTCGAACGGAGAAAAAACAAGAGCCAACAAATGGGCTGCAAAGGCCTTATTGGCACGAATTTACCTGTACGTCGGTGATTGGGACCACGCCAAAATCGAGTCCGATTCGGTCATCAATTCCGGGCAATTCAGTCTGGCTACGGATCTAACGACCGTTTTCCTCGCAAATAGCAGTGAGTCTATCCTGCAGTGGGGACTCAATACGGCATACGGCACGTATAATAGTACGGCGGAGGGATTCAGCATTCTGCCCGTCGACTCAACGCAGGCCCCGCAGTTTTATCTATCCCCGCAATTGTTAACTTCATTTGAGCCGGGCGACCAGCGTTTTGTTGCCTGGGTTGACAGTAGCAACTATGCGGGCGTTGTATATTACTACCCCTTTAAATATAAAGTAGGTATCGCGCAGCAACTGATCAATAGCGCCCCGACGGAATATTACACGGTGCTGAGACTGGCGGAACAATATCTCATTCGTGCGGAATCGGAAGCGCATCGCGGAGAACTGGATCAGGCGATCAGTGACCTCGATGTAATCAGGGGACGCGCGCAGCTCTTACCCTTGTCCCCTGTTCTGCCCCAGGCGGATGTGTTAAATGCGATTGCCCAGGAACGGCGGATTGAACTTTTCGCGGAGTGGGGACATCGATGGCTCGATCTGAAACGGACGGCCATGGTAGATCAGGTCATGTCGGTTGTCACGCCCCAAAAAAGCGGAGGACAGCCTTGGGTCACGACGCAGCAATTATTTCCGATTCCGAAGTCAGAGCTGTCGAAGAATCCTTATTTGAAACAAAATGCCGGATACCCATAGTCGTATCACGCATCACGCATCACGGAAGCAAATGCATCTTTGCTTTAAAAAAAACTTTTATTTTTTGACGCCGATTAGAATAGCGACTTCTTTATTAGGACGAACAATAAAAAGGATGAAGCCATTTTTTTTGTAAAAAAAAGATCAATACCATTCATGAGAGTCATTATTTCATTTTTTTTCATCGCCCTTGTTCAGACCAATGTTAGCGCACAAAACAGCGGGGTCAAATATGAATCTGGTCTTTCCTGGAAACAACTGGTAAAGAAGGCTGCCATAGAACATAAAAATATCATGGTAGATTGCTACGCCAGTTGGTGCCAGCCTTGCAAATTCATGGAACAGCATATTTTGACCCTTCCTGAAGTAGCTGAAGAAATCAATAAAAAGTTTCTGACCATCAGGGTGCAGATGGACAGTACAATAAAAGATGGTGCGGAAATAGGATGGTATGCGAAGGCGAGGATTTTTGAAAAGAAATATAACGTTGTTGCTTATCCGACGTTTCTTTTTTTCAACATGGCGGGTGGCCCGTTACATAAGATTATCGGTGCGTCAGCAGATGGAAAGGATTTCCTGTTGGCCGTGAGGGACGTGGATAGTGTCAACAAACAATATTATACGCTGGTCAATCATTACAAAGAGCACCTGGCCGATTCTGCTTTCCTGGTGAATGCACTCCTCGCTTTTCTGAAAACAGAGGACATGACAAATGCATACGCCATTTGTGACGTCTATTTTAAACAGCGAAAAGGAAATTTTAACCGGTTTGATTGGCAACTGGCCATACTGTCCAGTCCGCCGTCAACCAGCAATGTCTTCCGGAATCTTATGGAACAGCCGGAAAATGTTGACACAGCGTTCGGAATAGGTGTGGCAGATGACTTTCTGATTGCGGTGATACAAAGAGAAGAAGTATTGCCGCTGACAAAAGAAGGAATGCCTCCGATAGACTGGGATGCGCTTTATAGTAAATTGACACTGAAATACCCCCGACAAGCAGAAGACGTCATACTGAGGTCAAAATATGCATACTACGCCAAACGGCAATCATGGGATGAGTATGGGAAGGCGCTCGTTGAATTCTTTAATAAGTACGGTTTTGCCATGGATGCAATCAAGCATAATGAAGTGGCCTGGTCGATTTTTGTACATTGTGATGACCGCGCACTTTTACGGGAAGCTCTTAACTGGAGCAGGCAATCTATTGGACAATTAAATGCCCACAGTGAATCCAATTTCATAGACACTTATGCCAACCTTTTATATAAACTCCAGCGGACAAACGAAGCAATCGCCTGGGAATGGAAAGCAGCTTCACTGGCCATGTCCCAGAATAAAAAGGAAACTGCAGAAAATTTTATGAAGACGATTCAGCGAATGAAAAACGGCGAAAAGATTTGGAATCCCGCCTTATAGTGACTCGGCCGAACATGTTCGTTTTCCACAAAATAAAGAGAATGTTTCTTTCGTGTGTGTATGACAGTTATATAACGTTTCAACGATCTGGATGCGTAACCAGCAATATCCCCGGGCTTGTAAAGATCCCGCCGTCTCCCAATTTCAGATCATTTTCAATTATACATCACCGTTAAAAACCGATTGCTTATAAATTTCTGCATGTAAACAGCTATTTTATTTATTACTTTTAGGCGGAAGAAATTTGTAACGGTGAGCAAAAATCAGCTACACAATGAAGCAGAATTGGTCCGGCGGATGATAAAAATGTATCCGCTGTCTGCAAAGTAATGGAAGCGAATAATACCAATGCAAATTTCAGTACCACTCCGACAGGCGGCGGGACTGCCGCACAAATGTTAGACATAAACGG
>Ga0068860_100007207_pt1 | contig 11117 bp, 12 predicted proteins | sample KBSSwiS32_FD_66597 | JGI IMG/M metagenome (GOLD analysis project Ga0068860, IMG submission 66597) | Switchgrass rhizosphere microbial communities from Kellogg Biological Station, Michigan, USA - KBS Switchgrass S3-2 | ecosystem: Host-associated > Plants > Roots > Rhizosphere > Soil ... | reverse complement strand
TACTACCAATCGAAGATTCAGGCGGAAAAGAAGGCGAGGGCCTTGGCTAAAAAACTGGGTGTGGAACTTGTGATCTTGCGTCCTCCGGTTTTGCTCGGGCCTGGCGACCATCGCTTGCGTGCGACCGGACATATCTTAAGGCTCATGCGCGGCAAACTGCCCTTCATCGTCAATGGTGGGATGCATTTTGTCGACATCCGCGACGCCAGTAGGGCGATGATCAAGGCCATGACCGTGGCGAAACCGCGCCCCATCTATCATCTGACCGGGACGGTGTTGGGGATCGACGAATTCTTCAAGATGGCCGCGGAGATTGCCGGTGTGCCCGCACCAAAACTTCAGTTGCCTGCCTATTTGGCGCGCATTTTGGCCAAGGCGAGCCATCAGATCGAATCTCTCTTGCCGAAGCGCAGCCATCCGCTCTTGCCGGATCCCGTCGTCTTCGAGATGGCGTCCAAGCATTGGAACATCAAGTCTCGCTATGCCCAGGAGTTGGGTTACCAATCCCGCGATCCCGAGAAGACCCTGACGGATACGATTGCCTGGCTCAGGGAAAATCAAAAAATTTAGTCCAAAGCCAACTCAATTTAAAAGTAGCGGTAATGTCCGAGGATCTCGAAACGGAACAGCACGTCTTCGATCTTCGCGCCTTGTCCAATGTTGTGGGCAACGAGCGGGGTCTTATTGTCCCGGGCGAGCTCCGTCATGACGATTCCGACATGCAGCAGGCCGCCAGGCAGGCGCCATGCGACGACATCTCCGGGTAGGTAGTCGGAGGCGACCAAAGTGACCGGGAGGGATTTTCCCATCCTCTGGAAAAACTTCATCAGGTTCGGAACTCTGCGATGGTCGATGTTGGTATCGGGCCGCGCCAATCCCCAAATATGAGGGTAGGCCGAGAAGGATTTCGCCATGTCCTGATGGACCAAGACCTGGAGGTCGACGCCCGCCCCGCGAAAGGCGCGGATGATGACATCGCTGCACACGCCGCGTTCGATCGGCACGTCTCCGCCGGGATAGGGGATGCGCGTGTAGCCCGGATCATAGGTCAAGGTTTTAGTGCTCTGCCAACGCGCGTTCTCCAGCGCGAGGGAGACGGAGTCCTGCGGCGTGGAAAAAACTAAGGCGGGAAAACAGCTGAAAAGAGAAAACAAAAAGAAGATGGTTTTTGTTCGGGAGAAAATTCTTTTACGGAAGCTTTTGGCCATTTTTGATTGTCTTCGATTCTGATTGAGGTTAGCGCCTAAAAAAATGAATGATGAACCCAAGAAAATTCCCGACCTCGCTTACCGCGATCCACTGACCGGCTTGCACAACCGGGTGTATTTCGAGTCCAAGCTCAAGGAAGAAGTCCGTCGCGTCAAGCGAGATCGTGGCATCTTCTCGCTGGCCATTTTGGACCTCGATTATTTCAAACTCTGCAACGACACCCTGGGAAACCGCTGGGGCGACCAAATCTTGAAACGCGTCGGCGAGCTCTTGCAGGCCAAACTCAAGGCAGACGATTGCCTGAGCCGCTTCGAGGGTGATGAGTTTACGATCTTGTTCCCCGGTCAGGATCTAAAAAAATCCGAGGCGAGCGTCAAAGAATTGCAGCGCGCCCTGGCCAAGGGACATTTCCCCGGGCAAGAGCTTTTCGACGAATTGTTCCCGCGCGGAAAACTCACCGCCAGCATCGGTCTCACCGCCTTTCATCCCCAGATGCAGAATGAGTTTGACCTCATCGCCTGGGCCGACTACGCCCTCTACCGCGCCAAGCGGCAGGGGAGGGATCGGCTGGTGATCCAGGAAGGCCCTCCGCACGCGGGCGAGCAGGCCAAAAAGCCGCTGACCCTGTTCGAAGGTCTTTCCGCGATTTTTCCCATGCCGATCGAGTTCTCCAAAAAACTGCAGCGGGCGGTGGAGTTGATTCAGTCCTGGATGGAAGTGGATGTCTGCTCGCTTTATTTCTTGGAAGAGCGATCGCTGGTCTTGCGTGCGACGGAAGGTTTGGAAAAATCGACGATCGGGCAAGTGAAGATGAAAACCAGCGAAGGTCTGACGGGACTCGTGATCGAGACGATGACGATGGTCTGCGCTCGCGATGCGCAACACCATCCGCGCTATAAATATTTTCCTGACACGGGTGAAAGCCAGTACGGCTCCTACCTCGGCGTGCCCGTGCTCTATGAACACGATCCCTTGGGCGTCTTAGTCGTGCAAACGCGCGCGATCCGCGACTTTTCGGAAGAAGAAATCAAGATCGTCCAAGCGATTGCCGGTTTTCTGGGAAGTTTCCTCAAGACCCGAAGCGAAGCTTAAATTCCATCTTGAAAGACGAATGACCCGCGGATTTATTTTTGAGGTGCGGGCGCGTCTTTCGCGGTGCTGGGTGCATCTAAGTCAGACGACGACGATTTATGCAGTCCGGACTGACGGTCTTCTTGCCAGGTGGTATTTCCCTTTTGCCGTTTCTCTGCTCGGGTACAGCGGTCGTCTTTGCAGTCGTCGCTATAGGATTGGCGCGTCAAGGGTGAGCCGGCATCCTGTTTCGCATCTACCGGTTTATTCCCCAAGGGGTCTCCCACGGCGCCGCCGTCGTCCTGATGGATGTCGCCTTCGCCCGTCGATTTGAATTTTACCTCATCTGACCAAGCGTTCATCGTCACACCCAAGACCATCAACATCGTTAAGATCGAAAACCAGCGTTTCATAATTTCTCCTTCAATTCCGAGCAATTTGGGAACCCTGATTATAGCCTGACCTGGGGAGACAGGGCAGGGATTTCTTGGTCCGAGAGGACTCAAACGCGGCAGCTTGGTCTTTCCGTCTGTTTTTGGTGTAATTAAATAACTTAAGGTTATTATTCAATTTTTATTGGAAATGCCAATCCTTCGGCGAGGTTAAAATCAAGTAAGGGATCAGCTTTTTCATTTTAGGTTTTTCATTTCCTTAAGTAGCTTCGCCATGTCGGGTGGGAGCACTTGAATCACCTCTTCGACAGGTGCCTGTGGAAGGTTGGTGTAAGAACGGCACAATTGTAGAAAATCATCGGCAACCCATCTATTTTTTTTATTCTGAATCCGTATTTTTTCTGTCATTTCCGGTGTCCAGCGTCTTGCGAGTGGCACATTCAACTTAATGTATGTCCCATGCATGATGAGCATCATCATAGTTTCTCGAGAAATCAATATTTTATCCAGTTTCTCGGCCTGACCTGGTTGGATTCGGATACCTTCTAATTCCGAACTTGGAAGCTTGGGGTTGGGAGCAGAGTCCATGAGTTCGACGTTGATCAAGGTTTCGTGACTGACATGGGGGACGAATGGCGTCTGTTTTTCTTTGCTGTCCGCGACTTCAATTCGATCGGGATCGCTGGCAAGTGCACTAAGATAATCATAAATTCCATTGGGCTCATATTTAGCAATGTTGTTCTCAGCAAATCGTGCAAACCAGATCAACGAAACTACTTTTTGGTCATCCTCCTCGGGAAAGGAGTTCAAAAGTGCCAAATGGTTGTTTGGATTTTCCCAAATGCGCTTGGCCCAGAGAATTTCCTGTTCGTGGATTTTTTGGAGCTTAGGGTTGGAGGCCAAAAGATTTTTTCTGAGCGCCTCGGTAGCTAATTCTACAGGATTGTCCTGATCGGTGGTTTCATTCGCTGGAACTTGAAAGACGGAATCGCTGCCTGCAGACCGAATTGCGCCGTTTAATTCAAACATATTGCCCCGAATATGCCGGAGCGCCTCTTCGGACACTTCCAGTGCTGTCTCTTCGGGCTTGTCCAAAAACGAGCTGTATTTCGCGAAAGGCCATTCTTGTACCTGATTAAATTGAATTTCTGCCAATTGGAGCAAGAACTCGTGGCGCTTTTGATAATCCGTTCTTTTTAAGTAGGCTTCCAAAAAAGCGGGGTTTTGAAAGACCAGCTGCCTGTAGGGAGCCTGTCCGACGGTAGCAAAACCGAAGAGTTGAAGTTGGAGCCACGAGTCTTTTTTAGGATGATCGTATTTCAGTTTTGCCACCTGATCGATCTCGGATTCAGTAAGGGTGTAGAAAATGCTAGGTTTAGGTTCGTCAAATTCACTCTCTATTGAATCGGATGGATTTGTCGAATCCTCATCCGAATCAACGGGGGACGGAAGAAATCCGAAATCCGAGCTCTGTCCATCCTTCAAGAAAGGATCCTCCTTAAAAATAGCGTCGGTTTTAGGAAATTCATACTCCGTCGAAATAGGAGTCGCGACCACCTCGCCATGGTCCTTGTCTTCAGGTCGGGCCTTCATGAAAAGCAAATCTTCCTCCGAGACGGGAGAAGGGATGCCACGCTTTTTCAATTTTGCCTCAAAGAGCATCGCAGGATAGTAGAGGTCCCCTTTTATTTTTTTCGTCTTTCTGCCCGACACGAGCGACCATACCTCTTTGCTGTGGAGATCGTAGATCACGGGTTGAACGTGATTTTGAAAGACTTGGGCGAGCAAGATCTGATGGGCGGGCAATTTTATCTTCTCGTTGAAATCGGCGATCACGAGTTCCGTTTGCGCGATGCAATTGCCTGGCTTGCCGCGGAGAAAATCGGTCATGCTGACCTTGAATTTTCCATATCGGTAATAGAAGGCCCAATACAGCCCATCTCGCCTCTGCTTCACCTGAGAGGAGTCGTCGCATAAGACCTTTTCGTCTCGAGCCTTCCATGCTTCTGACAAATCCTTTTCATCCGCGATGGAATTCGCCCCGAGTTTGATAAAAAAATTGGCGTAATCCAAATGCGTTTGGTGGTCGTCCTTCCATTGCTCTAAGGCGGACACCGCTTCCGCATTGAGGCCGGTGATGGGAGGATGTTCTTGCCTATATCGATAGAGATAATACCCACCCGCCGTGGCGGCGGCATGTAAGAGGAGGGCGGCCCCAATAAAAAGCGGCAAGGCCGTCTGGACGTGATCGCCTGAGCTGGTTTCTTCTTCCGGGCGCAAGAGATTCACGAAGCGACGTGCACGCTCCAAAGCCTTGTCGAGAGAATTGGGAGAGAAAGGCGAAAAGGGAAAGGAAGACAAAGCCGCCAAGAGCGGCGTCTTAGAAGCTTCCTCCTGACCTAAGGAGGGGACGGCTTCGGTATAAATCTTGGAGGCCGAGGCGCTCACAGCAGTGCGGAGCAGCCCGCCGATGTCCGACAAATAAGACATGACAATTCCTCGAAAAGTGGAATTGCAATGCCTATACCATTTGACTCTGAATATTTTGCTCGTCGAATCAATAAGTTAGAGAAGCAAGACTTAGTGGATGTTTTTAAACGAGTAAGATTTGCAAGGCATTGATGGGCGAGGAATTAAATATTTACACAGGTCGATTTCTAAGATCGGATATTTTGCCCTAGATCTTTTTCTTACGAGCGATGGATGGGAGGATGGCTTTTGAACAATGTCTGGGGCTTTTGCCCCTCAGAGTGCGTCTTCTGCTAGGATAATTTTTTTAGGGGGAATTCCGCTAGCTTTGACGTTGGCTAAGCGTGCCTTTCGCGGAGGAGGAGAATTCCAAGCGACCGTTTCGTTCGTAGAGCTAGAGTTTTTCAATTCTAGTTTACTAAAAGAGCTATTGTAACCGCGCAAAAAACCGTTTTGAAAACCCGAAATGAAGGCAATCCGAGAGCCAAATTCGTAACGGTAAAATAGATCCGGATTCGTATATTCGGGGCGGGCGGAAGCATCTAGTTTTGCGCTCCTGGCCTGATCTTCCTTCGCGGCCTTTGGGCCAGCATCGTATCCCAATTCAAATCCTCTTTGGCGGGAGGGGTCACCGACGATTCCCCCGGTTTTTTTACCTTCAGCTTTGCTTTTCGATCCGACTTTTGGTTTTGGTTGAGATTGCGTTTGAGCCCAGGTGCTCGCAATGAAATATATAGGGGGAGACGTCCAAGGAATCACTGCGGTGGTGCAAATTAAGAAAATCAATATCGCTGAAAAAAACTTTATTCGACAGTCGAAGGTTTTCTGAGCCCTTTTCCTTTGGAAAAGAAAACTCATCGCTTCGCTATTCCTTGGGCGCGATCTTCTTGATGTTTGCGGTCCTTGCCCCATTGATAAAATTTCCTTCTAAATCTGAAATTCAAGGAGGCCTCTTGATTCTTTGTCCTGTCCTATTAAGAAAAAGGGGGCCGAATGCGACTTTTTCCGTCCCGACTAAGTCCCGAGGAAAAAGTCGTCATTCGGACCTCTGGGTAAGGAGGGATCAAGCGGTTGGGCTCGATAAATATTTTTCAGCTCAATTTCTTTTCGACCTTGTGATAGGTTTGTACAGCGCCCTTTTTGGCATCATCAATAAGGCCGCCAGCCGCATCCGCGGTATCTTTGGCTATTTCCTTAACGTTGCTTACCAGAGCGGAGCCGGCCACTTTTAATTTTGAGCCGACCTGAACCTCGCCTATTTTTTTCTCATATTGGATTGCCATGGAATGCCTCCGGTAGATGGTTGATCATCATTGACGGTTAAGTGGGTGATCTCCGGAATAGATGCATCACCAAAGATGCGATGAATAAAACTAGAAAGATGATGAATAAAATTTTGGCGATCGACGCCGCGCCCGCTGCAATTCCAGTGAACCCTAACAGTGCAGCCACAATCGCGATCACTAAAAATACGATTGAGTAATGAAGCATGATGCACCCCTTTCTTACTTAGACAAGATACAGGGGAATGAAATTGAGAACCATCGGGGCTGCCAGGAATTTAGCATGGGGGATTTCTCTATCGAAACTTGGTGGTGGCAGTGGAGGGGGGCAGAGGAGATTCGGCAGGGAATAAGCTAGTTTGCATTTTATGGAAAATGACTAATTCGTCGAAGACGGAACCGTTAATTTGGCCTCAAAATGATTGGAGAATTCCGCGCGACTCAATCGACTGTCATGATTGATATCCAACTGGTTAAAGGCTGCAATAATCCCCTTCCATTCGACTCGAGAAATATAACCGTCTTTGTCACCGTCCAACTCGGTGAAAGTGTCTGTTCCTTCGACTCGGTGATTGACAAACTCCCCCGCCGTCAACGCTCCGTCGCGATTGTCGTCTAAGCGATTGAAGGCACTGACAACTCCATCCCATTCCCTGGGGGAAATAAGGCCGTCTTTATTTTTGTCGAGATCGATGAAGCGATCCTTCGAGTGATTGCGATTGTAGTCGATTCCACGGTGAGCTCCTCCCGTTGCTTCGTTCCCAGAGAGGACGCCATCGCCATTCCAGTCGCTATTTTGAAAAATGAAGGCGCTTCCTCTCCATTCCTCCCGCGTGACGATGCCGTCGTGATTTGCATCCATGTTGCTGTATTTCATCTTATATTTATCGTGTTTCTCGCGGGCGAAACCGCTCGAAGTCGACAGCAAAACGACGAAGAAGAAAAAATATATTATCGGCATGGTCGGTCTCACAGACAGGGAAGGTCTTTTAATGGAATGATCGGTGCGAGAGAAAGATTCGCAATTTTTTTCTAAAAATCTCAATAGGGGATTTTTTATTGAATTGGATAAAAAGCCCGAGCGAGGAAGTTCCGCAATCAGGTTCGAAAACTCCGACACTCAGGCCATGCGCCTGGATTTTATCCAGACGCCAATCTTCCCTTAATCCCTAGGTTCCTACCTTGACCTGAGGAGGAGCATCCGAGGGCTTCGTAGCGTCTTGGCTACCGGCCGTAGGCTCCTGCTTCTCATGTGATTGAGGAACAACCTTTAGGTCTCCTTTTGGAGCTTCCTCTTTCTCTTGTTTGGGGGCGGGACTTGGTTGAATTGGATTTTTGATTTCTTGTTTTGCTGGGTTTTGATTTGTTTCCATATTATTTTCCTTTGTTTTTCATCGTTTGGTTTTTTATTAAATCTTTCCCTTGGGGGCCTGTGGTCTCAACCGAGAGGTGGGATTCCTTTCCATATCAACGGACAGATGGGCTCAAACCGAGCTTAAATCGAAGTCTCAATCCAAATTTTTTGAGAAATGAAAGACCGGCTGGAGAACTGGATGCATTTTAGAAGGGAAGGGAAGGGGACACAATGAGGGGAGGCAGGAATCTGGGCTGGGGGATTTCCTTATTCTTTATTTTTCAGAAAGGCACCATTGGACGGCATACTGGATGAGTTCATGGGAATTTTTCAAATCCAGTTTATTTTTAACATTGGCATAATGAGATTCGACAGTCTTCACGCTGATGTGAAGTTCATCCGCGATTTGCCGAGTGGAATACCCCTGACCAGTAAGTTGCAAAACTTCCAGTTCTCGGTCGCTCAGCCTTTCAGCGGAAGGGCCGGTTACTTTTGCGCCCCACTTCCCGAACATGTTGACGAGTCTAGATTTCCATTTTTCGCTTACGTAAATGTCGCCCCGAAGCACCGTTTGAATGGCGGTGATCACGTGGTCCGTGGCCTCCTGCTTCATGAGGTAGCCTTTCGCTCCGGCTCTCAGGGCGCGTTCCAAATAGATCGATTCGTCATACATCGAAATGATGAGCACGAGCAGCTTCGGTTGTTTGGCTAAAATATCCTTGGTTAGTTCGATTCCACTGGTGCCCTTTAAAGAAATATCCACGATCGCTAAATCGGGTTTTGACTTCTCAATCCCTTGGAGTGCCATTTTGGCATCTCCCGCTTCCCCGACCGAGCTCATATCCTCTTCTTGGTTGATCAGCTGGGCCAAACCTTGTCGAAGGAGAGGGTGATCGTCGACGATGAATACCTTTGCTTTGGCATCTTTGATTTTAACCGAAGAATTCATGAAATCCTACCTTCGCCATTAAGATTCTTCAGGTTGATCTTGAGGATGATTCCCTGGGGTTTGTTCGCTTCAATTTTGAAAGAAGCCCCCATCAAATGGGCCCGATACTTCATGATCTTCAAGCCGATTCCCTTTGAGGTTTCATTGTTCCTAATAAATCCCACTCCATCATCTTTCACGGAGAGATTGAGCGCGTCGTTCCCTTGGGTGAGGGATACCTCGATCGATTCTGGCCGCCCGTGCTTCACCGCATTGCTAACCCCCTCTTGGGCGATTTTATAGAAATGGGTGGCGACATTATTGTCATTAATGAGGACGGGTTCAGGACACATGAAGCGGCACAAAATGCCGGAAAGTTTCTGGGTGCTGGTGGTCAATTCTTCCAGTGTGTGCATCAGTGAGCTTCCTTCCAGTTCTCCCGGATAGAGTCCGCGCGCCGTGTCCCTCGCCTGGTCGACGGCCCCATGGAGTAAGTCTGAAATCTTCTTCAACTCGTCGATATCGAGGCGATTCTCCTTTTCCATCTTTTGAGTCAGGCCTTTGGCAAACACCAGGATAGCGGTTAACTCTTGGCATAGTCCGTCGTGAAGCTGCGACCCAAAACGTCTTTGCTCCTCTTGGGTGATTTCTATAATTTCTTTTTCTGCATTTTTGCGTTCTTCAATTTCAATTTGAAGGGCCTGGTTGCTTGCGAGGAGCTCATGGGTTCTTTCCTGAACTCGTTTTTCCAATTCTTCATAAGCAAGTCTCAACCTCTCTTCGATTCCCTTTCGAGAGGAAATGTCGTGAAAGTGAATGGAAAGGCCTTCCGGCATGCGAAACGCATACATTTCGTACCATTTTGTCTGTTTTTTATCGAAAAATTCAAAGTGCACGGTGACTTTTTCGGAAAGAGTTCGGTTTAGCAGATCATTGCATTCTGTCCCCTTCCAGTGCGGATAGTACTCCCAAAGGGTTTTTCCGAGCATTTCTTCGCGCGAGCTTGGCAAATATCCGTCGTTGGGAATGTTGATGTGGAGAAAGCGCCAATTTTTATCCAAAAGGAAAAAACAACCGGTGATGCTGCCCAAGATCGATTCGATTCTCTGTTGCGAGAGTCGCAATTCCTTTTCGACTTTATTTGGAGGTGAGGTCGACATCTTTTATTTCCGGTAATTTTAATGAGCTGATGGTTTCATTGTAATCCAACAGTAATAGGGAATGACAGGCTAACTAAACGCTGTTGTTAAATCTTGTTAGGATACTTTTTACTTCTTGAATCCTAGCCGCTTGCAGAGCTTCTTTTGCCATTTCCTGGGCTTGTTGATAATTCAACTGCCGAATCACTTTTTTTGCCGCCAAAATGCAGGAGGGGATCATGGAGAGAGAGCTCAGACCTAAGCCCACGAGCAAAGGGATGATGAAGGGATCACTCGCCATTTCTCCGCAAATACCTACCGGTTTTTTCGCCTTTAACCCCACCTGAGCGACATGAGAAATGAAGGACAGAAGCGCTGGATGTAGGGCCTCAAAGAATGGCGCGACTCGTTCATTATTGCGATCAACTGCCAAGGTATATTGGGTAAGGTCGTTGGTTCCGATACTCAAAAAGTCGGCTTGTTGAATCAGGAGATGGGCCATGGGGATCGCCGCAGGGACCTCGATCATCAGGCCAAAGGGGATTTGGGGATCGTAGGAAATATTTTCACCAGCAAGGTCTCTCTTCACCCCCGCCAAGATTTCTTTGATGGCATCCACCTCTTCCATTCCCGAGATCATGGGAATCAGGATACGAATTTTTCCAAAAGCAGAGGCCCGAAGCAGAGCGCGAAACTGGGTTTTCAAGATCTCCGGACGAGAGAGGGTGAGGCGAATGGACCGATAGCCCAAGAAGGGATTTCCTTCCTTTTCCATGTGGAGGGCTTCGATGAGTTTGTCCCCTCCAGCGTCCAGGATACGAAAGGTGATCGGCAATCCCGAGGCGTCCTTGATCATCCGACAATAAATATCGAACTGCTGGACCTCATTGGGAAGCTCTTTTCCCTGCAAGAAAAGAAACTCGGTCCTAAAAAGTCCAACCCCTTCGGCGCCGAAATTGGTAAGCTTTTTAAGATCCCTGGCGAAACTCGCATTGGCTTCCAAATGAACGAGATGGCCATCCAAAGTGACGGCTGGTTCATAGGCGATGCCATTGAGATTGACCATCTCAGCAACGCGTTGTTCTTCAAGGAGCTCGTAATTTTGCAGGATGGAGGCTCCTGGATTCGCTATAACTTCGCCCTTGTCTCCGTCGACGATCAGTAAGGTCCCAGGGGAAATTTTTTCCATAATCCCCGTCGCTCCCATCACAGCGGGAATGCCCAGTGAGCGCGCCAATATTGCCGCATGGGAAGTGGGACCTCCGGTCATGG
>Ga0068860_100007203_pt1 | contig 11120 bp, 8 predicted proteins | sample KBSSwiS32_FD_66597 | JGI IMG/M metagenome (GOLD analysis project Ga0068860, IMG submission 66597) | Switchgrass rhizosphere microbial communities from Kellogg Biological Station, Michigan, USA - KBS Switchgrass S3-2 | ecosystem: Host-associated > Plants > Roots > Rhizosphere > Soil ... | reverse complement strand
GATCCGAATGCGACGCAGTGCTCGCTGTGCCACTATCCCACCGGCAAGGGTCGGCCCGAGAACGCCAGCGTTGCCGGACTGCCCGTTTCCTACTTCCTGCAGCAGCTCGAAGACTTCCGGCACGACCTTCGGAAAAGCGCAGAGTCGCGCAAGGCCAATACGGCGCGCATGGCGCTCATCGCAAAGTCGCTGACGCCGGAGGAAATGAGGCAGGCCGCCGAGTACTTCGGATCGATGAAATGGACGCCCTGGATCCGCGTCGTCGAGACGAACACGGTCCCGAAGATGGTGAGCCGCGGTGGCATCTGGGTTCCGATCGAGGGTGAAGGCGCCGGCAAGGAGCCGATTGGCGCGCGCGTGATCGAGACACCCGAAAATGCCGAGCAGACGGAAGTGCTGCGCAACCCCCGCTCCGGAACGATCGCGTATGTCCCGGTTGGATCGATCAAGAAGGGTGAAGCGCTCGTGAAGACCGGCGGCAACGGCAAAACGGTCGCATGCGGCAACTGCCACGGCGCCGATCTGATGGGAATGGGCCCTGTGCCCGGCATCGGTGGACGTTCGCCGAGCTACCTCGCGCGGCAGATGTTCGACATGCAGGCTGGCGCCCGGAACGGCGAGTGGACGCAGCTGATGAAACCGGTCGTCGCCAAGCTGACCAACGATGATCTCGTGAACATCGTCGCGTATGTCTCGAGCCGGCCGGTGACGCCGCAGGCGAACGCGACTAAGTAATCCGCTCTGGTTGGTGGTTGGTAGTTGGTGGTTACTGGTTAACTGCCAACTACCAACTCTCGAAACCGACCACCAACCACCAACGACCAACCACCAACCACCAACCACTAACCAGCCAAACTGGCGAGCGTATCCGCGAGCACCTCGACTCCGCGCGAGACTGCGTCAGGGGCGGCGTATTCCTCAGGGCGATGACTGATGCCGTCGCGGCAGGGGATGAAGATCATCCCAGTCGGGACAATCCGCGACATGAACAAGGAGTCGTGATATGCGCGGCTGATCATGCGCCGATGCTGCAGCCCGCGCGCGTCGCACGCGCGCTCGATCGCATCGACGATCGCCGGCGCGCAGTGCGCCGGCGGATCGGCGTTAATCGGCTCTGTACGGACGCCCACGCATCGACGCGCCGCAATCGTGTCACACGCTCGCATGATGTCCGCCAGCACCCGGTCGCGCCGCCCCTCATCGATGTCACGCACGTCGACGTCCAGACGCGCCCGGCTGGGCACGCTGTTGATCGCTCCCGGAAAAAGCTCACAGACGCCTGTCGTCGCCACCGTGTCGATCGATCCGCTGGAGCGGGCGATGCGTTCAATCGACAGCGCAATCTCCGCCGCGGCGAGAAACGCATCGCGGCGGTCCGGCATCAACACGGCGCCCGCGTGCCCGCCCTCGCCCTCCACGAATATGCGGAAGCTGGCTGGCGCCGCAATCGCGGTCACGACCCCGATGTCGATCCGATCGCGGTCGAGAATCGGTCCCTGCTCGATGTGCAGCTCGACGAACGCCGCATAGGCGCCCGCGCGCAACGGGACGTCGGCAAGCGATCCGGAGAATCCCGCCGATGCGCGAATCTCGTTCAGCGACCGACTGTCGGACGTCAACCTTTCCCCAGCCGACTGATCGAGAGCGGAGGCAAGCAGCCGGCTTCCGAGACATCCGATGCCGAAGCGTGTCGGTTCCTCCGACGTGAACACGATCAGGTCGATGGATCGCTGCGGGGTAAGACCGGCGCGGTGTAACATGCGAATCGCCTCGAGGCCGCCGAGCACGCCGACCGTTCCGTCGAAACGACCCGCATTCGGAATGGCGTCGCAGTGGGAGCCGGTCGCAACCGGCGGAAGTGATGGATGGGTGCCTGTCCAGCGCGCAAACGTGTTCCCAACCGGATCCTCGTGGACGACGAGCGATGCCTCGGCGAACAGCGTCTTCAGGTACGCACGCGCCCGCAGATCCATCTCGCCAAATACGACGCGCGTGACGGCTGGGGGCGGGTGCTCGGAGAACGTTGCGAGGGTATCGAGCTCGCGTTGCAGCCGCTCGAGATCGACCATCGCCCTCAACGCTTCGATTACCGTACGTGGGGGCCGGCTTTAGCCGGCCCTCCCGGATCCCGATCCCAGTCCTTGTAGATCAGATACTTCGCAGCCTGCTTTCCGAGTGCTCCGAACCACTGCGGGCAATACGGGGCCATCCAGATGAAGTCGCCGGCGTTGACCGGGTACCACTGCGCGCCCAGCAGGTAGATCCCGCCGCCTTCGAGCATCAACAGGCCGTGCTCCATCACGTGAATTTCAACAGCCGGCAGTGTCGCACCGGGCTGATAGGTCATCGTGTTCACGCGGAAGTCGAATGCCGCATCGTCGGGTACGAGACCGCGCACCTCGAGCCATGGATCTCCGCCGAGATGGGTGGGCGCGACGTCGCTCTCCCGACCGGTCAGCAGCGCGGGAGCACTGACGCCGGCAAGCGGCTGGCGCGGCTTCTCGATGATGACGGCCCGGGCCGCGCCGTCGCTGCAGATGCGGGTCGTCTCGCCGGGCGGGATGTACGCAAAGCCGCCTGCCTCGAGCACATTCGCGTCAACACCGATGCGTCCGCCGAGCACGTAGACGAATCGTTGATCGCCGCACGCGGCAAGCGCACCGCCACGCTCGAATTCGGCGGTGTACTGCACGAATGCCGACCCGCCGGCAGGCGACGTGTGCACGATCGCGGTCGCGTTCCGCATTCCGGGCAGCGGCGCGCGGACAAACGTCTCCGGTGTTTGCAACCGGTGGTCGTGGTGATTGGCGCTGCGAGTCGGCAGATTCATATCCGAAAATCGACGCCTATCTTACAGGGCGCACGAATCGACCGCCGCCACCCGCGGTGATCTGACCGTCCATGAAGATTGTCTCGCCGCGCCGTACCGTGGCGCGTACCACACCCCGAAACGTCGCGCCGAGATACGGGCTCGCCTTGTGTCGCTGCTGGAGGTGCTCATTCTGCAACGTGAATGATTCGGCCGGATCGATCAGCACGAGGTCGGCGTCATTGCCAGGCGCGATCGTCCCCTTGCGCGCGATCCTGAAGCGTCGCGCGGGCGTTGCCGCGATCAGCTCCGCGATGCGTTCGAGCGGCAGGCGGCGATCGTGATGTCCGCGGTCGAGCAGCACGGGCAGCGTCGACTGCACCCCCGCAATGCCTCCCCACGCACTGATGAAGTCGCCTGCCTTCATCGCGAGTTCGGTCGGGGAATGGTCGGACGCGACGATGTCGACGTGTCCGGTCATCAGCGTGTTCCAGAGCGCGTCATGATGCTCGACGGCGCGAAGCGGAGGGGCGCATTTCGCAATCGCGCCGAGGTGCTCGACATCCGCTTCTGTGAACCACAGATAATGCGGACACGTTTCAATCGACACGTCCACGCCGCGAGCACGCGCGTCTGCGGCCAGCGAAACGCCGCGCCCGGTGCTGACGTGGACGATGTGTAATGAGGCGCCGGTTTCACGCGCGAGTTCCAGCGCCCGCCCAATCGCCTCGGTTTCCGCGGCAACTGGGCGCGACTCCAAAAAGTGACGCACGTCTCGGCCGCGCATCCGTCCTGAGAGTGACTGCGTGATCTCCTGGCTCTCGGCATGCACCGCCACCGGGAGGTGCAATCTCGCCGCTTCCGCCATCCCGTCGCGCAGCGTCTCGTCGTCGGCACGAGGAAACTCCGGAAGGCCGGAATCGCACATGAATGCCTTGAAGCCGACGACACCTCGTTCCGCCATGTCCGCCATCTCGCCGACGGCACCCGGCACCAGGCCACCCCACAACCCGAAGTCGGTGATCGACGCGCGCTCCAGGGCCTCGCGTTTGCGATCCACGTCGCGCGCACTGACACAGCACGGCGTCGAATTGAGCGGCATATCGAAGAACAACGTTCCTCCGCCGGCCGCGAGCGCGCGGCTGCCGGTGGCCGCTCCTTCCCAGTGCGTGCGGCCGGGTTCGTTGAAATGCACGTGCACGTCAATCAACCCCGGGAGGACGAACAGCCCACGGGCGTCGATTTCGTGAGACGCGCCGCCGAGCTCCGGACCGATCTCGGCGATCCGCCCGTCCCCGATTGCGATGTCAGCGGTCGTCGATCCACTGGCCAGGACGACGGTCCCCCGACGGATGATGAGGTCAAACACTGATGGATGCCGCCAGTTCGTTGAGGAAGTTCATCCCTGTGGCGAGCGCGAATGCCACATCGCCTTCATTGACGGATTCGTCGGGGTGATGACTGATGCCGCCCGGTGTCCGGATGAAGAGCATCGCTGCCGGCATGTACGCGGCGAGCACCATCGCATCGTGCCCAGCTCCGCTCGACATCACCGTCATTGGCGCGCCCGCCGCTTCGAGTGCGCGCGCGAGCACGGCGACGAGCTGTGGATCCATCGGGGCGGCCGACTGATCGAGTCGAAGCGTCCATTCGACCTGCAGCCGCCGGCGCGCGCCGATCTCCTCCGCTTCGAGTCGAAGCCGCTCGACCGCCGCCGCACGGATGGTGTCGTCGGAATGGCGTACGTCGAGCGTGAGCCGGCAACGGCCCGCGATCACGTTTGCGGCCCCCGGTTCAGCATCGATCCGGCCGTTCGTCGCCAGCAGTCCCTTCGTGCCGCAAGCGAGCGCTTCGACGCACCCAATCCATTCGGCTGCTCCGGCGACCGCATCGCGACGACCGCTCATCGGCGTCGTGCCCGCGTGACCTGCAGCGCCTACAAACGTCACGTCCGTGGCGGTTCGCCCGCTGATTCGATCGACAACCGCCACCGGGCAATCGGCAGACTCGAGCAACGGCCCCTGTTCGATATGGAATTCAACGTACCCGAGTGGATTCGCGTCCGCCCGCGCATCGGCCATACGCGACGGGTCAAGTTTGAAATTCCGGATCGCTTGCGCCACTGATACCCCGTCGGGGTCCTGCACCGCCAGAAGCGATGCGTCCAGCTCTCCCACCAGGGCACGACTGCCGATGAACGGCACTCCGAATCGAACCCCCTCCTCGTCGGAGAAGCCAATCACCTCGATGCCGTACGGCAACCGCGTCCCGTGGAGCGCCTCAACCAGCGAGACTCCGATGACAACGCCGAGGACTCCGTCGAAGGCACCTGCATGCGGCACGGTGTCCAGATGCGAGCCGACGAGCAGTCGCCGCGCATCCGTCGACGCGCCCGCGTAGACGCCACGCAGGTTGCCGGCCGGATCGACCCGGACGTCCATGCCTGCCGCAGTCATCCACACGCCCAGCATGCCGTGCACCTTGCGCATGCTGTCGGACAGAAACGTGCGCGTGGTGAAGCCGGGGTCGTCCGAGCACGCGGCAAGCATGCGGCACCGGCGTATGACCTCGCGAGCGGACTCGACGCTCATTAGTGGTGTGTCTTTCCCAAATTACTACTGGGCGCTTCGTTGTCGCGCCCAGCAGAATCGGCGTTGAAGAGCCGGCGTCGGTCGCAGTACATCAGTTGATACACGCCACTAGAAGCCCCGGTACGTCGTGTAGCCGTAGGGCGAGAGCAACAGCGGAATGTGACAACCAGCCACTGGATCCGCGATGCCGACGCGAATGACGATGCGATCCAGAAATGGAGGGTCGGTCGTCGTCATAGCCGCGCGGCGGAAGTAATCGCCAACGTGGAACGTCAACTCATATACGCCGCGTTCGAATCGGCCGCCGGCAGCGAGCGGAGTGTCCGTGCGGCCCTGGGCATTGGTCGTCGCGCTTCCGACCGGCGTGCGCTCGTTGCCGCGGAGGATATGCGCCTCGACGAGCACGCCGCTGGCGGGTAGCCCGCGGGCCGTGTCGAGCACGTGAGTTGTCAGTTGTCCCATTAAAGGATCCTGAATGATCTGGCGGTCCAAAGGACCCGCCCTACACTATCGCGTCAGCGTCAGGCCAAGCACGCCGTACGGCGCAGCAGGATCGATGTAGACACCAAATTCCTCGCCACGCTCCTGGACGACATCCCAGGTCCGATTGTTGGCTTCGAAGCGGAGCTCGGCGATCTCCGGGATATCAGCGAAAATGCGGGTTCCCATCTTATGGATGATCTGCTGGATGCTGGCGGACTCGAACGATTTGAACACGTCCATGACGATCGCGCGCACCCGCCCCGTCACGGCGCCGTCGCTGAACGCGGCATCCAGATTCGCGTACGACCACTCCATGTCTAGCCACATGTGGAGGACGCGGCTCGGCCTGTCGGGAAGCGTCGTGTGCTGGTCGCGCACGAAGCCCTGAAACGAGCTGCCGCGCAACCGCAGCAGCTTGAACCCCTGAATACCCGAGACCGCGCTGACGACACCCTCCTGTGTCATCTCGATGCGCGCAAACGCCTGATCGGGACCGGCGGGGATGAACGCCACACCGCCCTCCAGGCCGGCGTACGGCAGCTGGACGGCAGTCATCTGCAGCCCTTCAACCTGCGGGTAGGTGTCGAGAAATTTACGGCCGATGAAGCGGCAGTAGTTCTCGAGGCCGAAGTCTGTGAATTCGAATGTGCGGGCCTGGATGAAGTTCTTCATCGAATCGGTGGCGATCAGTCCGGTGTTGTCGCCGCGCAAGTAGGTCGGCCAGAACGCGCCGCCCCACGTCAGCATCTTCACGTTGGCGCCGAACACTGCACTGGATCCCGGACGCACACTGCCGTCGCGGATCAGCCGGTACACGGTGACATCGGCCTTGCCGTAGTAATGGTCGTTCGGCCCGCTAGTCAGTCGTTCCACTCGACCCCCTTAAGACGTCCTCGAGGCGGAAACCCGCAATCCTGTAGACCTGTCGCAACGCTTCAACGAACTCCTCGTCTCTCGATCGACCGACGCGTGCCTCGAGCGCGCCCAACACATCCTCCTTCGTGCTCCCTTTCACGGCAAATAGAAACGGAAACCCGAAGCGGCCGCGATATTCGTCGTTGAGACGCTGCAGCCGCGCGTACTCCTCCCTGCCCAGGCGATCGAGGCCAGCCCCCTGCTGCTCGCCCGTTGACGCGTCGCTGACGCGGGCGCGTGTCCCGAGATCGGGATGCGCACGGAGCAGCGCCAGTTGCTCGGGCTCGCTCGCCTGCTGAACGACGTCGATCATCGCCTGATGCAGTGCCTCGACCGACACGAACGGCCCGCGCGCCCATGCACGTTCAGCGACCCACGGAGAGTCTTCGAAAATCCAGCCGAGCGTCTCGACGAATGCGTCGCGATCGCGTGCATTCAGCTCCGCGAGGTTCATAGGGTTCATAGGGTTCATAGGGTTCAATAGGTTCATTAGGTTCATTAGGTTCTTTGGGTTCTTTGGGTTCTTTGGGTTCGCGGACGTCGGCGACGTGGCGGCGGTCCACTGGGAGGGTCCGCCTTATCCAGATACGCAGCGAGACGGCATGCGGCTTTAGATGAACGTTTCGTGAGCCGCTGAATCGGTACGATCTGTTCGTCCGTGAAATGTCCGCGATCCACTCCGTCGCCAAGCGATTCGACGGTTTCGGCCAATTCCCCGTTTGCAAGCCTGAGATAACGCGCAAATTCGGCAGGATAGTAACGGCCGAAACCTTCAGCCATCAGCCGCGGTGCAGCGGACGCAGCCTCCCTGAGTTGTTTTCGAAATTCGAAGTCTCGACGAGCGAACCCAATGAACCCATTGAACCTTTTGAACCCTATGAACCTTGGTGAGATTGCAGTTCGTGCACGATCGATCCCTCCACCCGTACTTCACGCACGCTCTCCGCGCCACCGAGCGTAAAAAGGGCTGCGAGTGCGTCTTCCGGCGCCTCCGCGTGCTGCAGGACGGTTTCCAGCGCGCTTCCGGCAGGCGGCCGCAGATGCACGAAGTCGGCGGCCTTGCCCGGGCAGAGGCTCCCGATTTCGTGAGCGAGTCCGACGGCATCAGCGCCTGCCAACGTGGACAGGTACAACAGATGTGACGCATCGAGCATCGCACCATCGGCCGCGACGCGCTGCATGAGGTACGCCTGCAACCCTTCCTTCAACATCCCCAACCCAGTGCCGCCGCCGACATCGGTTCCAAGCGCGACATGGACGCCGGCCTCGAGATGTCGCCGCAGCGGAAAAATTCCGCTGCCGAGCGCGGCGTTGCTCGTCGGGCAATGCGCAATCGCCGTTCGGGTCGCGGCAAGACGTTCGAGCTCGCGTCCCGTCGTGTGAACGTTGTGCGCGAGCACCGCGTGAGCTCCGGTCAATTCGAATCGGTCGTAGACGCTGACATAATCCGCCGCCCACGGAAACCGTTCCGCAACCATGCGGATCTCGTCAGGACTCTCGTTGACGTGCGACTGCGTCCGCAGCCCTTCATGTTCTCGAAGCAGTGTCTGACACATCTCGAGCATCGCGTCGCTCGTCGAGAGGGCAAAGCGCGGCGTCACGGCATACAGCAGCCGTCCCCGTCCATGAAATCGGCGGATCAATTCGTTGCTGTCGCGATATGCGCGCTCAACGCTCTGGAGCAGCGGAGGCGGAAGGAAGCGATCTGACAATACGAGGCCGCTGATGACACGGAGCCCGGTTTCCTCGGCGGCTTCGAACAGCGCAGCGGTGGCAGCCGCGAAATGCGCGCCGAAGACAAGCGCCGTCGTCGTGCCGTGCGTCGCAAGCGCGGCAACGAAGCGGCGCGCCCGTTCATTGGCATAGGCCTGGTCCGCCATGCGCGCCTCTTCCGGCAACGCGACCTGCTGGAGCCAGTCGAGGAGAGTGCGGCCGAGCCGTCCGATGATCGGCAGCTGAGGGTAATGCACGTGCGCGTCGACGAATCCAGGCAGCAGCATCCCGCCGCGCCAGTCGACAACCGCGGCATCAGGATCCGCGCGTCTGACGTCATCGAAGTCACCGTTGGCGACGATACGGCCGCCGCGAACGAGCAGTCCGCCGTCGATGTAACTGCGCAACGCCCCTTCTTCTCGAAAGGGATTCGTCGGGGTGTGGAAGAGCGTGGCTCGAAAAAGCTGTGCGCCGCTCATCGGAGCGCCGCGCGCTCGGCGCGGACGCGGCGCACGGCGAAGAACACGCGCTCGGGAGTCGCGGGGCTGTCGAAGGTCACGACGTCGCCCGCGCCGAAGGCGGCAATCGCCTCGCGAATCGCTTCACGCACGGAGATGGCGAGCATCAGCGGTGGTTCACCGACCGCCTTGCTGCCGAAGGTGACCGCGGACTGTCGCGCGTCCCGCAAGAAGTCCACCCGAAAATCGGGCGGCATTTCGGACCAGGACGGCAGCTTGTAGGTCGAGGCGCCCGCCGTGGCCAGACGCCCGTGATCGTCCCAGAGAAGCTCCTCCAACGTGAGCCACCCGACTCCCTGCAGGAAACCGCCCTCGACCTGGCCTCGATCGATCACCGGTGATATCGACTCACCGACGTCCTGCAGGATGTCCACGCGCCGCACGCGGTAATCGCCAGTGAACCGGTCGACTTCCACCTCAGACACGGCAGCCCCGAAGGCGAAGTAGTGGAACGGTTTGCCGCGGCCGCTCTGGCGATCGAAGTGAATGTCGGGTGTGCGGTAGAAGCCCTGAGCAAAGAGCGGCACGCGCTGCATGTAGGCGGCCTCGCACAGCGCGTCAAACCGCGCGTCCTTGCCGAGGCCGGCGGCCACGGCGTCGAGCCGCGCTCTCAATTGCTGACAGGCGTCCGCCACGGCGGCACCGTTCAGATCGGTTCCCGCGGACGCGGCTGTCGCCGACGTGTTGGGCACCTTGTCGGTGCGTGTCGACATCAGTCGAATCCGTTCGGGATCGACGCCGAGCGTATCGGCGGCAATCTGACGGATCTTGGTGAAGAGGCCCTGGCCCATCTCGGTGCCGCCATGGTTCACCTGTACCGTGCCGTCGCGATAGATGAGGACGAGTGCGCCGCCCTGGTTGTAGAAGGTTGCCGTGAACGAGATGCCGAACTTCGCGGGCGTGATCGCGATGCCGCGCTTCGCCTCCTCATGCTTCGCATTGAACGCGGCGACCTCCACGCGCCGCGCATCGAATTCGCTCGAGTCCTTCAGCTCGCGCCAGATCCTCTCGATGCGGTCGGCCTCGCCGACTGTCTGGCCGTAATGCGTCGACTGTCCCTCGCGGTAAAAGTTCCGCTCGCGAACGATGTCGGCGGGGATCGAGAGCCGCTGCGCCGCCTGCGCGAGGATATCCTCGATCGCGACCATCGCCTGTGGGCCGCCGAAGCCGCGAAACGCGGTCTGCGACGTCTTGTGCGTGCGGCAGACGCGGCCGGTGGCTTCGACGTTCGGCAGGTAATACGCGTTGTCGCAGTGAAACAGCGATCTCCACATGATTGGCTCAGACAGATCGAGGCTCCATCCGCCATCGGAGAAGAACGCGATCTTCAGCGCCTCGATGTGACCCGTCGATGAAAAGCCGGCCGAATAGCGGACCAGATACGGGTGCCGCTTGCCGGTGAGCGCCATGTCGAGCTCGCGCGTCAGCCGTACCCGGACCGGTCGGCCTGTTTTCCACGCACCGAGCGCCGCCACCGCGGCCCACGCGTTGGCCTGAACCTCCTTGCCGCCGAATGCACCACCCATGCGCAGGCACTCGACGGTCACCTGATTGCGCGTCAAGCCAAGAACGCGCGCGACGATTTCCTGCGTCTCCGACGGGTGCTGCGTCGAGGACTGTGCAGCGACGCCGCCAGCTTCATCGATCCACGCGATTGCGGCCTGGGTTTCGAGATAAAAGTGCTCCTGGCCACCGATCGATAGTTCTCCGTCGATACGAAGAGCACTGGAATCGATCGTCGAAAGATCGCCGCGAGACAGACGGAATACGTCCGATAGAAAACTGTCTGCGTCGATCGCCTGTTGAATTGTCAGGATCGCGGGCAGCGGCTCGTATTCGACGTGAACCCGGGCCGCGCCGCGCTGCGCGGCGTCGAGCGTCTCGCCAAGGACCCACGCAACGGGCTGGCGGTGGAACATCACCTCGCCAGGAAAAAGTGGTTCATCGTGGCGCGACGGTCCGCTGTCGGCGTCTCCAGGCGCGTCGGTCGCCGTCAATATGGTCACCACACCGGCCTCATCGAGGGCCGGCGCGGCGTCGAGGCGCGTGACGCGCGCGTGTGCGTGCGGCGCGGTGACGGGCCACGCGTGG
>Ga0068860_100007200_pt1 | contig 11124 bp, 3 predicted proteins | sample KBSSwiS32_FD_66597 | JGI IMG/M metagenome (GOLD analysis project Ga0068860, IMG submission 66597) | Switchgrass rhizosphere microbial communities from Kellogg Biological Station, Michigan, USA - KBS Switchgrass S3-2 | ecosystem: Host-associated > Plants > Roots > Rhizosphere > Soil ... | reverse complement strand
CACAGTAGAGTTTGTTTGCCGTTTGGGCTTGTGCGCGCACGGATGTTCTGGATTACGGGGTTGGTGTTGCTCCTCGTTTCCGGTCTCTCCGCGGCTGTCACGGTGGCCCGAACCGCTGAAGCGTCTCCGAATTCGTTTTCCTACGCATTGGATTCCGCGGGTTCGTCTTCCGTTGCGTCGCCCGATGCCCGCCAACCGACCGCACCTCCGCAAGCCTCCGCGCAACAACAACCGCCGCAAAGTGAGCAGCCCCCCGCGGTTATCGACCGTATTCTGTTCGACGGAAATCGCCGCATTCGCAGGGATACGTTGATAGCCCGCATTTTCACGCGCGAAGGCGATCCCTACAACGAAGAGACTCTGCGCCGCGATTTCCAGGCGCTGTGGAACACGCAATTTTTTGAAGACGTCAAGCTTCGCGTCGAAGATTCACCGGACGGCCCTGGTCACAAGAACGTGGTCTTCGTGGTAAAGGAACGTCCGGTGATTCGCCGCATCCGCTATGACGGCATCCACTCCGTTTCGGAGTCCGACATTCTCGATCGCTTCAAGGAGAGAAAAGTAGGTCTCACCGTAGAAAGCCAGTTCGATCCTACGCGCATCAAGAAGGCCGAAGTGGTCCTGAAGGACCTGCTCGGCGAGCACGGCCGGCAGTTCGCCAAAGTTACTCCGCAATACGAGCGCATCGCCTCCAGCAACGCCGTCATTCTCGTTTTCAAAATTGAGGAAGGCCCCAAGGTCAAGGTGGGTCACATTCGCTTCACCGGCAATCACGCGTTCAGCAGCCGCAAGATTATCCGCGCGATGCGCCACGATCGCCCGTACGCGATCCCGCTGTGGTTTACGGATCTCACCGTTCTGACCAAGACTTACGACCGCCAAAAGCTCAACGAGGACATCGAAGTCGGTGTCCGCGGCCTCTATCAGGACAATGGATACTTCAAGGTCAGCGTCGGCGAACCGATTCTGGAAAATTTCGACACCAAGGGCTACAAGCTGGGGGTTCCGCTTACCGGCCGCACGCACGGCAAAGCCGTCAATATCACCATTCCGATTGAAGAGGGCGAGCGCTACAACATGGGCACGCTCAAGATCGTAAGCGCTGACCCGGACAAGGCCCTGTCGCTCAAAGTTGACGCGCTGAAAGCAATCTTTCCTCTTAAGCAAGGCGACATCTTTTCCAGCGCCAAGATTCGTAAGGCCATGGAGGAGTACGGCAAAGTTTATGGCCAGTATGGCTTCATTGACTTCACCCCGGAGCCGCAACTGGAATTCGACGATGCTGCCAAACGCATTGACGTGACCATGCGTTTCAGCGAGGAGAAGCAGTATTACGTCCGGCGCATCGATTTCAGCGGGAACACCACCACGCGCGATAAAGTCATCCGACGCGAATTGTTGCTCGACGAAGGCCAGCTATTCAACAAGCGCGCCTGGGAAGTCAGCATCCTGCGTCTCAACCAGTTGAACTACTTTGAGCGCATCGAAGAAGACAAGGCCGTAACAATCACGCGCAACACCAAAGAAGGCACCGTCGACCTCAATCTCAAGCTGAAAGAAAAGGGCAAGCAGTCGATCGGTTTGCAAGGCGGTGTCAGCGGTCTAGCCGGGAGTTTCATCGGACTGACCTATCAGACCAACAACTTCCTTGGTCTGGGCGAAACTCTCACGTTCTCCGCGCAGTTTGGCGACTTGCAGCGCAGCTTCATGTTCGGTTTCACCGAACCGTATCTGTTCGACCGTCCGATTTCTACCGGGTTTACGCTGTTCTCCAGCCGCTACAATTTCGACCAGGCCAAGCAGGAAGCCATCGCCTTCGGCCAGTCCGTCAGCATCAATCCGGAATTCGTGCAGAACTATACGCAGAACAGCACCGGCTTCACGCTGTTCGCCAGCGAACCGATCAAGCGCCTTTCGTTCACTCGGCTGGGATTGACCTACGGCCTGACACGCACCAACATCAAGCCATTCAACAACGCTTCCTCACTTCTTTTCGAAGCTCTCCAGTTTCGCAGCATCTCTGGCCCGAGCGCGCTGAACGGCATCGTTTCCAGCACCATCACACCGACGCTGACCTACAACACCATCGACAATCCGATCAATCCGAGGACCGGAAAGAGCTACTTTTATTCCTTCGCGATTTCCGGCGGGCCGTTGGGCGGTAACGTTAACACCATCACGAACGTTTTCACCTATACGAAATTCCGTCCCATCTTCAAGAAGCGCAATGTCCTGGGCCTGCACTATTCCATCGCGCACACCACCGGTTACGGTGGAAAGGAAGTGCCGCCCTTCAGCCGTTTCTACATGGGCGGAGAAAACGATCTCCGCGGATTCGACATACGCTCCATCTCGCCGGTCACCTTCATTCCGGTCTCAACGGCCACGGCGATCTCTTTCCGCGATCCCACCGCAGGCGGCGCGCTTCGCACCTTCACGATTCCAGTGCTCACCTATACGGCCACGCTACCTGGCGGCGATTTGCAAACCAACGGCAACGTCGAGTATCGGATTCCACTAGTCGGTCCGGTCACGGCCTCGTTGTTCGTCGATGGAGGCACCGATGGCATTCTTCGGGAGAGCGCGCTGAGACTGGATCCAACCGGTTTTAGCCAACTGACCTCGCAATTCCCCAGCGCCAACCTGAAAAATCAACTGGGCATCGCCGGCGGTACAAATTTCCGTATACGCGGCTCGACGGGTATCGAGTTCGGCGTACAGCTCCCCATCGTGCAGGCGCCCTTTCGCATCTACTACGCTTACAATCTCAACCGCCTGCACTCTCAAATTGTCGCGCCGCCACCCTTTATCGAGCCGAAAGACATAAGCAACCTGGAGCACGCCTTCGATGGCATCGATCCGACGATCTATCCGCTGCAGATTCGCCCACAGTTGGAGTCGCTGATGAACAATCCGGGGCGCTTGAATTATTTCGAGCCGAAGACCACCTTCCGATTTACGGTGGGCAAGACATTTTGATGGTGGGCAAGAGTTTCGACAGCGTATGGCAATCCGTTTTTCGCAGAACGGGTTGGCGCAAGACTACTTCGACCGCGATTGTGGTCACGCTTGGGAGGCGGGTGGAATGAGGTTGCGAAGCAAGGCGAGCGGCGTTGCGCTGGCTGCTACATTGTTCTCTTTCTGGCTGGTAGGTTGCGGCGGCGGCAGCAACGCCAACGTGGTCACCGTGTCGGTCACCTCCTCGGTGGGTTCCGTTCTGATCCTGGGCCAGTCCACCACCTTGGTGGCCACGGTCAGCGGCGCTACCAATACTAGCGTCAACTGGCAGCCCTGCCAGTACACCACTACGACGGTTTCCGGCACAACTCCAACGACATCTGCTGCGACTGCCTGTCCCTCCGATGGTTCGCTTGGCACCATCACCAACCAGGAAGCCACCGGCACGGCGACATACACCGCACCCGCCCAAGTGCCCGATCAGACCAAATTCCCAGGCTTACAGATCGTCATTACCGCGCAATCTCAGCAGGACACCAAGAAAACAGGCGCAGCCAATCTGATACTCGATTCCGGCATTGCCATCCGCCTGAATCCCACCACAGCCACGGTTCCCACCAATGAAAAACAAACCTTTACCGCCAATCTCACGAACGATTTACAGACTCAGGGGGTAACCTGGTCGGTCACGCAATCCACTCCCACAGCTGCTACGTCGACAGCTGTCGCGGTTAATTTTCCCAATCTCCCGACATGCAGCCCGGGTTGCGGCAGCATTGATTCCAGCGGCGTCTACACAGCTCCGACCACGGTTCCCACGGCTTCCACGCCCGCAGGTGCGAGCACGACACCCCAGGACGTCACGATCGTAGCTACCGCCAAGGCGGATAACACCCGTTTCGCGACTGGAACGGTCACCATCATTGTCGGCGGCCCGATCGCCTTCAACGGCGTCTCTCCCAACTTTGCCCCCCAGGGCGCGGCTCTGTGGGACATTTACCTGGATGCACCGAACGTCTCATCCGCATCGATCATCACCTTCACGGATCAAAACGGCGGAGCGAATACGTTCAATTCGGCTTCCGGCCAGGTAAAAGTGTTGTTTCCGATTCCCACAAGCACAACCGCCAATCCGCCCTCAACCGGGGCTCGCGTGCGGTTGGTGGAAAAAGATCTGCCGCAGACCGTTACCAAATACACTGTATCGATTACCGATCCCGGTCAGCCGGTAACTCAAACGGCGGGGGCGAATTTCACCGTTACGCTTGTGCCTGTAAGGCCCACCGTGGTTGGAACGTTTCCGACGGGGGTTGTTCAGGGTGCGGACCTCTCCTCGATTCCGTTAACGATTGACGGCGGTTATTTCGGCCCGAACGGCACGCTTGCTACTGCTCAGTTTTCGGGCAATCAGGTGCCCCAAAATAGTTCGTCGAATTCCCGCAGGCTGAGTACCGTCTTCCCGGCGAGTTCCATTGCCAATCCAGGCTTGTATCCTCTAACCGTGACGCGCACCGCCGCCCCGCTGCCGGCTCCGAACAATCCCGCAGTCACCACCGTTTCGGTATTTCCGGACTATTCCACCTCGCCACCAGCGGTAGGCGTCCCGGTTGCGACCGGTGCGAATCCAAGCGCGATTGATATCGATCCTCAGCTGGGCGTCGTGGTGGTGGCCCTGACCGGTGCCAACGCCATCCAGTTCTATAACATCGGCCCCGGCACTCTCACTCCTAACGGCGGCCCCGTAGCCGTCGGTCAGATTCCCACCGGTCTTTCTGTAAATCGCGCGAATCACTCCGTCGCGGTCGTCAATTACGGCAGCCAAAGCGTATCCATTGTTCCGATCCCTGGCGCACCATCTCCGGTTACACCTGCAACGGTAGATATCTCAGGGGCCTTGCAGGGGCAGGGCTCTCCTGCGCCTCTGCCTTATTCAATTGGCGTTGATCCTGACACGAATCTGGCATTGGTTGCGTACTCCTCCAGTTCGATTGCTTCGGCGGCGAATGTCGGATTTGTCGTCAACTTGAATCAGGGGGCTGGTGCGCCGTTTGGATGCCTAGGTGGGACCGGCACTCCCCCGTGTCTCTATTCGCAGGTTACGCTGAATACCGGACAGTATCCGCAAATCGCCATGGCACCTCATGGCCACTTTGCCTACGTCACTCCCGGCGGCTCTGGTGTAATGCGCGGCGTGGATGTCACGCAGCCTTCCACATCACTGGGAATCACCTCCGCTACGCTGTCATCCGGAGTGGTGACGGTTACTGCCAGCGCCACGCTGACCGGCATCGTTCCCGGCATTCCCACCACGGTGCTGATCAAAGACGTACCGAAGCTGAACCCCGGGACCGCCAACGAGGTGAACTTCAACGGCGTGTTCTCGGTAAACGCCACGAGCAGCACGACCTTCACCTATGCTATCAATTCCACTGCCAGCGGCTCCACCAGCGGCGGGACGGTTTTCTTTGGCACTCCCAACGTGAACTTTGGCGGCATCTCGGCAACTTCGCAGGGCATTGCCATCAATCCGATCACACATAGCGCCGCGGTGGTGGACGCCGACGCCACGGGCGTACCTCCGCAGATCCACGTTCTAAATCAGCTCGACCAGTCCGTGTCGTCCATCAGCCTTCTCGCGGGGTGCACCGCGCTGATCACTACTTGCAACAACGGACCGGAGTTCATCGGCACTGCTTCAGTTGCATGGCAGCCGTACACCAACTCCATCATTTCCTACAACCCCGGGCGTCCCGGTTCGGGAGCCGTCAATCAAGTCTCTATTTCCGACCCCGTTACCGCGAAGCGCTATGTCATCATTGATTTCAATGCACCAGGGAACACGCCTACCACCGGATCTTTCTCGTTTCCTGTTCAAAATGGGACTAACGGCGCACTCATCTTGTCGGGTGGCGTCACCGCGGATCCCGTGACCAACCAGGCCTTCGTCTCCGAGTCCGGAAGCAATCTCATCCAGATCATCAATCTTGGTCCGGGAGTGTCCAACAAGCTGAAGAATACTCAAATCACCGAAGTCCTCGTTCCCAGTCCGCAGCCCGGGGCTGGCGCCATTGGTGGCATTCCCAAGGCTTTCGTCCCGCAGGGGACGCTGACTTCCACGACGGATCTGGCCGGAGTGCAAATCCTCGGTTCGGGTTTCGTGGGCGGCGCACAGGTCCGTCTGGATGGCACTCCGTTGCCGGGAGGCAACGTGGTGGTCGATCCCAGCGGCCGCCTGATTACGGCGACTATTCCGGCATCGTTCCTGGCTTCGCCCCACCATTACGCGCTCGATGTTATCAGCGGCGGCTCACAGTCTAACGCCTCGGAGTTCATCGTGGTCAAAGCCGTGGATATGAGCGTGGCTTGCACCGGTGGACCGGCCACGCCAAGTTCGGTCGCCATTGCCGACCAGCTGGCTCACGGCACCTTCTCGCCGCTGGCTGTGGTGACCAACAGCGGCTGCAACAACATCTCGACGATTGATATTAACCCCGCTAGTCCTAGTTTTGGATCGGTGCTCAATTCCATCGCGGTAGGCACTACCCCTCAGGGAATTGCCGTCAGCCCGCGGCTCGGCCTCGCCGTCGTCGCCAACAATGGCAGCAACAACGTGTCCGTCGTCAATCTCCTCACCAATACGCAACCCGTCCCTGCCGTAGCCGTGGGAACGAACCCGATTGGAGTGGCCATCGACGATGCCAGCGGGGTCGCGATGGTGGCCAACTTCACCTCCAATACCGTTTCGGAGATCAACCTCGGCCTCTTGTTTGGTTCTTCGCCGGCGACATCGCTCACAGCGGCGAGTATCGGCGGAGTTCAGCAGCCCATTGCCGTGGCAATCGATCCTGACCGCGGTACCAATAACCAGGGCCTCGCGGTCGTTACCGGATTGCAACTCAATGCGGGTTCGCTCGCTACTGGGGCTCTGTATCCGGTAGACATCGGCCTGGTTGCTCCAAGCTTGAGTACCACCGTGTCGGTTTCGACGGTGAGTTCGAGTCCAACCGGTATTGTTTTCAATCCTGCGGTGAGTACCGGCACAGCCAATCCCGGGCTGTTTTATCTGAACGCCAGCGGCGCTAATACGATCACGTCGTTCAACCCCGATACTGGCGGGCTCAGCAACACCGGCGTGGGGATCAATCCCACATCTCTGGCGGTAAATCCACAGAGCGGCGCGCTCCTCACCTCCAACTTCGCGGGCAAGTCGGCTTCCGTAGTCGATACTCTGTCTGGAGCCAGGACAGTGGAGACTTTGGGGCTGCCCGGATCGGCCCAATTTGGTGTGGCCATTGATCAGTTTACGAATCTGGCCGTGGTCGTGGACCAGGCCAATAACCGGGTGCTGTTGCTCCCGATGCCGAACTAGGGAGGTCTTTCTCGTTGCGGCAGGCCGCGCGGCTCGGCTATACTTTGTGGTTTGCATAATGCCTGCGTTGGCCGCTGAGTGGGCGCAGACGCCTGCTCGGCGTGTCGAAAATTGACCCGCGAAGACTTCCTCGCGATCGACAAAATCGACTGCCTTCGGTCAAGGACCGATTGCAGCAGTAGTTGAAAAGGAGAGACGACAGTGAATTTCAGCGTATTAACTCAAGCCCGTCCGGGATCATGCCGGACCTTAATTCGCACCGCCGCCTTGGTTGCGGCGTGCCTGCTGAGCACCGCGGCTGTTCGTGCACAGGCAGCTGCTGCGGCCCCGGCGGCCGGCGGAGCCACCAAGATCGGAGTTATCAACATTCGTCAGGCCATTGCGGGTACGGCCGAAGGAAAGCAGGCTGGCGCCGAGCTACAGTCGCAGTTCGCGCCGCGCCAGAACGAGCTGGAAGGTATGAACAAGCAGATCAGCGACGTGCGTCAACGTCTCGATGCCGGCCAAGGCAAGATCAGCCAGGAGGAGCAAGCGCGTCTGACCCGGCAAGGCGAGCTTCTGACCCGGCAGTTGCAGCGCAAGCAGGACGAGTATCAAGAGGATGTGAACGCCGCACAGGGCGAAGTCTTTGACCGCATCGGCCGCAAGATGGTAGACGTGCTGGACCGCTACGCGCGGGAGAACAGTTTCACCGCGATCTTCGATTCTTCGGCGCAGAACACGCCAATCCTGTTCGCGTCCACGAACATTGATATTACCCAGGACATCGTGCGGTTATACGACGGCGCATATCCGGTGAAGGCTGGTGCGACGCCGGCTGCAAAGCCGGCAGCGACGGCGCCCAAGCCATCCGCCACCGCACCAAAGCCGCAATAAGTTCGCGCAACTAACCGTTGTTCGATCAACGCCCCGGATCTTCCGGGGCGTTCTTGTTTGTCGGGCTCCGCAAAGGCCTCATTTCGGATGCGTTAGTTTGCTGTGGAAGTTTGGTTCGGCGCAGAAGTCTGATTGCTCGTATCCACGGAGAAGAGCGCGTAGTTGGTGAGCGTGTGGCGGTGATGGTAGCGTCTGCCGTGCACCTGCAGATACAGCTCCGCATACCAGGGCAGCCACAGCGTTGATTTTCCATGCTCAAAATTTACCGGGCCGTAGTCGATCACCAGGTGATCGAGCAGCAACTCGAGATTGGGCATTGGCTCGCGTAAGTCGGTTTCGAGATGCACCACGTCATAGCTATTGGCCGAAATCCATACGCGTCCTTTGAGCGCTACCGGATAAACGCCCTTAATATTTCTCCAGGTCATCACCCGGGATTGCACGTCGCGTCGTTGCTCGAAGCGAAGCAGCCACGTTGGCTGACCGCGCCATTCGCCCAGACCATCGCACCGGTATTCGAGGTCGCCGGCATATTCCGGTGTGAAAAGAAATACACCTAGTCCGACCAGCCCTCTGGAGGCCAGCGACGTCGGGAACGATGCCAGGTTCTGGCCGCCATTCCTTTCTTCCTCCAGGTACACGGAGCCCTTCTCGGGGCGTTGCACGAAGGCCAGGTAGGTAAAGTCTTTGTCGCGCACCGGTCCGGGATTCCCGTAAGCGTCGATTTCCCGGTGTTCGATGTGCTCGGTTGCGATGAACCTCTCAAAGTTGGCGAGTTGCGCCTTCGTTCGCAGTTGCGTCCGCCTTAAGACCTGATCTTGCGAGCATGACACATCACGAGCGACCCGATACTCGCGGGCATCCACGTCAGGCGGGGCCCAAGGTCGCATTGCGGGAGGTGGCGCGGGTGGCACTGCTATGGCTGGGGGCGCAGTGGCGGGTTCGGGGTCGGTTGCGGCCACCGGAACTCGAGGTGGTTGTGCCAGCTCCACGAGTGCAGCTTTGGCGTCTTTTGCCGCGGGCTCGTTCGGGAAATCCCGCAGTACACGTTCGAAGGCTGTCTTCGCCTGCTCCAGTTGTCCCTCAGCCAGGAGTATTCGGCCCATTAACAGACGCGCAGATGCGCCATGCTCCTTATTCAGCTCGGCAGCGCGCTCGGCATGCTGCCGCGCTTTTTCATAACTTTTCTGTCCGGCATATGCATACGCCAAAAGATAGTGCGTGCGCCAATCTGCGCCGTTCACCTTAAACGCCTTTTCTAAGGTTTCCGCCGCTTGGCCAGCGTCGCCCGCGCGCAGCTGCAACTCGCCCAAAGAGACCAGCGCCCGTTCGTGGGTAGGGTATATGGAAAGGGCGGACTCGAATTTCTTCCTCGCGAGGTCCATATGCTGCTGCGTGTATTCCAGCATGCCGAGAAGGTACAGGATGTCCGGATTGCCGGGCGCCATTCTCGCGGCCTTGTCCAGGTGGTTCTGCGCCGCGTCGTACTGCTTACGACGCATTTTTTCTAGGCCTTTGTCGATTTCAGATTGCAGCTTCGGAGTGACCGTGGGCATACCTGGAGGCTGGTGGGCGGGCAACACCTCGCCTTCGGGATGTAGGTAAACGTACACTGTGTAACTGGAGCCCCCTGCCATCATGGAAGCACGTTCTCTCGCAGTCTGATAGCCAACCGAGCGCACCTCTACCTCATAATCCCCCGCTCGGATGTTGGGAAACGCGGCGGTGCCACCGTCGCGAGTGGGAGCCGTTTGGCGTGACCCAGAGAAATCTGACGAGATGCTCACGAGAGCGTTGCCGGAAAGTGGTCCACCGCCGCTACTGCGCACACTCACCAGCAGTGTCGCATAGGTCGTCGAAGGCAAGCCGCCATCCCCGCCAGGGAGCGGGGGTCGTTGTGCGACGACGGGATAAGAACCGAATATTTCCAATCCCACAGAAAGTGTTATGAAGATGGTCGTACTGAGGACTGCCCAGCGCCGGCGCAATTGATCTCCACTCCTACCCCGTAATTCGCAGCCTTATCGATCCATTGCCGCCACGATAGCTCCGCAGGGTTGCGCGGTCAATAGCCTGGGGTGTGGCGGCATAACAGAAGTGGGCACTTCTCGGACCCATAGGAACTTCTGGTACCCACCTATGACGTGTGGTCTCGCGCCCCCGTCGCACTCGGCTGAGTGTAGTCATCCGACCGCCAGCGGTGTAGTCTCTCGCGGGGAATTGCGCCCGCCTTTGGTGCGTTTCCCTCTCAGTTGAACTCGAACGTGGAGGCAGAGTGCGACACGAACAAAATGGCATCGCTAAATCCGGTCCAATAGACGCGGTTTCTGGAGTCGATCGCCGGACATTCCTCCAAGGCGTGGGGGCCAGCGCAGCGGCCCTGGCTGTGCCGCTGCCGAACTGGACCGCAAGTCTTCAGCCCTCAGAAGACCTGGATGCGATTCGCAAGGGAATCGAGAAGCGCCACGAAGAAGCGGTGCGGCGCCTGCAGACTTGGATCCGGCAGCCTTCGATCGCCGCAGAAAATCGCGGCATGAACGAAGGCTGCGAGCTAACCATGGAAATGCTGCGTGACGCGGGCTTCCAGCAGGTCAGCAAATCTCCCACTGACGGCCAGCCCGGTATATTCGCCACGCTCGACGCGGGTGCGCCGCGCACCGTAGGCCTCTATTTCATGTACGACGTGAAACAAGCCGATCCGTCGGAATGGTCTTCTCCGCCGTTCGATGCCGCGCTGGTAGACAAACCGGGGCTCGGCAAGGTTCTGACGGGCCGCGGCGCCGTCAATCAAAAGGGCCCGGAAGCTACGTTCTTCGCGGCGCTCCACGCGATTCGCGGGGTCGCGAGGAAGCTGCCGGTGAACTTGGTTTTTGTCGCAGAGGGCGAGGAAGAGATCGGCTCGCCTCATTTCCCTCAAGTGG
>Ga0068860_100007198_pt1 | contig 11125 bp, 3 predicted proteins | sample KBSSwiS32_FD_66597 | JGI IMG/M metagenome (GOLD analysis project Ga0068860, IMG submission 66597) | Switchgrass rhizosphere microbial communities from Kellogg Biological Station, Michigan, USA - KBS Switchgrass S3-2 | ecosystem: Host-associated > Plants > Roots > Rhizosphere > Soil ... | reverse complement strand
GTGGGGCGCCTACCCCCCGGACGGCGGCTGGGATGCCAAGCTCATCTCGCTGCTCGAACAGGAGGTGGGCGACGTGCGGCCGGCGTTGTACATCCTGCTCGCCGCGGTCGGCTTCGTCCTGCTGATCACCTGCGCCAACGTCGGCAGCATGCTGCTGGTGCGGGTCGAAGCGCGCTCGCGCGAAATCCTGGTCCGCTCCGCGCTCGGCGCCGGACGCGGCGCGCTGGTGCGCCAATTCACGCTCGAAAGCTTGCTGCTCTCGCTGGTCGGGGGCGGGATCGGCCTGTTGGCCGCGTCGGTGGCGATCCGCGCCGTCGTCCACCGGTTCCCGACCGCGATCCCGCGCTCGGCCGACGTCGGGCTCGATGGCCGGGTGGTGGCGTTCGCTTTCGCCGTCACCCTGCTTACGGCGCTGTTCGTCAGCCTGGTGCCGGCCTGGCACGGCGCCCGGCCCGATCTTTCCCAGTCGCTCAAGGAGGTCGCCGCGAGCACGATGGGCGGCGCCAAGCAGCTCAGCCAGCGCCTGCTGGTCGTCCTCCAGATCGCCCTGGCGATCGCCCTGCTCACCGGCGCCGGCCTGCTGATCGGCAGCTTCTTCCGCCTGCGCAGCGAAGCGGTCGGCTTCAACCCCGAAAGCGTGTTGACGATGCAGATCGCCCTGCCGCGCGCGCGCTACCCCGACGGCGGGCCGCAAATCGCGGGCTTCTTTGCCGATCTCGACCGCCGCCTCGAGAACGAGCGGGGGATCGCCGCGGCGGGCGTCGTCAGCCATCTGCCGCTCGGCGGCACCAACTTCACCTCGACCCTCGTCGCCGAAGGCCGGCCGACGACCATCGGCAACTACCAACCGGAGCCGGGGCTCCGCTCGGTGACGCCGGGCTATTTTTCGGCGCTGCGCATTCCGGTCAAGAAAGGTCGCGCGTTCTCCGACGCGGACGACGCTCGGGCGCCGATGGTGGCGATCCTCGACGAGCGCCTGGCCGCGAATCTCTGGCCCGGCAAAGAGCCGCTCGGCCGTCGCGTCCGCCTCGGTCCACCGGACGCCCCGGAGGGGGACTTCCCCTGGCGCACGGTCGTAGGGGTCGTCGGCAACGTACGGGACAGCGGCCCGACGGCGCTCCCCTCGACCGAAGGAAACATTTACTTTCCCGAAGCGCAGCAGCCGGAACGGACGGTCTTCCTCGCCGTGCGCGCCGCGAGCGGCGATCCGGGCAAGCTCGTCGGCACGGTGCGCGAGGCGGTCCGCGCGATCGACCGCGACCAACCGGTGGGCGATATCGCAACACTCGAACAGCGCCTGGGCGACGTGCTCGCGCGACCGCGCCTTTCGGCGATCCTGCTCGCCTCGTTCGGCGGGCTCGCGCTGCTGCTGGCGGCGGTCGGCATCTACTCGGTGGTCGCCCAGATGGTCGTCCGGCGCACCGGGGAGATCGGCCTGCGCATGGCGCTCGGCGCCGACCGGGGGACGATCCTCGGCCTGCTCGCCAAGCGGGGCTTGACGTTGGTCGCCCTCGGCGTCGCCCTGGGGCTCGGCCTCGCCTTCGGCCTCTCGCGGCTGATCGCGAAGGTGCTCTACGGGGTCGGCGGCGGATCGGCGGCCACCTACGTTTCGGTCGTCGGCCTGCTCGTGGTGGTCGCCCTCGCCGCCATCCTCTGGCCGGCCCGCCGTGCGTCGCGCCTCGATCCGCTCATCGCCCTACGCCAGGAATGACCGTTTTCGTCGTCCAGCCGCTCGAGGTGGAGAAATTATGCTGCAGCTGTTCCGAGTTCTGAAGTTCGTCCTCGTCCTGTCGCGCGAGGTTCGCGGGTCGCGTCCGATGATCTGGCTGGTGATCATCTCCGGACTCCTGAGCGGCATTGCCACCACCGGATTGATCGCGTTGATCAACGGGAAGTTGACCGGCGGCGCCAGCTTTGGCGGGGCTCTCACGGGGATCAATCTGACCTACGCGTTCGTCGGCCTCTGTGTCGGCCTGCCGCTCCTGCGTTTCGCCTCGACCGCCCTGCTGGTCAACTTGACCCAGAAGACGCTCTACCGGATGCGCATCGTCTGGTGCCGTCACATCCTCGCGGTGCCGATCCGCCAATTGGAGAACCTAGGGCCCCACCGGATCTTCGCGAGCCTGACCAACGATCTGGGCGCGATCACCGATGCCCTGTTGGTGGTGCCGCAGGTCGTCATGCACTTCGGGGTCCTGATCACTTGCCTTCTTTATCTGGGCTGGCTGTCGCCGCTGCTGCTCGGCTACCTGCTGATCTTCATGGTTATCGGCTTGATCAGTTATCGGGTGCCGCTCGCCAAGGCTTTTACGATCGGGCGCCAGGCGCGCGAGCTGTGGGACGTCTTGCTGCGCCAGATTCAGGCGGTCACCCAGGGCGCCAAGGAACTGAAGATGCACCGGAAACGGCGCCAGGCGATCCTCGACCGGCAGATCGAGCCGACCGCGAACTCGCTCCGGCGCCTGATCACTGTCGGGACCTACGTCTGGACGGCCGCTTCGAGCTGGGGGCAGGTCCTGTTCTTCGTCGCGATCGGTCTGCTGCTGTTTATCGTCCCGCAGGGTCAGGCGATGTCGACCTCCGTGCTGCTCGGCTACAGCGTCACGCTGATCGCCATGATGACGCCGCTCGAAGGGATTCTCACTTCGATTCCGCGGCTGACCACCGCGAGCGTCGCGATCCAGAAGATCGACGAGCTGGGCCTGTCGCTGGGCAGCGCGGCGCCCGAGCGGGAAGCCGATCCCTCGGCGGTGCCTCCGTCGTGGCGCCGTCTGGAGCTTTCGGGCGTCGAGCACTCGTACATGAGCGAGGCTTCCGGAGAGACCTTCGCGCTCGGCCCGATCGACCTGTCGTTCCAGCCGGGGGAGCTGATCTTCCTGATCGGCGGCAACGGCAGCGGCAAGACGACGCTTGCCAAGGTGATCCTCGGGCTCTATCCGCCGGAGCGCGGCGAGCTGCGCCTCGACGGCGAGGCGATCACCGACGCCAACCGCGACGCCTATCGCCAGCGTTTCGCCGTGGTGTTCTCGGATTTCTACCTGTTCGACAGCCTGCTCGGGCTCGACGACGCCAACCTCGACGCCGAGGCGCTGCGCTACCTGCGGGAGCTGCAGCTCGATCGGAAAGTAAAGATCGAAAAGGGCGCTCTCTCGACGGTCGATCTATCCCAGGGGCAGCGCAAGCGGCTCGCCCTGCTCACCGCCTACCTCGAAGATCGACCGATCTACCTGTTCGACGAATGGGCGGCGGATCAGGACCCGACGTTCAAAGAGGTCTTCTACCGCGAGATCCTGCCGGCGCTGAAAAGCCGCGGCAAGACCGTGTTCGTGATCAGCCACGACGATCACTATTACGATGCCGCCGATCGGATCGTGAAGCTCGATTACGGCAAGGTGGAGTCGGATCGGCGGCAGGTGGCCGCGCCGCTCGCTGCGGTGTAGGAAACCGCGGGGCGTCCGGTAGTCCGGTCGCCCCGAAGGATCTTTAGACCGTGACCTTCTCGCCGTTGAAGCGCGTGAAGGTGAACGCGCCGAACGGTTCCGCCAACGTCGCCTTCTGGTCGGCGAGCACGCGCAGCGCGCACTCTTCGCCGAGCCGGTTGCCGGCTTCGCTGTCGCACCGGTAGTGAACCCCGACGATGTTGCGGCCGAACGTGATGTTGCTGCACAGCTTGTTCAGCTCGCCGCCGATCGTCAGCGGCGGACCGTCCTTGCCCGGCACGTAGGGGACGAGATCCGTGCCGTCCGCGTTCGCCTGTACCGGATCGGGGAAGGGCGCCGATTCGTCGTACCACGCCTTGAGCATGGTGATGCAGGCCCCGGCGATCGTCGCGTGGACCGAGACGTACGACGGATGCGTCGGGCAGCCGAACGGCAGCGCCTGCGACAGCATGTAGGAGCCTTCGTCGATCTGCAGCCGATCGCGGTTTCGCTTGTGGTTCGCCTCGAAGGTCAGATCGAGCACCGGCGATTTGAGCAGGTCGTCGTGAATCGGATAATTCTTCCGTCCGGTCTTCTTGAAGTGCACCAGGCCGGCGCCGGCTTCCGGGCGCAGGTAACGGTGGACGTTCCACTTGGAAAAAAAGGCGTTACGGGTCACCCGGGTGCCGCCGATCAGCTGCGCGAGATGCGCGGCGCCGAGCGTCGCGAAACCCCATTGCCGCTTGCTTCCCATGTAGGGGCTGGCCACCGCCGGCTTCGCTCCGGCGACGCCGCCGAGAACGAGAGTCGCGCGGAGGTACAAGGAATAGATCTCATCCTGGAGCGCCAATCGCGCCAGGTCGCGCCCGCTGCGGATGAATCGCGAGACCGGGTCGCGCGGCTCCTCGCCGGGAGGGCCTGCCGTGAATCCGTTCTGGGCGCTCAGCCATTCCGACACGTGGGTCACGAAGTCGGAGCCCGCCGGGCCGGTGCTGATCTTCGGCAGGATCGGAATGCCGTCGTAGCGAAACACGCGCATCAGCAGCTGGGAGACCGGCGGGCCGTCCGCGACGCCGGGATACGGGGCACGGAACAGCGTTTGCGGCGTGATCTTGCCGTCCGCCCGCGCGCCTGCGTTGCCGGACAATCGCGACAGATCCTCGCAGGCCTGGCGAACCAGGGGGTTCGAGCCGTATTCGAGGAACGGCACGTCGCGCAGCAGCGCCATCCAATAGAGTTCGGCAAGCTGGGTGGCGTACGCCGCGCTCGCGATCGGCGGGGGAGGGGGAGTCGCGATCGCCGCCGCATCCGGCCCGTCGAGGTTGAACGCGAGGCCGCCGAGAGGATCTGTATACCCGGCGCGCCCGCCCTTCGGAACGGCTTCAAGCGCCGCAGAATCGCCCGCGGCGATCCCCTTCCGCAAGGCGTCGTAGGCGGCCGGCTCGACCTCGCCGAATTCGTTGTGCGGGAGGGTCTTCGAGAAGTTGCCGATGCGGCTCGCGTACAGCTCTTCGTCGCCGTTGGTCGGGTGGTCGGGAATCCCGAGCTTGCGCTCGCGCTCGGCCGCCTCAACCCGGACCTTGTAGGCGGCTTCGGCACGCTTGGCGCCTTTCGTGGGAGCGATCTCCTCGGCGCGCGCCGGTTGGCCGCCCAGGGCCGCGAGCCCAAGCCCGGCGATTCCGGCCGTTCCTCCGGCCAGCGTTCCCGACAGCCCGGCGGCGGCGAGACCGCCGACGCTGCCGAGGAACTGGCGGCGATCGAGGCCCCGCTCCGGCGCTTTTTCCGACTCTGTCTCCGGCGTCTGGGTCTCGTCTCTCAGCATCCGTGTCTCCAGGGAGCGTGCGCCGGGTCTCGGGCCCTGCTCCGACTCCAAAATCAGGGGCTCTGGGTGCCTGGGCGTCCGCGCGGTCGCCGAGGGGGACAGAGGTGGAAAATGAGCCCGAATCATACCGCACCGACCCCGCGCCGCCACGAATGGGTTCGGCAGTCGGCGAAGCCGCTCCGGACCGCGCCCGGGCGCTACGATTTCACCACTCAGTTGCCGGTGCACCACATACTGCCATTGATGGTAGTTCGGAATCGGGAACCTGCGGGACGGCATTTGAACAGGGCTTTACCGGCCCGCCTTCTCCAGCGTTTCGATCAAGAAGAGGATTTCGGCGGCCATCGTGTAGTTCAATTCCGGTGCGTCGGCCAGCGTGCGGTCGCGGCTGCCGGCGACGATGGCTTGGAAGGCGTGGATGAATGGGCGGAGCCACGCCGCGTCGGGGTCGGCGGCGAGTTGCTGGAGGAGGGACGCGGCTTCTGCAGGGTCATCGGCGAGCAGGGATTGGGTCACGGCGAGGCTAATGCGGCCGTCGGGGTTGTGGTTCTCGCCGCCGTCGCGGCGGTAGGCGAGATAGCAGGCGATGGCCTTGCGCTGCGCCTCTACGGCGGCGGCGGGGTCGCCGACATCCGTCTCGATGTCGGCGAGGATCGACCAAGATGCCCACGGTGAAGATGAATGGCCGAACTGCGCGCCGCGTTCGATCGCCTGACGGATTTCCTGCCGTGCTTCATCCATGCGGCGGAGGTTGCGCAGGGTCATGGCGAGGTTGTTCCTCGCGGAGCCTTCCTTCGCCGCATCGCGGCTTTCGACATACTTGTCCGCGGCTTGCCGGTAAAAGGCGGCGGCTTCCTCTGGGCGGTTGAGGAGATCGTCGTACAAGTTTCCAAGTTGATTGAGCGTGCTCGCCTGCCCGGCGACATCTCCGAGCCGCACACTGATCGCGAGCGATTTGCGGTAGGCATCCTCCGCTGCTTCCGGCTGGCCCGCCTCCTGATACACCATGCCGGTCTGATGCCAGATCACGGCGACGGTGCCCGGTTCGTCCAACTGGGTGAACCGCTCGCGCGCTTCGGCATACGCCAAAAGCGCCTCCGGGTAGCGGCGCTGATTCTTGCGGACGGTCCCAAGCTGGCCTTTGCCTACGGCCACTCCTCGGGCGTCACCGAGTTGTTCGCCGCGGCGGATGAACTCTTCGTAGGCCGCCGCTGCGTCGTCGAGCCGGCCCAGGTTCAGCAGACAGCCGCCTTGTCTGCCGAAACAGACAGCCGCCATCCGTTCCGCGCCTTGGCCAGGACGATCCTTGGCCACGGCTTCGAAGCGCTGGCGGGCCTCGTCGAGCAGCGGCAGTGCCTGTTCCGAGCCGCCAGCCGCCGCCAACACTTGGCCAAGGAGATTGCAAGCCATCGCCAGATCATAGTCGGCGTCGGGATACGCCTGTCCGCCCGCCACGCGAGATCGCTGGAGCAACGCTTGCGCGCTCTCCAATCCTTCGCGCATCCGCCCGCTGGCAAGCTGCTGCTCGATGCGGGTCCGCGTCGCCTCGAACCGCGCGTGATTCCAAGCGTCGCCCAGCGCCGCCGCCGCGGCGTCGCGCACCTGTCCCACGCGCTCCAGCAGACGCGGCTTGCCGAGCGCTTGCAGCAGGCTGTAGAGCGAAGTGGCCAGATCAATCGTAGTCTCTGCATCTCCCGCGCGCTGCACGAGGTCGAGCAGCGCAAAGAAGTTTGGCAGCTCCAGCAGCGTCAGCGTCGCCGCGACTTCGGTATTCTGGCTCTGCTGCTGCACGAGGAAGCCAACATATTGACGCATCGCCTTAGCCCAGCGGGCCGTGAGCGCCTCGCGTTCCACGGCTTCCATCTGTCTGCGCAGATAGAGGCAGAGCGCGGGATGGAGCGTGAGATGGTCGTAGCGGTTCGGCGTCGCCAGCCCCGTCTCGACCAACTCACCCGCCAGCGCGCCGACATCCGCCGTTTCCCACTCCATCATCACGCGGAGCACGTCCAGATCGACCGCGCCATAAAACACCCCGAGCACCCGCGCCCTGTCCCGGTTCGCGGAGGACAGCCGGCGCCGGGAAAGCTCGACACTGGCGAACAGGGAGTACTCCCTGCTGCCGGGGAACTGCTGCTCCATCGCGGTCATCAGTTCCACGAGCGCGGTGTGAGTGGCTTCTACACCCCGGCTACGCAATTCGGGCGCCAGCAGGGCGAGAGTGCGGGCGTGGCCATGGACGGCATCGACGAGCGCCTCGATTGCTTCGCGCGCGGCATCAAGCGTCGTGCCCGCCCCGGCTCCGTCCTCCGCGTTCAGCGCGCGCTCGACAAGCTTCACGGCGTCTTCGCGGTCGAGTCGGTGCAGCTCGCGCCGGTTCCGGTCGGCTTCGAACGGCGCGGGCAGCGCCTCGCGGCTGGTGAAGACGAGGCGCGTGTCGCCGATCTTGAGCAGACGTTCGCAGAGCGCGAGGATTGCCTTCAGATCGCGGCCTGCCTCCTCCGAGAGCGCCTCGGGCGTCTCGAGGTAGGGCGGCAGCAGGATGCTCTCCATGTTGTCTACTACGAGCAGCGTGGCTTGCTCGGAGAGAGCGCGCTCGACCTGCTGGATGGCCTCCGCCAGATCGCCGGCCGCGGAAAAATCCTCGTGGATGATCTGTTTGCCAAGGGCATCCACCACCGCCCGCTCGTTGCTGTGAGTCTCGACGGAAACGAAGGCGGCGCGGCGGACCTGCTGCGAACGCACCATCCAGCGCGCAAACTCGGCCGCCAGGGCCGTCTTGCCCTCGCCGCCCTGCCCGCGCACCACGGCATAGCGGGCGTCGCGCAGCAGCCGCTCTAGCGCAAGCAGTTCTCTGCTACGCCCGATGAAACCAGTTGCGGGAACGACGGGCAAGTCGCCGAGGCGGTGGGTAAGCGCCGCCTTGAAGTCCTTCTGCGTCTGCCGCGAGGGCGTGGCACGGAAGAGCTGCGGGTCGTCCTTCTCCTGGTAGAGCACGGGCACGAACCAGTCCTCGAGCCGCAGCTCGCCGACCCCGAAGACGCGCCCGCGGAAAGTGTCGTCTTTCAGCTGGCGCTGGCCTTCGAGCATGGCGTCGCCCACGCGCGCTCCGCGGGCCAAGGCGTGGTAGAACGAATCGACGAAGCGCCGAGCGGTTTCGACCAGCACGCTGTGGCTCATCGCGACTACGGAGGCGATGTCGACCTTGAGCAATTCGGAGGCGACGGACTCGGATGCTTTCTCGGCCTGCGCGGTCTCGCAGGCTTCGAGGAAGACGAGCGGGATGCGGTAGTGCTTGAGCAGCGGGCCGAGATGGTCGGTAAAGACGGTGACATGGCGGCGCTGGTCGAGCTTCTCCGTGTCCTGCGGGTCCTCGAAGCAAAGCCCGCCGAGACCGACGGTTCGGTCATATACGCCGTGGCCATCGAAGTGGACGACGTGATACGCCGCGCGAGCGTCGAAGGCGCGTTGAAGTTCCTTGCCCAAGGCGTCGAACGTCGGCGGACTGAGCACGTGGATGCGCACGAGGCCACCGTGCTTTTCCATCGCCTCGACCAGCGGCAGTGCGCTCGCCCGGTGGTCGATGTAACCGCAGGCATCGTCCTCCGGTCGCGCGGTCACGAGCAAGACGCGGATCGGCACCGCGACGAGGGAAATGTCAACCGTCCGCGTATTTGGCAAGCGTCGACGGACGCGCACGGGCTTTGCGCCTTGAAAAAGATAGCCGTCGCCGTCGTGGAGCAGTTCCCAGGGAAGGCCCAGTAGGTGCGTTGCGGCTTCGCGGACAGCCGCTGCGTCGGTGGCTGGGGTTCCCGCCTCCAGCGCCGACTCGACTTGGACGGAGAAACGGCGGTCCGCGTGGTCGTCAATCCTCGACCACGCGGTCATGACATTTCCCCGATGGGCCGGGGGCAGCGCGGCGTCGTGCAGGAGCCGGCCCCACTTCACAAGGTTCTCTTCCACTTTGCGTGCGCGTTCCCGGAAATAGAGACTCGGCCAGATGGCATATTTCTCCAGATACCAGCGCAGCTCCCCGGCCTCGATGGGGCCGAGCGGCGCGATGAGCCGCCAGCTCTGCGCGCTCGCGACTTCGAGCTGGCCGGCCGTCGCTGGCTCGTAGACAAGCCGCGCCCGGGCCGAGGCGCGGCGCACGCCGTCCAGTTCGTGGAACTTCAAGTCGGTGAGCTCCAGGACGAGTTCCTCCAGCGGCTCGACCTTGGGCTGTGGTGGGATCGGCACTTCCGTCGATATTCGTTTGCCCATCGCCACGAGGATCGGATTCATCGCCGCCTCGACACCCCCGGCCGCACTACTCACGGGAATGTAGAGCGGTTCGTCATCGAAGTAACCTTCCAGGACGCCGAGTTTCGTGTCGTCGAGCGAGAGCGCAAAGATCGGAAACTTGTCCCTGCCGCGCTGCTTCTGCACGTCGAGCGCGTGCCGCAGTTCCTGACCGACCCATCTGGCCTGCAACGAATTCGGACTGACCACGACCGCGTAACCCGATGCACCCTCGATACCCCTTTGAATCTCCGCCCAGAGCGGATCGCCGCCGCGCAGTTCGCGCGAGTCGATCCATTGATCGTGCCCAAGGCTGGCAAGTCCCTGTCGGAGTTCGCGCACAAGCGCATCGTCCTTCGAACTGTGGGAGATGAAGAGCTTGCTCATGGCGATAGAGACGTTGTCAAGTGGACTGCTAACGACTGCGCAAATGCTCCATAGCCAGCAAACTTTCACGCTGAAGAAAAGCGCTGAGTGCTGGGTCAGCTTTCGGAGCTGGACGGTTCAGGACGTAGATTTCAAGATCGATGGAAATTTTCGCTGGAATCCGTCTCAACCCACCGAACAGATTGGTGTTCCGCGCTGTCAAGAATGCGAAGCGGTCCGCACCAGCCGATGGTCCCTCGACCACGGACGGCCGACTGGAAGACGGGCTATCAGTTTCCGTTGAAGGTGTCTCTTTGCGTCGGCGAGTGAATCGAACGCGCGAAGTCCATGTTTGAATGGTGATATCGGAGCCGACAAAGGGAACCCAAAGCGGCTCCCGAGGATCCCAAAAATACGCCCGACCCTCTCTGTAATCGACTTCTACCTCGAGAACAAGAAGGCTCGTCTTTGGTAATTCGATCCGCCGAAAGCCGTCCTCCGGGAACGCCTGAATAATCAGAGCTTCAGATGTTAGGGCAGCCCAGACTCCCGTGATCGGAAGATTATTGAGCAGATGTGAAGGAACTGCTGGAAGTGCTCCGAACGGGCGAGCATTCTGTTCGAATCGAGGCTTCCGACGAAGCATTCTGGCGCTGAGAGCATCCAAGGTCTGAAACGACGAAGTGCGCCTCGCTTTCTCCGGAAGTTCGTATGCCACAGATGAGAACCAATTGGCGAACGCCGCTCCTCCTGTGGCGTCGGCAATCATGCGGAAAAATATCTCTCCGAGGAGTTGATCGATGTCCGCACTGGCGGCGGTGAGTTCGAGCCAAATCAGTTCTTCATGCAGACGGATCGTGGCGGGCGCAGCGCGGTGGGCGCGTCGTATCAAGTGGCGAGCCGACTCTAGGGGATTTCTCTTACCAGTCTCGGCCGCCTGCACCGCCTCGTGGGCAAAATTTTTTCGAAGGACGGCAGCGACGTCGGGACGAAATATGATCCCATTGAATGACCGGGACTCGACGATCGGGCTGAACCAAAGAGCCGATTCGGCGGAGACGTCAATAATGGGATGTGCCTCAATGCGAGCCTGCCGAAGAAGGGAAGGCTCAATGTAGACAGCGAGCGATAGTTGCTTCGCGAGGCGTAGCGCTTCTGGCGATGAAGCGCTCAACTCCCCCAATATCTCGCCCAGATTGGGCTTCCAGTTCATTTGTAGCCGCCGGGCGTGCCACGAGCC
>Ga0068860_100007196_pt1 | contig 11126 bp, 7 predicted proteins | sample KBSSwiS32_FD_66597 | JGI IMG/M metagenome (GOLD analysis project Ga0068860, IMG submission 66597) | Switchgrass rhizosphere microbial communities from Kellogg Biological Station, Michigan, USA - KBS Switchgrass S3-2 | ecosystem: Host-associated > Plants > Roots > Rhizosphere > Soil ... | reverse complement strand
CGGCAATGCCGCATTGCCTACCGGCGAGCGTTTGCTGGCATATACCGAAGGCGCTGTTGATCCCGGCTTTGAAACATTGTATTTTCAATACGGTCGTTATCTGCTCATTTCCTGTTCGCGCACCGCCGGCGTGCCGGCCAATCTGCAGGGTATCTGGAACAAGGAATTGCAGCCGCCATGGAGCTCCAACTATACCACCAATATCAATGTGCAGATGAATTACTGGCCGGCCGAACCATTGAATCTGTCTGAAATGCATTTGCCATTAATGAATTTTATAAAAGGTGCTGCTGTTACCGGCGCTGTTACGGCAAAAGAATTTTACCATGCAAAAGGATGGGCCGTTCATCATAACAGTGATATATGGGCGCTTTCCAACCCCGTGGGTGATATCGGTAAAGGTGATCCCACCTGGGCAAACTGGACGATGGGTTCTCCCTGGCTCTGCCAGCATTTATGGATGCACTATGCTTTCACAAACGATAAAAAATTCCTGGAGGAAACAGCCTATCCGCTGATGAAGGGCGCTGCGGCTTTTTGTCTCGATTGGCTGGTAGAAGATAAAAATGGCTGGCTGGTTACCGCACCTTCGGTATCGCCCGAAAATATGTTTATAGATGACAGTGGTAAAAAAGGAAGCGTATCCATCGCTACTACCATGGACATGGAAATTATATGGGACCTGTTTACCAATATTATTGAAGCATCGCGGGTATTAAATAAGGATGCTGCTTACCGCGATACCATTATCGCCAAAAGGGCTAAATTGTTTCCCCTGCATATTGGTAAAAAAGGAAACCTGCAGGAATGGTACAAAGACTGGGAAGATACTGATCCGCACCATCGTCATGTATCGCACTTGTTTGGCTTGTATCCCGGCAGGGAAATATCACCGGTGAGTACACCTGAATTTGCCGCGGCCGCCAGAAAAACCCTGGAACTAAGAGGCGATGCAGGCACGGGCTGGAGCCTGGCCTGGAAAATCAACTTTTGGGCAAGATTGCTGGATGGCAACCATGCCTATACCATGATCAGGCGCTTGCTGCACCTTACCGGGCAAACGGGAACCAATTATGCCAATGGCGGCGGCTCCTATATAAATCTTTTTGATGCGCACCCCCCATTCCAGATAGATGGCAATTTTGGCGGCATTGCGGGCATGGCAGAAATGCTGTTGCAAAGCCATAACGGGGAACTGGCATTACTGCCTGCTTTGCCGGCTGCATGGAAGGATGGAAGTATCCATGGTTTGAAAGCCCGCGGAAATTTTGAAGTGGCCATGGACTGGGCAAATAACAGGCTGGCACATGCGCAAATTATTGCAGGGTCAGGTGGTATTTGCAAAATCAGGACAACAGTTCCGGTAAGGCTGCAGGGCGTAAATACGAAGCCTGTAAAAGACAACAATGGATACACTATCCGTTTTCTTGCCGGCAAGGGAAAAAAATATACACTGGTAGCTTTGTAAAGTATATTATATGAATAAGATATTTGGCGGCGTATTTTGGTTGATCTTTATTTCGTTGCAAATAAACGGATGTCTTCAGCCGGTATCTGCGCAGGAAACAGCCGTCGGCAAACTTATTCAGCCGGGTGCCGTTTTACAGCGTTTGCCCAATCAATTCATTTTTACGGAAGGACCCGCAGTGGATAAGCAGGGTAATATTTATTTTACCGACCAACCCAACGATAAAATATGGAAATGCAGCATGCAGGGTGATACGCCGATCGCCACTGTTTTCATGGAAAAAACAGGCCGCTCCAATGGAATGTATTTTGATAAGGAGGGTAACCTGGTTACCTGTGCAGATGAAAAAGATGAGCTCTGGTCCATCACCCCTGACAAAAAAGTAACCGTTTTGCTAAATAATTTCCAGGGGCATATATTTAATGGCCCGAATGACCTTTGGATCGATAAAAGCGGGGGCATTTATTTTACAGATCCTTATTACCAGCGTGATTACTGGCAAAGAAAAAAGCCCGATCTCGATCGTCAGAACGTTTATTATCTCGCGAAAGGAAAAAAACAGGCGGTTATAGTTGACAGTTTGCTTGTACAGCCCAATGGCATTGTGGGCACACCCGATGGCAGCCACCTGTATGTTGCAGATATCCGTGATAATAAAACGTATAAATATGATATTGCTGCGGGCGGTATTCTGGAGAATCGCAGGTTGTTTGTATCGCAAGGCTCAGATGGCATGACGCTGGATGAAAAAGGAAACCTTTATCTCAGCGGCAAAGGAGTAACCGTCTATGACGCAAACGGTACAAGGTTGGGAAATATTCCCGTTGCCGCCAATTGGGTGGGCAATATTTGTTTTGGAGGTAAAAACCGCAACATATTGTTTATTACAGCTTCTGAATCGGTCTATACCCTTCGAATGCAGGTGAGAGGAGTAGAATGATGGTTGATTGGTGATCTGTTGATTGGTTGATCGTCGTCGCCGCCCCCCGGTTCGTGTCTCACGAACCGGAATTTCACGAACCGGAATTTCACATCCGGGCAATATGATTGCGCTAAAACAAAACCGCTATATGAAAAATTTACTTTTTTCTGCCGCCCCTGTTCGTGTCTCACGAACCGGAATGTTTGAAATGTTTTCTGCAAGCCGAACCCGCGTTTCACGAACCGGAATTTTCTTCTTCTTGATTTTCGTTCCTGTCTGGTTGTTTGCACAGAATGCAGCGGTAAAATATCCGGTCGATTCGGCCAGTGTTGAACATGCGGGCGTACCCAAGGGCGAAGTATTAAAATTCAGCTTCGATCACAGCAGCATTTTTCCTGGCACCACGCGCGACTACTGGATTTATATCCCGGCCCAATATCAACCTGGTAAGCCTGCCTGTGTATACATTAACCAGGATGGTATACAATGGAAAGCGCCTACGGTATTTGACAATCTTATCAGTAAAAATGAAATGCCGGTTACTATTGGTGTGTTTGTAGCACCCGGCAAGGTACCGGCTACCAACGCTTCAGTGGCACAAGATCGTTACAACAGGAGCTTTGAATATGATGGTCTCGGCAATGCCTATGCGAAATTTTTATTGAATGAATTATTGCCGGAAGTAGAGAAGCAAAAAGCCAGCGATGGCCGCATCATCCGGCTCAGCAAAAGCGGTAACGACCGGGCCATTGGCGGATCCAGCAGCGGAGCAGTTTGTGCTTTTACTGCTGCGTGGGAATACCCCGCGGAATTTTCGCGTGTGTTCAGTGCCATCGGTACCTACGTTGGATTGCGCGGTGCAGACCGGTATCCCTCGTTGATACGTAAATATGAACCAAAACCCATTCGCGTTTTTTTGCAGGATGGCGCCAATGATTTAAATATTTACGGGGGCGATTGGTATAAAGCCAATGAAATGATGGAACGTGCACTCAGTTTTGCGGGCTATGAAGTTAGCCATGTTTGGGGTGAAGAAGGGCATAGTGGCAACCAGGGCACGGCTATATTCCCCGATGCCATGCGCTGGTTATGGAAAGACTGGCCAAAACCGGTAAACGCCGGGCCATCACGCAACCAGGTACTGAGCGATATACTTATTCCGGACGCTGGCTGGGAACTGGTGGGTGAGGGATATGGATTTACGGAAGGAATAGCGGCGAATGCGAAGGGAGAAGTATTTTTTCAGGATATACCCAATGCCAAAACATATAAAATAGGATTGGACGGAAAATTAGAAGCGATGCCGCTCAATGCAAAAAAAGCCAGTGGTACTTGTTTTGGTCCCGACGGCAAGCGGTATGTGGTGGCCGGCGCAACCAAACAGGTGATTAGTTACGATGCCGATGGAAAAGAAACCGTTGTTGCAGACAGCATCAATGGCAATGATATCGTGGTTGCTAAAAATGGCAATATCTATGTCACAGCTCCAGACGGCACCAGCAACCCAAGCAAAATATTCCTTATAAAGCCCGATGGCAGGAAAACAGTTGTTGACCTCGGGCTTAAATTTGCCAACGGCCTTACGCTCACGCCTGATCAGGAACAATTATACATCACAGAATCGGCCTCACATTGGGTATGGATTTATAAAATTCAGCCCGATGGCTCTCTCGCCAATAAACAACATTATGGTTGGCTGCAGGTGCTGGATACAGAGGAGAACGCATGGTCTGATGGGCTGAAATGTGATACCGCGGGCCGTGTATTTGTTGCATCTAAACTGGGTATACAGGTATTGGATCAACTCGGCCGCGTAAACGCTATTCTGCCTGCTCCGCCTTCTAATGGCCAGGCATCTAATTGCTGCTTCGGCGGTCCGGATTTCAATATATTTTATTTGACCTGCGGTGACAAGGTATACCGACGGAAATTCAAAACAAAAGGCGTCAATTTTTTTGAAGGAATGCATAAGCCGGTGAATCCAAGACTATAAGGTGCTGGTTTAAAGTTCAATAGTTTAAAGATCGGGCCCTGTAAGAGATTCTATTCACGAAAATCGGTTAAGTGCTCGCGGTTTGCGCGCCGGCACGTATTTTTGCCAAACCAACAAATACTCATTCAATTTATGGCAAATCCGAAATGGCAGGGTGTGTATCCTGCAATGCTAACGCCTTTCAGGCCCGATGATACGATAGACTTCGATATGTTTACGCTCAATCTCAATGCTCAGCTGGATGCTGGTATTGATGGCGTGGTGATGGGTGGATCGCTTGGAGAGGCCAGCACCTTGTTAAACGAAGAAAAAACGGAACTGCTGCGGCATTGCAAACAAACCATGAACCGCCAGCTGCCTGCCATTGTAACCATTGCCGAACAATCTACGCGGGCAGCCATACAGGTGGCCCAGTCGGCCGAAAAAAACGGTGCTGATGGATTAATGATATTGCCACCCATGCGCTACAAGGCAGATGAACGGGAAACAGTGCAGTATTTTAAAACCATTGCCGCCAACAGTTCGCTGCCTATCATGATTTATAATAATCCCTACGATTATAAAATTGAAGTTACCATTGATATGTTTGGCGAGCTTACTGCTATCAGCAGCATTCAATCCATAAAGGAATCTACCAGGGATGTATCCAATGTAACCAGGTTGAAAAATGCATTTGGCGATCGGTATAAAGTTTTATGTGGAGTAGATACATTGGCATTGGAAGAACTGGCCCTGGGCGCCGATGGTTGGGTAGGCGGATTGGTAGACGCTTTTCCGGCGGAAACAGTAGCCATTTTTCGTTTGATGAAGGCCGGTAGATACGGAGAGGCACTGCAGCTGTACCGTTGGTTCCTGCCGGTGCTGGAACTGGATATTCATCCCAAACTGGTGCAATACATTAAGCTGGCGGCTACGCAAACCGGCCTTGGGTCTGAGTATGTGCGCGCGCCCCGGTTGGTGATAGAGGGTGCCGAAAGAAAAAAAGTACTGGCCACCATCAGCAAAGCCATTGAAACAAGACCGGTATTACCGGATTACCTGCATCTTTCATCAATGCAATTTGCATAACAAGATTTTGATATTGTTAATTGTTCATTGATTGTTGATCATTGAACATTCGCTGGTTGCCGATTTTTTGTCTTTGTGCAGGCAGCAGCCTTCTTATTTTTCCGGTTCATTACTATGGCAAAAAAATTCTTTTGTATAGATGCGCATACCTGCGGTAACCCAGTAAGGCTGGTAGCCGGCGGGGGGCCTTTTCTGGAAGGTGCCAATATGAGCGAGAAACGCCAGCATTTTTTAAAGTCGTACGACTGGATACGTAAGGGGTTGATGTTTGAGCCGCGCGGTCATGACATGATGAGTGGCAGCATCTTGTATCCGCCGCATGACCCGTCCAATGATGTGGCCGTTTTATTTATTGAAACCAGCGGTTGTTTGCCAATGTGCGGTCATGGCACCATTGGTACTATTACCATAGCTATTGAAGAAGGATTGATAAAGCCCAAACAGCCGGGCCAGGTTCGTATGGAAGCACCGGCCGGACTGGTGCTGATAAGTTACAAACAGGAGGGGAAAAAAGTAAAAAGTGTAAAACTAACCAATGTTGCTTCTTACCTGGCGGCAGCAGGTTTAACCGTTGAATGCCCGGAGCTGGGTGAGCTGGTGATAGATGTTTCCTATGGTGGTAATTTTTATGCCATTGTGGATGCACAAAAAAATTTTAAGGGAATTGAACATTATGGCGCCGACAAGTTAATTGCCTGGGCCAGGGAACTACGCAAACGCATCAATGAAAAATACACATTCGTACATCCTGAGAACCCTACCATTCATGGATGCTCGCATATTTTGTGGACGGGCGCAGTCCTGGATAAAAAGTCCACGGCGCGCAATGCCGTTTTCTATGGTGATAAGGCTATCGATCGAAGCCCTTGCGGTACCGGCACTTCTGCACGCATGGCACAATGGTATGCAAAAGGCAAATTGAAAAAAGGAGATTCGTTTATCCATGAGAGTATTATCGGTTCAACTTTTACCGGCACCATAGAAGAAGAAACCACCGTTGGCGGTCAGCCTGCCATCCGCCCGGGTATTGAAGGATGGGCAAGAATTTATGGATATAACACCATTAGCATAGATGAAGAAGATGATCCGTATGCATTCGGGTTCCAGGTTTTATAATGAGGCAAATGAATATCCGGTATGTATATTTGATATGAATTAAAGCTACCATGTTCAAATTATTTGCCACTGTTTATATCCTGCTGCATTGCTCTTTATTGTCTTTCTCACAAGGCATCATTTTCTACCTGCATGGAAAAATTGTGGAAGACCAGGGTATCCCGGCCATTGATACCGTGCAGGGCTATGGCACTTATCAATATGAAGAGATTCTGAACGCCTTTCGCCAGAAAAAATTTACGGTTATCAGCGAAGTAAGAGAAAAAGGCACCAACCCGTTCGATTATGCCCGTAAACTGGCACAAAAGATCGATAGCTGCATAAAAAAAGGCATAGTGCCCGATCAAATTACCGTCATCGGCGCATCCAAAGGAGCGGTGATTGCCATGATTTGCTCCTCTTACCTGGGTAATAAAGATGTAAACTTTGTTTTTCTGGCCGGCTGCAATAAGGACCTGTTGGAAGGATCCCAGGATATAAAACTCCAGGGTAATATTTTATCGATCTATGAAAAAAGCGATGATATCGGCCGCTCCTGCGCGGCTTTCAAAAAAAGACCCTCACAAATAATTCCCCATTATAAAGAGATAGAACTGCATACCGGGTTAAAACATGGGTTTCTTTATCAGCCACTGCCCGAATGGCTCATTCCGGCCATCAAATGGGCCGCCAATGATTATAAGTAAAGACCGTTGTTGTTCTTAAATCTGGCACCTTAAATTTTAATGCAGGTAATTATTTTCCAATCCTGTTTACCGTTATATTTGGTAGCACAACGCCCCAAACGGTTAAACAGTTCTTCATGAAAGCACCTGGTAAAACCAGTTTTTTTTTAGGGTTGATTTTTTCTCTTGCTGCTTCTTCTTCTTTGCTGGCACAACTATCGGCAGACGATAGTATCTTTTATAAACAGGCCGTTAAAAACCTGGTTGAAGTCTACAAACAGGCAGCAGGTGATCAGTCACGTTTATTGAACGGCAGCCAGTATGGAGGCTACCTGTTTTCTTTTATAAACGGTCATGCTTTCTTTTATGATGATAAACCAGCTATTGGATCGGTATTGTATGATGGCGTTTTATACGAAAACACTTCGCTGCAATTTGATGAAATACAGGAAGTGTTGATAGCCGACAGCACCCGGCGCATACAATTACTGAACGATCGGGTGGAAAGATTTACATTGTTCAACAACAATTTTGTGCGCCTTATAAGAGATACGTCAATCGTTGCCAGCACTGTAAAAACAGGATTTTATAATCTATTATACGAAGGAAAGAACAGCCTGCTGAAAAGAGAAGAGAAGTTTATCCGGGAGGAAGTTTCTACCGGTGAATTGCAACGGTTCATAGAAATTCATACCTTTTATTACCTGAAGAAAGACAATAGTTACCTGCCCATCAGGACCAGGAAAGCCATCCTGACAATTTTCGCCGACAAGAAAAAGGAGATAAGGCAATATATCAGGAAAAACAAGTTGAGCTATAAACACGACAGGGATAATATGCTCATAAAAGTGACCGCTTATTATGACCAGCTAACCTATTAAAATGAGAGGAAAACGCTTATTTACAGGGCTGTTCACGGGAATTCTTTTTTGTTGCCGTTTATACGGCCAGCAGGATACTGCTGTGCTTATTAGTGTTAAAGCTGACAGTGCCGGTATTGAAAAATTTGTAAGCGAAATAGAAAAACAAACCGGATTTCATTTCTTTTATGATACCGCCAGGCTCGACAGTGTGGTGATCACCATCGATGCGCAAAACCAGCCTTTGACCAAAGTGCTGGACCTTGCATTTACAGGCAACGATGTTTTTTATACGATAGATCAATCGAAACACATATTTCTTACCCGGGGGCGCCCCTTAAGCCTGCTGCTGCCGGATGGCTTTTTTACAGGCGGCAAAACAAATAAACCTGGCCTCAGGCGGGATACTGCTTTTCTTGCGAATGTAAACGAGCCCAACGATGAAAATCCGGCGCAGAAGGCAATCCTCGAAAATAAATTATACGAGATAGGCGATAAATCTATATCCAATCCGCCCAGGGTAGTTACAGTTGCGGGTTATGTAAGAGATGCTAAAACAGGTGAACCGATAGTGGGGGCCTCTGTTTTTATCGACAACCCCCGCATTGGCGGTGCAACCGATCAATATGGATACTATTCACTTTCATTGCCAAGGGGGCGGCATATTATAAACATACAGAGCATCGGCATGCGCGACACCAGGCGGCAGATAGCCTTGTACAGCGACGGCAAAATGAATATCGATTTGCAGGGAACCGTTATTGCGCTGAAAAGGGTTATTATCGCGGCACAGAAATTAAGCAATGTAAAGGGCACACAAATGGGCTTGCAAAAAATAGATATCAAGACCATTAAACAAATACCAGTTGTTTTTGGAGAGGCGGATATCTTGCGGGTGGTTACCACATTGCCGGGTGTAAAAACGGTGGGAGAATCAAGCACCGGTTTAAATGTGCGCGGCGGTTCTGCCGACCAGAATCTCATTTTATTCAACGATGCCACCATTTATAACCCGGCCCATTTCTTTGGAATGTTCTCTGCGTTTAACCCCGAAGTGGTAAAAGACGTTGAACTATATAAAAGCAGTATCCCTGCCCGTTATGGCGGTAGGCTATCGTCGGTGCTGAATGTAAACAGCCGCGAAGGAAACAAAAAAAACATAACAGGGTCGGCAGGTATAGGCCTGCTTACCAGCCGGCTGGATATTGAAGGCCCACTGATAAAAGATAAATCTTCGTTCATCATCGGTGGCCGTACTACGTATGCCAACTGGCTCCTCAATGCATTGCCCAAACAATACCGGAATAGCAAGGCTTCTTTTTATGATATTAACCTGAATATCAGCCACGCGTTTAATAAGAAAAATTCCATGTACCTCACAGGGTATCTCAGCAAGGACCATTTTAACCTGAACAGCGATACGGTGTATGGGTATGGTAACGGTAATATTTCCCTGAAATGGAAACATGTTTACAACAACAAACTAAACAGCCTTATTACAGGTGGGTATGATCGTTATAATTACCAGGTTTCCAGCGATCGCCTGCCCCTCAATGCTTATAAGCTGGGCTTCGATATTAATCAAACCTATCTCAAACTTCATTTTAATTATTACCTCAATAGCAAACATACACTCGACTACGGGCTGCATTCTATTTTTTACAAACTGCACCCCGGTAATTACCAGCCAGTGGGCGATAGATCGCTGATAATGCCCGATACAGTTGCCGCAGAACAGGCCCTTGAAACCGCTTTGTATCTAAGCGATCATTACAATCTTACGCCGTCTCTTTCGCTTGATGCCGGCATCAGGTATTCTATTTTCAATTCGCTGGGCCCGCAAAACATCAATTTATACGCACCCGGTTTGCCCAAAACAGGCGATAACAGGCTTGCCACGGTGCCCTATTCGTCGGGTAAATTCATTAAAACTTATTCCGGACCCGAATACCGCTTGTCTGTCCGTTATTCCTTTACCGACAGTTTTTCCGTTAAAGCTGGTTACAATACACAGCGGCAATATATTCATTCCCTGTCTAACACTGCTGCAATGGCACCCACGGATATCTGGAAATTAAGTGATCCCAATATCAGGCCGCAATGGGGAGAACAATTTTCGCTGGGCGTATACAAAAATTTAAAGGCCAATACTATTGAGGCATCTGTTGAAGTGTATTATAAAAACATAAAAGATTATCTTGATTACAAAAGCGGCGCTGTACTGGTAATGAACCATCATATTGAAACAGAAGTGATGGGTACCAGGGGAAAGGCGTACGGCGCAGAGCTGCTTATAAAAAAGCTAACCGGTAAATTGAATGGCTGGATCAGTTATACATGGTCGAGGGTGTTTTTAAAAATGGATGATCCTGCAGCGGGGGAGGTTATAAACAAAGGCATGTATTATCCCGCGAACTATGATAAGCCGCATGATTTTACGGTTATTGGCAATTACCGGGTAACCCATCGTTTTAGCCTTTCATTGAATGCCACTTACAGCACAGGGCGGCCCATTACGCTGCCGGTAGGCGTGTTCTATTATGGCGGTTCCGCAAGAACCCTGTACGCAGATCGAAATGCTTACCGGATACCAGACTACTTCCGGACAGATTTTTCGATGAACATCGATGGCAACCACAAAGTGCACCAGAAAACACATAATTCATGGACAATAGGTGTTTACAATCTTACCGGCAGAAAGAATCCCTACTCTGTTTATTATGTATCTGAAGGTGGAGTAGTGCAGGGCTATAAACTATCCATTTTTGGAAGCGCTATTCCGTACATCAATTTTAATATAAGTTTTTAACCAGGTATGAGAAAACTGTTCATCTATATTTCCATCCTATTGCTAGCGGGCTGTAAAGAACGCTACGATGCGCCGGTACAATCGCCTGTAACAGGTTATCTTGTTATAGAAGGTTCTGTCAACAGTGATGCGGGCTCTTCCACGCTTACCCTTAGCCGGACTGCCGGCTTAAGGAATGCCCAGCCGATATATGAATCAGGCGCGGCGGTAAAGCTGGAGGCAGAC
>Ga0068860_100007186_pt1 | contig 11138 bp, 11 predicted proteins | sample KBSSwiS32_FD_66597 | JGI IMG/M metagenome (GOLD analysis project Ga0068860, IMG submission 66597) | Switchgrass rhizosphere microbial communities from Kellogg Biological Station, Michigan, USA - KBS Switchgrass S3-2 | ecosystem: Host-associated > Plants > Roots > Rhizosphere > Soil ... | reverse complement strand
ACCGATCGGTGGCCCCGTTGACCGGGCGTTACCGCGTCGCTCCGAGCGCCGCCAGCGTGCTGCCCGGCGACGAGGCACGGGAGATCGACCTCGCAGCACTCGCGCTCGCCGGGGAGGCTGCCCGTGGGATGCCGCCGGGCGCGACGGTGGGCGAGCTCAGGCGGTCGGCGAGCGGCGCGACCCTCGTCGAGGTCGTCGTCGACGGCTGGCGCTTCGAGCTCGAGGTCGAGGACGCGGGCCGGTCGCAGCTTCGCCGGCGCGCGACCCGGGAGCGCGATGCGACCTCGGCAAGCGGGCCGACCGAGATCCGGGCGATCATTCCGGGACGGATCGCCGCGGTCCACGTGGGAGCAGGCGACGTCGTCGAGGCCGGCCAGGGCCTCCTCGTCGTGGAGGCGATGAAGATGCAGAACGAGCTCCGGGCCTCGCGCGACGGCACGGTCGAGCGGGTCGCCGTGGGGGAGGGCGACACGATCGACAACGGCGACCTGCTGGTGATCATCCGATGACGGATCGGCGGCCGGAGGCCGACCCCGACGAGCCTGTCGCGCGCTGGCGGGCCACCACCCGGGCCAGGGCCGTCGCCGCGGCGCCCGAACGCCGGGAGCGCTTCGCGACCAGCTCCGATCTCGAGATCGCGGATCTCTACACCGCCGAGGGCCTCGCCGCCGATGGGTTCGATGCGGAGCGCGACCTCGGGCTGCCCGGCGAGCCGCCGTTCACCCGCGGCGTCCAGGCGACGATGTACCGGAGCCGGTTCTGGACGATGCGCCAGTACGCCGGCTTCGCGACCGCCGAGGAGACGAACGAGCGGTTCCGCTACCTCCTCGAGCAGGGCCAGACCGGGCTGTCGGTGGCGTTCGACCTGCCGACCCAGATGGGCTACGACTCCGACGCGCCGGAAGCCGACGGCGAGGTCGGCCGGGTCGGCGTCCCGATCTCGAGCCTGGCCGACATGGAGGTCCTCGTCGACGGCCTGCCCCTCGGCGACGTCAGCACGTCGATGACGATCAACGCCACTGCGCCGATCCTCCTCGCCCTGTACGTCGCCGCAGCCGAGAAGCAGGGAGTCGCCCGGGACCGGATCGCGGGCACGACCCAGAACGACATCCTCAAGGAGTACATCGCCCGCGGCACGTGGATCTACCCGCCGGCGAGCTCGATGCGGCTCGTGACCGACATCTTCGAGTTCTGCGCGGCCGAGCTCCCGCGCTGGAACACGGTCTCGATCTCGGGTTACCACATGCGCGAAGCCGGAGCGACGGCGGCCCAAGAGCTGGCATTCACGCTCGCCGACGCGATCGCCTACTGCGAGGCGGCGGTCGCCCGAGGGCTCGCGATCGACGACTTCGCGCCGCGGCTCAGCTTCTTCTTCGCGGCCTGGTCGGAGCTGTTCGAGGAGGTCGCCAAGTTCCGGGCCGCCCGGCGGATGTGGGCCCGGATCGTGCGTGATCGGTTCGGCTCATCGAACGCCCGTTCGATGGCCTGCCGGTTCCACGTCCAGACGGCGGGCTCGTCGCTGACGGCCCAGTCGATCGACAACAACGTCGTCCGGACGACCGTCCAGGCGCTCGCGGCCGTGCTCGGCGGGGCGCAGAGCCTGCACACGAATGCCAAGGACGAGGCCCTCGCCCTGCCGACCGAGGCGTCCGCCCGGCTCGCCCTCCGGACGCAGCAGATCCTCGCCCACGAGAGCGGCGTGACCGAGACGCCCGATCCGCTCGCCGGCTCGTACTTCGTCGAGAGCCTGACGAACGAGCTCGAGCGAGCCGCCGAGGCCTACCTCGACGAGATCGACGCGATGGGCGGCACGCTCGCCGCGATCGAAGGCGGCTTCCAGCAGCGCCAGATCCAGGAGTCGGCGTATCGCGTCCAGCAGGCGATCGAGCGGGGCGATCTGGTCGTGGTCGGGGTCAATCAGTTCCGCGACGACGGGGCAGGGGAGGTCAAGGCCGCGCTCCAGCGGATCGATCCGGAGGGGGAGCGGCGCCAGATCGAGCGGGTCCGGCGGGTCCGGGCGGAGCGTGATCCCGCGGCCTGGACGGCCGCCCTGGCGCGTCTCGAGGACGCCGCGCGGGGCACTGACAACCTCCTTCCGCCGATCATCGAGGCCGTCGACGCCTACGCCACCGTCGGCGAGATCAGCGACCGCCTGCGGACCGCGTTCGGCGTTCACCGCGAGCTCATCACGATCTGAGGGAGCCCATCGATGACGCCTCGAGTCGATCGCCTTCCGCCGGCCATCCGTCGCGTCGGCAAGATCCACCACGTCGCCCTGGTCGTCGCCTCGATCGAAGGCGCGCTGGGGATCTGGCGCGACCTCCTCGGCCTCGAGCTCGAGACGATCATGGACATCCCGTCGGATCGCGTGCGGATCGCGTTCCTGGCGGTCGGTGAGTCGAAGATCGAGCTCGTCCAGCCGACGGATGACTCGACGGGCGTCGCCCGCTTCCTCGCGAGCAAGGGCGAGGGCTTCCACCATGTCTGTTTCGAGGTCGCGAACCTCGCCGAGACGCTCCTCCGGCTCGGCTTCGACGGGTTGGAGCTCATCGATTCGGCGCCGCGCCGGGGCGCGGAGGGACCGGTCGCGTTCATCCACCCCCGGTCGTGCCATGGCGTCCTGGTCGAGCTGATCGAGGCGCCCGGCGGCCCCTCGTGGGCAACGCTCGGGTTCTAGCCGGGCTTGGTGGCCAGGAGCGAGAAGAAGAGCGGGAGCTCGCCGGCGGCGCCCGGTGGCAGGCGCCACGTCCCGTCCTCGGCCTCGGCCAGGAACCCGACAGGCCAGTCGACGAACGGGTACTCCCGCAAGGACCGGATCTCGAGGCCGGCCTCGATCAACGCAGTCACGATCTCGCCGAGGCCGTGGTCCCAGCCGTGCTCGACGGTGGCGTGGACCTCGGCGGTCGGATCGGCATACGAGCCCTGGACCGGGAACGACAACGGGTCGTGATGCTCCCAGTAGGGGTAGCGCAGCCGGAGCTCGCCCGGCTCCACGCCCTCGTCCTCGAAGACGTTCGCCACCGGGTGGACCTCGGTGATGTAGAACCGCCCGCCGGGCTTGACGAAGTGGGCGGCCACCTGGGCCCAGCGACGGATGTCCGGCAGCCACCCGAGGACGCCGCGTGACGTGTAGACGATGTCGAACCGGTCCTCGAGCACGTCCGGCAGGGCATCGATCGTCGATCGGACGAACCGGGCCTCGGGGAAGCCGAGCTCGACGGCGAGGCTCGTCGCGAGCTCGATCGCCGCCGGGCTGAAGTCGGCGCCGGTCACCCGCGCCCCGAGCCGTGCCCACGACAGCGTGTCGATCCCGAAGTGGCACTGGAGATGGAGCAGGCTCCGGTCCATGACCGGCCCGATCTCCTCGAGCTCGTAGGGCCGGAGCCGGATCCCGCCGGCCCGGAACTCGTCGAGGTCGTAGAACGCGGAGGTCTCGTGGATCGCCGTCCACTCGTCCCAGAGTGCCTGGTTCTCGGCGATGGCTCGGGCGGTGTCGGTGCCGTCGCGCGCGCCCGTGCTCACAGGGACCACGCGAACAGCACGTCGGTCGAGCGGTCGGCGGCCCGGGCGAACGCGACGATGTCGCCGGCCAGCTGGCGGATCCATGGCTTCTCCTCGCGGGGCAGGAAGCCGAGCTCCTCCTCCACGAGATCGATCCAGCGCCCGGCGACCGCGTCGACGTCGCGATCGGGCAGCCGGGCGATCAAGCTGATCCAGGTCGGGTCGACGCGCTCGACGACCCGATCGCTCTCGTCGGCCGGCCCGTCGAGCTCGCGGCGCGAGTCGATGAAGTCGGCCGGTCCGTCGCCGCCGGTGATCACGCGGACCGCCTCGGAGAAGAGGTCGAGCCACGTCGGATCGAGGCCTCCGCCGAGCGCGAGATGCGCGTCGAACCGGGTGCGATCGTCGAATCCGGCCCAGTCCTCGACGGAGATCGCGAGCAGGATTTCGCGCTCGTTCCCGGCAACGAGGTCCATCAAGGAGCCCATCAGGTCGACATCCCAGCGCCCTGCTGCGACGGCGGGACGCCGTCCTTCCAGCCGGCCCGGTCCTCGAGCCACGTGATCATGTCGAGGTCACCCGGCGAATGGCCGGCCTGGGTCAGGATGGCCGCCGCCTCCGATCGGTGCTGGGTCCCGTGGTTCACGAGATGGCGAAGCATGCCGGCGAACGGCACGCCCTCGTCGTCGCGCGCGAGCCACCGATCGCCTAGGCCGGCCAGGAACGTGTCCATCGCCGGCCACTCGGTCTCCCAGCGGGACCGCAGCTCCGCCGGCGACAGGAGCGGCTCGCGTTCGGGCCGCGGCTCCTCCTCGTCCTCCGCGAGCCCGTGGCGCCAGCGCTGGTAGGCGCCCAGCATGTGGACGAGGATCCCGCCGAGCCCGCGCTCGTCGATGACCTGGGCCGTCGACCAGGTCGCGTCGTCGATTCCGTCGAGGGCGCGAAACAGCCGCTCGCTGGCCCAGCGGTCATAGGCGAACAGGTCGCGGACCTCGTCGACGGTCATCGTCCGAGCCTCCCGCCGCCCGTCGATCAGGCCTGGTAACCGGCGTCGCGCAGGAGCTGCGGGAGCTCCGTCGGCGACCCGGCGACGCGGAAGCCCGCAGCCTCGAGCGCCGCGACCTTCGACGCGGCAGTGCCGGCGCCGCCGGAGATGATCGCCCCGGCGTGGCCCATCCGCTTGCCCTCGGGAGCGGTGCGGCCCGCGATGAACGCGACCTTCGGGACGTCGCGGAGGTGCTCGGCGGCCCACGCCGCGGCGGTCTCCTCGGCCGCGCCGCCGATCTCGCCGATGAGGACGATCGCGTCGGTCTCGGCGTCGTCGGCGAACAGCTGGAGGATGTCGAGGAACGTCGTCCCGATGACCGGGTCGCCGCCGATCCCGACACACGTCGACTGGCCGATCCCGGCGTCGCTCATCGCCTGGACCGCCTCGTAGGTGAGCGTGCCGGAGCGGGACACGACGCCGACCCGCCCGTTGCGATGGATCGAGCCCGGGATGATCCCGACCTTGGCCCGGCCGGGCGACGTCGCCCCCGGGCAGTTCGGGCCGATCAGGCGCGCGCCGGCCGCCCGGACCATCGCAACCGCGGGAATCATGTCCAGCGCCGGGATGCCCTCGGTGATGCAGAAGATCGTCTTCACGCCGGCCGCGGCCGCCTCCATCACTGCGTCCGGCGCGCCGGCCGCGGGGACGAAGATGCACGACGTGTCGGCGCCGGTCTCGCGGACCGCGTCGGCCACCGTGTCGAAGACCGGCACCCGTCCGTCGAGCGCCGTCTGGCCGCCCTTGCCGGGCGTCATCCCGGCGACGACCTGGGTGCCGTACTCGAGCATCGCCTGCCCGTGGAACGAGCCTTCGCGCCCGGTCAGGCCATGGACGACCACCCGGCTGCTCGAATCGATCAGGATGCTCATGCCGGCACGCCCTTCGAGGCCGCGACCGCCTGGGCCGCGGCGTCGTCGAGGGTGGCTGCGGTCACGAACTTCGCCTGCTCCAGGAGCACGGCCGCTTCCGCGGCGTTGGTCCCGACGATCCGGACGACCATCGGGACGTCGCGCTCCTGCTGGGCCCGGGCCTCGATCAGGCCCTTGGCGACCTCGTCGCCGCGGGTGATCCCGCCGAAGATGTTGACGAGGATCGCGTTCACCTTCGGATCGGCCAGGATGAGCCGCATCGCCGCCGCCACCTTGTCGGCCCGGGCGCCGCCGCCGATGTCGAGGAAGTTCGCGGGCTCGCCGCCGGCCCGCTTGACGAGATCCATCGTCGTCATCGCCAGCCCGGCGCCGTTGACCATGCAGCCGATCGTCCCGTCGAGCTTGATGAAGGTCAGGCCGGCCTCGCGCGCCTCCCGATCGGCAGGGTCCTCCTCGTCGGGGTCGCGCAGCTCCTCGAGCGCCGGATGGCGGCCGAGGGCGGAGTCGTCGAGGGTGATCTTCGCGTCGAGACACTGGAGGCGCTGGGACACGAGCCCGTCGATCGCGGTCTCGTTGACGATCGCGAGGGGGTTGATCTCGACGAGGTCCGCGTCGTAGGCGAGCATCGTCCGGACGAGACCCGTCGCGATCGCCACCGCGTCCTTGAGATGGGCGCCGAGGCCGAGGCGGAACGCCATCGCCCGCGCCTGGAACGGCTGGAGCCCGATCAGCGGGTCGGCGTGGATCGTGATGATCGCGTCCGGCCGCTCGGCCGCGACCTGTTCGATCTCGACCCCGCCCTCCGCAGAGCCCATGAGCAGGATCTTCCGCTCGGCCCGATCGAGGACCGCCGACAGGTAGAACTCCTTGACGATGTCCGCGGCGGGCCCGACGAGGACCTTCCGGACCGGGATTCCCTTGATCTCGAGATCGAGGATCGACTGGGCGACGAGCTCGGCCTGCTCGGGGAAGCCGGCCAGCTTCACGCCTCCGGCCTTGCCCCGGCCGCCGACGAGGACCTGGGCCTTGATCACGACCTGCGGCGCACCGCCGGCGAAGAACCGCTCGGCGGCCTCGCGCGCCTCGGCGGCCGTGTGGGCGACCTCCCACGGCGGGACCGGCAGGCCCTGGGCGACGAGCAGCGACTTGGCGTCGGCTTCCTGGATCTTCACGCGGGCGGACTCCGAGTCGTGTGGCGGGCGGGGAGACGATGGTACCGCGCGGGAGATCGACGGAGCCATGATGGAACGAACCGGGGGTGCCGCCTCGCCATACTCGATGAGCGCGGCCAGACGGCCCGCCATCGCCGAGGGGCGTGATGCAGCGAGACCTCGTGGAGCGAGCGCGGAGAGGCGATCATGACGCCTTCGCCGAGCTGGCAGGCGCCGCGATCTCCCGGCTGGATTCCGCCGCCTGGCTCATCCTCCGGGATCCCGAACAGGCCGCCGACGCCGTGCAGAACGCACTCGTCCGGGCCTGGCGTGATCTGCCCACGCTGCGCGACCCGGCGAAGTTCGATGCCTGGCTGCATCGGCTCCTCGTTCGTTCCTGCATCGACGAGGCGCGCCGCCTGCGCCGCCATCGCATCGATCTCGAGCTCACCGCGCTGGACGTCCCGGTGCTCGCCGACCACGTGTCGACGATCGCGGATCGCGACCAGCTCGAGCGCGGCTTCGTCCGGCTCGATCCGGAGATGCGCGCCGTGATCGTCCTCCACCATTACCTCGACCTGGCACTTCCCGAAGTCGCCGTCACGCTCGGGATCCCGATCGGAACGGCGAAGTCTCGTCTTCACCGAGCTCTCGGGCTGATGCGAGCGGCACTCGAGGCCGATGCCCGCACCGGCACGGGGATCGCGGAGGGCCCGGTGTCATGACCGCCATCCACGATTTCGAGCGGAACCTCGGTGCCTGGCTTCGGGAGGACTCGGAGCATCGTGTTCCGGATCACCTCGAAGCCGTTCTCGTCCGGACGATCGCCACGCGCCAGCGGCCGTGGTGGTCGAGCCTGCGCCGCTGGCTCCCGGTCGATGTCGCCACGCCTCGGGCGCCCCGGCTTTCGGCCGGAGCGTGGCGAGCGATCGTCGCGATCGCCGTCGTGGCGCTGCTCATCGCGGCTCTGATCGCCCTTGCGGTCGGATCGCGGCCGAAGCTGCCGGCGCCGTTCGGGCCTGCTCGCAACGGCGTCCTGCTGACCAGTGCCGATGGCGACATCTTCCGCGTCAACCCGACGACCGGGGATCGAACCCCGCTCATCGCATCGTCTCTCAACGAGTTCGGCCCGACGTTCTCGCGCGACGGCACGAAGTTCCTCTTCCTCCAGGCCGCCGACCCGATCCTGTCCAGCGCCGGCCTTCGGCTCGTCGTCGCCAATGCGGACGGATCGGACGTCCGGGCGATCACGCCGGGTGTCGACGGTCTCGACTGGGTCGACTGGTCGCCGGATGGCACGCGAATCGCATTTCTGTCGCGCGAGCTCGGCCGGGGCCGAATCAACATCGTCAACGTCGACGGAACGGGCCTGCACCCCCTCGATGTCGGACGGCCGGTCAACCAGCTGTCGTGGCTGCCGCCGGACGGCCCGGAGATCGTGTTCCGCGGCGAGCAGCAGATCGATCATGACCCGCCGGTCGGGATCTTTGCGGTTCGACCGGACGGATCGGGCCTCCGGCCGATCTCGACGCGGCAGCCGCACGATCGAAACGACTTCAACGATGTCGCCGTGTCTCCGGATGGCCGACTCGTCGCGTATCGCGCGGCCGGGCCCGACGAACCGTTCTCCGTCCACCTGATCGACCTTCAGACCGGCAAGGATCGCGTCCTGCCATCGGCTCCCGGCTCGACCGGCGAGGGCGGCCCCGGTTTCTCGCCTGATGGGCGGTCCATCGTCTATCTCCGCTGGTTCGATGACGCCTCCACGCAGCTCGTCGTCGCGCCGGTCGACGGTAGCAACGTCGGCATCGCGATCGGCCCTCACGGTCCCTTCGGGCCGGACGGGCCGTCGATCAACAACTACATCTTCACCCCGGACGGGACCGCCGTCCTGGCCAACTACGACGCCGAGAAGGTCGACCGGCTGCTTCCGGTCGACGGCTCACCCGGGGTGGTGGTCGCTCGCGGCCAGCTTGCATTCGGCAGCTTCCAGCGACTCGCGCCCTGACGCTCGCCCGCGACTTTCCGACAGCGTCGACATCCCTCCCGAAAGGAGATCACCATGCGCCGCACGCCCATCGCGTTTGCCCTGGCGATCACGGTTCTTCTGCTCGGCCTGACTGCCGCCCCGTCCTTGGCGGCGCCCAGGAATCAGGCGGTCGGCGATCGCCTCGACCTGCGCGCAGGCGACCAGGCCTTCCCAGGGTCGACCCCATTCCACATCGACCACGGCTTCGTCTTCGCCATCGGTGACAGGACGATCGGGCTCACCAGCTTCATGCTCGACATGGATGGAACCGACCTGACCGCCGACTTCATCCGTTGGTCTCCCGCCGGCGACGGGTTCAGCGTCGACGAGCTCTGGTATTTCAACTTCCCGGCCGGGCTGACCGGGACTCACGTGTTCACCCGTCACTACTTCGTGGCGTGCGACGACGCCGGGACTCCCTGTGACGGCAACCGGATCAACACCCCCGTGGAGACGTTCACCATTTCCGCGGTCGTGACATTCACGACGCCGTAACGATCGACGCCGGCGCCGCGATCCAGGCGGATCGCGGCGCCGGACCCTCGCGGCGCCGGACCCTCGCGGTCGCGGTCGCCGCCGCCACGAAAACCACCTGTCCCGAACGGAGATGAACCATGCCTCGCCATGCCCAACGCCTGTTCGCCGGCTTCACCGGCGTCGCGCTCCTGCTCACGATCCTGCCCGCATCGGCGTCGGCGACGACGCCCGGCCCGAACGGGTTGATCGCGTTCCGCCGCTTCGTCGATCCCGACCAGACCAACAGCGCGCTGTTCGTCATCAATCCGGACGGAAGCCACGAGACCCAGGTCACGTTCCACGCCGACAACATCGTCGACGCGATGGGCAACTGGTCGCCCGACGGCGCCCGGATCGCGTTCACCCGGACCACGTCATGTGGCGACGACTGCGGGACCGACGAGCTGTACGTCGTGAACGCGGACGGCTCGAACGACCACGCGATCGCCACGACGACTCCGACGGTCGAGTCCCCGGCCTGGTCGCCGGATGGCCGCTGGATCGCCTTCGCGATGTCGACCGACGCCGGCGACGGCGAGATCCTCGTCGCGATCTGGGAGATCCGCCCCGACGGTTCGGGCCTCCGCCAGGTCACCCACCCGGTGGCCGGCCAGTCGGAAGACCATGCGGTTCAGTTCTCGCCCGACGGCAGCCGCATCGTCATCGAGCGCCAGCTCGCGTCGTGTGGCGGCTGTCCGGCGATCTTCACCGCCGATGCTGCCGACGGCGCCAACGCGACCCGCGTGTCCCCGCGCGGGCTCAAGGGATTCGACCATCCCGACTGGTCGCCGGACGGCCAATGGGTGATCTTCCGGACCGAGGCGCGGTCCGGTGGGTCGTCGGGCGTCTTCGTCGCCCACCCCGACGGCAGTCACCTCCAGCTGATCCTCGACGGCACCCGATCCGGTCGGCAGTTCCGTTCGTCGACGTTCTCGCCGGACGGCACGCAGATGGTCATCTCGATCATCCCCGGGCCGGACGCGAATGCCGATCTCTGGATCGGTCGGTTCGATGCGAGCGAGCACCTCGACGGCCTCAGCCAGCTGACCCGGACCGATGCGTTCGAGAGCTCGGTTCGGTGGGGAACCGCACCACTGCTCGGCGGCTGACCGCGCGGCCACGGCCGCCGTCGCCCCGGCGTGGGGCGGCGGCGGCCTCGCGTGTCGCCCGGCTAGAATGGCCGCATGGCCCACCGCGTGACCCTGATCCCCGGCGACGGCATCGGACCCGAGCTGGCGGAGGCGACCCGGCGCGTCCTCGAGGCGTCCGGCGTCGGGTTCGACTGGGAGGTCCAGGAGGCCGGCGAGGCGATGATCGCCGAGCACGGCACGCCCCTTCCGGAGGCGGTCCTCGAGTCGATCCGGCGCAACAAGGTCGCCCTCAAGGGCCCGATCACGACGCCCGTCGGCGGCGGCTTCCGGAGCGCCAACGTCACCCTCCGTCAGGCCCTCGGCCTCTACGCCAACGTGCGTCCCGCCCGCTCGATGAAGGGCCTCGACACGCGCTACGAGGACGTCGATCTCGTGATCGTCCGCGAGAACACCGAGGACCTCTACGCCGGGATCGAGCACATGGTCGGCCCCGATGCCGCGGAGAGCATCAAGATCATCACCCGGGCGGCATCCGAGCGAATCGCCCGTTATGCGTTCGAGTACGCCGTCGCCAACGGCCGCCGCAAGGTCACCGCGGTCCACAAGGCGAACATCATGAAGCTCTCGGACGGGCTGTTCCTCGAGAGCTGCCGGACGGTCGCCGCCGACTACGACGGACGGATCGAGTTCGAGGACCGGATCGTCGACAACATGTGCATGCAGCTCGTCCAGAAGCCCGAGCTGTACGACGTCATGGTCCTCCCGAACCTCTACGGCGACATCGTCAGCGACCTGTGCGCCGGTCTCGTCGGCGGGCTCGGGGTCGCGCCCGGGGCGAACATCGGGACCGAGGCTGCGGTGTTCGAGCCGGTCCACGGCTCGGCGCCCAAGTACGCCGGCCTGAACAAGGCCAACCCGACGGCCCTCATCCTG
>Ga0068860_100007171_pt1 | contig 11151 bp, 11 predicted proteins | sample KBSSwiS32_FD_66597 | JGI IMG/M metagenome (GOLD analysis project Ga0068860, IMG submission 66597) | Switchgrass rhizosphere microbial communities from Kellogg Biological Station, Michigan, USA - KBS Switchgrass S3-2 | ecosystem: Host-associated > Plants > Roots > Rhizosphere > Soil ... | reverse complement strand
AGCGTAACCTCCTTACTCTATGTGGACGCTAAGACAGATTCCTACTGAATGTCAAAGACGACGAATCTTCCGGCGCGAGCAGAGTGCGAGTGTCGGGCCTAGTCAGGAAGCGTCGCCACGGCCTTCTTGTTTCTGGTCTTTTCATAGGATCGCCGCGCACCCTTCGGGCGAGATCACCGAATAGGCGCCGTATTCGAGGATCAAGATCCGATCCCCCACTCCCAGCGCGAGCGCTCCCCCGCTCCCCCTCGCAAGTCACCGTGACGACGATCGGCGTGCGCAGCACCACCATCTCGATCAAATTGCGGGCGATCGCTTCGGCCTGATCGCGTTCCTCGGCTTCGATCCCCGGCGGCTAGACATGAACGACGCTCTCCTCGATTCGTTTCGCCACCGCGGGCAGGCGAATTCCCTGCAGGCCGGCCGAAGTGAGAACGTCCACCCTCCTCCCCAACAGGGTCTCCAAATGGTCCACAAGCTCGACGAATCTAAGGCCGATGGGCCGATCGAAATCGACGATCAGGTCGATGTCGCTGGATTCGTTCGCCGTCTCGCTGGCAAACGAACCGAAAAGCCCGATCCGCCGGACTCCGAAATGGGAGCTGAGGTCGGGGTAGTTCTCTCGCAGGCGGCGGAGGATGGCGTCGCGGGTAAGGTCGCTGGGAGAGTAGAGATCAAGTGCCATGGTGGCTCCGCTACCGGCCCACAGTGTACAGCCTTGCGCCGGTCACTCCGTAGGCGGCACCATCGCCACCCGGTCCGGGATCGAGGGGCCGGGTTGGCTGAAGATGGAGTTGAGCAACCCGGCCAGCCGCACTCCGGCCTGGAGGAGCCGCTGTTTGATCAAAGGCATGTTGTCGAACGCGTACTGGTAGCTGAGGTTGCCGTCGCCGATCTGGTAGACACGCTCCCGCGCCGCCTTCGATTCCTTGGCCCAGTCGGCGGGGGACGAGCTCTGCCAGGTTCGCAGCTCCAACAGAGTCGGGTGATCGAGGAACTCGGCGAGCTCGGAAAAGCTCAGCTTCTCGTTGTCGATCAGGCCGTTGTCCCAAACTGAATGGAGATTGGTCGGCACCTTGAACAACGTCACCTGGATCTCGTTTCCGCCCCGATCGGCCCGCCGCCCAACGTGCAAGGGTTGGTGGACGTCGCCCACGAAGTGGACCAGGAAGCGTAGCGCCTCCTGTTTGGCCGGTCGCGTCGCTTGCGCATCGCGAAGCACGGCGGAGAAACGCTCAATGGCTTCGAGCACGTCGCCGTTGGGATCGCGCGCGGTGGTCTCCAGGGTCTCGCCGTCGTCGATGCTGATGTAGTGCCAGGGGCTCGGGTTCTTCGCCGGCGGCCGCCAGTTCGGATCGTTGCGGATGTCGTCCCCCCAAGTGCTCACCTGGTCCATGCCTTCAGGGCCGATCAGGCAGGTCACGGCCAGGCGCGCCTCATCCGTGAGGTGGTTGGCGGCGATCCTGCCGACGACGCGATGTCCGATCGGCCCCCAGGCGAGGACGACGGAAGGAGCGGCGAGGAGCATCAAAAAGGCGGCGAAATGGGCGCGCTTCATGTTCGGCCTCCTGCCGGCGTATGCGACATTGCGGATCTTTGGAGTATAGGCCACGAGCGTCCGCAGCACGGTGGTAGGCTGAACGAAATCGATCCTCAGCCTCCGGATGCCCATGCCTCTCGTCGGACGCCGAAAACTTGGGTCCATTCTCATCCTCCTGACCCTTTTGCTGGGCTTCGCGTGCGCCGCCGAGCTCGGTTGGCGCGTTCTGCGTCCCCACGTCGGCAGATCGGTCTCCGTGGTGTTCGATCCGGAGCTGGGTTGGAGATACGAGCCCAACCAGAAGGTGCGCCAACGGAGCCGGGACTTCGACGTTGCGGTTCAGATCGACGGCTCCGGCCGCCGGATCGCCGAGCCGCCGAATCCGGGAACCTCCAGTGGGAAGCCGCTTGCCGTCTTCGTCGGTGACTCGTTGACCTTCGGCTGGGGCGTCGAGGCGGCGGAGGCGTTTCCTTTCCTGCTCCGTCACCGGTTGGGAGTCGAGGTCGCCGACCTCGGCGTCGCCGGCTACGGCACCGATCAGTCCTACCTGAACCTGAAGCGGCACGGCCTGCCGCTCCGACCCGCTCTGGTCGTCTACGCCTTTTGTGGCAATGACCTCCGAGAGGTGAGCGAAGGCGTGCGCTACGGCCGACCCAAGCCGCGATTCCGGCAAGAAGGCCGCTCGCTCGCGCTGTCGTTGCCCCGCGATTCGGCTTCGTTTCTCAGCCGACACTCGATGCTCTACCCATCGCTCCGTGCTTATCTCGAGGGTTTGTCGGACCCCGAGGCCGGGGGGCGAAACCTAGGCGCTCAGAAGCTGATCAGCCTCTTGATCCATCGCATGGCTCGGGAAACCCACGCCGCGTCCGCACGGCTCGTCGTGGTTTCAGACGGCACTCCTTGGCTCGCGGAAGCGACGAAAGCCGAGCCGGGCGCAATCTACGTCGAGCTGCATGAGGCCTTCGACCGTGCGCTTCGGAACGGCGGCGCTTTGTCGTTTCCGCACGACCCGCATTGGACACCCATGGCCCACTGGATCGTCGCCGAGAAGATCGCGGCGGCGGTAGGACGCGCCTTCAACTCTGCATAGTGAACCAAAGTTTTCAGGCCTTGACAGATTCAACTTCATGCATACGATCAATAGAGGTACAAAAAGCGGCGAGCACAGAAAAAGGAGGAATTCGTCATGGGTCCGCACCCGTCCTATCGCGGCTTCATGGTGTCGCTCTTGGCCTTCGTGGCGTTCGCCTTCACCGCGGCGCTCTCATCCGCTCCCGACCCGAGCCCTGCTTCCGGAAACCGCCTCCGCAGCCCGGCGGTCGCCTCTTCCTCTCCCCCGTTCACCCTGTTCGAGAGCGGCCAGGTGCGCCCGCTCGCGATGTCTCCGGACAAGCGGCATCTGTTCGCCGTCAACACGCCCGACAACCGCCTCGAGATCTTTCGCATCCGCGAGGGCGGGCTCCTCCACACCGCCTCGATTCCAGTGGGACTCGAACCGGTCGCCGTCGCGGCCCGGTCGAACGGCGAGGTCTGGGTGGTCAACCACCTCTCGGACAGCGTGAGCGTCATCGAGCTCGAAGAGCACGGCGGCGAGCTCTCGGGAGAAGTCGAGCGCACGCTCCTCGTGGGCGACGAGCCGCGCGACCTCGTGTTCGCCGGACCGGGGCGGAGGCGGGCGTTCATCACCACCGCGCACCGGGGCCAGAACTTGCCTCTAGATCCCCAGCTCACGACCCCCGGCGTGGGGCGCGCGGACGTCTGGGTGTTCGACGCGGAAAGCCTCGGCAGCGCCCTGGGCGGCACGCCGCTTTCGATCGTCTCCCTCTTCACCGACACTCCGCGCGCCCTCGCGGTGACGCCGGACGGCACCCGGGTCTACGCCGCCGGATTCCAGACCGGCAACCGAACCACCAGCGTCTCCGAGGTCTCGCTCCCGGATGGCTTCGGTCCGGACGGCGGCGCGGGACCGACTACCAACTTCGAAGGCCGCCCGGCGCCCGAAATCGGGGCGATCGTCAAATGGAACGGCGCGCACTGGGTCGATTCTCTGGGCCGTTCCCGCGACCAGTACGTACGATTCTCGTTGCCCGACAAGGACGTGTTCGTGCTGGACGCCATGGCCAACCCGCCGCGCCAGCTCGTCGGGGCGGGCGGCTTCTTTCAGGGCGTCGGCACCATCCTCTACACGATGACCGTCAATCCGGTGAACGGCAAGCTGTACGTCGCCAACACGGAGGCGAACAACACCGATCGGTTCGAAGGCCCCGGCATCTTCGCCGGCCACAGCCTGCGCGGCCACCTGCACGAAAGCCGGATCACCGTGATCTCTCCCGGGGTGCCGGGTGGCGCCGTCGCGCCGAGGCATCTCAACAAGCACGTCAATTTCAATAGCTGCTGCGCACCGACCCCGAACGCCGAGAGCGCCAAGTCCCTCGCCCTGCCGCAGGGCATGGCGGTGGCCCAGAACGGTGCGACGCTCTACGTCGCGGCCTTGGGTTCCGACCAGGTCGGAATCTTCTCCACCGCCCAGCTCGAAAACAATACGTTCGTGCCGAGCGCGGCGAGCCACATCGCGGTTTCCGGCGGCGGCCCCACCGGCCTGGTCCTCGACGAGGATCGCGGGCAGCTCTACGTGATGACACGGTTCGACGACGGGATCTCGATCCTCGACACGGCGACCAAGGCGGAGACGGCGCACGTCACGATGCACAACCCGGAGCCGCCGAGCATCGTGACCGGCCGCCGCTTCCTCTATGACGCCAAATTTACGTCGAGCCACGGCGACTCCTCCTGCGCGAGCTGTCACGTGTTCGGCGATTTCGACAGCCTGGCGTGGGATCTCGGCAATCCGGACGAGCGGGTGATCGACAACCCCGGGCCGTTCAGCAGCACGCTGTTCAACCTGGTCACGGGTCAGCCCATGGAGCCGATCTTCCACCCGATGAAAGGCCCGATGGCGACGCAGAGCCTGCGCGGGATGGCCAACCACGGCCCGATGCATTGGCGCGGCGACCGCACCGGCGGCAACGACGCGCCGAGCGTTCAGCCGGACGGCGGGACGTTCGACGAGCGCGCGGCGTTCGCGAAGTTCAACGGCGCGTTTCCCGACCTGCTCGGGCGCAGCGCGGTTCTGTCGCAGGCGGACATGCAGGCGTTTACCGATTTCATCCTCCAACTCACCTATCCGCCGAACCCGAACCGGCGGATCGACAACGTGCTCACGGCAGATCAGGACGCCGGGCGCCAGCTGTTCAACACCGTCAACTGCGGCATTCCATCGGCGCCGGAATTCAACGGCGCCGTGCTCACCTGCACCAGTTGCCACGCGATCGATCCGAACGCCAACCCCGGCACCGCGGCGCCCGGGTTCTTCGGCTCGTCCGCCCTTTCGAGCTTCGATTTCAACCCCCAGCTGTTCAAGGCTCCCCACCTCCGCAACCTCTACCAGAAGGTCGGAATGTTCGGGAACCCCGAGAATCCCGGGTTCTTGGGCGGCGACAACGGTTTCAAGGGAGATCAAGTGCGTGGCTTCGGATTCTTGAACGACGGGGCCCTCGATACGGTGTTTCGCTTCGTCCACGGGATCAGTTTCTCGGAGGTCTTCAACGGACCCAACAGCAACAGCATCCCGGAGGGGCCGCAGGGAGAGGTCCAACGGCGGCAGCTCGAAGCGTTCATCCTGGCCTTCCCCACCAACCTGGCGCCGGCCGTGGGCCAGCAGGTCACGCAGAGCGCCGGAAGCTCCGCGGCGGCGGTCGCGCGCATCAACGTTCTGCGCCAGCGGGCGGAAGCTGGAGAATGCGATCTGGTTGCCAAGGCGACCGTCGACGACGAGGTCGGCTTCCTCTACCTGGGTTCGGGTCAATTCGCGACCGACCGGCACAGCTTGCCTCCCATCCCCGCAACGGCGCTCCGCGCTCTGGCGGATTTCGGCCACGCCGTGACCTACACCTGCGTCCCCCCAGGTTCCGGAACGCGAATCGGAGTAGACCGCGACGGGGACGGCGCCTGGGATGGCGACGAGCGGCAGGCGCATACCGATCCAGAAGATCCCAACAGCAAGCCTTAAGTTTCAGGCACGGCTCTCCAGAATCGGTTCTATCCGATCTGGAGAGCCTGCGGGCCGATCGAGGGCATGCCGGCCTGAATCGAGCGGGAGCCGCCGCCCTCAGGTCGTTACGGGCCGTTTCGTGGCTCCACCGCCGCTGATTTAGGCGAGCTCGACCAGCAGCGCACCGTCAGGGACGGTCGGGCCGGATATCGTCCCGGAATCGGGGCTGGACCTCGGCTTCGTCCACGAAGAAGCTGCTGAAGCCGGTGACCCGGACTCTCTTTCCCGCGGCGAAAAACGGGAGGTCCGACGGGTCGATCCCGGTGGAGGCGTGGACGAAGACGGAGATCGGGCCCGAACCGTCGTCGACCGAGAACTCGATCCCAAAGGGCGGGTCGGGCTCGATGTCGCTGACCACGCCGGCGATGGTGATGAGGTGGCCCTCGGTGGCGACACCGACCTCACCCGTGGCGATCAGCAGCGGCGAGCCCGGCAGGCGCTCGACGCCGGAGGGTTCGACGCGGACGAAGAGGAGGTTGAACAACTCATCGACGGTTCCCGTCACCCGGACCTGCTGGTTGCGATGGATGCCGAGATCGACGTCGAGGCGGACGTAGATGCCGCCGGTGACGTCCTCGATGACAAATCCTCCCGCATCTTCCAGGCTCGCCGACTTGAAAAGCCCGGACGGCACGGTGATCTGGCCTTCGATCGTAACCGTGGTTCCGAGCGGCAGGTCGCGGACTGAGGCGATCGGTTGGGCCACCTGAGCGCTGGAAAGACCGGTTCCGAGGACCAACATCTGGGCGACGATCGAAAAAAGGTGTGCTGGCTTCATGCGGCTCCTCCTTTGGGTTTTCTATTGGACCCTGATGAAAGAGTAATGGCCCGGAGCCGCCGTGAACGACGGCAGCCGGTGATGGGCGTTACTCGTTGATCGCTTTGACCAGGCGTCGGCGCAAGGTCTCCTCGTTGATCGTGGGCTCGAGATGTGCGCCGTTGGCGGCGAATCCTTGCGGCGATAGAAGGTAAAGCGCCGCGGTGTCGTCCCACAGGCGCGTGCCGAGCCACTGGGTCGGATCGAGCAGGAGCGCGGCCCGCAACACGCCGGGCATGCCCTCCGGCTCCAGGCGCTCGATCATTTCTGCGGTCGGAGCGTAGGACGGGGTGGGGCTCGAATCCGCCGGCAGATCCACCCATTTCACCACCGGAACGCCATCCAGCAAGAGGTCCGCCGCCTCGCACGCCGCCTGGTCGTAGACGCAGTTGAAGTTGTCCGGATTGTTTTCCTGAAGCGGCCGCCCCGAGGCAAGCACCCGCTTGATCCTGTTTCCCAGCGTCGGCGCGTATTGCACGAAGGATGACCAGGGCCCGAGCACCAGCACTTCGATGCGGTCGCAGTGCTCCGTCGCCTGCTCCAGCGCACGAGTCATGCTCTGGGTCGGGCTGGCGAAGGGCACGGCCTGCGCGAGGAACCCGTTGAGCCGTTCGGCCCCCGCCCGCACGTCGGGCAACCAGTCGTAGTCCGGCGGATCGGCCGCCGCGAGCCCTCGGATGACCGGCGCCGAAGACGGCGCGCTCGCCAAAAACATCGCAATGGCGGTACTGCCGCCGGGTACCGCGGCGATACCTTCCGTGACCACTACGGCCTGCGGCGCGCGCTCCGGCAGCACGACCGCGACGGCACGGAAATCGTCGAGCCCGACGTCGGTATCAATCACTAAACAGGGCTGCGCGCTTCCGCCACTCGCCCACGTCGGCGCCGCGCTCCACGCCGAAAACGCCAACAATCCCGACGCGACGGCGATAAACCGCATCGCTCGGCCCACCCGCCCGCAAGAACCTGAAGTCATCGCTTGGGTCTCCTTTCGTCCACCGGTTCACGCACCGCCGCGGCGCGGAACGACGGTGGTCCAGACCTCGCCCGCCATGGGCGAGAGCGCTACCCCCTTGGTGTTCACGGCAGGTGCTCCCTCCACCAAGAATCCAAGATAGGCCATACGAAAGTACATGCCCAGAAATGCGGTGTACATCCTCTATAGGGAGGAGGACAATTCGCCCGCGAACTTTTGTTTACCACCACCGGCTGGCGCCGGCCGTAGGATGACATGGCAGAACGGAGAGCCTCCGCCCGCGGCCCGGCGAAGCCGCCTTACGCGTCCGGTCCCAGGACTTTTTGTACCAGCCGATCGAACTCGGGAATTCGTTCTGGTGCGCCCAGGATCTGTGCGAACTCATGGACGAAAGCACGCGCTCTCTTTAGATCGATGCGGTCCCCGTGCAGCGTGAGGAGCTGCTCGATGTCGTATCGATCGCGATCCCTCCAGGCGAGGGCCTTGAAAATGACGAGATCTTCGGGCGTCGCGACGGAGATCGTCACACCTCCGAACTTCACCTCCACGGCTTGAGCCAGAGCCTCCTGTTCAAAGGAGGTAAAGGCGAAGCTGATCTCCAGAGTGACCTTTGTCTTCTCGTGTACGAGCAACAGGACTTGGCTCTTCTCGGCAAACTCCAAGAAATTGGGGATCCGAGGGCGAATCGAGCAATCGGCCAAAGCTTCGAGGATTTGGGAGGTGTCGAGCCGGGTGGCGAGTACCGTGGCGTCGATATCAACGGTTTGGCGAGCAACGCCATGTGCGATGACCGCGATTCCCCCGATCACCATACTGGGGGCATCGATCTGCCGGAGAGCCTTCGCCAAATCGGCGAGGGTCTCAAGGATTCTCTTACTTGGCCGTTTGGCCATGGGCCAGATAGAAATTCCGAACGCGGACCCAGCGGCTCCGTGCCAGCTCGTCGTCGCGGCGGCGGGCCTCGTTTTCGGGAGGCGGCCAGCCGTGCATCGCGCCGAACAGGTCCATCAGCTCCAACGCGCCCCGGATGGAGGTAGCGGAATCAGGCCCCGCCTGGCGGCGTTCCTCTCGCTCTTGGGCTTCAACGGCCTGCCACCCCGCCACCATGCGGCGCAGGCTCTCCGGGTTTCCCGGAGCCGTGGGTTGAAGGAAGCTCTTCGCCACAATGGAAGCCTAACATGGGCTCGCCTTCGGACCTTCGGTCGCGGGTTGGGGTTCCACTTTCAAAACCAGGACCTTCCCGGGAACCGCTCGGTGCTTGGCAGAGTCTGATCTCTGCGGTCTCAAATGCGAGGAGGTGCCGATGCGTAGTCTCGCCGCGAAAGCATCCCCCCGAACAACCGGCGCGTCGTGGATCGCCGGGCTCGGGTTGGCCGTGCTCGCGCTCCCCGCCTGCGCTCGTCCGACCAACCCGCCGGCTCACCCGCCGCGCGTGATCGAGATTCCGTTCAACTTCAGGACCCAACAGCCGATCGTCCTGGCGCGGGTGAACGGCGGTCCCTGGGTGCCGTTCATGGTCGACACCGGCTCGACGATCCATCTGATCGACGACGGCGCCGCGACCTCGACCGGCCTCTCCCCCGGCTCGGCGAGCAAGCTGTACGGCGCCGGCGAGTCGGGCTTCGAGATTCGCTATGCCGAGCCGCTCGCGCTCGAAATCGACGGCGCCGTGTGGGAAAAGCAGCGCGCCGCGGTCATGCATCTCGGCTACCCGAAGGATAAGCACTTCGCGGGCATTCTCGGCGCGCCGATCCTGATGCGCTACGCGGTCCAGTTCGACTTTGCGCAGAACGTGATGCGGCTCCTCGACCCGGCGGCGTACGAGGCGCCGAAAGGCGCCACCCGGGTGCCGTTCAAGCTCCAGGACGATCTTCCGGTCGTGAGCATGATCGTCGATTCCGGCACGGGGCCGCACGAGGCCCGGCTGATGGTGGATACCGGCGGCGGCTGTTTCGTCGATTTGAACCGGCCCTTCGTGGACAAGCACCGACTCGTCGCCGCGACGGAGGATGAAGCCCTGGTGAAGCGTCCGGGATTGGGAGGGACCGCGCCGTTCCTCTACCGCGAGGGCCGGCAGGTCACGCTCGGTGGCATCGCGTTCGAAAAACCGAAGCTGGGCTTCTCTCGCGCGACCTCCGGGTCGAGCGCAAGCGACGAACGCGACGGCGTCCTCTGCAACGCCCTGCTGATTCACTTCTCTCGCGTCACGTTTGACTACAAGAGGCGGGTTCTCGTGTTGGAGAAGTGACTGCGTTAGGCTTCCCTGAGCGTCCGAGGTTGCTCGGAATTGGGGAGATCATGAAACGGCGGCTTCTTGCCCTGTGCCTGCTGGCGTCGAGTCTGTCGGCCTGTGGCCCGTGGTTCGATGGATTGTGGTTTCCGGGCACGGTGAGAAACCGCCTCGCCCGCGCGGTGGCGCAAGGGCCCGGCACCCTCGTTCGTCTCGACGAGATCACGCCCTTCGGGTACAAGACGGCTCACCTCTTCGGTCCTTATACGTCGATCGCGACGATCCAGTCCCGGCTCGAGATCGATGCCGACGAAGCCGAGCAGCTGGCCCGCGGAATCGAGGGGCGAGACGACATCCATCTCTTGGTCTTCTCGTTCGAGCACGCGTCCTACGAAAGTATGGAGATCCCTCGAAACCAGGCGGGCTTCGGTCTGGAGCTCGCGGAGTGTTCCTTCGTTTCGCAGGAAGCCGTCTTCGTCGTCAAGAAAGGCGGCACCCTCGGCCTCGCGCCGGGAGTCACCTGCAAGTAGGTCGGGGCCTTCGAGTTTGGGCGCCGCTCCTTTGAACGGCGCTTCAGCGCGCTGGGCGTGAGCCTGACCTTCCGCACAAAAAGTTCAGACATGTGTGCGAAAACTTCAGCCAACCTCAAGAAAACTTCAGCCATGCCAGGCAAAAGTTCAGCCATGCCAAAGAAAACTTCAGCCAGCCCCAAGTATTGTCCGGTAAAGCCCGGGTAAATTTCACCCAAGCCAAGGCAGAAGCCTGCCATCTGTGCAAAAGATCCAGGCATGCGCACAAAATGTTCAGTAGTGCTGGAAAAAATTTGAGGAAGGTTGAACCGGAGCGCTGCGAATGCGGCGAAACGCTCAGGCATGCTAGAGAAATCTTCAGCCAGGCCGGACTTCTCTTCAGCAAAGCTGGACTCTTACGCTGCCATGGTCGGTTTTTCTCAAGCCATGCAGGACCTGCCTTCACCAAGGCCGCTTTAAACAGGATCGAGGCGGCGTAGGGGCGGAGCTTGCCTCCGCTCGAGTCCTACGATGATCGTGGGCGGAGGCAAGCTCCGCCCCCCAACGAAAACAGGACGAACGAGGTACAGCTACCCGTGCGCCTTAACGCGGCGGCCGGTCACGGTGTCGGTTGCGATCGGATCTCCGGTATCTGTCGCGGGATCGAGCGGGTCCTCGCTGCCCGTGAACTCGCGAACTTCCAGCGTACCGGCGATGTGGTCGCACCCGCTGCCCACGGTATGAAGCGAGACGTCCACGCGGCTGACGTTCAGCAAGTCGTTGTTGTCATCGAACACGAGGGCGAGGACCACGCCTTTGAGGCCGGAGTTGCCGTCCTTTTCCCAACTCCCCTGCTGGTCGGAAAAGTTGAGGAGCGCCTGGAGCGAGCTGGTGGCGAAAAAGGTTCCATCGGCCTCGAACGTCCAGAGAGACGTGGCGCCGCCGGCTTCGTCCATCAGATAGGTCCC
>Ga0068860_100007162_pt1 | contig 11159 bp, 10 predicted proteins | sample KBSSwiS32_FD_66597 | JGI IMG/M metagenome (GOLD analysis project Ga0068860, IMG submission 66597) | Switchgrass rhizosphere microbial communities from Kellogg Biological Station, Michigan, USA - KBS Switchgrass S3-2 | ecosystem: Host-associated > Plants > Roots > Rhizosphere > Soil ... | reverse complement strand
CGGCCAGTGCGCATTGTATTGTCCGCATTCAAGCAATACTATATCAAAAGGGCCATATTTACTGCCAATTTCTTTGAAATGGGTATCGTAACCGGAATCGCCACCCAGGTAAATTGAATAAGCGGGTGTTTGCAGCACAAATCCGGCCCAAAGTGTTTTTCCGCGTTTGAGGCCCCGGCCCGAAAAATGGCGTCCAGGCGCCGCCGTTAGTTGTATGCCGGTGGGCAGGCTGGTTGTTTCCCACCAGTCCAGTTCGGTAATAACAGCGGGGTCGTATCCCCAATATTCAAAATGTGCGCCAGTGCCCAGGGTGGTTATTACCTGTTTTACTTTGGGCTGCAGCGCCATTACCGAAATAAAATCCAGGTGGTCGTAATGGTCGTGGGTTTGAATCAATATATCAATGCCGGGCATGTCTTCAACAGAATAGGCGTCCGCACCCGGGTAGGCTTTTACCATAAATGAAAATGGCGATGCATGATTGCTGAACACAGGATCTACCAAAATAGTAAGGCCATGGATACGAAGAAGATAGGAAGAATGGCCAAACCAAACTATCACCGGTGCATCATCTTCGAGTTTCGACAGATCTGTTTTTATAAAAGGCAAAGGTGACGGCGGCCTGGTATCTTTTGGTTTGTTTAAATAGGATTTCAGTGTTTTCCAGAAGGAGCTGTCTTCGGCCATTACCGGGGTGGGGCTGATATTCTGAAAAGCGCCATTTTTATAATTGGGCGATTGTTGTATTTTTTTCAGCCTTTTTCCTATGGGTAATTTGCCAAATACTTTCTGGAGCATGTTTTTCTCTTTTACAAGCTACAAGTTCGGCAGCTCCGGCATGTAAAACAAATTTTTAGGGGCAATTAAAAACATACGCTTATTTTTAAGCAGGATCGGCTCCTGAAAAACAACCATTATTTGAAGAAGAAAATAACTGTTTATACTGCTTCGGCCATTGTGGTAGCCAATATGATTGGCACCGGTGTATTTACCAGTCTTGGTTTCCAATTGTCTTCGGTGCAAAATACCGTCACCATTATGCTGCTCTGGCTGGCCGGGGGCATACTGTCTTTATTTGGTGCATTTGCCTACGCTGAACTGGGTACACATTTTAAAGAATCCGGTGGCGACTATATTTACCTTTCGCGGATATTTCACCCGGTTCTTGGCTACTTATCCGCATGGTCGGGTCTAATTGTTGGTTTTTCTGCACCGGTGGCGCTGGCTGCCATGGCATTTACAAAATACCTGGCGCCATTTGGGTTGCAAAACAACGTGTGGTTAGCCATTGCCGTTATAGTGTTAATAGGGCTTATGCATAGCTTTACCATTAAACACAGCAGCAGGTTACAAAATATTTCCACCCTGGTGAAGGTGCTTTTTATCGTTACCCTTATTTGTGTTGGCCTGTTCATGAACGGCAATGGTGTCAATGCATTCAATTACAGCAATAGCTGGCGCCACGAAGTGGTTACGCCTGGTTTTGCCGTGTCTATGATATATGTTGGTTTTGCCTATATCGGCTGGAATGCCGCAGCTTATGTTGTAGAAGAAATTAATAGTCCGGCAAAAAATCTGCCGGTGGCACTTATTGGAAGTACGCTGTTTGTTGCCATCTGCTATATTCTATTTCAGTTTGTGTTGCTGAAGCACGCATCTGCAGCGTCGCTGGCGGGCAAAGAAGAGGTCACCTTCATTGCTTTTGACAATTTGCTCGGCCGTGCCGGCGGCAAATGGGTAAGTGTTTTTATAGCCATACAACTGGTAGCCACGATTAGTTCTTATTTGTGGGTGGGCCCAAGGGTAACATATGCCATGGCAAAGGAATACAGGTTGTGGAGGCCGATGTCGAAAACCAATGCACATGGTATACCGGTGGCTGCATTGTGGTTGCACGTATTTATAAGTATACTGCTGGCACTTACCGGTTCTTTTGAAAGAATATTATTGTATGCAGGATTTGTGTTGCAATTAATGGCTTCTTTAACTGTAGCTACCAGTCTTTTTATACGCGATAAAAAGAACACATCATTTACCAGTCCTTTTAAACCACTGCTTCAAATCATATTCCTGTTGTTTAATACATGGGTGCTGATCTTTACCGCAGCAGACAGGCCCGTAGAAAGTCTGATAGGTATAGGTATTTTACTGGCGGGCGGTTGTATTTATTATTTTGATAAACCGGAAGAGAAACGGCTGCAATAGAGCTGCGTTAACTGGTAAGGGGTAGTATCAGCCGACTATAAATTCCTGTGGTAAGCAGTTACCACCATACCAGCGTAAAGTCTTGTCTTTATATCCTTTTATTTTTCAGGAAATTCATTACCGGTTTAGGGTATTGTTACAAGCCAATGGTGCATATACCTTTGTATTCATACCGGAACAGTACTTCCGAATGGAATTTTTCCCCTGTCAGACAGGAATTTCCAGCAGGCCGATCATTAGCAGCATTCCCTCAACCTTAGGCAAACCCAACCGTAGTTAGCAGCATTATTAACAAGGCCAAATCTGTTTGGTGCAATTTATTGGATCTGTCATGCAGTAATTGTTTATCGTTGGCATGGTTGTATGCCGGCTATTCACAACAGATGCGTTCCGGCTGGCTTTTAATAAAGCCGGCAATGAATGTTTTGTTGCTGAGACAGCCTGCCAGGGTATTCATTTATGTGCACGGACAGATATATGTTGCCGGTGGCAAGAATGCTGCGCTGAAGGAAGATGCTGAAAATCCTTTTTAAAAGAGTAAGCACCCGGAAACCGAAAAGGGTAAAGAGTAGGTAAAATCTAAGCGATCGTATAGTCGCTTTTAAAACAAAAATTATGGAAACAAAACTTCAGTCAGAAACCAAGTTTAAGGCAACCGACAACATTCTTGAAGAGCTGGTAAATGCGCGCCGGAAAGAAGTAGAGGGTTTGCAGAAATCGCAGGCTGCCCAGCTGGAGGCTATTGAAAAAAAAGGACAGGCCAGTATTAAGGCATTGCGGAAAAGCCTGCCAAAAGAAATGGTTGCAGCATTGGAAGAACAGGAAAAAATGAATGATGCCGCAAGTGCAGCCACCGTTGAATTTGCAGAAGCCGCAAAAGCAAAACTCAGATCGGTGGTTCCTTCAACTGATGACGGGTTAGCTAAAAAGGCTGATATCGCTTCACCCAAGGCCATCGGTTTTTTCAGGCCGTATTATGGTACACTACATGGCTCGGACGGAAAAATTTCCTGGCAGGGTTATAACCCGGGAAACATAGACCTGTCTGATTTTGCAAACGGCGCCGGTTCAGGATTGTTTGGAACAGGTGCAGGATCTTTTACAGTATATATGGATTGGTGGTTTACTTTCAGGGCGCCTGAAAACCGCAATTATGCGCATACTATATATGTGCCGCTTCACGGTTTTTATATCCTGAATGCAGATGACGGATTCTGGGATTCCAAAGAAGCCCATGCCCGTATTGACCTTTCCGCGGTGGGCTACCAGTACAATTACAAGGCAACAGCCTCTACCAACATTTTTGATATAGACAGGCAGAATATAAATGTAAACGATCGTTTAGATGCCACCCGGGTAATGTATTATTCCGATTTGCTTGGTGCAGACACAGCTTACCTGAGGGTAACCGCATCATTTTATGTATATGCACGCGGCGGCGGATCTACAGCGCAATTGAATTTCAGCAGCGGCGCTGCCAACTATGTGGGTATTCCTTCGGTATATATTGTTTAGTGCCTGCCTTTATAAATAAATCTTTAATTAATGAGTGACCTTATCAGTCACTCATTTTTTATAAGGATCAACCAGGGAAGGGAATAGCGCGATGATTATCTTGTTTAACAACTTGTTTTATTAATTTACCACTTTAGGGTATTGCTGCAGTGGTAATGCATTTTTAACTTGCAGCAGTGTTTTTATTTACTTCATAATTTCTTCTGATTAGATCTTCACGGTTAAGCGCCCCGGTTATAACAGTTACACACTTACTGCTTTTCGATTGGGTGTTTTTAGCAGCCCTGCAACCCGGTAATACCGGCAACAGCATTTGTACAGATACTTATTATAGCGTGCCGGTTAATAAACCGGCCTGTGTTTATCTTTTATTTTTTAACTATTAAACCTTGTTGTCATGGCAAAAAATGATCAGAAAAAAGATCTGGAGCATGTGAATCTCCGCCCCGTATTTAAAGTATTACAGTTGTCGAACGAAAATTATTTTGGCAACCTGAAAGACAGTAAACAAAAACCGGTAGAACTGATTGCAGGTAATACATTTTATGAAGAAGTAAAATGTGTAAGCTATAACCCGGTTACGCAAATACTAAATGCTGCCATTGTTATAAAACAGAATGGTGGTTATTCAGGCGGCCCCTGCACCAATGGCAGTTTTGAATATGTCCGGTTTTATGTTGATTACCTGCGCAACGGTGTATGGATTGACGAAGGTGTTGTTAGTACCAATGTACATGACCTGGATTTCCAGGAAAACATTTGTTATAATGTGCGTTTAAAAATCGATCCCAAAAAAACAGCTTGTTGCGATGATGCTGCCATATTGCCCAGGGTAAGGGCCATCTTATCATGGAACAGTGCTCCACCGGCCAACTCACCCGCATGGATACCTGTTTGGGGAAATACCCTGGAAACCAATATACAGATTGCACCCAACAAAAGCATCTGGTGCCTTATTAAGAAAGGCGTTATACTGGATGAGACAACAAAAAAGCAGCTCATCGGCAATATTGATAAACTTCAGATTGCGGTACCACCTGTGCCAGGGCCCGACCCTGTTGTTTCTGCCCGGTATTTGAAGAAAATTTACAAGGAAGAGGTGGAAGATTCCAGGATTGTATTGAAATACATTTCTGAATTATCGGGCTTCTCTGCCTTGTCTTCTTTCACCGGGAAAATTGTATCTGACTATTTTAACTGGCCCGATATCATTGGTAAAATAAGCCTGCTGAAGTTTAATACCAATTATGAAGAAGTAACCTGCGCGGCGCTGAACCGTGAATTTAATAGCATTCATGCGAGTGTAGTTGTTAAAAGACCAAACGGTTACCTGGGCGATTTATGCAGTGCGGGCAGTAAGGAATATGTTGCTTTTTACATGGATTTTGGCGCAGGCTACCAGTATATGGGTACATCTTCTGCAAACGTTCATGATATTGGCAGTATTCCCAAAGACGGGCTATGGTATAATATTTCGTTGCCCATCAACCTGCAGCCACACCAAAAAGAATGGTGCCTTGCCGGTAAGGCAAAATTAAAAGCCATCCTTTCCTGGAATGTAGCGCCACCTGCAAATAATCCCAACTACGTAGCGGCCTATGGCGACTGGGAAGAGTGTGCAGTAGAAATTAAATCATTGCCCGGGGGCGTAACACCTGGCAACCAAACTGTGATACTGGAAAAAGTGGGTGGTATGGTAGTGGCCGATATAAATGATGCAAACGGTTTGGCAACCACCAACCTTGCTGGTTCATTGGGTGGCGCACTAAACAGTCCTTTCTATGGCACCATGGAATTAATTGGCAATATTTTCTATGCCACGCCGGGCATGACTTACCGTTTCCTGGTAACTAAACCCGGCGGTATTGAATTGCCGTTGACCGATACACAGGTAATAACAACCGATTCTGGCATATTTACCGACCATACATTTAATCCCGGGGCGGATGGATGGATACCCTACCTGGAAACAAGTTCCGTAAATATTGTAGGTGGTTTGCTGGGCAGGTATCAGGCAACCATGGAAGGCAAGCATGTTATCCGTATCCAGGCCAGGGATATTTTTAATAATATTTATAACGATCCGAATGGTGCCGTTACCATTCTTGTAGACGCCCATGCGCCCGATGTACATATACATATCGATCCTGCTATTGGTGGCGATTGTGCCGACTTTACGACTGGCACAGATATAACCGGTACATACAGTATGCTGGATGCACATGCCGGCTCGTTCACCATTTCAGTTACACCCGATAATGGCGCTGTGGTTGACGTAGATGGCACTGGCAGCAACACGCTCAGTTATGTTGCAGGCACCCTGGCCAACGGCGGACAATCCGGCGCATTTGTTATTCACACTGCCAATGTTCCAAAGTGCGGCTACAATGTTCGTATTGATGCATGGGACAGAACCATTGTAAGCTCTCATGTAATTGGTCTTTACAATTATGATATACAGGGGTTCTGCCTGCGTAATCCGGGAGAATAGTGCAGGGGGTATTTTTTATTAGTCAAAGAAGCAGGGGCAGGTTTCCATTACGCCTGTCCCCTGCTTTACCATTTTAATATTTTAAAAATGAAAAAGAGAATAGTAATTTTAATATGCCTGTATGGTGCGGCTTTCACGGTATTTACCTTCAGCAGTTGTAAGCCGGCCGGCAGTGTTACAGCTACAGGCAGCAAGACATTTTATTTTAGTCCCATCCCTTCTATTGGCGTTGGCCCCAATGGTTTGCCAACAAAGAAAATCAATGTTAATCCATTCTGCTGTCCCAGTGACGCCATTGAAATAACAGCAGCGGGTATTGTAACCGAAGATGATCTTCAGTGGGTAAACATACCATTGAGTTTGCCGGCAGATACTATTCAATCGGTCAGGATTTGCTACAGCAGCACCGGTAATGCGTATATATCACAAACGCGTTTGGCCAATATGACAACGCCCGATCATGCAACTGTAGTGCTTGACGATGCCACGAACCAGGTGAGTGCTGCTGCAACATGTTATACAGTGCCCGCTCATGTAAAGGTTGATGGTACCATTACCCTGGCGTTGAAACTGGTGATTCCGCAGAATGGCTCAGTAAGAATAGGCAGTATTTCGGTTTCATTGAAATAAATAGCAGCATGAATACAATTTACCTGGTACTATCTGTGCTGGCCGTATGGCGGATAACCCATTTGTTATCCAAAGAAGACGGCCCTTTTGATATAATATATGCCATCAGAAAAAAAGCAGGAGCGGGTTTCTTTGGGAGCCTGCTTGATTGCTTTTACTGTACCAGTGTTTGGGTTTCACTGCCATTTGGATTATGGACGGGCATCGGCTGGCCCGAAAAATTGCTGTACTGGGCTGCACTTTCGGGAGCGGCCTGCCTGCTTGAACAGGCAACCACTTCTAAAAATACTGACCGTTATGATGCCCATGATACACCAGACTACAAGGAAGATTAATAAAGCTTAAATAAATAAATTATGTGCAACTGCGACAATAAGAGGAGTGAACTGACAACTGCATTGTCCGGCAACCAGCAGCCCGCAACAATACCCGGGCAGAAAGCTGGTCCCGGTATTGGTTTTATTTATACTGGCAAGTCGGCACTCACTGTAACAGGAAATGTAACCGGTAAGCAATATCGTTTTAGTGCACCCGGAGACAGGCAAATGATAGACTATAAGGATGCCTCGTATATGATCATGGTGCCGGTGCTGAAAAGAATAGGGTAGAGAGTACTCAGTATTTAGTACTTAGTACGGAGACTACGACGATAGTATTAAGTATTAAGTATTGAGACTACGGCGATAATATGTAGTACCTGGTATGTAGCATTGAGACTAAAGCGATGGTATTAAGCGTACAGCGCGTTGAATAATAAATTACTGGTGATCATTGTCTCTGTGCCCGGGTCTCTGTATGCGGGTCTTAATGCTAATTGAGACTACAGCGATAGTATTGAGCATACAGCGCGTTGAATAATATATTACTGGTAGTCATTGTCTCCGTTCCCGGGTCTTAATACTTAGTACTTAATACTTAATACTCAGTACTATTGTCTATTCAATTTGTCTTCCTGTAATTCCAGATTGCCCAGCCGTTCAGGCCAACAGCAAATAAGGCAATGTATAGCAACTCGGTTTTTACATCTGCAAAACCACTTCCTTTCAGTACAATCATCCGCACCACTTTTATGAAATGGGTTACAGGCGTAAGGTTCGACATTATCCTGGCCCAATACGGCATGCTGTCTGTTGAAGTAAAAAGGCCGCTCATTAAAATAAAAATCATGATAAAAAAGAAGGCTATAAACATTGCCTGTACCTGTGTATTGCTATAGGTAGATATCAGTAAGCCAAAACCGAGTACCGCTATAAGATAACAGCCTGCAAAAGGATATAGTACAAGGAGACTGCCTTTGGGCACTATGCCATACACAACAAAGGCAATGATAAGGCCGATTGTAAAAACAATCATTCCAACCACCCAAAACGGGATCATTTTTCCAAGGATAAACTGCCATTTTTTTATGGGCGTTACATTTATCTGTTCAATGGTGCCAATTTCCTTTTCTCTGACAATATTAAGTGCTGTTAAAAAGCCGCCAATCATGGTTAACAATAAGACCAGTATACCCGGTACCATATAAAACTTATATTCTGCCCGTATATTGAACCAGTTGGAGCTGGTAATATCAATAACGGGAGCAGTGCCGGGAACTGTTTTTGTGTTGACATCGATATTGTTGTTAAAATCGGCAATAATGGACTGAAGATAGCTACCGCCAATAGTAGCTTTGGTGCCGTTAATGGCATCAATGGATACATTCAGTTGCTGGCGCCCTTCTCTTACCAGGTTGCGTTCAAAGCCAGCGGGTATTTCCAGTATGATATCTGCTTTATTTTTTTCAATGAATGCAAGCGCTTCCTTATAGGATGCTTCCACACTGATCATTTTAAAATAACCCGAAGCGCCAATTTTGGAAATGAGTTTTTGGGAGTAGGTACTGTGATCGTGATCTGTAAAAACAATATTTACGCTCTTTACATCAAAGTTGGCAGCCAGCGGCATTATGATGAGCTGTATAGTGGGCACAGCCAGCATCATAACCAGGATGGTTTTGTCTCTGAAAATTTGCCGGAACTCCTTTTGCAGTATGAATAACAGTACTTTCATGACAACCTGATTTTAAATTTCTTTAAAGCGATGGTAAGCAGCAGGGCTGTCATGCCAAGCAAAATCAGGGTTTCTTTCCACACATACCTGAAGCCGAGCCCTTTTAGCATAACGGCTTTTACAATCAGGTAGTACCATCTTGCAGGAACAATATTGGCGATAACCTGCAATGGTTTGGGCATATTTTCCAGCGGAAATAAAAATCCTGTAAACAATAAAGTGGGCAGCATCATCCCCATCATAGACATTAGCATGGCCGCCTGTTGTGAAGAAGTATTATTGGATATCAGTAACCCGAGCGAGAGACAGGTGACGATAAACAGCGTGCTTTCCAGCATCAGCAGGATAATATTACCCCTAATCTCTACTTTTAACAGAAAGACAGACAATGCAAGAACAAGCACCAGGTTCAGCAGGGATAAGACCAGGTAAGGAACTGCCTTTGATACCAGCACCATAATAGGTTTAAAGGGCGACACCAATAATATCTCCATCGTGCCCATTTCTTTTTCCTTTACAACAGATACGGAGGTTAAGGTAGTACATACTATCATAAATATAAGAGCAATAACACCCGGCACAAAATTGAGCGATCCATTGCCTTCTTCATTGTAGAGCATTCTTGTTTCAGGAATGATCTGGTAACCGGGCGCGTTATTGACGTTCAGTTGTTGCTGGTAATTGCCAATAATAGCGGTCAGGTAAGCAATCAATGTTTTAGCGGTGTTGGGGTCGGACGCATCTGCTATAATTTGTACCTGTGCCTTGCCGGTATGCAATAAATCATCTCCAAAATGGGGCGGTAATACAAGGGCGCATTTAATACTGCCTTTTTTAAATTCACTTTCTATGGCGGTATACGCGGCTATTGCCTTTTCCGTAACAAAATAGTCGCTGGATTGTATTTTGGCGATAAGTTGCTGTGAATTGATATCATTGGCGTTGTCTGCAATCAGCATATGTATGTTTTTTACTTCGCTGGTAAGCGCATAGCCAAACAAAACAATTTGTACAACGGGCAGTCCAAACAATATTAAAAGCGTCCGCCGATCGCGGAAGACATGGTAAAATTCTTTTTTTATAAATACCAGTAGTTGCTTCATGGTAATCAATGCTTGTTGCGGAGCCGTAATTGAACATCCGCCTTTATAGCTCAGTCGCCTGTGCGCTTTGCACCCCGGGCAAGTTTATAAAACACGTCGTCAATACTATCTGAATTAAATTGTTTTTTAAGATTGGCTGGCGTATCAAGCGCTTCTACTTTGCCATCAACCATTACGGATACGCGGTTGCAATACTCCGCTTCATCCATGTAATGGGTGGTAACAAAAACAGTGATTCCGGACGCGGCAGCTTCATAAATCATATCCCAGAACTGCCGGCGGGTTACCGGGTCTACGCCACCCGTTGGTTCATCCAGAAATACAATTTTTGGCCGGTGAAAAATAGCTACAGAAAATGCCAGTTTTTGTTTCCATCCCAATGGCAATTCACCTACCAGTTTTTTTGCTTCTTTTTCAAGGCCCAGGTGTTGAACAAGATCGTTGCTGCGTTGCCTGATGTCTTTCCTGGGTAAACCATAAACACCGCCAAAGAATTCTATGTTTTCCAGTATGGTCAGGTTTTCATACAAAGAAAATTTCTGGCTCATGTAGCCAATATTTTTTTTAATCGATTCCTGTTTATGATATACGTCAAAGCCCGCAACCGTTGCCTCGCCCGAGGATGGATAAGACAGGCCACAGAGTATGCGCATCGCCGTTGTTTTACCTGCGCCATTAGCCCCCAGGAAGCCAAAGATTTCGCCTTTGTCTACCTCAAAAGAAATTTTGTTGACGGCTGTAAAACCGCCAAACTGTTTACTGAGGTTATTACATGAAATTACTTTATCCGGCATATCATTTTATGTAAGCTCCGTTTTTTCCGGCGCTGGTTTTTCTTTCATCAATCTTATAAAGCTGTCTTCAATAGTGGGTTCAATCAATTTTACCTCCACGTCTGCATGCCCTTTTGCGGTAGCATATTGTTTTAGCGCATCTATACCATCTTTTTTATCGTTCTTAAGTGTCAGGTGCAGGTATTCACCAAAAGGAAAAACGCTGTCTGTAAGTTCATGCTTTCTGAAATCATTCAAAAGCTGGTAAATATTGGCGGCCCTGGCAGCGTATAACCGCACCGGGTAGCTGCGAATGATTTCGCCGGGCGTATCAACTTTCATAATCCTGCCATCCTGTATAAGCGCAATCCGTTCACAGAGACCGGCCTC
>Ga0068860_100007159_pt1 | contig 11159 bp, 16 predicted proteins | sample KBSSwiS32_FD_66597 | JGI IMG/M metagenome (GOLD analysis project Ga0068860, IMG submission 66597) | Switchgrass rhizosphere microbial communities from Kellogg Biological Station, Michigan, USA - KBS Switchgrass S3-2 | ecosystem: Host-associated > Plants > Roots > Rhizosphere > Soil ... | reverse complement strand
ACTTTCAGACAGCCCTGAGCGAGCAGGAGAAAGCGGATTTGATCGAGTATCTGAAGTCGATCTGAGGGTTGGGGGTTGTTCTCGTCTCGACACGGCCACATTAAAGGAGCAACCTTTGATTCGACCGCGCCGCCATTGCAAGGCGACCGGGTTCAATTCCAACTTTATGAGAGCCATTTGGGCAGCCGTCGCCTTCAGCCGGAAACGGGCGGAAGAGTTACATGTGGATTCAAAACATCGTCCATAACGCGTGTCCAATCTGCGGCAAGGAGATCACTCTTGCTGTGGTCGAACTTCATCCAACCCATCGCGAAATGGAGCTCCATACATATCGATGTGTGGATTGCGGACCGGTCAAAACAACCTCCGTCCTGCGCTCGACTGCGCCGACCGCCGGTCCACCGGGTGCAACTGACAAGCGTATTTGAGGTTCGGTTGTGATGTCGGGAATAACGCCCTCTGTCGCATACTTTATCGGCGTCCCTGCGATCATGCTGGGATCGATCCTAGTCGTGGGGGCAATAATTGGGCTGATTACAGGCCGAGACGAGGAGAGCCAGACTGACAGGGCTCCTCAGAAGAAAAAGTCGTCCGCAAGGCTTATGCCGGGCTTCCGCCGCCCGTGGCGCTAATGCCGGGCATGGGGAGTTCCAAACGACAAAAGCCCCGTACAATAACGCGGGGCTTTTGTTTAATGTCGGCGGGGACCACTCACCTAGATCCGCAGGGGTGGGCCCTACGGGCGGTCCACAGTCATAACCCGCATGGCAAGGTATAGTTCCAGAGCATTGTCGCCCGGTGAGGCGCTGTCGGAAACTGGTCACCGCGACCTCCATCAAGGTTGCGTGGCAAGTCGTCCCGGCCAGGCGGTCCTCCACCCTCGCGGCTTCTTCTTTTTCCCTCTCGCTCAATGAAAAAGCCCGACTGCGGAGGGCAACCGGGCTTCTCATAACCATTAGGTATCGGCGCTAGCTAACGGGGGGGCCCCGGGAACCGCGCCAATACCACTCGCAAATAGAACACGGCATTAAGTGATTGGTTCCGGCCAGTGCTGCTCAATTACTGGCTTGCCCCTGATATGCTTCCGTTCATTCGCCAAATCCAGATTGCAGCCGATCTCGCCAAGGGAGCCGCTGCGCGGCTCGCGGATATGGAAGTGCCAAAACATGACGACACTGAGAAGACCTATGCCCATCTCAAGGCGCGGATCGCTAATACGGTGGCATTCGTGGAATCCATCCAACCTAACGACATTGACGGTGAGGGTCGGGCACCCTAACCCTTGGCGAACACACGATGAGTTTCAAAGGCCAGCCTATCTGGTGCATTTCGTGCCGCCCAACTTTTATTTCCACTGCACCACGGCCTACGACATCCTGCGGCACTGCGGTGTTGAACTGGGCAAACGGGATTTCATCTGAGCTATCTAAACAAGGCGCAACGTAGGGAAGAGCCCTCACCCCCGCCGCTTTCACGCGGTTAGAGGTCTAAGCTGGCTTGGCCGGCCGCGGCTACGGAATGCAGAGAGACGGTGCTATGCGAATTGAATTGCGAGTTGACCGGAATGGCCAAACAATTTTCCGAGCTGAGTGTGATACAGAAAGGGGTAGCAGCTTTGCTAAATTCTCGAAGTTAGTTCTGAGTGAGTTCAGTCACCGGCACCCGGAAGTGTCGCTGCTCGATGATGACATTTGGCTCAAATTCGACGCGGTTCGATGTCCAGAGACCCCAAAGACTGGCTCACCATAATGGGTCAATGTCACGTGCGGGTTCTGAGGCACCACACTTGGGGGTAGGAATACCCAGCAATGCAATATCTCACGACAGGCTCTCCGCAATTGTAGGCGGAGCGGGCTCACGGATAACTGCGTGCGCGAGCGCAAAACAAAGACGTTGGTTCTAGGTCCTCTTCGGTTTTTGCTTGTGATTCGTGAGTGGCTGGGCCTTCGTGATCTGGTTCAGGACGCGGGGACGTTTCCTTTTTGTCGAGCGGTCGTCTGACGCAGGAGCGCCGCCTTCGCTTTCCCAGCTTTCGAGTGCCTTGGCATTGTTATTCGGACGCTTTGGCTGCTTCTCTGGCATGAGACCTCACTGTATTGGCGGGAGGCAGAAATTCCATCCTGGTCGCCGGTGCTTTGCTCGGGCACGAATTCGGCTTAGCTACCGCGAGCGGAGTGACTTCTGGGCTTTTCAGAACGCGAGATGTCCTCTGTTGACTTTTCGGATATCCCACCTGCACCGACGAATGTCCGCTATCGGGGTAAAGCGGACATGACGCTGACGCTGGATAATGTCCGCTAATGACCCAAAGCGGACATTCACGCAAGGAAGCTGACTCTCCTCGGGTAGATGAAAATACGCATCGCACCCAAAGCGCGATTAGTGGCCATTGGGCTGCACAGTTGCCATTTCGCTTGGAATTACCTGCTGGAGGAGTTCTGGTTTGACCGAGATCTCGCCAGTAAACGGTCGGCTGTAAGCAGCGATCAGCAATGAGGACAGCGCAATGCCTGTCGCAAAGAGCGTCACCGCCATGGCACAAGCGAGCCTGTTATCGCTATGCACCACGGCAATCGCAATGAGCGTGCAGAGTCCCATTAGTAGGATCGCAGCCCACTTTACCGGCCCTACCTCGGATTGGCTGATGATGATGCGCTGACGCCGTGCATTCAAAGCTGTACGCAACGCACTCACTATCTCCCGCTGGGCCGTGCGTTGAGACTCGTCCTGGGGCTTCAAAGAGATCGTGAGCTGCAGAGCTTCTACCAGATGGGTAGACAAGGGTGCGAGCGTGAGATGCTCATGCGCCATTGCTGGCCATTCTCGGTTAACTGCTTCGTCTATGTGACGCTTAATCAGAGCATGAAAATGCGTTCTCTGCTCATCCGGCAGGCTCTCAGCGAGCAGAACGGCGGCTCGGAGTGCGCTGGCCTCTGTGGCAACCGCAACCTGCCGCCCTCGCCTTTGTTGAACATATCGAGTGCTTTCGCCTTGTCCTCTTTCACCGCGGAAAGTTGTCCGCGCTTCTCAGTTCGAGCCCGGAAGATTTAGCAATCTGAGACGTCTCACAGCAAAGCCGAACAGAGCTTATACGGCTCCATCAGATCAGTTGCGATGCCGCGTGAGGGCATGGAAGCAATCAGACCAGTTCGGCGCCCACACGAGTTCGATGCGGCAACCATTGGCGCGCTTGCGCACCTGTATCGGGGAGAGATCTATCGCAGTACGATCTGGCGGACGCGACTGGACAATACGACGAATTGGGCGGTGGTCACGCTGGGGATCGCGCTCTCGGTGACGTTTTCGAGGTCGGAGGCCTCCCCGCTGCCACTCCTCCTTGCAGGCGTTCTTTCCGTTGTCTTCTTGGTTTTCGAGGCGCGACACTACCGCTATTTCAATGTTTGGCGGGCGTGAGCCCGCTGGCTAGAGCGAAATTTCTACGCCCCTATGCTACGCGGGCAAGACCTCAAGTCCGATACTCATTGGACCAAGGTTCTCGCCAACGATTACTGCGAGCCGCGCCATCATATCAGCTTTGCTCGCGCCATTGGTAAGCGGCAGCCCCGTAACCACGATCTCGAGGATGCTGCGTGCACTAGGAGCTGATCGAGGAGATCATTCCAGGCGAAGGCGACGTGTGGCATCTACGCATTCGTCGAAACCTCGACCTTTAAACCTTCGTCAAGAACTCCTTGCGAATGAGGTCGGCAGCGCCTGACGTGGACACCGTCGTGTCGCGAGGGGTGGCCACGAGTCGGTCGGCCGCATCGCCTAGAAGGGCCAATGCGTCTTCGCGTTTAAGCGTTCCCTTCTTCTCAAGCCGTTGTATTAAGCTAAGCACCACCGCCGCACTCGCCAAGCCAAGTTCGTTTGCGCTTCTGCCGTGGAACATGATTCACCTTCCCATTCTCATTGCTCGTCGCGATGATACCTTGAGTCATGACGCTGCGGCGTCTCGGCTGAATCAACGAATTCTTCGCCCTTCTTGGCAAGGTGCAGCTTATTGCGCCGGAGCGCAGCGTGGCAGCGAGAAGGTGCAAGTCGGCACCCCTTCTTTTCGCATCTTCTCCGCTTTCGCTGGATCTTTCTCGCTCTGCCACTGATAGGGGCTGCGCACGTCCTTATGTGCGAAGGTCACCCTCACGAGCTTGTGATTCTCGAAGATGAGGCTTGCCGAACAGGTCCAGTTCTTGTCGTCTTTCTTTTTGAATTTGCTGAAGATGCTCTTCGATTCCCTTTCCTCAGATTTTTTCTCTTCGACTTTCCGCTTTTCGGCAGGCACCGGGCCGACGCCAGAATAGTGATAGGTAAGCGTCTCTTTTTCGGCGCCGCTCTTGAAACGCGAATGCGGCTCGCCGGCGCAGGCGATGATCTGAGCCTCAGTCATGCCAAGATATGGCGCACCGGGGTCGCGAGCCGCGGCAACGCCGCTCGCACAAAGACTGACGATGCCTGCTGCGAAGGCAAGCCTGACAAGACGCCCAGTAAGGGAGCGCATCCGAATCCTGCTCTCGCCCGAGCTTGAATCCAGCCCCTGGCTTATAACCAGGAGGTTGTAGGGGCCGACCCGGCTAAAAATCAGCGTGCACCGCCGCACCGACGATTCAAGGGCAAGCGAGGGGCAACGACAAAGCGCGCGGTCTCACATTTAAGCGATTATCCAATTAAGCCACGCTGAAGGCCATCAAAGAGTTAAGGCTGAGGACTTTTTTGAGCGTTCCGGGCAGCGTCGGCGATTACGGCCGCGACCTCTTCCGGGTGAGACTCGTACACCGAGTGGCTCGCGCCCTTAATCTCCGTTGCGTGACTCTTGGCGCGCTCGTAGTACCAGCGCTCGAGATCGGGATTAATGATCTGGTCGTTCCCGGCGACGATTCCCCAGCTCGGCTTCGTTTTCCAGGCGGCAGCAGTCAGGGGCGTGTTGAACACGCTGGCCGCCGCGAGCACCTGAGAGCGCGACTCGAATTCCGCCTCCTCGGCAGATCGGGGGCGAACAGTTTGGGAAAGTCCGCCGGATCCAGATAAGCAAAGTTGTCCGGCGTTTTCTTGATTGCGCCTTCCGTCTTGGCGAGGACGCTTGGCGTCTTCGCGCCGAGCTCGCCTTCGTCTTCTCCGACATCGGGGGCGTTCGCGGCGACGTACACCAGGCCCACGACGTTGGGATGGACGCCGGCTTCCGTTATGATGGAACCGCCGTAGCTGTGGCCAACCAGAATTGTGGGCCCGTCCTGAAGGTCGAGAATCCGCTTCGTTGCGGTCACATCGTCGGCAAACGACGTTTCGGGCTCCTGCACCACGGTGACATGGAAGCCTTGTTTTGTGAGGATCTCATAGAGGGGCTTCCATCCCGATGCGTCCACCCAGGCGCCGTGCACCAGCACGATGTTCTTGATGGGATCGGCGCTCACCGTTGTCGACGAGACTAGGGCAAGTGCGACCGCGGCAGCTAGGAACGCTTTCATGTCAACGCCTCAAGCTCTGATGTGATGCTGAAGGTGAGCACGAGGTAGGCCTCCAGCGCTTGCTCGACGCAACATTACCTCGTGGAGAAATGACTCGCTGCCACGCTTCATGCTCGGATGAAAGCGAGAAGGTCCGGATTAATGACGTCGGCATGAATGGTCAGCATGCCGTGAGGATAACCCGGATAGACCTTCAGGGTGCCGTTCTTTAGCAGTTTGACCGACAAACGCCCCGAGTCATCGATCGGCACAACCTGGTCGTCGTCACCCTGAAGAACGAGCGTCGGGACAGTGATTGCCTTCAAGTCTTCGGTCTGATCAGTCTCCGAGAAGGCTTTGATGCCGTCATAATGCGCTTTGGCACCGCCGGTCATGCCTTGCCGCCACCAGTTCTGGATCACCGGCTGGGAGACCTTCGCATTCGGGCGATTGAAGCCGTAAAAGGGGCCAGAGGCGACGTCGAGGTAAAACTGTGCTCGGTTTCCGGCGAGGGCAGCCCGCCAGCCGTCGAAGACCTCTATGGGAGTGCCGCCGGGGTTGTCCTTAGTCTTCACCATGAGCGGTGGAACGGCACTGACAAGTACCGCCTTAGCAACTCGGCCCTGCGGCTGCCCGTATCTGGCAACATATCGGGCGACTTCACCCCCTCCGGTGGAATGGCCGACGTGAACGGCGTTCTTCAGATTAAGATGCTCACACACGGCAGACGCGTCCGCCGCGTAATGGTCCATGTCGTGCCCTTCGCTGACCTGACTCGAGCGCCCATGGCCGCGCCGGTCGTGGGCAACAACGCGGTAGGCCTTGCCGAGGAAATATAGCAGCTGTGCGTCCCAGTCATCCGAGCTCAACGGCCAACCGTGATGAAAGACAATGGGCTGCGCGTCTTTGGGACCCCAATCCTTGTAGAAGATCTCCACTCCGTCCTTAGTAGTGATGGTACCCACGTCTTCGCTCCTTTCGATGCTACTCCTGCCGGGAATTTCTACCCGCCGCCGCAAGACCAACTTCTGCCGCTGTAGCGAGTCGTAGATCGGGGCTAACTCGGGATGTCCGAAACATCTTCCAAAGAATCAACGGTGAAACCGCAGCGTTCCGACGAAGGTTCGCCAGTGTCGACCCCCGCGCTTGAAGCCGAGCATTTGTCGCGCGCCGTCGTCGGGAAAGTCATAACCAACAATATCAGCGTCCAAGTGCATGTCGGCGAAATTCTTGCCGTGGTTGGTCCAAGCGGATCGGGTAAATCGTCCTTCCTCCGCCTGCTGAACCGGCTCGACGAGCCGACGAACGGCGTCGTACGGCTCCGCGGTCAAGATTACCGCGAGCTTGCCCCGGAAGAGTTACGGCGTCGTGTCGGCATGGTCATGCAGTCTGCATACCTCTTTCCCGGAACCGTGGCCGAGAACATCAAATACGGACCTAGTCAGCAAGGCTCAAGCCTTCCTGTCGAGCAGATTGCTGCTCTCCTCCAGCGCGTCGGATTGTCAGGATATCAGAAGCGAGATGTGAGCAACCTGTCCGGAGGGGAGGCCCAGCGCGTGTCGATCGCCCGCACGCTCGCGAACGCTCCGGAGGTTCTCCTCCTGGATGAGCCCACCTCGGCGCTCGATGAAGAGTCGGCCCGAGAGGTCGAGGATCTCCTGCTTGATATAATTCGCGAGCGACAGATGACATGCGTGATCGTCACCCATAACAACGCTCAAGCTGGCCGTCTCGCCGATCGCACCATGATCATCGAAGACGGCAAGCCGGTCGCGGTTGGTCCTACCAGTGAGGTGCTAAAGAATGGCTGAGTTGCTCAATAGCTTGGATCGCAACGTCGTCTTGGGCATGGCCCAGGCGGCTGCCGCCATCGCCCTTTGCTTCGGCGTCGTAATGCTATGTCGCCGGTTCGCGGTCCATGTCGAGCGGGAGACTGTCATCTCACTGGCCCGCGGCTTGGTGCAGATGGTGGCCGTCGGCGTAGTCCTAGCGCTGCTCTTGCACGGAAATCTGCTGATCGCCTCGCTAATTCTGCTCGCCATGGCCTGCGCCGCCGCCGTCACCGCCTCGCGGCGTGCGCCGGAGATCAAGAACCCGCTGCTCGTCTGCTTCTACGCAATCGCTGCGGGATCAAGCGTCGTGATCGCCGTCCTGCTCGCCACCAAGACTCTTACCACCGACCTCGTGGTTCTCGTGCCGGTGGGCAGCATGATCATCGCCAACGCCATGAATGCCTGCGCGCAGGCCATGGAGCGGTTCAAGGCGGACGTAACTGACCATGTCGGTTTGATCGAAACGGGTCTGGCGCTCGGCGCCGAACCTACCGCTACGGTCGCGCCCTATGTGCAGACCGCCGTCTATGCGAGCCTGCTTCCCCGCCTCGACATGCTGAAGTCGCTCGGCTTCGTCTGGATCCCGGGAGTCATGGCCGGCATGCTGGTGTCCGGCGCGAGTCCTATCTATGCCGGTATCTTTCAGTTCATCGTGGTCGCCATGATTTTGGCAGCATCGGGCATCGCCGGACTCGTGGCCACCTTGCTCATGCGAGCGCGAGTTTTCTCAACCGCCGCGCAATTGACGCTCCGTCCGGGTATTTCAGAATCCCAGCATCCCCGCGAAACGAATTTGGCAGTCTAGCCCTTTACGTCTGGTGAGTACGTCACGCAGGTGACGGCCAGACAAGGCGGACATTGCGGCGTACGACGGAAAAAGAATTTCTGCGTATCGCCTCGTTGCGAACGGCGTCTTCAGCGGATTGACTCTGGAGCGTTTCATCGCCGGGGTTTCGAGGCGTGAGGTGACTTTTGGTCCCCGACTCGCTGTAGCAGCGAAGGAAGGGCTCGACCTCTTTTGGACCCCGTCGGCCGCAGGCATGGGCAGAGGCTTCATCGGGTCGAGCTGCACACTTTGAAATTCTCGGGACCTTCGGCTACCGCGCGGGCGACTCGAGCGATCGCTTTCTCGACGAGCAGTGATCGGGCATCGCCAAGCCGTTCGATGCTTGCCTTCAGGGACGTTGAAACATCAGCCTCGGTTTTCTCTTTATTGGTATGGTCGATCCAAGAGAGCACGATGGTCGGTCAGTCATTTCTCAACGATGTCAATCGTCAGTTTGATGCCGCCGCGCGATTCGTTCCCATGCAGGACGGTCTGGCGGAGAAGATAAGAGTTTGCAACGCCACCTACGTTACGCGCTTCGGCGTCCGCCTTCGGGGCCGAATGGAGACATTTGTTGGCTGGCGCGCTGTGCACAGCACGCATGTCACCCCGGCAAAAGGGGGTATTCGCTATTCGCCAAATGCTGACCAGGAAGAGATCGAGGCGCTCGCTGCACTGATGACGTACAAGTGCGCTTTGATGGGCCTCCCCTTTGGGGGTTCTAAGGGTGGACTGCGCATCGATCCATTAAATTGGGAGCGCCAGGAACTCGAGCGGATCACGCGACGGTTTACGCAAGAGTTGGCTAGGCACAATTTCCTTAGCCCAGGTCAGAATGTTTCCGCGCCCGACATGGGCACCAACGAAACGATCATGGCGTGGATCGCGGACGAATATCGACGCTGGTCTCCCAACGACATCAATGCGCTTGCCTGCGTGACCGGCAAACCGCTTGCCGCCGGCGGCATTGAAGGGCGCGTTGAGGCGACAGGGCGGGGTGTACAGTATGCGCTGCACGAATTCTTTCGCCACGAGAAAGATCTCGCGAGGGCGGGGCTTGCCCCCCTATTGGCGGGAAAACAGTTGATCATTCAAGGCTTGGGCAATGTAGGCTATCACGCAGGAAAATTCTTAAGCGAGGAGGACGGTTGCCGCGTGGTCGGTGTGATCGAGCGGGATGGGGCGGTGTGGTCGAACGACGGCCTGCCCATCGAGCAACTCAAGCAGCACCTTTTGAAAACGGGCGGAGTCAAAGGGTTTGTAGGGGCGGAGTTCGTCGCCGATGGCGCTTCGATCCTCGTGCGTGAGTGCGACATCCTCATTCCCGCTGCGATCGAGCGCGTGATCCATGAAGGCAACGCTGTGCAGGTTCGCGCCAAGCTGATCGTCGAGGCTGCCAATGGTCCGACGACATTTGAGGCCGATGCGATCCTGCGGGATCGCGGAATCATTGTTCTACCTGATCTCTACGTCAACGCTGGCGGCGTGGTGGTGAGCTACTTCGAGTGGGTCAAAAACCTGACGCACATTCCCTTTGGTCTGATGGAACGGCGCCATCACGAGGCAAGCCACAAGATCCTGGCGCGCTCGCTGGAAACCATGACGGGCGCTAGCTTCCCCTTGGAGACCGCCAGTTCGTTCCTCAAGGGCGCAAGGGAGATTGATCTAGTTCGTTCTGGGCTCGACGATATCATGCGGTCAGCCTACGGGCAGATCAGTGCCATCTGGAACGGTAGGTCAGGGATACCGGACCTGAGGTCCGCAGCCTACTCGATCGCCATCAGTCGGTGCGCGGATGCCTACAGTGCCATTGGCATTTAGCAAATCTTGAGGCAGGGCGAAGCGCTCAAAACCGACGGAAAAAAAGGCTTCACCATCATCGATGTGACGCCCGACAAAATGAGGTTCACACTTGTTCCTGTGGCGTCTGTCGCAGCCGGTAGAGGACATCGACACCATGCAGCCCGTGCTGCTCTACGAGCTGCCGCGTAAAGCATGATCACGTCCACACATGGCACTAAACAGACCTTTGAGCGAGCTCGCTTCACGTCCGCTATTGGGGGGGAAAGCGGACATCCCTAATCCACGCTTTGGTGTCCGCTAATGACCCATTTCGGACATTCGCCCTTTGCAGGACGAGATGCGTAACCGCGCATCGCACGCGCGAAGTCGGCCTTCATCAAGCAACGCATAAGGTGGAGTAGACTGGACATAAGTCTGCTCTCGATTTCGCGGTAATTTTCTCGGAGAATAGGGCACGTTGCAGATGGGACCGCGTGTGATAGGTGGGCGACCATGACAAGCGCAACCGAGCCACTGGGAAACATTGCGCGGGCTATGCGCGGGATGTTGGCACCGCCCTAATCCAATCGACTTGGCCTAATGGCACAAAATGACCGATGACGAAATAAGGGAAGCGCTGAGACTGGACTTTGAGCAAACCGCCGACTGGCGGCGCTCAAAAGCTGCCGAGTACCCAGAGGACAGTCGAAACCTAGAAGCGGCTGCACTGCTCGACGAACTGGCTGCATCGGTCGAGACCGTCGCACCCGACCTTCTTGATGCTTATGGCTCCCTTCGGGACGACTACATGGACTCCGAGCAGCACAGCGAAATGTTCCGGCAGATCGGTTTCCACTCGTGGCCCGAAACGGCCGAGGACTTTGTTAGGGCGTGCATCGCCGATAGGGCAACGGGAACGTAAAGATTAGGGGGTGCCGATCATCCTTCATAGCTTGAGTGGATGCGCACAAGCTGACGCGAGGACAACAGATGGCGACGTGGACACCGGACCCCACCTTCTACCCATCGCCTCGCTTGGCGACCCAAGCGCCCCCAGAGAAGCTGGCCTACGTAGCGAGCTTCGATCCGACTCGAAAACGTCCCGACGCCATGGCGGTAGTTGACTTGGATCCCGAGTCCGCAGGTTACGGACGGATCGTTGAACAAACGGATCTAGTTTGCTCGACCAAAGGAACCCTTCCAAACCCGATTTTCGCGGCGAAGCATGGCCGCTGAGCCCATGAGGCTTGCCCGCGACAGGGGAAGCAGCTTTGTGCC
>Ga0068860_100007154_pt1 | contig 11163 bp, 13 predicted proteins | sample KBSSwiS32_FD_66597 | JGI IMG/M metagenome (GOLD analysis project Ga0068860, IMG submission 66597) | Switchgrass rhizosphere microbial communities from Kellogg Biological Station, Michigan, USA - KBS Switchgrass S3-2 | ecosystem: Host-associated > Plants > Roots > Rhizosphere > Soil ... | reverse complement strand
ATCCTGCAGGCCGAGGGGCGCCGCGAGGCCGCCTTCCGGGACGCCGAGGCGCGGGAGCGGGCGGCGGCGGCCGAGGCCGAAGCGACGCGGCTGGTCTCCGACGCCATCGCCAAGGGCGACGTCAACGCCATCAACTACTTCGTGGCCCAGAAGTACGTGGAGGCGTTCTCCAAGCTGGCCGAGAGCCCGCAGCAGCGCACGGTGATCGTGCCGTCCGAGATGGGGGCGCTGGTGGGCTCGATCGCCGGGATCGGCGAACTGGTGCGCACGGCGCAGGGACAGGGCGGACCGACGCCGCCCCGACCGCGGGCGCCGTCCGTGCCGACCACGGGAGCCTGAGGCGATGGAAGCCCTGGTCGACCTCTACGGGACCAACGGTTTCTGGATCTGGATGGGAATCGCCGCGGCCCTGCTGGCCGCCGAGGTGGCGACAGGCTCAGGCTGGCTGCTCTGGCCGGCGGCCTGCGCCGGCGTGGTGGCGGGGGCCGCCCTGGTCTTCGACCTGCCGGCGCCAGTGGCGATCCTGGCCTTCGCGGTCCTCACCATCGTCTCGACCCTGGTCAGCCGCCGGCTGATCGCCCAGCGCACCCTGCCGGAAAGCACCGACATCAACGACCCGGTCCGCCGGGTGGTGGGCCATCACGGCAAGGCGGTTACGGCCTTCGTGGACGGCTCGGGCCGGGTGTTCGTGGACGGGAAGGAATGGCCGGCCGAGCTCCAAAAGGCGGAGGCGCTGGAGGCCGGCGAGGCGGTGACGGTGACCGGGGTCAGTGGGGCTCGGCTGACGGTGCGTCCGGCGAAGTGATGTCCTCGAGGAAGACCCGCACCGCGCTCAGGAACGGCAGCGCCTCGCGGAACTCGGACTCGGTGAAGGCGCCGCGCAAGGCTTGGGTGTTGCTCCGCAGCGCCTTGGTGATCTGGTTGTAGACATCCAGCCCGGAGCGGGTGATGCGCACCCGCTTCTTGCGCCCGTCCACGCCGTCGGCGGCCACGGTGATATGCCCCGCCGTCTCCATGCGCTGCAGGATGTTGGTGATCGCGCCCTTGGTCATCATCAGCGCCCGCGCCAGCTCGGCCGGCGTCTGGCCGTCGCCCTCGCGCGCGAACAGCCGCAGCAGCTCGAAGTGGGCGAACGGCATGCCGGGCGGCAACCGGCGACTGATCGACTGGCGCATCAGGTAGCTGATGGCGGTGATCGTATCGAACACCGCCATGTCGGGGCGGTTCTGGGCGGCGGGCGGCATGGTTGAACGAATACCCTTCGAGACTGAAGGATATATGCGGTCAAGCTTGAATTTTCAAGCCCTGGACAGCCGATGGTCGTTCAATCCCTTACGAGCCAGGGCGTCGGCGCGCTCGTTCAGCTCGTGGCCGGCGTGGCCCTTGACCCAGCGCCAGTCCACCTCGTGGCGCTGGCGCGCCTCGTCGAGCATGCGCCAGAGGTCCTCATTCTTCACCGGCTGCTTGGCGGCGGTCTTCCAGCCGCGCGCCTTCCAGCCGGGCAACCATTCGCAGATGCCGTCCATCACGTAGCGGCTGTCGGTGTGCAGCTCGACGCGGCAGGGCTTGTTCAGCGCCTTCAGCGCCTGGATCGCCGCCATCAGCTCCATGCGGTTGTTGGTGGTCGCCGTCTCGCCGCCGCTCAGCTCCTTGACCTTCTCGCCCCAGATGAGGATCGCGCCCCAGCCGCCGGGGCCGGGATTCCCGCTGCACGCGCCGTCGGTGTAGATCACGACCTTGGGCGTCACGCCTGGTCCCCGAACAGCACCAAGTCGGGGGCGGCGCGGTGCACGGCCAGCTTGCGCTCGTACTCCAGGGGGTCCTTGGGCCGCACCAGGGCGCCGGCGGGCGTCGCGCCCCAGTCGTGCAGCCGGGTGAGGAAGAAGCGCATGGCCGCCCCGTGCGCCAGGACGGGCAGGGCGGCCCGCTCGGCGGGCGACAGCGGCCGGGCGGTCTCGTAGCCCGCCACCAGGGCGCGGGCCGAGGTGATGTTGAAGCTGCCGTCCGGCTCGAAGCACCAGGCGTTGAGCGCGATGGCGATGTCGTAGGCGAGCGCGTCGTTGCAGGCGAAGTAGAAGTCGATGGCGCCGGCGAACTCCGCCCCGTGGCCGTGGTGGAAGAAGACGTTGTCGGGGAAGTAGTCGGCGTGGATCACGCCCTGCGGAAGCTTCTGCGGCCAACGCCTGGCCAGCATGGCGAGGTCGCCTTCGACGGTGGCGGCCAGTCCGGGCTTAAGGTCGTCGGCGGCGGCTTTCAGGGGCTCGAAGTAGGCGGCCCAGGCGCCGGCGCCCAGGTCGTTGGCCCGTCCGCCCGTGAAGCCCGCGGCGGCCAGATGCATCCGGGCCAGGCCCCCGCCCGCGGCGCGGCAGTGGGCGACGCTGGGCCGGCGCACCGACATGCCGGGCAGGAACTCGACGATGGCGCAGGGCTTGCCGCGCATCCGCTGCAGCTCGCGGCCCGCGCGGTCGGCGACCGGCCGCGCGCACGGGTAGCCGTGCTCGGCCAGCCAGCGCATCAACCCTAAGAAGAACGGCAGGTCCTCCTCCCGCGTGCGGCGCTCGTAGACGGTGAGGAAATACCGGCCGGCGTCGGTCTCCAGCAGGAAGTTGGAATTCTCCACGCCTTCGGCCACGCCCTTGAACGAGACCGCCTCGCCCAGGTCGTAGGCGGCCAGCAGTTGGGCGAGCTCGTCGTCGGAGATGTCGGTGTAGACGGCCATGCGGGGCTGGGATGGGCGAGGCCGCGGGCGGCGTCAAGCGCCCGGCGCCGCCGCGGCCCGCGCACAACGAAATGATCAACCTGCGTTCATGTGCGTTGTGTCACGGGGAACGGTCGACGGGCCGCAAACGCGGCCGCAGAACGATGGACCGCCATGTCACGCCTGCCCAAGCTGTTGCTTGTCTCCACCGCCCTCATCACGCTCGCCGCCTGCCGCGACGACGCCAAGCGCCCGCCGGCGGCGCTGGCGGTCACCACGCCGGTGGCCGACCTGCCGCTGGCGCCGGAGGGCGCGGCGCTCACCGTGGGCCCGCCCGCGCCGGTGGGCCGCCTCACCCCGGCCAACTACAACTACGCCTGGGCCGAGCGCGCCTACGCCGTCGACCGGGCGCTCTACGCCGCGCGGCCGGACTACGAGTTCGAGTACGACGGGATCGAGCCCTGGGCGTGGGAGACCGAGGACGACTGGATCCTCTACGCCGAGCCGCTGGAGACCGGCTACCGCTACTATTATTACGAGCCCGGGGAGGACTATCCCTACTTCGTGCGCGACCCGGACTACGGCTACGGCTACGACGACGGCGGCCGGCTGGTGACGGTCTACACGATCGCGGGCCTGCTCTTGTCGCCGGACTATCTCTACGACCGCGCGCCGATCGCCGGGCGCTACTGGACGCGGGGCATGGACCTGCGCCGCGCGGCCTACCGGGCGCCGCACCGGCCGATCGAGGACGCGATCTGGCGCGAACGCGAGCCGGTGTTCGTCCGCACCCAGGAGATCTGGACCCGGGCGGCCGACGAGCAGCCGCAGTGGCGCGAGTACCGCCGGCGCGACGGCGGGCGCGACCTTCGCCGGCTGGAGCCCGAGCGCCAACGCCGCGAGACGATCATGGCGCGCTACCAACCGCGGGACCGCGACGACCTGCAGTGGCGGCCGGAGCGGCGTGAGAAGGACCATGGGCGGCGATCGTTCGCCGAGGCGAGCGGGCCCGACGTCGACCGCTTCCGGGTCGGCGACCACGAAGGCCGCCGGATGGAGCGGGAAGCGCGGGCGCAGGACGACCGCCGCGAGGCCCGGGACCATGGGCGCTGGGCTCGCGAGCAACAGTTTGCAGACCAGGACCGGCGCAATCGCCAGGAGGCGCAGGACCGGGGCCGGCGCGACCACGAGCAGCGATGGGCCCAGGACCAGGATCGGCGCAACCGCCAGGAGGCGCAGGATCGCGGCCGTCGCGATCACGAGCAGCGGTGGGCCCAGGACCAGGATCGGCGCAACCGCCAGGAGGCGCAGGACCGGGGACGTCGCGATCATGAGCAGCGGACGGCCCAGGATCAGGACCGTCGTAACCGGCAGGAAGCGCAGGACCGCGGTCGTCGCGATCACGAGCAGCGGATGGCCCAGGATCAGGACCGTCGTAACCGGCAGGAAGCGCAGGACCGCGGTCGTCGCGATCACGAGCAGCGGATGGCCCAGGAGCAGGACCGTCGTAACCGGCAGGAAGCCCAGGACCGGGGCCGTCGCGATCACGAGCAGCGGATGGCGCAGGAACAGGATCGGCGCAACCGCCAGGAGGCCCAAGACCGGGGCCGTCGCGATCACGAGCAGCGGATGGCCCAGGAGCAGGACCGTCGTAACCGCCAGGAGGCGCAGGACCGCGGACGCCGCGACCGCGAACAGCAGGCGGCCCAGCAGCAGGACCGCGGGAACGGCCGGGCTGACCGCGGCGGCCAGGAGCAGGCGCAGCAGGCCGATCGCCACGGCGGCGGCAAGCGCGGCGGCGACCAGGCAGCCGACGCCGGCAAGGCCGGTCGCGACGCCGCCGACCGTGAAAAGGGTCACGGCGGCGGCGGCAAGCACTGATCAGACTTAGAAGGCGCCTTGCAGGTAGTCCATCTTGCCCAGCGGCACGCCCTGGGCGCGCAGCAGGCCGTAGGCGGTCGTCACGTGGAACAGGAAGTTCGGCAGGGCGAAGTTGAACAGGAAGTCGCGGGCGGTGAAGGTGGCCGACCCGTTGGGGAACTTCAACTCGACCGTGCGGTTCGGATCGCCGTCCACCTGCTCGGGCCTGATGGTCTCCACGAAGGCGATGGTCTTGGCGATGCGCGCCTTCAGGTCGGGGAAGGTCTCCTCGACGTCGGGGAAGCTGGGCGGCTCGATCCCGGCCAGGCGCGCCGCGGTCCCCTTGGCCCCGTCGCTGGCCATGTGGATCTGGCGGTAGAAGGGGGCCATGTCCTCGAAGAGCCGGGCCTGGGCGTAGGTGGTCAGGTCCGCGCCGGTCGACTTGGCGTGCGCCTCCGCCTTGTCGAGGAAGCCGGACAGGTTGCGCAGCATGCGCAGGAAGCCGGGGATCGAGGCGTCATAGAGGGAGATGGACAAGGCGGCGCTCCAGAAGCTGGGTGTCGCCGCCACATAGGGAGTGGGCCCGCCAAGGCCAAGGCGGCGCCCCCTCGGAAAGGAAGGCAGACCCATGCGACTCGTCCTGACCAGCCTGATCACCGCGGTCGCCGCGACCGCCTGGCCCGCCCACGCCGGCGGCGTCCTCGTGAAGGACCGGCCGGAAGCGGCGGCGCGAGCGTCGCTCGCCGTCACCTCGACGGCGTTCGCCAACGGCGGGGTGATTCCCGTCCGGCACAGCGGCGACGGCGCCAACCGCGCGCCGCCGCTCGCCTGGACGCCCGCCAAGGGGGCGGCCTCCTATGTGGTGATCGTCGAGGACCCGGACGCCCCGGCGCCGACGCCCTTCGTGCACTGGCTCGCCTGGAACATCTCCACGCCGGGCCTGCCCGAGGGTGGCGCGGCCGCCGGCGTGGCGCACGGCCGCAACGGCTTCGGGTCCACCGGCTATGGCGGTCCGCGCCCGCCGCCGGGGGCCGCGCACCACTACCACTTCGAAGTCTTCGCGTTGGATGGGGGCGCCAAGACGCCCGCGCCCGGCGCCGACCGCAAGGCGCTGGTCGCCGCCCTGCGCGGCCACGTGCTGGCCAAGGGCGACCTCGTCGGAACCTTCCAGCGCCGCTAGAGGACGCGCAGTGAAGGGCATGTCCCCGCGAATGGCGGCGGTTTTCCCCCTCGTCGCCCGGGCTTGCGGCGGCTAGATGACGGGACATCATCTTCTGCGGGGAGCGCCCACGTGACCACCGACGCTGACGACGACCTGCTGCGCGGCGAGGTCGTGCGGCTGCTGAACGCCGACGGCGGGACGGCGGCGCCTCCCGACAAGGCGCTCCTGGAGGAGACCTACGACCGGGCGCTCTGGGCCCGGCTGTGCGAGGCGGGCTACCTGGGCGTGCTTGTGCCCGAAGCGGCCGGCGGGCTCGGCCTGTCCTTCGCCGAGGCCTGCCAGGTCGCCGAGGAGATCGGGGCCGTCGTGGGCGCGGTTCCGTTCACGCCGACCGCCTGCACGCTGGCCGCCATCGCCCGCTACGCCGAGCCGGCCGAAGCCGAGCGCTGGATCGGCAAGGCCATGGACGTCGGGACGATCGCCACGGCGGCGGTGTTCGAGGCGGGCGACGGCGGCCTGCCGGCGCGGTTCGCCACCACCTTCGCGGACGGGCGGGTGTCCGGGGCCAAGACCCTTGTGCTGGCCGGGGCCTTCGCCGACGTGGCGGTGGTGAGCTGCGCGGACCGCTCGGGCGCGCCGGCGCTGGCGCTGGTGGACCTGAACGGGCCGGGCGTGACGCGGCGGCTGTCGGCCAGCCTGGAGAAGCGCCGGGGCTATGCCGACATCGCGTTCGACAAGGCGCCGGCGAGCCGGCTCTGCGCGCCCGCCTCGGACGACCTGCTGCTGGACCTGGCGCTGATGACCGCCTTCGAGCAGGTGGGTGGAAGCCGGGCCTGCCAGGCGACGTCCAAGGCCTATGCGCTGGAACGGCGCGCCTTCGGCCAGCCGATCGGCGCCTTCCAGTCGATCAAGCACCTGCTGGCCGACCTCTATGTGGAGCTGGAGATCGCCCGCGGCGCGGCGCTGTCGGCGCTGGACGCGACGGCCGCCGAGCGGGGGCTGGCGGTGGCGGCGGCCCGGCTGGCGGCCACCCGCGCCTACGACGCCTCGGCCCAGGAGAACATCCAGATCCATGGGGCGGCCGCGGTGATCACCGAGGCGCCTCACCATCTGCACTACCGCCGGGCGCGCTGCCTGGGGCTGGAATGGGGCGGGGCGGCCATGTGGCGGACGCGCCTCCTGGACGCGGTCACTCGGAGGAACGCGGCATGAGCGAGACCATGAACCCCGACAGCGACGAGAACCTGGCTCGCTACCGGGCCGAGGCGCGCGCCTTCCTGACCCGCGAGGCGCCGGCCTTCAGCGGCGCGGCGCGCAAGGGCCTGACCCAGCTCGAGGACCTGGCGCTGGGGCGCCGGTGGCAGGCGATGAAGGCCGCCCACGGCTACGGCGCGGTGTCCGTGCCCAAGGCCTATGGCGGCGGCGGCGGGACGGCGCTGCAGAAGGTGATCTTCCACCAGGAGGAGCTCGCCTACGAGCTGCCGACCCACTATTTCGCCATCAGCCTGTCGAACCCCATCCCGATCATGTCGCACTTCGCCACGGAGGCGCAGAAGCTGGCGCTGATCCCGCAGGCGGTGCGCGGCGAGCACATCTGGTGCCAACTGTTCTCCGAACCCAGCGCCGGGTCCGACCTGGCGGCGCTGCGCCTATCGGCGGTGCGCGACGGCGACGGCTGGCGGATGAACGGCCAGAAGGTGTGGACGAGCTGGGCGCAATACGCCGACTGGGGCGTGGTGATCGCGCGCACCGACCCGACCGTGCCCAAGCACGCCGGCCTGACCTATTTCTTCCTCGACATGAAGACGCCGGGGATCGCGGTGCGCCCGTTCAACCTGCTGGACGGCGGAAACCACATCAACGAGGTGTTCTTCGAGGACGTCTACGTGCCCGACGCGCAGCGGCTGGGCGGCGTGGGCGAGGGCTTCAAGGTGGCGATCTCCACCCTGATGATCGAGCGGCTGTCGGTCACCGACCCCTGGGCCGGCGGGCCGGACCTGGAGACCGTGCTGGAGCTGATGCGCGAGCGCACGGTGGGCGGGCGGCCGGCCATCGAGGACCCGGCCTTTTCCGGCGCGCTGGTGGATGCGGTGATCCAGGAGCGGGCGCTGAACAACATCGCCCACCGCGCCTTCGCCGCCATCGGCGCCGGACGCGCGCCCGGGCCGGAGGGCTCGATCACCAAGCTCCTGGTGGCGGCCGGCCGCCAGAAGCTCTGCCGCCTGGCGATGGACGTGCTGGGGCCGGAGGGCCTGATCCTGGAGGACGACGCCAGCAACCGTCACGACTTCACCAAGTCGTGGCTGTCGGCGCCGCTGTCGCGGATCGCCGGCGGGACGGACCAGATCCTGCGCAACACCATCGCCGAGCGGGTGCTGGGCCTGCCGCAGGACCACCGCCCCGACAAGGGCGTGCCGTTCAATCAGCTCAAGTGATGTCTTTCCGCCCCGTCCCGCAACGGACGGGGGGAAACAGCCATGATCCACGTTCCCACCAACCCCCTGGCCCACACGGCGTTCGACCTGGCCGCGTGGGGGGCGGGGCTGGCGCTGGGCTACGCGCTGCATCGCTGGCGGCTGAAGCCGGTGGCCGAGGGCGTCGCGCGGCAGGTGGGGGCGAGCTATTTCGCGGCGCTGGCGGCGGGGGCGCTGCCGGGCGCATGGCTGGCCGGCTCGGCGAACTCGCTGCGCGACGCGACGCCCGCCCTCTCGCACAGCGTCGCCGGCGCCCTGGTGGGCGCGATCGTCGGCGTGGAGATCTACAAGCGCCTGCGCGGGGTGAGCGGCTCCACCGGCGGGATCTTCGCCGGGCCGTTCGCGCTGGGGGTGGTGGTCGGGCGGATCGGCTGCCTGTTCGCAGGCCTGCCGGACGGGACCTACGGGACGCCCACGACCCTGCCCTGGGCGGTGGACCTGGGCGACGGGATCGGCCGCCATCCGGTACAGCTCTACGAGAGCGGGGCCATGGCGCTGTTCCTCGCGGCCTATGTCGCGGGCCTGGCTGCGCGCGCGCCCTGGGCCCTGCGGCGCGGGTTCTATGCGCTCTGCCTCGCCTATGGGGCGCAGCGGTTCGCGTGGGAGTTCCTGAAGCCCTATCCGGCGCTGGTCGGGCCGTTTAACCTGTTCCACATCCTGAGCGGGGGGCTGGTCGCCTATGGATGGATCTACTGGCGCGCCGACCTCGCCCGGGAGCGTGGTGCGCAAGAGCGCGCCCTACCTGTTCCTGGGCCAGACCACCAGCCTTTGCGAGACCTGCCTGGCGCTGGTCCCGGCCAAGATCGTCAGTGAGGGCGCGGAGGTCTTCTACCTGAAGCGCTGCCGCGAGCACGGCGTGCAGAAGACGCTGGTCAGCGACGACCTCGCCTACTGGAAGGCGCAGCGCGACTGGCTGAAGCCTGGCGACCGGCCGCTGGCGGCGCAGACGCGGACCGACCACGGCTGTCCCTACGACTGCGGCCTCTGCCCGGACCACGAGCAGCATTCCTGCCTGGCGATCCTGGAGATCAACGAGGCCTGCAACCTCTCCTGCCCGGTGTGCTTCGCCGACTCCTCGGTGAAGCGCGAGGGCCACCGGCCGCTGGCGGAAGTCGAGCGGATGCTGGACGCGCTGGTCGCCTCGGAGGGCGAACCGGACCTGGTGCAGATCTCCGGGGGCGAGCCGACGCTGCATCCGCAGTTCTTCGAGATCCTGGCGGCGGCCCGCGCGCGGCCGATCCGCCACCTGATGATCAACACCAACGGCCTGCGGATCGCGCGCGAGGCCGGGTTCGCCGAGAAGCTGGCGGCCTTCATGCCCAGGTTCGAGGTCTACCTGCAGTTCGACAGCCTGAAGCGCGAGGCGCTGATGGACCTGCGCGGCGCCGACCTGGTGAAGGTGCGCGAGCAGGCCCTGGAGGCGCTGGAGCGCAACAACATCTCCACCACCCTGGTGGTGACGCTGAAGAAGGGCGTCAACGACGACGAGATCGCCGACATCGTCCGCCACGCGCTGACGTGGCGCTGCGTGCGCGGGGTGACCTTCCAGCCGATCCAGGACGCCGGGCGCAACGACGGCTTCGACGCGCGCAAACACCGGATGGTGTTGACGCAGGTGCGCCGCCGCGTGGCCGAGGCGGGCGTGTTCGCCCTGGAGGACCTGATCCCGCTGCCCTGCAACCCCGACCAGATCTGCATCGGCTACGGCCTGCGCCAGGGCGATCAGGTGGCTCCGGTCACCGCCATGCTGCCCCGGGAGCTGTTCGTGGCCGCGGCGCCCAACACCGTGACCTTCGAAGGCTATCCGGAGCTGCAGCGCCGGGTGTTCGACCTGCTCTCGCTGTCGACCGCGCAGGCCGACACCTCCGACAAGCTGGCGAGCCTGCTCTGCTGCCTGCCGCAGGCGGCCGTGCCGCAGGACCTGGCCTACGAGCACACCTTCCGCGTGGTGATCTCGCAGTTCCTCGACCGGTTCAACTTCGACCTGGGGACCGTGAAGCGAAGCTGCGTCCACTTCGTCGAGCCGGATGGGCGGATCATCCCGTTCGACACCTACAACACCTTCTATCGGCCGGGCGCGGCGGGCGCGGCGGCGCTGCGGCGGGGGCAGGGCGGATGACGCAGGAACCTCACGACGCGGTGGAGATGATCCGCAAGTTCTGGGGCGCGGCGCTGATGGCCGTGGGCGGGCTGATCGCCGGCCTCTGCGGCAGTTGCACCCTGCTGATCGTGGTCATGGCCTTCAGCGACTTCGCTGCGCAGATGATGCGCGGCGACCTCTCCTGGCTGGGGACGCTGCCGATCCTGCTGATCGGGATCGTGCCGACCTTCGTGGGGGTGCTGCTGTTCCGCGCGGGCCTGCGGCGGTTCCGTCCGCCCAGGCCGAAGGTGGCGCCCGGGACGTTCGAGTAGTCGCATGGCCGACGCGGCGGACCGGTTTTGGGGCGGGTTCTTCATGGCCTCTGGCGCGCTGATCGTAGCGTTGGGCGGGACCTGTACGGTCCGAGGGCTTGAGCCGATTTTCGATCTTATCGCGCAGAGCCTTCGCGGCGACCCCTCGCGCCTGAGCGACCTTCCCTGGCTGCTGCTATGGCTCTCCATGGGCAGTACGACGGCATTCGTCGGGATCGTCACGTTCAGGGCCGGCCTGCGGATGTTTCGGCGGCCCACAGCCGATCGGTAGTGCGGCGGACCGACTTGGCTTCGGGTCGCGCAGACCGGGCGTACACAGGGGTCGCTGCACGGGCTCTTGAGCGTCAGGAAAAGACGAGCCCTATGGCCAAGCTCGCGACGTCGGACCACAACCTATGTCTCCTCCGCGAAGGACGTGGAGGCTCCTGGCCATGGACCGGCGCGGCCGCAGCCCGCGCGGTTCGGTCGCGACCTTGACACGCCCGCCTTCCAGGTCTCGCATCAGGCCGGGCTGATCGGGGGAAGGGCGTCGGATGACGCTGGCGCGGCGGGGAGCG
>Ga0068860_100007153_pt1 | contig 11164 bp, 8 predicted proteins | sample KBSSwiS32_FD_66597 | JGI IMG/M metagenome (GOLD analysis project Ga0068860, IMG submission 66597) | Switchgrass rhizosphere microbial communities from Kellogg Biological Station, Michigan, USA - KBS Switchgrass S3-2 | ecosystem: Host-associated > Plants > Roots > Rhizosphere > Soil ... | reverse complement strand
ACTGCACCGTGGTGGCCGCCGAACAGGTGCCGGCCACGAGGTTCTGGGCCGCCGAGGTGAACACCAATCTGGGGATGACGGTCTCCACCTGGGTGGCCGTCACCAGCGCCGGCGCGGACGAGGTCAGCGTGAGCGTGGGGGAGCCGGGGGTGTTGTCCTTCCAGTAGAAGTTGGAGAGCAGCGCCGCGGAGGCGATGGTGGTGGAGGTGATGGGCGCGGTGCAGGTCGAGTCCGAATAGAAGCTCCCGCGGGTGGACGTGGTGCTCAGCCCGACCACGATGTTGCTCGGGGCCGGCGAGTAGTTGCCGTACAGATCCAGGCTCCGCGCCGTCGCCACCGGCGAGCAGGCGCCGGCCACGATCGTCTGCGAGCCGTTCCCGAACCCCAGCGCGTAGGGCGGCCCGGGGTTGATGGTCTGGTACTGGACGTAGGCGTTGTACCAACTCGCGGAACCGTAGACGTAGGTGCTGTACCCGAAGGGGTTGTACGGGTTGCTGGCGAGGGTGGAGCGCCAGTAGAAGCTCACGTTGCTGGTGCCGCCGTCCATCGTCACGCTGCTCAGGCCGGCGTCGCAGGTGCCCTCGGAGTAGAAGCTCATCCCGGGCGAACCGGAGAAGCTCATCACCGTGCCGGCCGAGGCCACGTAGGGCTGGCTCAGGCCGTTCTGCGTCTGGACGGTGGTGAGCGCCGAGCACTGGCCGGCGTCGCGCGTCTGCGCCGGGGTGATGATCTGCGAGTTGCCGTAGGTGTACGAGTACTGGCTGGCCTGCGGGAGGCCCGCCGCGGTCGCGTAGACGTACTTGCCGCCGACCGTGTTCTCCTTGAAGTAGAAGTTGGCCTGGTTGGCGCCGGCGGGGATCGACACCGACGAGATCGGCAGCGTGCAGGACCCGTCCGAGTAGAAGCTGACCGTGGGGCTCGACGAGGTCAGCGCGGCGGTGGTGGCGGCCGCGGCCGGGCTCGGGTTGCCATACGCATCCTGGAGTTGGACCGTGCGCACGCTCTGGCAGGTGCCGAGGTTGCCGGAGCTGTTGGGGTCGATGAACACCAGCGCCACCGCGGGGCCCGGGTTCACCGTCTGCGCCTGCAGCGCCCACAGCGCCCCGTTGATGTCCGCGCCGACGGAGACCGTCCCCGACTTCGTCGACTTCCAGTAGAAGCCGGCCGTGGACGTCCCCGCGGCCATGCTGGTGGCGGAGACGCCCGCGTCGCAGATCGAGTCCGAGAAGAAGCTCACCTTCGGCGACACGTCGGAGGACTGGAAGACCGGGATGGAGGTGGTGGTCCCCACGGTCACCGGCGCGCCGCCCGAATTCTGGAGCTGGACCGTGGAGGGACCGGCGCACGTCCCGGCCGTCGGGTTGGAGGCCGCGCTGGTGAACTGGAGGTGGTTGGCGGGTACGGCGCCGGTGGTGAAGGCCGTCCCGCCCGAGTTGAACAGCACCCAGCCGGAGGCGAAGCCGTTGGTGTTCACCTCGTGGACCTGCCACTTGTACGCCACCCCCTCGGCCAGCCCGGTGATGCGCGTCCACGGGAACTGCATCTGCGAGCAGCTCGGCTTGGTGATGTTCGCCGAGTAATGGGTGGGGACGTTGCTGAAGGCCTGCGTGACCGGCCGGACCTCGAACTCCAGGTGGTACGGTGACCAGCTGCAGGTGGTGGCGGCCGAGGTGGCGGTGAGCAGGATCTCCCGCCCTTCCGCGGTCACCCCGCCGGTCAGGCCGGTGCCGTCGCCGTTCTGCTGCGCCAGCAGGACCGGGAGCGAGGGGTGGGACGCCCACGCGGTGGCGGAGAGCGCGCAGGCAAGGAGCGCGAGGGCGCGCAGGTGCATCTGGGGTACCTCCAGGAGGCCGGAGAGGCACCCGGAGTGTAGCAGCGAAGCGTTCGATATTGGGTGTTTTCACCTAATGTTCATGGGGAACCGTCCATGAGCCTGGTGACCACGCTGGACCCGCGCGGCCTCCGCCCGCCCCTCCCCCCGGAGCAGACCCACCCGGCGGAGCGGGAGCGGCTCCCGGCCTTCCCGCGGGGTGGCCCGGAGGACCGGCTGGACCGGGCGCGGGCCTACCGGAAGGCCGCGGCGGCGCACGTGGAGGCGCTTCACCGGCAGCACACCTCCGGCCTGTCCATCTGCCGGCTGATCGCCGAGTGCCTGGACCGGCTGGTGCGCGGGCTGTTCGACGAGCTCTCCGCGCAGATGCAGCCGCCGCCCGGCCTGGCGCTGGCCGCCCTGGGCGGCTACGGGCGGCGGGAGACCGCGCCGCACTCGGACGTGGACCTGCTGCTGCTCCGCCCGACTTCAGCGCGCGAGGAGGCGGTGCGCCCCTTCGCCAAGGCGTTCAACACCCTGTTGTGGGACTGCAAGCTGGTGGTGGGCTGGTCGGTCCGCACCCCGTCGGAGTGCGCGCGGGCCGCGGAGGACGACCACACCGTCCGCACCGCGCTGCTCGACTGCCGGTTCCTGGCCGGGGACGAGAAGGTGTACTCCCAGCTCGCGGACCAGGTGCTGCGCGAGCTGCTCACCCACGCCGCGGACCGCTTCATCGCCGACAAGAGCCTGGAGCTGCGCGAGCGGCGGCTGAAGTACGGCGACTCCATCTACCTGCTGGAGCCGAACATCAAGGCCGGAGAGGGCGGTCTGCGCGACCTGGAGGCCGCCCTGTGGATCGCCCAGGCGCGCTACCGCACCCGCGGCCTGCGGGCGCTGCTCAAGGCGTCCGTGCTGCCCGAGTCCGAGGTGAACCTGCTCACCTCGGCGCGCGACTTCCTGCTGCGGATCCGAAACCACCTGCACACCCTGCGCGGGCGGAAGGAGGACCGGCTCACGTTCGACCTCCAGGAGCAGGTGGCGGCGTTCCTCAGCTACCCGTTGCCCGACCAGGGCGGGCTCCCGGTCGAGCAGTTCATGCGGCACTACTACCTCTCCGCCAAGGCCATCCGCACCGCGGCGGACGCGCTGATCGCCCGCTGCGAGGAGAGCAGCCCGCGGCGGCCGGCGGCGGCGGCGGCGGACAAGAAGGTCCCGCCGTTCAAGGTCTTCCAGGGGAAGCTCACCCTGGACGGCGACGCGAAGATGCTCTCCGACGACCCGTCCCTGTCGCTCCGGCTGTTCCGGGTGGCGGACGAGCTGGGGGTGCCGCTCTACTCCTGGGCGCGGGACCAGGTGCTCCAGGCGGCCCCGGCACTGGAGGCGGCGCGGGAGCAGCCCAGGGTGGCGCAGGAGCTGAAGGCGCTGCTGGGCCGGCCGGGCACGCGCGGCGCGCTCCTGTTCGACCTGCACGACCTGGGCGTGCTGGGCGCGGTGATGCCCGAGTTCGGGCGCGTCACCGCGCTCCACCAGCACCAGCTGTACCACGTGTACACCGTGGACGTGCACACGCTGTTCGCGCTGCGCCGGCTGTACGCGCTGCGCGCCGGCGACCTCCAGGCCGAGGTGCCGGAGCTCTCCCGCGAGACGCAGGAGCTGGCGGACCCGCTCCCTCTGTACCTGGGGATGGTGCTGCACGACGTGGGCAAGGGCCTGGGCGGCAACCACTCCGAGCGCGGCCGGGCCATCGCCTCCCAGGTGACCGCCCGGCTCCAGCTCACCGTGCGCCAGACGGAGATCTGCGAGTTCCTGGTACTGCACCACCTCACCATGTCCGAGACGTCGCAGCGCCGCGACCTCTCCGACCCGGACCTGATCGCCCGCTTCGCCGCGCAGTGCGGCGACGTGGAGAAGCTCACCTGCCTCTACGTCCTGACCTACGCGGACATGTGCTCGGTGTCGCCCACGGTGTGGAACGAGTGGCGGGCGCGGCTGCTCCAGGAGCTGTTCCACAAGGCGCGCGCGCACCTCACCGGCAAGGGCGCCGGGGCGGACGCGCCGGCGGCGCGGGAGGCGTTCGAGGTCCGCTGGCGCCGCGCGCTGGGGCCCCAGAAGGCGGAGGCGCTCTCGCAGCGGCTCCCCGAGCGCTACTTCCTCTCCACCACCCCCACGCACGCCGTCCTCCACGCGCGGCTGCTGGACCGGGCCAGGGTCGCCACGCTGGCCGCGGCGGTGCGCACCTCGGAGGCGCGCGGCTGCATCGAGGTGACGCTCGCCGCGCGCGACCGGCCGGGCCTGTTGGCGCTGTTCGCCGGCGTGCTCTCCGCGCACGGGCTGGACATCCTCTCCGCGCAGATCGCCTCCACCTCCGACGGGCTGGCGCTGGACGCGTTCACCGTCCGGGCCGCGCACGGCGGCGGGCTGGAGCGGCACCGCTGGCGGCGCGCGCGGGCGGACCTGGCGCGGGTGCTGGAGGAGCGGACCACGGTGGACGAGATCCTGGCGAAGCGCCGCGTGGGGACGCTCCTGCAGCGGGCGCTCCCGCGCGTGGAGGCGAAGGTGACGCTGGACAACCGCGCCTCGTCGCGCTTCACGGTGGTGGACGTGCTGGCGCAGGACCGGGTAGGCCTGCTCCACGCCATCGCCAACGCGCTCCACCGGTTCGGCGCGGAGATCGCGCTCGCCAAGGTGGCCACCGAGGCGCACCGGGCGATCGACTCGTTCTACGTCACCGCCTCGGGTCAGAAGGTGGAGGAGCCCGCCGCCAGGGAGCGGCTGGCCGCGGCGGTGCGCGAGGCGGTGGACGCCCTGGACGCCCTGCCGGCCTGAGCCTGCTTCACCACCTCCCGCCCCAGCCACAGCCCCAGGAGCAGGCTGAGCACCATCCCGGCCGCGGTGACGGCGGTGGTGATCGTCTTGCCCTGGCCGAGGGAGCTGCCGAACAGCGCGGTGACGTAGGTGCCCGGCAGCGTGCCCACCAGCACGCCCGCCACCAGCGGGACGAAGCGCGCGCGGGCGCTCGCCGCGGCGGCGATGAACACGTCGGTGGGCACCAGCGGGCTCATGGTGGCGATCACCGAGAGCTTGAAGTTGTGCTCGCGGGTGACGTCCACCATGGCCTGGTACTTGTGCCCGGCCAGCCGCTTCATCAGGCGGCCGCCGCCGGCGTACCGGGCGATCGCGAAGATCAGCGCGCAGGACAGGAAGCTCCCGATCAGCGCGTAGATCGTCCCCATCTTGGCCCCGAAGAGGAGCCCGCCCACGGCGGTGAGCACCTGGCCGGGTAACAGCGTCAGCGGCCGCGCGCCCAGGAAGAGCACGAACACCAGCGGGGCCAATTCCCCGAAGCGCGAGAGGAGGTCGGACAGCGTCCGCTGGCTCACCACGCCCTTCGCCAACAGCCGCAGCGCCACCATTCCGGCGATCGCCGCCAGCAACGGCGCTGCAACTTTTAGCCATGTCGCGCGTCCAACAAGACCGCGGTTGGTGTCGGACGTGCGGTCGGTGCCTGGCATGCGGGAAAGGTGGGACGGCGCAGGGAATCTGCAAACGAACACAGAGGTTTTAGGTTGACGAACAGGGAAGCGGGCGACCGGATGACGGACACGTTCTAGGACCATAGGAAGGCGAAAGATTCTCGCTGGTTAGCAACCCGCTCGGGGAGCGGGCGAGGAGCCGGTCAAATGGCGCTGCGATTGGGTCGCTTGCTCCCAGACGCCTCAGACCCAAGCTTTCGAGCGAGAGGAAGCTTTCGGCCTTTGCGAAGGGCGGGGCGGTTCGACGAGAGCGAGGAGCACGACGATGGCGGACAAGGACAACAAGGGAAGCATGACCGTCGCGGAGGCGGGCCGGAAAGGCGGCGAGACCGTCCGCAACGAGCGTGGCCGCGAGTTCTACGAGACGATCGGCCGCAAGGGCGGCGCGACGGTGAAGGCGGAGCGCGGGCGGTCTTTCTACGAGGAGATCGGCCGCAAGGGCGGCGAGACCGTCAAGGCGGAGCGCGGCGCCAAGTTCTACGAGGAGATCGGCAAGAAGGGCGGGGACCGCGTCAAGGCGACCCGGGGGCCGAACTTCTACGAGGAGATCGGGCGCAAGGGCGGCCAGAAGGTCAAGAAGCTGATCGAGGAAGGCAAGCGCGCCGCCCGCGCCGCGGCGGCGACGGCGGCGGGGGAGCAGCCGAAGCCCGAGGGCGAGGAGCAGCAGCAGCCCGCCGCGACTCCGGAGCCTTCGCAGACGCCCGAGAGCTGACGCTCGGCCGTCGCTGAATGGAAGTGAAGCGCGAGGGCGCGGCCCCCGGCAGGGGAGCCGCGCTTTTCGTTGCGGGCGGAGAGATGGCGGGTTGACGTCGCTGGCGTACATTTCCCGCTCCATGGCGGACGTCGCCCCCATCGTGGAGGTGGACCCGGAGCGCCCCAACCCGCGCACGCTGGACCGCGCGGTGGAGGTGCTGCGGGATGGCGGGCTGGTCGCCTATCCCACGGACACGTACTACGGGGTGGGGTGCGACCTGTTGTCGAAGAAGGCGATCAACCGCCTCTACGAGCTCAAGGGGCGCGACCGCCGCAAGCCGCTGGCGTTCCTCTGCCCGGACCTGTCGGAGGTGTCGCGCTACGCGCACGTGAACAACTTCGCGTACCGCACGCTCAAGCAGCTCACGCCGGGCCCGTTCACCTTCGTCCTGGAGGCGACCCGCATCGTCCCCGAGATGATGATGACCAAGCAGAAGCAGGTGGGCATCCGAATCCCGGCCTCCGCCATCGCGCTGGAGCTGCCGCGGCGGCTGGGGCGGCCGGTGGTCACCACCTCCGCCACGGGCCAAGACGGCCAGCCGCTGATCGACGCCCGCGACATCAAGGAGGTGCTGGGCCACGGGCTGGACCTGATCCTGGACGGCGGCATCCAGCCCAGCGACCCTTCCACGGTGGTCTTCGTCCACCCGGACCGGCTGGAGATCCTGCGGCAGGGGAAGGGAATCCTCTAGATGGAGCACCTGCTGGATCCGTTCATCATCCACCTCCGCGCCGAGCGCGGGCTGGCCGCCAAGACCGTGGACGCGTACGCGGCGGACCTCGCCGTCTACTTCCAGGACCTCCAGGCGAAGGGGATCTCCGAGGCCGCCGCCGTGCGGCGCGAGGACGTGGTGGCGCACCTCAACGGGCTGTCGCGCCGCGGGCTGTCCCCGCGCTCGCAGGCGCGCCACCTGGCCGCCATCCGCCAGCTCCACGGCTTCCTCCACGACGAGGAGCTCTGCCCGCGGGACCCGACCGAGGACCTGGACACGCCGAAGTGGGGCCGGAAGCTCCCTTCGTTCCTCACCCTGGACGAGGTGGAGCAGCTGCTGGCGGCGCCCGACCCGGCCACGGTCGTAGGCGCGCGCGACCAGGCGATGCTGGAGGTGCTCTACGCCTGCGGCCTGCGCGTCTCCGAGCTGTGCGGCCTGAAGGTGGAGGACCTGCAGCTCTCCGCCGGCTACCTGGTGGCGCGCGGGAAGGGGAGCAAGGAGCGGGTGGTGCCGCTGGGGAGCAAGGCCACCGCCGCGGTGCAGGCGTACCTGGCTGGCCCGCGCGGGGCGCTGCTCAAGGGGCGGACCTCGCGCGCGCTGTTCGTCACCCCGCGCGGCGGGCCGTTCACCCGGGTCGGGTTCTGGAAGCTCTTGCGGCGCTACGCGCTCAAGGCGGGCATCCGCCGGCCGATCAGCCCCCACCAGCTGCGGCACTCCTTCGCCACACACCTGCTGGAGCGCGGCGCGGACCTCCGCGCGGTGCAGGCGATGCTGGGGCACGCGGACCTCGCCACCACGCAGGTCTACACGCACGTGGACGCCGCCCGGCTGCGCGCGGTCTACGACCAGCACCACCCGCGGAGCCGGCGCGAGGTCCAGCGCACCGAATAGGTCACCGGACCGAGGCGAGGCGCCGCGCCGCGCCCTGCAAGGCGCGAGGAGGGCGCCTGCCGTTGGAGCCTGTCACCGGCGAGCAACGCCGCAGGGCGTGATGCGCCGCAAGCCTCGCGACGGGAGGTGACCTGTCCGGTGCGCTCACGTCCCCGCGCGCGCCTTCTTCGGCGCGGCCGCCGCGGTGACGGCGCCGCAGTCCATCAGCCGGAACAGCGAGCGCGCCGCCGCCACCTCGCCCATGGCGCTCTGCCGCAGCGCCTCCGCCAGGTTGGGCGCGCCGCGCAGCCTGGAGTGGAGGTAGAGGTCGTCGGACGTCAGCTCCGGCGGCGGCGGGTGCGTGATGGGGAGGAAGTTCAGCCGCCCCTCCAGCTCCTCCACCCGCTGGGCCAGCTTCTTGGCGGCGTGCGCCTCCGCCTCGCGGAACACGTCGTGCGCCTCGGGGGTGGGCGTCTGGTCCAGCACCCTCAGCGCGATCTCCGCCGCCCGGTCGCAGTCGCCGTTCTTCAGCATCTCCCGCGCGCGCTGGAGCTGCGCGTCCACGGCGGCGACCTGCGAGAGCGCGCTGGCCTGCTTCCACGGCACCAGCGCGCCGCGGTGGAAGAGGTGGAGCACGCGGCGGGCGACGGCCATGGGCCCCTCGCGCGTCATCCCCAGCAGGTCCTGCACGGTGGCGCCCAGCTCCGCCGCGTTCACGATGGCCCGCTCCTCGGCGGTGCCGCCGAAGCGCAGGTGCTGGCGCTCCACCCGGAAGGTGGTCTCCGCGCTGGGCAGCACCTCCCGGAAGGCCTTCCACTCGCGCAGGCGGGCCTCGCCGTCGCGGTGGAGCGTCATCAGCTTGAGCTTGAGGTCCAGGCCGCGGGGCGCCACGTCGCCGGGCTGGAACCACAGGTCGCCCGAGTCCCACGTGTAGCAGTCGAACAGCGCCTCGCGCGCCTTGTGCTCCAGCGCCTCGAGCAGCCGCGGGCGCTCCACCACGCCCTGATCCAGCAGCCATTGGCCCAACGGCGCGTCCGCCGCCTCCGCCTGCGCGAAGGCCTCGGCGGCGCGGGTGGTGTCCAGGATGCGCAGATCGCACAGCACCTGCGAGAGGTGCTCCCACGGCGCCGTGCTGCTCGCCGCCACCAGCAGCCCATCCCGGATCTCGAAGTCACGGCGAATCTTGCCGCGTTCCACTCTGAGTGTACCCGAGGTGTGCGACCCCTCCGACATCGCTGGGATGAGAAGCGGCATTCGGTAGCTGGTGAGGCTGACCTGGAGTGCCTGCATTCGAGGGTGGATGCAGGCTAGCAACCGGAAGTCTCCGCGCTCAATGTGGTCTATGGTCCGCCGTTCGAATGCGTATCCTCTCCGGTGTTCAGTCGTCGGGTCGCCTGCACCTGGGCAACTACTACGGCGCCATCCGACAGTTCGTGGAGCTGCAGGACGAGGGAGAGGCGCTGTACTTCATCGCCGACCTGCACTCGCTCACCACCGTACGGGACGGGAAGCTGCGCCTGGAGCTCACCCGCGAGGCCGCGCTGGCGTTCCTCGCCCTCGGGCTGGACCCGAAGCGGGCCATCCTCTTTCGCCAGTCCGATGTTCAGGAGGTGACAGAGCTGTACTGGATCCTCGGGACGGTGGTGCCGCAGTCCAACCTGGAGCGCGCCCACAGCTACAAGGACAAGATCGAGCAGGGGCTGAGCCCGGACTTCGGGTTGTTCGCGTACCCGGTGCTGATGGCGGCGGACATCCTCCTCTACGGGTCGGACGTGGTGCCGGTGGGGAAGGACCAGATCCAGCACGTGGAGTTCGCGCGCGACTGGGCCACCAAGTTCAACGTCACCTACGTGAAGGGGTACGACCCGCAGGACCCGGACGGGAAGGAGAAGGGCCACGCACCCGGGGTGTTGAAGCTGCCGGCGGTGCGCGTGCAGGAGGCCACCCAGACGGTCCCCGGGCTGGACGGCCGGAAGATGTCCAAGTCCTACGGCAACGCGATCGACCTGTTCGGGGACGAGAAGGAGATCCGCAAGCGGATCATGTCGATCAAGACGGACTCCACGCCGGTGGAGGCGCCGAAGCCGACCGAGAACAACCCGCTGTACGACCTGCTCAAGCTGATGGCGCCCGCGGCCGAGTGGCCGGCGATCGACGCCTCCTGGCGGCAGGGCGGGCAGGGCTACGGGCACTACAAGAAGCAGCTGGCGGACCTGTTCTTCACCACCTTCGGCCCGGCGCGGCAGAAGCGGGCGGAGCTGGAGAAGGACCCGGGCGAGCTGGAGCGCGTGCTGCAGGACGGCGCCCGGCGCGCGCGGGAGGTCGCCGCGCCCGTCATGGAGGCGGTGCGCCGCGCCGCCGGGCTCTGAGCAACAGCGGGTCGGAGCCGGGGTGACGGTGGGCGCGCGTGAGGAGGATCGCCGCGCCCATCGCCAGCAGGGCGGGCAGCCAGTAGCTCAAGAGCGCGAGGCCTGGGCGCGCGCCGGTGAAGGCCAGCCCGCCCGCCGCCAGCACCGCCGCGCCCGCCACCGCCACCGCGCGCACGTAGCCGTGGCGCCGGCGGAGCGGCTCCAGCCACAGGCCGATCATCGAGGCGAAGAAGACCAGGGCCACGACGCCGGCGATCCAGGTGAAGCCGCGCGGCACGCCCCGGGAGCTGCCGCCGAGGAACAGCGCGCCGCCGCAGAGCAGGGCGGCGATGGTGAGCAGCGAACCGGACGCGTAGTCGACCTCGTTGGCCGGGCTGGGCCTGACGCTGGCGGGCATGGGATCGTCCTCCAGTGGAAACGTGAGCACGCGGCGTTGACCGCACAAGCGCCCCGCTGCTACGTAGGCGCGCCTTTGAGCGAGGACGTCCCCACAGCCGAGCCGGCGTCCTCTCCCGCGGGCGCGTTCCGGGTGAGCTTGCCGCGGTTCGAGGGCCCCCTCGACCTGCTGCTGCACCTGATCCGCGAGCACAAGCTGGACATCTTCGACATCCCCATCGCGCTCATCACCCAGAAGTACCTGGAGATGTTGAAGACGATGCGGGAGATCAACCTGGACATCGCCGGGGAGTTCCTGGTGATGGCCTCCACGCTGGCGCACATCAAGAGCCGGCTGCTGCTCCCGCGCCAGGAGGTCCAGGCGGAGGGGGAGGTGGAGGAGCAGGGCGACCCGCGCGCGGAGCTGGTGCGGCGCCTGCTGGAGTACCAGAAGTACAAGGAGGCGGCGGAGACGCTGCTGCGCCAGGACATCCTCGACCGGGACGTGTTCCCCCGGCGGGTGGTGGAGGCCGCCATCCCGCTGGAGGAAGGCGAGATGGGGCTGAAGGAGATCTCGGTCTTCAAGCTGATCGAGGCGCTGGACCGGGTGCTCAAGGCCGCCTCGCCGGACGTGCAGCACGAGGTGGTGCGGGACCGGGTCTCGCTCTCCGACGCCATCCACAAGATCGCCGAACGGCTGCGGGCGGAGGGGCAGGTGGGGTTCTTCGCGCTGTTCGAGGG
>Ga0068860_100007151_pt1 | contig 11164 bp, 7 predicted proteins | sample KBSSwiS32_FD_66597 | JGI IMG/M metagenome (GOLD analysis project Ga0068860, IMG submission 66597) | Switchgrass rhizosphere microbial communities from Kellogg Biological Station, Michigan, USA - KBS Switchgrass S3-2 | ecosystem: Host-associated > Plants > Roots > Rhizosphere > Soil ... | reverse complement strand
CGCCGGCTGGCGGAGCAGGCGCGCGATCGCGCGCGCACGGAAGCGATTCTCGCCGGCATGGTCGAAGGCGTCATCATCGTCGACGCGCAGGGACGGCTGCAGCTCGTGAACGATGCGGCCAAACTGATGCTGAAGCTCCGCAATGTCTCGATCGGCCGCCAGTACTCGGAAACGATCCGCGTCCCGGTGATCGCGGACCTGGTCGCCGAAGTCCTGCTTGGTCACAAACCAGAGGCGTTGCAGCTGTCGCCGGCGCGCGACCCGTCACGCGCGATCATGGCGCGCGCGGCGCCGGCCGCCGGCTCGGCGGAGCACGGCGTGATTCTCGTGCTGCACGACATCACCGACCTGAAGCGCGCCGATCAGATCCGCCGCGACTTTGTCGCCAATGTGTCGCACGAGCTGCGCACGCCGCTGACGGCCATCCGCGGCTACGTCGAAGCGCTGTCCGAGGACGACACCAACCCGGAGGATCGGCGGCGATTCCTGGAGATCATCGGCCGGCAGACGCTGCGGATGGAGCGGCTGGTCAAGGACCTGCTGCGGCTGGCGCGCCTGGACGCCGGCCAGGAGACGCTCGACCTGGTCGCCTGCGACACGCGCCTGCTGGTTCAGGGCGTCGTCGACGACCTCGAGTCGGCAGCGGTGGAACGGCGGCAGCGTGTCGACGTGACGATTGCACCCGAAGCTGCGGTGGTCCGCGCCGATCCGGCGAAACTCCACGACGCGCTTCGCAACCTCGTGGCCAACGCCATCACCTACTCGCCGGAGCAGAGCACGATCCGCGTGGAAGCGGTGCCGGTCGACGGCCGGATGACCATGTCGGTATCCGATGAAGGGCCGGGCATTCCGGAAGAAGATCTGTCGCGCGTGTTCGAGCGCTTCTATCGGGTCGACAAGTCGCGCGCGCGCGATCCCGGCGGCACCGGTCTCGGCCTGGCCATCGTGAAACACCTCGTCGAGCTGCACGGCGGCGCGGTCCGCGTCGAAAACCGTGACGGGGGCGGCGCAAGGTTCACCATCGCCCTGCTGCTCGCCGTTGTCTGTTTGCTCGCCGGGTGCACGAGATCGTCAGCCCCGCCGCCGCCGACAGCGTCCGGGCCACTGAAAATCGAGCGCGACCGCTCGCCTGCAGGGCCGGCAACCGCGCAACCACAGCTCACGGCGGCCGGCGGCAGCGTGGTCCTGAGCTGGCTGGCCAGCGTCGCCGGCGCAACCACCCTCACATTCGCCGAGCGCACGGATACTGGGTGGAGCACGCCGCTCCCGGTCGTGTCGGGACGCGACCTCTTCGCGAACTGGGCCGACCTTCCGTCCGTGATGCGGATGTCCAACGGCGATCTGGTCGCGCACTGGATGCAGGACACCGATCCGGCCGCGGAAGCCTATGACCTGCGGCTGGCGACGTCGGGCGATGGCGGCCGCACCTGGTCTGCACCGTTCAGTCCGCATCATGACGGAACGAAGAGCGAACACGGATTTGCGTCGCTGTTCGAGGCGCCCGGCGGATCGTTCGGCGTGGTGTGGCTCGACGGCCGTTCCATGACGGAAACAGGCTTGCGGACGGCGATGTTCAACAACGATTGGACGCAGCTGTCAGAAGAGGCGATCGACACGCGCGTGTGTGACTGCTGCCCCACCGCTGTCGCCGTCACCGCGTCCGGCCCCATCGTCGCCTTCCGTGGCCGCACCGACGACGAGACTCGCGACATCTCGGTATCGCGTCTCCTGGACGAATCGTGGACCGAGCCGGTGACGGTTCACCACGATGGATGGCATCTCAACGGATGTCCGGTCAACGGTCCGGCGCTGAGCGCGAGCGGGCGCGACGTCGCGCTCGCGTGGTTCACCGCGCCTCAGGACGAGGGGCACGTCTTCGTCGCGTTCTCGCAGAATGCCGGCATGACGTTCGGCGCGCCGGTTCGCGTTGACGAGAGCGGCTCGCTGGGGCGCGTCGACGTCGAGCTGCTGCCTGACGGAGCCGCGATGGTGTCGTGGATCGAGTTGGCCGGGCAGCAGGCCGCGTTCATGGTGAGACGGGTCGAGCGCTCGGGCGGCCGCTCCGCTGCGACGACGGTTGCGACGCTCGGCACGAACCGAAGCAGTGTCTATCCGCGAATGGCCCGTCGTGGCAACGAGATCATCTTCGCCTGGACCGATGCGGAGAGCCTGAGCGTTCAGACGGCAATCACGCGCGTCGTCCCTTAGGTTCTGAGTAGGGACATGGGGACTTGGGGACATGGGGACTACACCGGTGGCTAGTCCCCGAGTCCCCTAGTCCCCATGCTGCAGCTAGCCCCCCAGCCCCTAGCCCCTGTGGACCGTGATCAGAATGGCTTCGCCATCCGCATGTTCCACATCCGGCCCATGTGTCCCGGCCGCGGCCTGATGCGCAGGAACAGCTGAAACGACACCGGCCTCCCGTACGCCGCCTTGACCGCCTCGGGCACCGCATACACGGTGACGTTCACGCCGACCAGCGCCTCGAGCCGAAGGCCGTTGAACACTTCGCGCATCACGCCGCCCGTCACCGAGCCGACGTTTCCGGTCCACGCTTCGGTTTCCACCAGTTCGGCGCGGGCGGACAGCGCGGTCGACGCCAGTTGCCGCGTGTACTCGCCGAACACCGCATGACGCACCACGCCGTGCGCCGCGTTGACACCGAAGCCGGCCGTCATGGCGCTGAAGTCTTCGTCCGTCACGCGTCCCAGCCACGAGACCGATGCCGTGGTCCGTTGCAGATCTCCTGGTTCGAGTTCCTCGGGCTCCACCAGGTGCCCCGTCGATACCTGAAGCTCCCACTGCGGCGACGGCCGAAACCACAGCCTTCCCGCAACCGAGTCCAGGCGGCCGAAATCGAGGTCCCACCGATGCTCGTCGGGCTCGCGGCCGTTGAACACCGAGCCCTCCACCTCCCACTTCTCGCGCCCGATCGCGGCGGTCGCGACGCCAAACGAGATGTGCGTGGAATCCAGCGTGTGATGGCCGAGCGGCGTGAGGACGAGCGCTTCAGCCGACGGCCGATGCATGAAGGAGATCGGTCCAAGTGCAGGCTCGCCCGCCGGACCGCCCGCGAGCGTCAGCACAAAGCCGCTGGTTAGCGGGCGGCGCCACACCGCGGCCACCTGCATGAGGAGATCGTGAGGATGCTGGCGATCGACGATCGGCCGGCCGTCCAGCGCTTCGCCGACCTGAAAGATCTCGGCATAGCCCGCCCTGCCGACGGTCAGCGGATCGAGGCTGAGCATTGCCGTGAAGGTCAGCCTTCCAGTGCCGGCGGGCCGCGACGCCATCCCCATCCACCAGTTCGGCACGCGGAATTCATTGGCGCCGCGCGGGCCGCCCTGATGATTGAACATCGCGTTCACGACCGCGTCGCTCATCAACATCCACGGGCTCGCGTCACCCGGTTGCTGAGCGTGCTGGTGCTGATCGGCCGGCGGCGTTTGCGCAACGAGGGGGCGCGCGATTGCCGTCACCAAGAACGCCGTCAGAACGTAAAGCGGCGTCACCGTCCTGTGCATAGATACACACCTCGCCCGAAAGTCACTCTGTTCTCGAGAGGAGCGGCGAGGTCTAGACGCGGAGAGGAAGGAAGTCAGCTGCCGGCGTCGAGCGGTTGGCAATCGTGCGGATCGCTGGGAGGATCGACGCGACCGGGCGATCGGCATGGAGCACGAACGACGCGAGAACGCCGAGCTCGCGTGAATCGACACGATTGCGCGCGGTGCTTTCAGCGGCCGCGGTACCGTGATCGTGATGACACGTGGGATCGGCTTGCCAACCAGACCCAGTGTGCTGAGATGGCGGCGGATGGCAGTGCGCTGGCGCGCTTGCCTGAACATCCGGGCCGCGCTGCTCGGCGTGACAGTCCAGCAGACACCCATCGAGCGCACTCGAGAGCACGACGATGAACGTCACGACGACGACGAGCTGCCGGTGCGCGAAATCCGTCAACCTGATCATCATAACGGATCACCGGGGGCGTGCAGACGCCTCGGGAGACAGCGCAGGCCACTCGTAGCGCAGGCCTTTAGGCCTGGCCACAGCCGCCGGCCCGCCTTCGGACGTCCGGCTAAAGCCGGACACTACGTACTGAACACGCTGCGCTAGCCTTCGACGGTCCGCGACAGCGTTCGGCCAACGACTCGCCACGCCAGGATCAGTGATGTGACGCCCAGCGCGGTTCCACCCAACATGAACGTGATCACCACGATGTCCCAGGCGGGACGATGCGTGTAGAGCCACGGGGCATCGAGTGAATGCAATCCGTGATACAGCCAGCGGCTCATCCAATTGCTCGAGCGGTAGGTGCCGACGACGCGCGCGGTTCGCGGGTCGATGTAGTAGCGCGACTGGTCCGCGTCGTTCACGCGCGCAAGGATAACTGGCAGCGGACGCGCTCCTCGTCTATCGAGGTAGTACCAATCGTAGGCCACGATCTCGCGCAGCTCCGCGAGTCCTGCCGGACCGGCGGCCTCCGTGACGATCCTTCGAATCCGATCGCGATCGAATGTGGTCCTGACCTGGCCGCTGGCGGTCACGATTTGCGTGTCAGTGCCCGTCATCGTGGCGATGTACACCGTCTCTCCGTCGAACGACGTCAGCTCGAGCTCCTTGACATGCTGGTTGGACAGGCGGGCGAGCACAGCCTGCGGATTCGTCGACAGCGCCGAGACCGGGACGCCGCCGCGAAGCGCCCCTGGAATATCACCGCGGTCGCCTCGACGCGTCAGCGGGAACGGATCCATCGAGAGCATGCCGCTGAACGCCCAGGTCGCAGCAGCGATGCCAAAGATGAGACCGAGCACCATGTGCCAGCGCTTCTGTCCGCGATACGGGATGCTCGTCGTGCCAGCCTGGGAGCGATAGCGCTTCGCCGGCGAATACATCCAGACGCCGATGGCGAGGCCCACAATCGCGGCGCCGGTCCCGATACCCGACGACCAGATGACAACGCGACTCCAGGCGAGCTGGTGTGTGCGGAGCGGCGTGAAATACAGCCAATGCGGAATGGGTCCAAGGTAGGCGCCCAGCCGCGACGCCCGGGTGGTGTATTGCACGACTTCTCCGGAGACCTGCGAGACGTAGACCTGTTCTCCGTCCGGCCAGGAGTACTTCCAGAGCGGCTTCAGGCTTCGAAACGACCCTTGCACCGTCCATTGATCGACGTCGATCGGCTCGACCGTCGCCGCGTCGGCTGGTTGACCAATCCACGCGGACGCCGCGCGCGCCATCAGGTCCCGAGAGACGTCGCTTCGTGCCGTGCCGGTGTCGGCGTAGACGATCTGCTCGGCTCGTCCCATACGAATGCGATAGACGGGACGCCCGTCGAAGCTGTTGAGGCGAATCTGCTCCGGTGGAGGCGACGGTTTCAGCGCGTCCACCGCCTGCGCCGGCGACACGCGGACGGTGGCCGGATCCAACGCCGGCGATCGCTCCAGTCGATCCGCCGGAGTGACTTCGGGAAAGTCCCAATACATCATCCCGATGCCTGACGGAAACCAGATCACGAAGAACAGGCAGCACGCGACCCCGAGCCAGCGATGAACGACGATGAGCAAGCGTTTGATCACCGCACGAGTGTCCCGCCGGCAATGATGGCACAATGACGCTGGAATGACCGTCCGCCCTGGCATCGTCTGCGCTCTCATCGTCGGCGCCGTCCTGCTGTGGCCCGACACGCTGGCCGCGCACGGCGTGGCGCGTGGCGACGCGCGATTCCTGCAGTCGCTGCAAGGCGCGGCGATCGCGCCGCTGATGTATCTGGGCGCGAAGCACATGATCACGGGCTACGACCATCTCCTGTTCCTGGTCGGCGTGATCTTTTTTCTCTACCGCCCGCGCGACGTCGTCCAGTACGTCACGCTGTTCACGCTCGGGCACAGCGTAACGTTGCTGGCGGGCGTGCTCCTCGGCGTCCACGCCAACGCATATCTCGTCGACGCCGTCATCGGTTACTCGGTCGTCTACAAAGCCTTCGACAACATGGATGGATTCAAGCGGTTCCTCGGCTATCAGCCGGACGCGCGCATCGCGGTTCTGGCGTTCGGGCTGTTCCACGGCTTCGGACTCGCGACCAGGCTTCAGGATTTCTCGCTGCCGCAGCGCGGGCTGGTAACCAATATCGTCAGCTTCAATATCGGCGTCGAAATCGGGCAGGTACTCGCGCTCACCGCCGTCCTGCTCGCGCTGAGCTACTGGCGCACGCGTCCCGGCTTTGCGCGCTATGCCTTTGCCACGAACACGGCGCTGATGACCGGTGGGTTCCTGCTGATCGGCCGGCAGCTGGCCGGTTACTTCCTGTCAGCCTGATGCCGTCCCGGGCCCGGATTGCGGCGGCGACGGGCGTCTCGTTCGTCGTCGCCTCGGTGCTGCTGGTGACGCTCGTGCTGCCCGCGGAATACGGAATCGATCCACTCGGCACCGGTCGCGCGTTCGGGCTCCTCGACCTGTTCAGCGCGCAGGACGCCGCAACGACGCCGGAACCCGAGGACAGCCGCGAACCTCCGCCGCGCGTCTACAAGACCGAGTCGACGTCATTCACCCTTCGTCCCTCGCAGGCGTTCGAATACAAGTACCGCCTCGAGAAGGATCGCGGAATGGTGTATGCCTGGAAGGCCACCGGGAAGGTGAAATACGAGTTCCACGGGGAGCCCGAGGACCATCGCCTGAAGGTGCAGAGCTACGAGAAGCAGGAAGGCGACTTCTCGTCAGGCACGCTGACCGCGCCGTTTACCGGCATCCACGGCTGGTATTGGGAGAATGCCGGCGATCGCGATCTGACGATCACGCTGACGACCGCGGGGTTCTACACGGCGGCGAACGAACTGCGGCCGAAGTTCGATCCGGTGAAGCACAAGGAGGTCGTCGAGCGCGTGCCGCACGAGCTGCAGACGCCGCCCGGATTCACCGAACCATTCCCTCCACGCCGCTAAGCGCCAGCAGCTTGTAGGTGACGGCGGCGACGGTGAAGGCCGCTGGAATCGTCAGCACCCAGGCCCACACAATCTGACCGGCGACACCCCACCGGACCGCCGACAGGCGCCGCGTCGAGCCGACGCCGACAATCGCCCCGGTGATGGCGTGCGTGGTGCTGACCGGCACGCCGATGAGGGTCGCGGTCATCAGCGCCAGCGCCGCGCCGGTTTCCGCGGCGAACCCGCCGACCGGCTGCAGCTTGGTGATCTTCGAGCCCATGGTGTGAATGATCCGCCAGCCGCCGGCCAGCGTACCGAGGCCGATCGCCGTGTGCGCAATCAGCACGACCCAGAACGGGATCCGAAACTCTTGAAGGTATCCAGCGGTGAACAATACGCCGGCGATGATCCCCATCGTCTTCTGTGCGTCGTTCGCGCCGTGGTTCAGGCTGAAGAACGCCGCCGAAAGCAGCTGGAGCCGACGGAACCAGCGATCGACGCGTGACGGCGGCGTCCAGCGAAAGAGCCAGTGGATGCCGACCATCAGCCCAAGGCCGGCCACCAGGCCGATGAGCGGCGACAGGAAGATGAAGATGATGGTCTTCGTCCAGCCGCCCGCGACAATCGCGCCGAACCCTGCCTTCGCGACTGCCGCCCCCGCGTAGCCTCCGACCAGCGCATGCGACGAGCTCGTCGGTAGTCCGTAATACCAGGTGATGAGGTCCCAGATGATGGCGCCGAAAAGCCCGGCGAAGATCACCGAGAAGGTGACGACGTGGATGTCGATCATCCCGGCGCCGACGGTATTGGCTACCGCGGTGCCGAACGTGAACGCCGCCACGAAATTGAAGAACGCCGCCCAGATGACGGCCTTGCCCGGCGAGAGCACGCGCGTCGACACCACGGTCGCAATCGAATTGGCGGCGTCGTGAAAACCGTTGATGTAGTCGAAGACCAGGGCGACCGTGATGAGGCCGACGACGATCCAGAACATCGGCGCGCTATCCGTGTTTGACCATGACGCCCTCGATCACGTTGGCGACGTCCTCGCACCGATCGCTGGCGTCCTCGAGGAAGTCGAACATTTCTTTCCACTTGATGATCGTGAGCGGATCGCGCTCCTCTTCGAACAGCTTGCTGACGGCCTGATGATGCACGCGGTCGGCTTCGTTTTCCAGCCGGTTGACCTCAATCGCGTGGGGCATGAGGCCCTTGTGCTCCTGCATGGCGCCGACCGCGAGACGGACTTGATCGGTCGAGGCGGTGACGATGCGGGCGAGTTCGCGGGCGCCGACACGTACCGATTCGAGCCGATACAGGCGGACGAGACCCGCGGCCGCATCGATGGCGTCCATGACATCATCGAGCGACCGCGCGAGATTGAAGATGTCCTCGCGATCGAGCGGCGTGACGAACGTCCGATTGAGCCGCTGGATGATTTCGTGCGTCAGCTGGTCGCACTTGTGCTCGACTTCCTTGATCTCGTCGGCTTTCTCCCAGGCGGGGTGCTCGGGAGTGAGCATCTCCTCGAGAAGCCGGGCGCCGTGTTTCAGCTCGTCGGCGAGCGCCTGGAAGTCGGTAAAGAACTTCTCTTCCCGTGGGATCAGCCGAAAATTCATGGGAGCGCAGGATTGTAGCAGATCGTTCCCCGTCGCCTTGTTACGGCGACGTTACATGTCGGTCCGCGGCGGTGTACGCTTTGCGTAGCGCATGGCTGTGAACAACGAAGTTCTGGCGATCATCCTCGGCGGCGGCCAGGGGTCGCGGCTGTTCCCGTTGACTCACCACCGCTCGAAGCCAGCCGTGCCAATCGGGGGGAAGTACCGGCTGATTGACATTCCCATCAGCAACTGCCTGCACGCGGATATCCGACGGATTTTCGTGCTCACGCAGTTCAACTCCGCGTCCCTCAACCGGCACATCTCGCAGGCCTACCGGATGGACCTGTTCAGCCAGGGGTTCGTCGAAATCCTGGCGGCCGAGCAGACGCCCGACAACCCGAACTGGTACCAGGGCACCGCCGATGCCGTGCGGCAGGCGGCGCGACATTTCGTGCGCTACGACGCCGATTACTACCTGATTCTCGCCGGCGATCACCTGTACCGCATGAACTACACGGAGCTGGTCGACGCGCACATCGATCGGCGGGCCGACATCACGATCGCCGCCAAGCCGGTATCGATCGACGACGCGTCATCGATGGGCATCGTACGGTTCGATCGCGACGGACAAATCGTCGCGTTCGAGGAGAAGCCGACGCGCGAACGGCTGATGGCTATCGGGCAGAGCACGCCGCCCGGCTCGATCGCGCTCGCCGCGCCGCGAGAGACGCCGTTCATGGCGTCAATGGGCATCTATGTGTTCTCGCGCGACGTGCTGCTGGAAGCACTGGCCACGGACGCGGCGACGGACTTCGGTCGCGAGGTCATTCCCGCATCGCTCGGCCGCTACCGCGTCAACGCTCACGTGTTCCGCGGTTACTGGGCGGATGTCGGCACGGTCGCGTCGTTCTACGACGCCAACATCATGCTGACGCGCCCGGGCGCGCCCTTCAAGTTCTACGATCCGCGCTGTCCGATTTACACGCACCCGCGCTTTCTTCCCGGCTCGCGCCTCGGCGATTGCACGACCCGCGACGCCATGATTGCGGAGGGCTGCTACCTGGAGCGATCGACGATTGAGCAATCGGTTGTCGGGATCCGGACGAACGTGCAGAGCGGAGCGGTCATCCGGCGGTCGGTGCTTCTCGGCGCGGACTACTACGAGTCGGACGACGAGGCTCCCGCACGCGACGCCAGCCCGCGACTGGGTATTGGACGCAACGTCGAGCTGGACCGCGTCATCGTCGACAAGAATGCGCGGATTGGCGATGGCAGCCGGCTCGTCAACGAAGCTGGAGTGGAGCACGCGGACGGCAACGGCTATTACATCCGGAACGGCGTGATCATCGTGCCAAAGGATGGGGTGATAGCTCCTGGTACAACCGTGTAGAGGCAGGGACTAGGGGCTAGCTGTCAACCGTCTCCGTCAACTAGCCCCGAGCCCCAGCAGAGATCAGCTAGCCCCCAGCCCCTAGCCCCTGTTTGTTAACGCCCCCGTAACACAAACGACACATCGGGATAACAGGCGGCCCATACCCTGTTCCTCCAGTAGTCGACGCGCTTCTCGAGGAGGACACGGATGAGAGTTCGCACTTGGCTGGGCATTCTCGCGATTCTGATGGCTGGCGTCGCGCCTGCCTTCGCACAGGTCGACAACGGCCGCATCGCGGGTATCGTCCGTGATTCGAGCGGCGCCCTCGCGACCGGCGTGACGGCGAAGGCGAAAAACGAGCGTACCGGCGAGGAACGGAGCGCCGTCACGAACGATCAGGGCTACTTTCTGATTGCCCCGCTGAAGCCTTCGACCTACACCATCAGAGTCGAGCGGGCGGGCTTCGCACCCATCGAGTACACCGCGATGCCGCTAGCGATCGGGCAGGAGCTGACGCTCGACTTCGAACTGAAGCCGGCGGGCGTCACAGAGGCGGTCACGGTTGTGGGGTCCGCCCCGGTGCTGGACCTGAGCTCCGCGAAAATCGGCGTCAACCTCGGCGAGCGAGAGGTGAACAACCTGCCGGTCAACGGACGCCAAATGTCCCAGCTGATGCTGCAGGCGCCCGGTTCCCAGAATGCCGGCACCGGCACGTGGTCGGACATCCGCTTCTCCGGACGTGCGGTGGAACAGAACGCGATTCGCTATGACGGCATCGAAGGGTCCGCCATCATCGATGCCTCGCCGGGCAACCTGAATGGCGAGATTGCGACCCCGTTCAAGCTGCAGGCGAGCCTCGAGAACGTCCAGGAGTTCCGCGTCGAATCGAGCGCCTATCCGGCCGAATTCGGGACCGGCAGCGGCGGACAAGTCAGCGTGATCACGAAGTCCGGTTCCAACGACTTCCATGGCGCCGCGTTCGAGTACCTTCGCCGCGACGGCCTCGACGCGCCAAACTACTTCGACACCACCGCCGGCTTGCCCAAGTCGCTGCTGAAGCAGGACCAGTTCGGCGGCTCGTTCGGCGGGCCGATCGTCAAGAACAAAGCGTTCTTTTTCGGCAGCTTCGAGCGCTACCGGCTGAATGCGGGGATCAACATCGTCGAAGCCACGCCAAGCAGCGCGGCCTGGGGGCGCGCCGTCCCGGCCATCGCCGCCCTGCGGCCGGGCTTCCTCGCGTCAGGCGCCATCATCCTTCCCGGACAGTCGAC
>Ga0068860_100007150_pt1 | contig 11165 bp, 9 predicted proteins | sample KBSSwiS32_FD_66597 | JGI IMG/M metagenome (GOLD analysis project Ga0068860, IMG submission 66597) | Switchgrass rhizosphere microbial communities from Kellogg Biological Station, Michigan, USA - KBS Switchgrass S3-2 | ecosystem: Host-associated > Plants > Roots > Rhizosphere > Soil ... | reverse complement strand
CCCAAGGCGTGGAAACGTCACCCACCAGGTATTCGATTTCATCGAGTGCATCTCGCACAAAAGGTGCCAGCGCCGGCCCCGCATTGACGTGCTGGCCTCGCAAGGAATAACCGGCGTACACCCCCAGCAGGGGCTCCGCGTTTAAATCTTCACACCATTCCAGGAACTCCAGTATTCCCATTCCCTCCGAGCAGAACCGGTCTCCCCACGGGCCCCGGTGCCCGGCGCGTGACTCGATGGAGCCCATGGTGTTCTTCCAATTGAATCTTTCCTCGATTGTATTTCCTTCAAGGTAATTGCCGCCTGGAAAGCGAAGGAAAGAGGGATTCATTGCGGCCAGTTTTTCCATTAAATCAATCCGATTGCCGTTGGGCCGGTTGTTGAATGTTGGCGGAAACAGCGAGACCAATGAGAGTGCGATGGAACCACGGTTTGTGGAGGAAATAACAAATCGGTTGGACAATGAGGAAACGATAGCCCCAGTATTAAGTTCCACTTCGTAATGTTTCCACGTTGTTGAAATATTGGGAATTGTTGCGGCTGCACGGACCTCCAAGGTATTGGCATCTTCCAAGTCCACATCGATAGAGCCATTGAAGTTATCGGTGGCCCTGGCATAGAATGAAGCTTTGTAGGCAGTATTCGGATGCAGGGGGATTCCCCAATAACCTTCATTAGCTACACCTGCGCGGCCGCCGTTTTGTGGCTTAAGAGTGATCAAAAGACTGATGCTCAGCGCTTCCCGGTTGACTGGATTGGTCTTATCCAAGACCATGCGTGCTGAAGAAAGGCCATTTTGAACCAAAGACCAATGATCGGGTTTGGAAGGATTATCTTTCAAGGCTCGATTTTGTATCAATTCCCCGTAGAGACCGCCATCGTAGGAATGATTGATTTCTTCAGTCATCAGCCCATAGAATAATGGGCAGATTTCTGCCCCAGGACGATCAAAGGAAACTGTGATCTCGTTATCTCGCGCGCGGTGCGAAATAGCGGAATCGTTGGAAAAAACCGTGCGATTCGTGGCTTGTAAGAAAAGCCCGGCCATTAACAAAGACGGAAAGAAAAACCTCATTAGTAATACTTTATAACACTCTGCAATAACCCCAACGGGTTATGGCTATCGCCTATGCGATATTATCTAATAACGCCTTCCGCATATCACTTCAAAACCTTTAAACCCAACAACACTTGATGTAAAACTACCCGCCATTACTACCGCCATCGCCGCTCTATTGCTCTCCCTCCCGGTCACGGGCGCAATAGCCCATGCCGCTCCGAAGGCTGCTGACTCGAAAAAGTTTGCGATTCGGGAGACGATCATGTCCTTGCCCAATGCCAAGGTGATGCAATGCTCCGCTCAGCAGAACCCCCGCAGCAAGCCCACCGCCGCCCTCGAGGCACTGGAGAAAATGGTCGGAGAAAAACTCAGGCCCGCTGTCGCCAACCTCGCCTCATTACAACCAACAAGGAGCGCACGGTGAGTAGCATGGGTTTAATGGCGGAGATAAGGATCATGGTTTCGCTGTTTTGGGTGCGGAACTCGTAGTCCTTGGAGAGCCAGCCGAAGGTGCGTCCCACGATCCAGCGTTTTGGCAGCACGTTTGTGGGCATCACTGCGTTTGACGATCTCAAGGCGCACACCATGTCCGGGCAAGAGGCTTCTGAGCCAAAGGGCCAGGGTTCCGGCATATCTGCCATCGACAAAAATGCAGCGCAGCCAGCCAAAGCGTTTGAGCAGAATGGAGAACGCCATTGCCCCCCCGTCCCAGTACATTCTAACCCGTTTAGAGTAGTTGAAGAGATATATTCCTTCTGCGATACTTTTATTTCTAGCATCCTCTCCCGACAATTGTGTCAATATGAAACCACAAAACTGTAAACTGGTTATACTCATACTTGGCCTTGTCGGTTGCCACACCGTCGCAATTCCAAATGAACCGGCGGAGAATGATCCGCCGAGCGAAACCCCTGCGACAACCGAAAGCAGCGGGAATGTCATAGAGGTCCGGACGGAGACGGTGCTCCGAAAGATTCCGGAGACTCCGCTCGGCATCAATTATAATTACCTTCGTGATAATCCGGCTCTGCGGCCTTCCGGTTCCGCATCGTTTGATGATACAGTGAAGGAAATGGGGCCTCGATGGATACGATATCCCGGTGGAGAGAAGGCCGACTGGCATTTCTTTGCGCCACCGCCATTCGTAAAGCCTGCCCCTAAAGCAATTGGGCGGTATGCCCAGTACATGAAAATCCCGCTCGACTTCGACCAATACATGGCCTCGGTGCAAAAAGTGGGCGCACATCCTTATATCGTGGTCGCCTATGAAACATTCGAGAGTTCCGGGATCAGGGAGGAGGAGTATCTCGCTCACGCCGTTGGCTGGGTGAAATATGCCAATATCACCCGAAAGTATGGCGTGAAGTACTGGGAGATCGGCAATGAGAACTGGGGCAACTTGAAAATTACTCAGAACTCAGCTGAAAAAATGGCGGAAGTGGTGAAGCGGTTTTCGCGTGCGATGAAGAAGGTGGACCCGACCATCAAAATCGGTTCGAGCATCACCGGACGCTGGGGGACGACATTGCTGAAGAACGCTGGGAGCGACCTGGATTTCCTGTCTTACAGCATGTACTATAATTCGAAGGTGGGCTATCTGGACTACCAGAGCGGCAGGCACCCCATCAAGACCGGCGCGAAAGCCTATGCCGATGCCATTGCCAAGGCGGGCTATGCGGGCAAGGTGGAGTTGATTGCGGCGGAGTTCGGTGCGACCGATTTCCGGAAAGACATCCCCATGGAACAAAGATGGGAGGGGAATGACCTCGGGCACGCGATCGTGATTTTCGACATTGCAGGCCATGTCCTCTGCGAGCGCGAGTTGTCTTTTGCGATGTTCTGGACGACCCGCTTTATGGACGACATGGTGGCCAATCGCCGGTGTTACGCCTTGGGGCCGAAAAACGAGATAATGCCAGTTGGCATGCCTTTCGTGATCTGGAACAAATTTCTCCGTAAGCAAATGGTTGCTGCGAGCAGTCCTGCGGGCTGCCAGAGCTATGCTTCTCTCGACCCGGCGACAGGCCGGTTATCCCTGCTGATTATTAACAAAGGGCCGGTCGCCAAAAAGGTCGCTCTGTCCATTGACAAAAACGCTGCATTCACCAAGTGTGAACGATACCAATTTACAGGAAAAGAGCCGGCGGATACTCATCCGGTTTTTTCAAAAGTTTCCACCAGCCCTTTGCAGGGAAACGAAATGCGTGAGGTGGAACTCCCCGGCACCTCGGTCACGATTTTTGATATGACCCGAATTTAGCGACCAATTGCTCTTGAATATCGATCAATCAGGTTATTGAAAAATGGAGCAGTGACCAGGATGTAGGGTGGGGCGTTTAAAGACCTTTCGATATGAAGATAAAACCAAATATGAAAATCCTCTCGATGTTTTTGTTGGGGCTCGCCCTGAATGCATTTGCCAGCGATTCAGCGCCTATTTCATCCGCAGCCCCGTTGGAGTTGCCATTGTGGTCGCAGGAACAACTCGTCAAGCTGGAGGAGCCGGAAAAAGTGACAGACCGCAGCAAAGATCCGACGAAACCAAATCGTGCGGTCACGCAGGTGGAAAACCCGACGATCACACTTTACCGCCCTCCCGGCGATGTCGTGGTCTCGGCGGTAGTGATTTGTCCGGGGGGAGGATATGCTTCCCTGTCGATTGACAAGGAAGGCAAAGAAGTGGCCCGCTGGTTCCAAAGTCAGGGAATCGCCGGTATAGTTCTAAAATACCGCCTTCCCCGCGTCGATCTCTCTGCTAACCAGAAGCCATGGCCCCTGCAAGACGCGGAGCAGGCCATGAAACTGGCCAGGAGCCACGCAAATGAGTGGGGGATAAATCCTGCTTCTGTAGGCATCATGGGTTTCTCGGCCGGCGGGCACCTGGCATCAACCCTTGGTACACACTTTGCCCAACCAGAAACCCGTCCCGACTTTATGATTCTCGCCTATCCGGTAGTGACGTTCCGAGCGCCACTGGCCCACATGGGATCGCGCACCCGGTTGATCGGCAGCCAACCCGATCCAAAACTTGTTGATTTCTATTCCAATGAAATACAGGTGAAATCCGGGACGCCACCAGCATTCATCGTCCACGCCAAAGACGACCGTGTTTCAAAAGTCGAAAACAGCATTCAATTTCGTGATGCGATGCAAAAGGCTGGCGTTCCCTGCGAATTGCTCCTGCTGGACAAAGGGGGACACGGATTCGGTCTCGATTCCAAAAAAGTCACGGCAGACGTCTGGCCTGATCGTTGCCTCGCATGGTTGAAAATGATGAAATTTGTAGAGTAAAACCTTTGCAAATCTTTTCAGAAGTGTGCAGGCATTAGAACAAGGGTCGTTGTTATTCGACTATTAAAACTAATATGCGTTCTTCTCATTTCTTAGAAGTCATTACGATGACATTATTAGCGGGTTGCTTGCTTGCCTTATCCCCGGGCTTGCAGGCGGATGATCCGGCCGCTCAAGCGGCAGCCTCCGTGCCTGCGCCAATCATGTTAACGCCGCAGGAAGTATTCCGGGATAGTGGCGATGGGGCCGTCAGGATGACCGTGCTGGAGGGCGACCCCGGCAAGGCCAATGTTCTTTATACTTTTCGCACAGAGCTCCCCGATCACTTTATGATCCCGCCTCACTTTCATCCGGCGGATGAGCACATCACGATCATCTCCGGGACATTTAACATGGGCATGGGCGACCATTTTGACCAGACAAAGACCAAGGCTATGCCGGCAGGAAGTTTTGCCGTTATGCCGAAGGGCTGTCATCACTTTGCGTGGACGGAAGGAAAAACAATCATTCAGGTACACGCCATCGGGCCGTGGGGAATGACCTTCGTAAATCCCCAGGATCACCCCTGCTTCATGAAAGACATCAAGCAATGAATTCATGAGACCGTCTGGCCTGTCATCCTTTCGAATCATCCTGCTGGCCGCTGTGGCGATGGTCTTGCCGGTGTTTGGCTTCTGCGCGGCTCGCGCCGTGGAAAACAATACCGTGCCGCTCCATGCCCTGATCGTCGGCGGAGGGCCGGACGTGCACACGAATGCGGCGCAGATCGAAAGCCATGCGCGTTATGTAGCGCAACTTCTGCCTGCCGAAACCAGGCGCATAGTACTTTTTGCAGATGGGAAACCCGACGCGACCACTGTCACTATGTCTGACGAAAGCCCGGCAGGCAATGCCATGAACGCCCTAAGTGTGCTTCTGCCAGGGAGCGGCCAAGAGGAGCAGGTGAATCCGCGCAAGCCAAATCTCGGCATTCCTGTGGATGGACCTTCCAGCCGCGAAGCCATTCACAACGCCATCACTAAGCTTCTGCCCGGAAATGCGGTTGGAAAATCCGTTCCGCCCTTGCTGCTTTATTTTGCCGGACACGGCCGTCCCATGGAAAACAAGGAGGAATCCACCCAGTATGATCTATGGGGTAATAAAACATTCTCAGTCCATGATCTTTCAATGGAAATTGCGCGCCTACCAGTAGATGCGCCCGTGGTGCTGGTGATGGCACAGTGCTACAGTGGTGCCTTTGCCAACGTGCTTCTGCGCGATGGGAAACCCCAAGGTGATCGTGTACCGCAGAATGTGGTGGGCTTTTTCTCGGCGAAAAAGGATCGCATGGCCTCCGGCTGCGGATGGGAGACGGGCGAGGCTGATTATCAGGATTTCTCGTCGTATTTCTTTGGTGCGCTCTGCGGGTACAACCGCTTTGGCCATGCGGTGGAACGCGCAGATTACGACGGAAACGGCACCGTCAGTTTGCACGAGGCCTTTTGTTACGCGCTGGGCCACGATGCATCCATCGATACACCCACCTGCACGTCGGACATTTTCCTGCGGCGTTTTGCTCCAATGCCCGACTGGGAGATTTTCGAGACTCCCTATGCGAATGTTTCGCAGTCCGCCTCCCCCGCGCAGCGTGCAGCACTCGACACCTTGTCTCAAAAACTCGGCCTTGATGGTGGGAAGCGGGCACTGGCGGCTTACGACCGGTTGAAGTATCGCGATCCCATCGCCGTTCCCTCGCAACTGCTGGCCGACCGTGCTGCAATAGACAAACTGAACGACCTACGCATGACGACGCTCGCGATGATGTTTAAAGAATGGCCTGCCCTGCGCTGGGAAGAATCTCCTGACTATGCACGCGCCCGGGGTGGGGCGCTCAGGATGCTCGAGGCCAATCCCACCCTGTGCCGCAAAGTGCGGGAGGCTGAAAGAGCAAACGATGCAGCCGAAGCACCCGCCGAGAACGACGAGGCGTACCTTCATCGATTCCTTGATCTCTATCGCAGTGTAGTGCTGGCAGAGAATCTTCGCGAAAATGCCAAGGACGACGTGAAAGCAAATTTCAGGCGTCTTTGGGACGCCGAGCAACAATCCCTGCCACTGTCCTATCCGCATCAATAGAGTGCCCGCCATTAGTGCCTTGCACACCAGTGGACTTGTGAGGCACGGGACCAAAGGCATAACGTCGCAAGTTTGGTTAACACTAACGGGTTACTTGTTCATATCGCCCGCAAATGAAAATATGAGGCGAGTCTTTCCTCCGATTCGAACAGGCCATTCCTTTTCCATTATCAATTCCGACATCTGAAACATTTTATAGACAATCAAACCATGGGAATGCCGTCATTCAACAACCAACTGCTCGCGATTGCCGCGATTGCAGTGGCCAGTCTCTCCAGAATGGAGCTGAAAGCTGGAATCGTGACGGTGAAAGTGGAAAATGGAATGGATACCGGTCGCAAGCACGAAATGGTGGAGTTGCCGTGGCCGGATATTTCATCGAAACTGCCCGGCATTGCAACTGATGCAGTGTCGGTGAAGGATGACCAAGGACGCGATATAACCTGCCAGGTGGTCGCTTCAGATGGCCCAGCAAGCCCCGCGTTGCTTATATTTCAGACCGATTTTGCCCCAAGACAGGCGCGTTTGTTCAAAATTATCGACCAGGCTCCAGCCGTGAAGGCTGTTACACTTGTGAACGCAATGTTTTACCCGGAACGCAAGGATGATTTTAACTGGGAAAACGATCGCATGGCTTTCCGGATGTATGGTCCCGCATTAATGCGGCACGCCGGCCCCCAGAGCGGCGTGGATATCTGGTGTAAACATGTGCCGGATCTGGTTGCGGTAGCGATGTATGAAAAAGAAAAGAAGGGCATCTCCAGTTATCACAAGGATGATGGTCGGTCGCTGGATGCTTATAGTGTAGATAAGTCAATGGGATGCGGAGGGACGGCGGTCTGGCAGAATGGCAAGCTGTGCCAATCAAACAATTTCATCAGTTCCCGTGTTCTGGCAAATGGCCCTCTGCGGGCGGTCTTTGAACTGACCTACGAAGCATGGACTGCCGACAATGTGAGTGTGAGTGAAACCAAAAAGATCAGTATTGATGCCGGATCCCAGCTCAATCGGTTTGAATCACAATTCACTTTCAGTGGAACGGACTCGATCGCAGTCGCCGCAGGTATTGTAATCCATCCCGAAGGTAAACCAAAGCTCAATGCAGAAGCCGGCTGGGCGGCGGAATGGGAAAAAACGGATGGCCCTGACAATGGAATGCTGGGATTGGGGATTGTTCCCAATATCCCGAAAATGGAATTTTGCGAGGCCGCCGGTCATATCCTGGCCGTCGCCCAAGTGAAATCCGGGGAAGCGATAATTTACTATGCGGGAGCAGGCTGGTCAAAACGCGATTTTGATACCCCCATGGTGTGGTATGGTTACCTGACGGATTTCACAAACAAATTACTGTCACCGCTCAAAATTAGTTGGCTGTAAAAGGATCAACATAAAAAACTTTCTTCTTCCCGTTAATACAAATCGATGTATCCCAAAGTTGGGCGGAGTTTTTATGTTCCGGGCGGCAGAAGATACAACCCAAAAAAACCCATATACAAATATGAAAAAAACCTCATTACTCACAATGCTTCTGGCCGTTACTTTAACGCTGCTGATTCCAGCAGGATTGTATGCCAAAGGTAAGAAATCCTCGAAAAGTTCACAGCCCAAAGCAGCCGCCACGCCAAATGCGCCGACGACCATCGCCAACATTAATGCGAATTCCATTACAATAACCATTCCGGGCGGCACCAAAACTTATACCGTCACAAAGTATACAACATTCGAATTGAATGGTGCGAGGGTTACGATTGACAAGCTTTCGCGGGGAATGCTGGTGGACGTTAATGTGGGCATGAGCCCCAACGAGGTCGCTACTGTGCGCGCGACCGGAGAAACGGCGGGGTCTGCCGCATCATCTGCTTCAAAGAAGAAAAAATAGTCGGGCAAACACACATGACGCGTCTGTCCCGCACTTCATTCAGATTGCTTGGATTATTTAGCCTTGTTGTTTTCTACTTTCACGTGGGCAATCTACAGGCGGAGGAGTCCGGATGGGCGTCTCTTTTTAATGGAAAAGACCTGGGTGGATGGATGGTTGTAAATAATCCATCGGTTTCCGTTTCAAATGGATTGCTGCACCTTGAGAAAGGCAAGGGATGGTTGCGTAGCGAGAAGGAATATCGCAACTTCATTCTGGAGGTTGGGTGGCGTGGTGTGGAACCGGATTATAATAGCGGAATTTTCGTCCGCAGCGGGTCGGCGGGCATCCCCTACCCCGACGGCGGCTGGCAGATAAACCTCAAGTCCACGGAATTGGGACAACTCCTTCAAGGGCATGACAAGATTCTGTCATCCAAGATCGACCCGGTTTCCGTGGGCCAATGGTGTACCTTCCGCGTTGAAGCGCGCGACGGCACACTTCGTCTGTATGTGAAAGACGCGCTCATCTGGCAGTACGATAAGCTCGTCCCCGATCGGGGATACATTGGCATTCAGGTCGAGGGGAAGGCGATGGATATCCAAAATATACGTATCCGGGAGTTGCCTTGAAAACCAATACCATGCATCTCATCTGGGTAGGACGCAGTCATCGCAAGTGCGGGCCGGATTATCATGTCGCCCTACAGCTTGTTATAAAATTAAACCACGATAAACTTTAAAGTAGGATGAAACCTATCTTAGCAGGGCTTCTTGCACTCAGCATCACCCTCGGCGGAGTCCTCGCTGCCGGGGAGCCGACGGGCACGAAGCGCACATTCAATGTTCTTGCTTATGGAGCAAAGCCGGACGGAAGCACCCTGTGCACGGAGTCCATTCAGAAAGCAATTGACGATTGCGCGAAATCCGGCGGAGGCACCGTGTTTTTCCCGGAGGGAAAATTCCTGAGCGGAACGATCTTCTTGAAGAGCGAAGTTTCTCTGAACCTTGATAAAAACGCCACACTCTTGGGCAGTACGAACATTCAGGATTTTCCGAATACCCCGCCTGCAAATGTCAGATCCTTTAATGACGGTCGGTCACAAAAGCAACTGATCTTCGGTGAGAATCTTCAAAATATCGCCATCACCGGTGACGGCACCATCGACGGGCAGGGAGGGAGCTTTCCCAAGTCGCCGAGAGGCACACCTGACCGTCCGTTTGTTATCCGGCTTGTCGCCTGCAAAAATATTTTGATCGAGAGCCTCAACTTGCGCAATTCTCCGTTCTGGATGCAGCATTACCTGGAATGTGATGACCTCACAGTTCGAGGGATTCATGTCTTCAATCACGCAAACGCGAATAATGATACGATCGATATCGATGGCTGCCATCGCGTCCACATGGAAAACTGCGACACCGATTCAAGCGACGACGGGATCACCTTGAAATGCACCAGTCTGCGCGCTTGTGAAGACGTGACTGTGACCAAGTGCGTCATCCGTTCGCACGCAGTCGGCATCAAATTCGGCACCGAATCAATCGGCGGATACAAACGTATACGTATCAGTGATTGCGACGTCAAGCTGTCTCAAGTGACCAAGGGCGAATTCGGCGGACACCCCAATGGCAAGGGAGGGATCGCGCTCATGTCCCTGGACGGTGCGACGATGGAGGATGTGCAGATTTCTAGCATCAGGATTGAAGGGACGATTTCCCCTATTTACATCCGTTTGCACAATCGGGGGCGGGAAGCAGAGAAAGGTAAAAAAAAGCCAATAGGCTGCATTCGTAACATAACTCTGAGTAATATCACCGCCACCAATGCGGAATCGACAGGATCATTGATTTCGGGAATCGAGGGTCACCCCGTGGAAAATATCACATTGAAAAACATCCATATTACAGCCGTTGGAGGAGTCAAAGAAGCCGATGTGAAATATCCCGAGGATGAACAAGCCAAAGGAAGTGGCGCAGGGCCGGGCATGTTCAAGATTGAGCCCGCTTACGGTATTCTTTTTTACCAGGTGAAGGGGCTCGTTCTTGAGAACGTAATCACCGACACGAAAAAGTCCGACGAGCGCCCCGGCATGGCATTCAGCGAGGTGGAAGATGCAAAGCTCGACGGCAAAGTCCTTAACCCCGAATCACCGGTTCGACCAAAGGATGTGGTATTCATCAAACAATTTATCCGGCCGCCTGCAAGCGCCGCACCCGCTAAAAAAGAAAGTTCAAAGTTATGAGACGCCCCGATATTTTTCTGTCCGCGCTGGTTGCGTTATTTTTCTGCGGACCAAGGTGTAATGTCTCAGCCGATGATCAGGAGCATCTCATTCCATGGAATGTGCTCGGCGGCAAGGCGCATCCCGACGAAGCCGCGCTGGCCATGGCGGATTGGACAACCGCCTCCAAGGAGTCTCTCGCACCGCGTCTGGTTCAGATTCTGAACCGCGACTGGACATTCAACTACTTCCCTGCGGAGCAACTTGACGCGAAGCTCCTTGCAGTGGACGCCGATGACGGGAAATGGCCCGTGGTCGCGCTGCCACACACGTGGAGCACTTATGAGACTACGCGTGATGTGCATCCATTCATCGCAAAACCGTCCGAGAGAGCCTCAAAATACTGGTGGTACGGCTGGGGCGTGTACCGGAAGAATTTCGTGGTGGATACCACGACGATCGCGGGGCGCCGTGTCTTTGTGGAATTCGACGCCGTCAGCAAATTCTGCCGTGTGTGGGTGAATGGAAAGGAAGTGGGGGACCACAATGGCAGTTATGCCTCCTTTTACTTCGACATCACCCCGTTTTTGCACGAGGGAAACAATTTGCTGGCCATTGCG
>Ga0068860_100007148_pt1 | contig 11168 bp, 6 predicted proteins | sample KBSSwiS32_FD_66597 | JGI IMG/M metagenome (GOLD analysis project Ga0068860, IMG submission 66597) | Switchgrass rhizosphere microbial communities from Kellogg Biological Station, Michigan, USA - KBS Switchgrass S3-2 | ecosystem: Host-associated > Plants > Roots > Rhizosphere > Soil ... | reverse complement strand
CGTCGCGCGCCCTGGTCCGCAAGGGCAAGTTCTGCGCGGCGTGACGCATCCTTACTGCGTCGCCTGGTGACTCGAGTCGCCAGCGATGCGGCGGGCCCCGACAAACCTCCTCGCCCAATAGGTCGCCGTTAATCGCTCGACGCGTACGACGCCGGTTGAACTCGGCGCGTGCACGAACCGATCGGAGCCAATCACGAGGCCGACGTGCGAGGCGCCGCGGCTGACCGTCTCGAAAAACACCAAATCGCCGGGCTGTACCTCGCTGAGGCCGATTTTGTGACCAGCTCCGTACTGCTCGCGGACCTCGCGTGGCAACACCACGCCGTTTTTGGCGAACACCCATTGGACCAAGCCGCTGCAATCAAATCCGGACGGGTCGCTCCCGCCGTTGCGGTACGGAACACCACGCAGCTTCATGGCGGTGTCGACGATCGCTGACAATGCGCCGGGCACGGACGGCGCGGTGACAGACGGCTCGGCGGGCGCCGTGGGCGTTGATTCCGGGGGTGGAGGGGCGCCAGGGAACGGGCGGGGCCGCGGGTTGCCGCTCGAGGCGCAGGCCGCCGCCGATAGGGCGATCAAAATGCAAAGTGCAAAATGGAGGATGCAAACACGGGAGATTAGGGACGACACGGCGGGAAGTCCAGCGTCTTTCACTCGACCTCCGACCCGCAGCCCGTTTGCATTTTGCATTTTGAATTTTGCATTCGGGAACCACATTGTAACCGTCTAACCCCTTTCGTTACTTGGTTTTTGGGCATGCCGATTCTTGACACCCCGTCAGACGTCCGGCATCATGGTGAACAGTTATGGAGCAGGCGCTCCTTCTCAACGCGTCGTACGAACCTCTCAAGGTTGTCGACTGGCAGAAGGCGGTCACGCTCTGGTGCCAGGGAAAGGTTGAGGTGATCGCGGTTCATGACCGCGAGATAAGGGCAGTGTCCTTTACCTTCAAGCTGCCCTCCGTTATCCGCCTCCTCCGTTTCGTCAAGATCAGGCGCCGGTTCGATTACGTGCCATTCTCCCGGGCGAATATCTACGCGCGCGACAATCACACCTGCCAGTACTGCAACGACTCGTTGCCGACCTCGGAGCTGACGTTCGACCACGTGGTGCCGGTGGCGCAGGGTGGCCGCAAGGACTGGGAGAACATCGTCACATGCTGCGTGTCGTGCAACCGCAAGAAGGGTGGACGTACACCTGCTGAGGCGGGTATGCGTCTGCATCGCCACCCACGGCGTCCCGACTCCGCGCCCGCCATTCGTATCACCGTCGGTCTGCGGAACGCACCCGAGAGCTGGCGCGACTACCTGTACTGGAATATGGAGCTGGACGAGAGCTAGTCTCGAAAATCCCACGCTCCAAAATCCCACATTCGTTCGGCTGCCGGCTCCGGGTGGCGGCTTCCTGATCCCCGTTCGCGGATCCCGATAGACTGAACTCGTGACTCCTGTCGTGACCTCCGTCATCCCTGAACGCGCGGTCGGCCGGGGACGCGTCACTTTCACCGGCTCGGGCTTTACGGTCAACGGCGCGGCGGAGGTGTTGTTACGTGACACGCCTGCGCGGATTGCGTTCGCGTCGAGCAAGCGGCTCGTCATCACCATTCCCGACGAACTCGAGGGCGGCCGTACGCCTGTGCTGCTTGGCGAGACGACGCTCGGGCACGTTTCGATTGGATCGATCTGGGCGACGGGCCTGCACCAAGTCGACAATCCAATCTTCGATCGCAGCGGCAATCTGTTTGTCACCTATAGCGGCTCGCGAGGTCAGGAAGCGCCGGTTTCAATCTTCCGCGTCACGGGAGCGGGGACGCGCGAGCCGTACGTCTCGGGGATCGTCAACGCGACCTCGATGACGATCGGACCCGACGGGAAGCTATACGTGTCGAGCCGCTTCGAGGGCGCGGTGTATCGGATTGCGGCCGATGGGACGCCTGAGCAGGTCGCGACGGATCTTGGCGTGGCGTGCGGCATAGCGTTCGACCAGGACGGCTGGATGTTCGTGGGCGATCGATCGGGCACGATCTTCCGCGTGCGCGACGGTCGCGCCTCCGCGTTTGCGGCGCTGCCGCCAAGCGTCGCGGCGTTTCATCTCGCGATGAGCCCTGAAGGCGAGCTGCACGTCACTGCGCCAACGCTTGGCACCTACGATCCGATCTACAAACTCGATCGCCGCGGCCAGATCACGACGATCGCTTCGTCGCTCGGCCGCCCGCAGGGCATTACGTTTGGACCCGACGGCAAGCTCTATGTGGTCGATGCGCTCGCTGGGTCCAGCGGCCTGCATCGTCTCGAAGCAGACGGCTCGTTCACGCCGGTCGTTGCAGGCGGCGCTCTCGTCGGCGTGGCGTTCGGGCCGGGCGGAGCGCTCGTCGTCGCGTCGAACGAAACCGCGTACCGCTTCGATTAGACCGAGTCCTCCTCCGACTCGGATGCGGACTTCGTGCTCTAATCACTCCGCATGTCGCAGCTGCTCGCGCGCAAACCTATTGAATCGCTCCAACCTGATTCCACCGCTCCGTATGCATTGAAGCGTGTCCTCGGCGCCGGCGACCTGATCATGCTGGCGATCGGCGCGGTCATTGGGGCGGGGATCTTCGGAGCGATCGGGACCGCCGCGGCAGGCCAGGTCGGCCCGAACGGCGAGGTGATCCGCTACGGCGCGGGGCCGGCGCTGGTGTTCTCGTTTCTGCTGCTCGGCGCCGCATGCGCGCTGGCGGCACTCTGCTACGCGGAACTGGCCGCCATGATTCCGCAGGCGGGAAGCGCGTATGCGTACTCCTACGCAACGCTCGGCGAGCTGGTCGCGTGGATCATCGGTTGGGACCTGATTCTCGAGTACGCGGTCGGCAACGTCGCGGTGGCCATCTCCTGGGGCGACTACTTCACCACGCTGCTGCGCGGGATGAGCATCCAGCTGCCGTCGTTTCTCACCACCGGTTATCGGACGGCGCTGCTCAGCGCAGATCCCGCCATTCGCGGTCTGCTCGGCAGCGCGCCGCGCGTGGCGGGGGTTCCGGTCCTCGTCAACCTGCCTGCGTTCGGCATCGTGATGCTCATCACGTGGTTGCTCCTGCGTGGCGCGCGCGAGAGCTCCACGGCGAACAACGTGATGGTGGTGATCAAGCTGCTCGCGCTCGGGTTGTTCGTAGCGGTCGGCCTGCGCAACATCCATCCTGAGAACTACCGTCCATTCGCACCGAACGGTTTCACTGGGATCCATCAAGGCGCCGCGATTGTGTTCTTCGCGTACATCGGCTTCGACGCCATCTCGACGGCCGCGGAGGAGACACGCAATCCGCAGCGCAACCTGCCGCTCGGCATCCTCGGTGGACTTGCCATCTGCACGGTCATCTACGTCATTGTCGGCGCCGTTCTCACGGGGCTCGTGCCGTATCAGCAGCTCGCGGTCGCCGATCCGCTTGCCCATGCGTTGCAGCTTGCCGGCTACGGCGGCGTCGGATGGATCGTCGCGCTCGGCGCGGCGGTCTCGATGTCCGCCGTGTTGCTCGTGTTCCAGTACGGGCAGCCACGCATCTTCTTCTCGATGGCGCGCGACGGATTGCTGCCAGCATGGGCCGCGCGCGTGGATCCGAAGAGCCGGGTGCCGTACACGACGACGCTGATTACGGGAATTGTCGTCGCCGTCGCCTCACTCATCGGCGATGCGGCAGAAACGTACGACCTCACGAATATCGGAACGCTCTTCGCGTTCGTCCTCGTCTGCGCCGGAGTACTGGTCCTGCGGGTCAAGGAGCCGAATCGGCCGCGTCCGTTCAAGGTGCCGTTCCCGTGGGTTGTTGCACCGCTTGGGGCCGCCGCGTGCCTGTTTGTGATGATCGGCCTGCCGCGCGAAGCCTGGGAGCGGTTCATCATCTGGCTCGTCATCGGCGCGGTCCTGTACGTTTCGTACGGATACCGCCATTCCCGGTTGCATCGGGCCGGCTAAAGCCGGTCCCTACGTCGCCCGGAGAGGCCGGCTTCAGCCGGCCTTCCGACGTTCCAGTAGAATGGAGGTTTCAGCATTCCGGAAATTTCGTGACATAGGACCATGGGGCACGACTGGATCGCGGTGCGCGGCGCCCGCGTGCATAACCTCAAGAATATCGACGTCGACCTTCCCCGCGATCAGCTGGTTGTCATTACGGGCCTCTCCGGCTCGGGCAAGTCATCGCTGGCCTTCGACACCATCTATGCGGAAGGGCAGCGCCGGTACGTCGAATCGCTGTCGGCGTACGCACGGCAGTTCCTCGAGCAGATGGAGAAGCCCGACGTCGATTTGATCGAGGGACTTTCGCCGGCCATCTCCATCGAGCAGAAGACAACTGGTTCCAACCCACGATCGACGGTCGGGACCGTCACGGAAATCTATGACTATCTCCGACTGCTCTTTGCCAACATCGGCGTACCGCACTGCTACAACTGCGGCCGCGAGATCGCGTCCCAGTCGCTCGAGCGGATCCTCGACCTGGTCATGCTGTATCCGAACGACGCGCGCATCAACGTGTTGGCGCCAGTCGTCCGCGGCCGCAAGGGTGAATTCAAGAAAGAGCTGCAGGGATGGCGGCAGCGTGGCTTCACCAAGGCGCGTATCGACGGGCAGTTCCGCTCGCTCGACGAGGAGATCAAGCTCGATCGCCGCCGCAATCACAACATCGACATCGTGATCGATCGCCTGATCGTCAAGTCAGGCATCGAACGCCGTCTTTCGGAATCGCTCGAAACCGCGTTGGGTCTGGCCGACGACATCGTGGTCATCAACACCTACGAGGGAGGCGACCAGCTGTTTTCACGGCGGCTCGCGTGCGTCACATGCGGCATCTCGATGCCCGAGATGACACCGCGCGCGTTCTCCTTCAACTCGCCGCACGGCGCGTGCCCTGACTGTCAGGGCCTTGGAGCCACCTACGATTTCGACCCCCGACTCATCGTGCCGGACGAAACGAAGTCGATCCTGGGCGGCGCGATCGCGCCATGGGCGCACGGCGATCGCAAATTGCTGCGAGACGCGATCGCGAAGCTGTCACAGACGTTCGGATTCGGTCCGGAGACGCCGTTCTCGAAACTCGCGAAGAAGCACCGCGATCTGATTCTGTTCGGGCCCACGGCTGGCGGCACGAAGGGCGCGGTGAAACTCGCCAAGCCGCTGCGTCGCATCGACGACGCGCGGGAGGAGCGCGAAGACGGCGACGAGGAATTTGAGCCGCCGCAGCGCCTGACCGCGCTTCGGCGTGGGCACGCCCGTGATGCAGAACGTGGCCTGGATCCATTTGGCCGCGACTTCGAAGGTGTGATTCCCAATCTGCGACGGCGTTACGAGGAGGGCTCGTGGGCCGTGCAGGAGGATCTCGAGCCATTCCGGACCTTGCGCGAATGTCCGACGTGCAAAGGCGAACGGCTCAAGCCGGAAACGCTTGCGGTCCGCGTCAAGGGACGCAGTATCGCGGAATACGTGAACCTCCCGGTCAGCGAAGCGGTCGATGTGTTTGACACGTTCGAGTTAACCGATCGCGAATCGTTGATCGCCGCACGCGTGCTGCGCGAAATCCGTGAGCGGCTGAAGTTCCTGCACGACGTCGGCGTCGGGTATCTCACGTTGAACCGCAGCGCCGCCACGCTTTCAGGCGGCGAGGGGCAGCGCATCCGGCTTGCCACGCAGATTGGAGCCAATCTCACGGGCGTGTTGTATGTGCTCGACGAGCCGTCGATCGGTCTCCATCAACGGGACAATCGGAAACTGCTTTCGACGCTCGTCCGCCTCCGCGATCTCGGCAACACGGTGGTAGTCGTGGAGCACGACGAAGAGACGATTCGGATGGCCGACTGGGTCGTCGATCTCGGTCCGGGCGCAGGGGAGCACGGCGGGCACGTGATCTTTCAGGGCGTCCCCGACGACTTGCTGAAGAATCCAGACGGCTCATTGACGGGTGCCTACCTGCGCGGCGAGCGAAAGATTCCGACGCCGTCGATTCGCCGGCTGCCGCTCAAAGGTGAAATCGTGATCCGCGGCGCCCGTGCCAATAACCTGAAGAACGTGGATGTCACCATCCCGCTGGGCACGTTGACAGCGGTCACGGGCGTCAGCGGGTCGGGCAAATCGACGCTCGTCAACGACATCCTCTACCGCTCGCTCGCACACACGTTGTACAAGGCGTCAACGGAGCCCGGCCCGCACGATCGGATCGACGGCGTCGAGTTCATCGACAAGGTCATCGAGATCGATCAGTCGCCAATTGGCCGGACACCGCGCAGCAATCCTGCCACCTATACCGGCATGTTTACCTTCATCCGTGAACTGTTCGCGATGATGCCAGAGGCGAAGGCGCGCGGGTTCAAGCCGGGACGTTTCTCGTTCAACGTCAAAGGGGGACGGTGCGAGACCTGTCAGGGCGACGGTGTCATCGCCATCGAGATGCACTTCCTGCCCGACGTCTACGTCACGTGCGAGCAGTGCAAAGGGCGCCGCTACAACCGCGAGACGCTCGACATCCAGTACCGCGGCAAGTCCATCGCCGAAGTGCTCGATCTGACCGTCGATCAGGCGTTGCCGCTACTCGAAAACTTCCCACCAATCGCGAACAAGCTGCGGACGCTGCAGGACGTCGGGCTGGGATACATCGAGCTCGGGCAGTCAGCGACGACATTGAGTGGTGGAGAAGCACAGCGCGTCAAGCTTTCGCGCGAGCTGTCGCGCCGAAGCACCGGGCGAACGCTCTACATCCTCGACGAGCCGACCACCGGCCTGCACTTCGAGGACACCCGCAAGCTGCTCGACGTGCTCAACAAGCTCGTGGATCAGGGCAACACCGTCGTCGTCATCGAACACAACCTGGACGTCATCCGCTGCGCCGACCATCTGATCGATCTTGGGCCGGAGGGCGGTGCCGCCGGCGGCCGCGTCATCGCGAGCGGCACACCAGAGCAGGTCGCCGGGAATCCGAAGTCGGTCACCGGCAAGTACCTTCAACCGCTGCTGGGCGCCGCTTAGGCCGGGGTCAGACCCCGGTGATGAACGGTTCCGGGGTCAGACCCCGGTGATGGATCGACTCAAGGTTTCAATTTTTCACGATCTTGCTGTGTTAAACTCGCCACAACTTGCGCGAGAGCAGTTGTGGTTGGGTGGCCACAGAAATTGGACACTTCAATCAGTTGAACGCGCAAGGCACCACTTAAATCGACGCGACGTAAGAGCTTAGGAGGCGTCACCAGAAACGCCGACCGCGGGCACCCTGCTTGCTTAAGGGCAAGCACCCCGCAGACGGCTCCAGAGCTGATGAACGCACAACGGACACTTCGTCGACCGATTTCCTGCGCCGGAATTGGTCTTCACTCGGGCAAGAAGGTCACCCTTTCCCTCAAGCCCGCGCCTTCCGATTTCGGTATCCGTTTCCGTCGTTCCGATCTTGGCGGCCTTGAAGTTCCCGCAAACATCCAGCACCTTGGTGGTATCAACCTCTCCACCCGCCTGACGCGCGATGCCGTCAACGTCGGCACCATCGAGCACCTGCTGGCCGCACTCGTCAGCCTTGGCATCGACAACGCGATCGTCGAGCTGAATTCCGCGGAAGTGCCGATCATGGACGGGAGCGCGGCGCCCTTCATCTATCTGATTCATGAGGCCGGCATCAAGCGGCTTCCCGCCGCGCGGCGTTACATGAAAATCCTCCGGCCGCTATCGCTGACGCGCGGCGACAAGCGCATCGCGGTCTACCCGTCGGACCATTTCAAGGTGACCTACAGCATCGCGTTCGATCATCCGATGCTGCGTCACCAGTCGCGCACCATCCGCATGACGGAGGATGCGTTCATCGACGACATCGCCCCGGCACGCACCTTCGGCTTCCTGAAGGAAGTGGAGTGGATGCGGCAGCAGGGTCTGGCGCTCGGCGGATCGCTCGAGAACGCGATCGTCATCGGCGACACCGGCGTCCTGAACAACTCGCTGCGGTTCGACGATGAATTCGTACGCCACAAGATTCTGGATGTGATCGGCGACATGGCGCTGGTCGGTCATCCGCTCATCGGTCACCTGGTGGCGCACCGCGGCGGGCACGCGCTTCACACCGAATTCGCAGCGATGGTCCTGCAGGAGAGCGATGCCTGGACGCTCGTCGAGGTTCCACTCGACGCGCCCACGCAGGCGCCTGCCGGCGCGCTCAAGGACGCACGAGCAGTCAACTGACCCCGGGAACCTCCTGACCACGCAAGGGCCGCGCGCAATCGCGGCCCTTTTTTTGTGTGTGTGAAATCGATCTACCATACGCCTCCGTTCCGGCACCCCACCATCAGGAGGATCCCGAATGAGGCGTTTCCTGCGAGAAGTGTCGATGGTCGCGATCGTGTTCCTGTCAGCCGGCGCGGCTGCCTGGGCACAGGCGACCGCGCAACTCAACGGCCGTGTGACCGACGAGAGCGGCGCCGTGCTTCCAGGCGTAACAGTCACGGCGACCCAGACCGACACGACGTTCTCGCGCGCTGTCGTCACCGACGCCAGCGGTAACTATGTGATGACGAACCTTCCGACGGGTCCGTACCGGCTCGAGGTCGCGCTGCAGGGTTTTCGCACCTACGTCCAGACTGGAATCGTGCTGCAGGTTGGCGCCTCGCCAACCATCAACGCGACGCTTGGCGTCGGCAATCTCGAGCAGACTGTTTCGGTCGAAGCGGCAGCCCCGCTCGTCGACGTGCGCAGCGCCGGCATCAGCGAGGTCGTCGATCAGCAGCGCATCGTCGAGCTGCCGCTTCAGGGACGGCAGGTCACCGACTTGATTGTGCTCGCCGGAGCGGCGGTGGAGACCGGCCGCCCGAACAATCGCAGTTTCCAGGGCGGCGTCAACATCTCCGTTGCAGGCGGTCTGCAGTTCGGCGTCGCCTACAGTCTCGATGGCGCCGTGCACAACGACCCGCAGAACTCGGGTGGCCTGCCGCTGCCGTTTCCTGACGCGCTGCAGGAGTTCCGCGTGGCGACGAGCGGCTTGTCTGCGCAAAGTGGCATGCATTCGGGCGCGTCCGTGAACGCCGTGACCAAGTCGGGCACCAACCGCTATTCCGGCAACGTCTTCGAATTCGTTCGCGACAAGCGGTTCAACGCGAAGAGTCCGTTCGCACCGATCGGACCGGATGGAAAACGCGTCGACGACGGATTGAAGCGGAATCAGTACGGCGGCACGATCGGCGGGCCCGTCGTCGTCGACCGCGTCTTCTTCTTTGCAGGCTATCAGGGCACACGGACGCGCGTCATGCCGCCCGGCCAGGTTGCGCATGTTCCGACGGCCGCGATGCTCGCGGGCGACTTCACCGCCTTTGCGTCGCCGGCGTGCAACGCCGGACGACAGGTCAACCTCGGCGCCGGCTTTGCCGGAAACAGAATCGACCCCTCACGCTTCAGTCCTGCGGCGCTGAACCTCGCCAAGAAACTTCCGACGACGACGGATCCCTGCGGCGAAACACTGTTCAGCCTTCCAGACGATCGCGACGAAGGACAGTACGTCGGGCGCATCGATTATCAGTTGAGCGCGAACCAGTCGATCTTCGGCCGCTACATGGCCACGCGCGACAAGAAGCCATCGGCCTTCGCGAAGACCGGCAATGTGCTGACGACCATCAACCCGCACATCGACAATCTCGCGCAGTCATTCACAATCGGCGACACGAAGGTGCTTGGCGCCAACGGCGTCAACAACGTGCGATTTGCATTCAACAGAACGGCGGTCAACAGGGACAACGACCCGTACTTCGACCCTCACGACCTCGGGAGCAACGTCAATAGCTACGTGCCGCATCAGATGATTGTCGTCGTCACGGGCGGCTTCAACATTGCAGCGGCAACCGCGACACGAGGCATTGCGCAGAACAACTCGTTCCAGGTGAACGACGACGTGGCGCTGGTCCACGGCAAGCACCAGCTCGGATTTGGCGTCAACGTTGCGCGCTTCACCGTCGATCAGAAGACGTGGGCGCGCGGCGGCGGCCAGTGGAATTTCAGCGGCCAGGCCTCTGGAGCCGGACTTGCGGACTTCCTTCTCGGACGAGTGGCGACGCTCGATCAATCAGGTCTGTCCGGCGTTGGGTTCTACCAGTGGTACAACGGCGCGTACGCACAGGACACCTGGCAGCTCTCGAACCGGGTCACGCTCAACGGCGGGGTGCGGTGGGAACCGTTCTTCAGCCAGAACCTCACCCGCGGTGCCAATTCCATCTTCATCCGTGACAACTTCCGGCGGAACGTCCGGAGCACCGTGTTCCGCAACGCGCCAGCCGGCTTGATCTATCCCGGTGACGCCGGTTTCCCGTCGGGGTCATCGGGCCTCGACAAGAAATGGTGGAACTTCTCGCCGCGCGCCGGCGTCGCATGGGACGTACATGGCGACGGCCGGATGGCCGTTCGGTCCTCGTACTCGTTGATGTACGACTTCCCAACCGGCGAGTTCTTCTCAAACCTCGCGGGCGCGCCGCCCTACGGAAACCGGACGCTTGTCACGGATCCGGCAGGACTCTTCGACAACCCGTATCGAGACGTCGGCGGTGACCCGCATCCGATCATTACCGGACCCGATACGCCGTTCCCCGTTGGCGGGACGTTCGCATCGATGGATTCCGATATCAATGCGCCGCGCATCCAGTCGTGGAACGTGAGCTTCGAGCGGCAGTTCGGTTCGAACTGGGGAGCATCGGTCGCGTACCTGGGCAGCTACAGCGACCGGCTGTGGGGGCTCGTCGAGACCAATCCGGGTGTGTTCCTCGGCACGGGCCCGTGCACCCTCAACGGGGTGAGCATCCCGATCTGTACGACAACCGCGAACTTGAACCAGCGCCGCGTGTTGACGCTGTCAGGCGAGAACCCGGCTTCAGCAACGCTGATCAGCAATCTGGAAAACCACGCAGCGGTAGGGGCACAGACCTACCGCGGTCTCAAGCTGTCGGTCCAGCGGCGGTCGGCGAGCGGCGTGAGCCTGAACGGCAACTACACGTGGTCGCGTTGCTTCGGCCTCGAGATGCCGACCGGCGCGCAGTTCGGGATCGGCTTCGTGAACCCGGCAGACCCTGATTACGACCGCGGCCACTGCGAACAGGATCGAACACATCTGGCCAATTTCACGGTCGGGTATCAGACGCCCACCTTCGGCAACACGACCCTGCGGACTGTTGCCTCAAACTGGCGCGTTT
>Ga0068860_100007140_pt1 | contig 11174 bp, 10 predicted proteins | sample KBSSwiS32_FD_66597 | JGI IMG/M metagenome (GOLD analysis project Ga0068860, IMG submission 66597) | Switchgrass rhizosphere microbial communities from Kellogg Biological Station, Michigan, USA - KBS Switchgrass S3-2 | ecosystem: Host-associated > Plants > Roots > Rhizosphere > Soil ... | reverse complement strand
GGAAGGCACGGCGGCGCGCCCGAAACTGCCGTCCTCGATAGCCGCGGCAACCCGACGGTCGAAGTCGATGTAAAGCTCGAGGACGGCAGTTTCGGGCGCGCCGCCGTGCCTTCCGGAGCCTCCACCGGGGCTCACGAAGCGGTCGAGCTTCGCGACGGCGACAGGAGCCGCTGGGGCGGGAAGGGCGTTGAGAAAGCGGTCGCCAATGTGAACGGCGAGATTGCGCAAGCCGTGACCGGCCGTGACGCCAGCGACCAGCAGGGCCTCGACCACGCTTTGATCGATCTCGACGGGACGGAGAACAAGGGCCGGCTCGGGGCAAATGCGATCCTTGGCGTCAGCCTTGCCAATGCGAAAGCGGCCGCCGCGTCGGCCATGCAGCCGCTGTACCGCTTTATCGGCGGCCCGGAGGCGAACCTACTGCCGACCCCGATGATGAACATCCTCAACGGCGGCGCGCATGCCGACAATGGGATCGACTTCCAGGAATTCATGGTGCTGCCGGTTGGCGCGCCGACCTTTGCCGAAGCGCTTCGGTGCGGAGCTGAGATCTTCCACGCGCTGAAGGGCGCGCTGCATTCGGCGGGCCTGTCGACGTCTGTTGGCGACGAGGGCGGCTTCGCTCCGGCCATCAGCAATTCGCGGGAAGCTCTGGATTATATTGAGAAAGCCATCGGTGCCGCAGGCTATTCGCTCGGCAAGGATGTGCTGCTCGGCCTCGATTGCGCCGCCAGCGAATATTTCAAAGACGGCGCCTACCGCATGGTGGGTGAAGGCAAGACCCTGACGTCGCAAGAGAACGCAGCCTTCCTGGCGGACCTCGCGGCCAATTACCCCATCGCCTCGATTGAGGATGGCATGGCCGAGGACGACTGGGACGGCTGGAAGCTTCTGACCGACAAGATCGGCGACCACGTCCAGCTCGTTGGCGATGATCTGTTCGTGACCAACGTCACGCGCCTGCAGAAGGGCATTTCCGACGGCATCGCCAATTCGATCCTGATCAAGGTCAACCAGATCGGGACGCTGACGGAAACGATCGAGGCGGTGAACCTGGCGCGCAGCAACGGCTATACGTCGGTCATGTCGCACCGTTCGGGCGAGACCGAGGACTCGACCATCGCCGACCTCGCCGTTGCGCTCGGCTGCGGCCAGATCAAGACGGGCAGCCTTGCCCGATCCGACCGCACCGCGAAGTATAACCAGCTGCTTAGAATCGAGGAGGAGCTCGGCTCGACGGCGCGTTATGCCGGGAGCGGCGCAATCAAGGCATATAATCCACGCTGAATCACAGCTTTATCCACGACTTATCCGCGAAATATCCACCAATTCGTCCGTTTGTTCTTGCCTTCATGGCGTCTTCGTGATTCTTGTGAGGAGTCATGAAGGGGACAAATCGCATTTTGGCTCTGATCCGCAGGTCGGCGATGCCGGCGCTGGCGGTCATTGTCGTCGGCACCTTCGCCGGCCATGCGGTCGCAGGTCCGAATGGCTTGCTCGCCTGGGGCGGTTATCACCGCGCGCTCAACGAGCGGAAGGCTGAGCTTGCGCAGCTCCAGCTGGAAAAGGCGCAGCTCAAGCATCACTCGGCTTTGCTCGATCCGCGCAAGGCCGATCCGGACATGGCGGACGAACTGGTGCGCAAGGATCTCGGCCTCGTCCGCAACGATGAAGTCATCGTTCCGCTCGACTAGTTGCCGCATTCCAAAGCCCTGCCTATAGGCGGGCCGCTTCCAGATGAGAGAGACTGCCGTGGCGAAAAGCGCCAAGAAAGCCGCCGTTTCCACTGCTGACGCCGAGCCCGGCGTCCGGCAACCGCCGCAGCCTCAGCGCTACAAGGCGTCGAAGGATGAGCTGCTCAAGCTCTACCGCGAGATGCTGCTTATCCGCCGTTTCGAGGAGCGCGCGGGGCAGTTGTACGGTCTCGGGCTGATTGGCGGCTTCTGCCACCTCTACATCGGCCAGGAGGCGGTCGGCGTTGGCCTGCAGTCGGCGATGACGGTCGGCAAGGACAGCGTTATCACGGGCTATCGCGACCACGGCCACATGCTCGCCTACGGGATCGACCCCAAGTTGATCATGGCCGAGCTGACAGGCCGCGAGGCTGGGATATCCAAGGGCAAGGGCGGCTCGATGCACATGTTCAGTGTCGAGCATGGCTTCTACGGCGGACACGGCATCGTCGGTGCTCAGGTGCCGCTCGGCACCGGCCTCGCGTTCAAGCACAAGTATAGCGAAGATGGCGGCGTCTGCCTCGTCTACATGGGCGACGGAGCGGTGAACCAGGGCCAGGTCTACGAAGCCTTCAACATGGCCAAGCTGTGGGACCTGCCGGTCATCTATGTGGTCGAGAACAACAAGTATGCGATGGGCACCTCGATCAACCGCTCATCGTCGGAGCCGGAGCTGTTCCGCCGCGGGCAGGCGCACCGTATTCCGGGCCTCCAGGTCGACGGCATGGACGTGCTTGCGGTTCGTGGCGCGGCCGAAGTCGCGCTCGAATGGACGCGGAGCGGCAAGGGACCGATCCTGATCGAGTTCCTCACCTATCGCTATCGCGGCCACTCGATGTCGGATCCGGCCAAGTACCGGACGCGCGAGGAAGTGCAGGACGTCCGCGAGCATCGCGATCCCATCGACCATGCCGCCAAGGAGCTCGAGAAGCTCGGCGTCAAGGAAGAGGAACTGAAAGCGATCGACAAGGAGATCAAGGACATCGTGGTTGAAGCTGCGAAGTTCGCTGAAGACGCGCCGGAGCCCGATCCCAAGGAGCTCTACACTGACGTCCTGGTGGAGAGCTACTGATGGCGACCGAGCTCAAGATGCCCGCTTTGTCTCCCACGATGGAAGAGGGGACGCTCGCCAAATGGCTGGTCAAGGAAGGCGATGACGTGCGTTCGGGCGACATTCTCGCCGAGATCGAGACCGACAAGGCGACGATGGAATTCGAAGCCGTCGATGAGGGCAAGATCGCCAAGATCCTGGTGCCGGAAGGCAGTGAGGGCGTGAAGGTCGGACAGCCGATCGCTTTGCTCGCCGCGGATGGCGAGACGGTCAGTGATACGCCGGCACCGGCGCCTGCCGCTGCAGAAGCACCGGCAGCGCCCGAGCCTGCCGAGCAGAAGTCGGAAGCGACGCCGACTCCGCATGTGTTCGAGACCGCGGCCCGCGACCTGGTCGCTGACGTCGCCAAGACCCACGACGACCCCGAGGTGCCCGAGGGCACGCCGCTTGTATCGACGACCGTCCGCGACGCCCTGCGGGATGCGATGGCGGAGGAGATGCGCAAGGACGAGCGCGTCTTCGTCATGGGCGAGGAAGTTGCTGAGTATCAGGGCGCCTACAAGGTCACCCAGAATCTGCTGCAGGAATTCGGGCCCAAGCGCGTCGTCGATACGCCGATTACCGAATATGGCTTTGCGGGCATCGGCTCGGGCGCGGCGATGGGCGGACTTCGTCCGATCGTCGAGTTCATGACTTTCAACTTCGCGATGCAGGCGATCGACCACATCATCAATTCGGCTGCGAAGACGAATTACATGTCAGGTGGACAGATGCGCTGCCCGATCGTGTTCCGCGGTCCGAACGGCGCCGCCGCTCGCGTCGCCGCACAGCACAGCCAGAATTACGGCAGCTGGTATGCACATGTTCCGGGCCTGATCGTGATCTGCCCGTACAGCGCGGCGGACGCCAAAGGCCTGCTCAAGGCCGCGATCCGCAGCGAAGATCCGGTCGTCTTCCTCGAGAACGAGCTTCTCTACGGCCAGCATTTCGACGTGCCGCAGCTCGACGATTACGTCCTTCCGATCGGCAAGGCGCGCATCGTCCGCCCGGGCAAGGACGTGACCATCGTCAGCTACTCGATCGGCGTCGGAGTCGCGCTCGAAGCCGCACAGGAGCTGATGGGGCAGGGCATCAATGCCGAGGTTATCGACCTCCGCACGCTTCGGCCACTCGACAAAGAGACGGTGCTGGCGAGCCTCAAGCGAACCAATCGCATGGTGGTTGTCGAGGAAGGTTGGCCGACCTGCTCGATCAGCTCGGAGATCATTGCGATCGCCATGACCGAAGGCTTCGACGATCTCGATGCACCCGTGATGCGCGTGACCGACGTCGACGTGCCGCTGCCCTATGCCGCGAACCTCGAGAAGCTGGCGCTGATCAAGGCGTCGGATGTGGTCGAAGCGGTGAAGGCCGTCACCTATCGCTGAGCTGACGGACCGCGACCTGGTCCGTAGCCACTGGCCGGCGCATTTGAGGCCGGCATTCGATGCCTTGTTCGCGATCGATGATGCGATGGCGGATGTCGTCGCCCAATCCACCCAGCCTGCGCTCGGAGCGATCAAGCTCGCTTGGTGGCGCGAGCGGCTCGAGGAGCTCGATCAGGGGAAGGTGCCGGCGGAGCCGAGGCTGGAGTCGGCAGCGGAGGAATTGCTTCCGCGCGGGATAAGCGGCGCTGGGCTAGCAACGCTCGAGGATGGTTGGGCGACTTTGCTCGACGAAGCGCCTGATACTGAGCGGATCGCTCGTCGAGGTTCGATGCTATTTGGTCTCGCCGCGAAGCTACTTGGAAGCGAGGCGACGGAGGAAATCACCGCAGCGGGGCGGGTATTCGCTACCGCTGATGTCGCCCGTCGCGGGCTGACGGTAGAGTTTCCCAAGGCCGATCTTGCTGGAATTATCGTAGATCGCCCGCTGAGATGCCTGACGGCGATGAGCGCCTTGGCGGCCCGCGATATCCTCCGTGACTCTTTCGAAGCAGAGGCGACGCCGGGACGGGCGTGGACGTTGCTGCGCCATCGCTTGACGGGCACTTTCCCTCACTAGTTGATGACACGCGCCGTGCCGAATCTCCTTCATATTTAGGAGATTCCAGTGTTCCGTGGCGTCGAACACCGCGCCAGCCGAAGATTAAGGTTGCGGCCATGGCTGTTGCAGCTACTACCTAGGAATGAGCCTGAAATCATTGACTTACACCAGCCTCGCTCGCCTCGATCTCCAGGCGAGCGACCTCGAAGCCATTCACCGCACGGCGCGGGAAGTGAATGCGCTGGAGGGGATCAGCGGACTTCTCATCTTCAACGGCACGCACTTCCTGCAGATTATCGAGGGTGCGCCCGACGCGATTGACGAATTGCTTGACCGGTTACGGCGCGATCCGCGCCATAACGGTTTGGAGGTCCGCGACGAGCAGCAGGTCGAGCGGCGCAGCTTCCCGGACTGGTCGATGGAGCTGGTTCGAGTCAGCGCGAGCTATTTCGAGGCGAAAGATACGGTGTCCGAGCGATTGCCAGACGCGACGACCCCGGAAGTACGCGAACGAATCATCCGGATGACCGAGGGGATTTCCGGCACCGTCGCTTTCTAGGCGGGCTCGCGGACCTCCACCTGTTCCCGCCATTCGGCGAAAGCGGCTCTGGCCCGATCGGTGTAGGCCTTCTTGCGGTCGGCTTTCTTGGCTCGGCCCGGTGGCGGCGGCATCAGCCCGAAGTTGACGTTCATGGGCTGGAACGTCTCGGCGTCGGCGCCACCCGTGATGTGGTTGAGCAAAGCGCCCAGCGCGGTCTCGACTGGCGGTGACGCGAGAATGTCATCGCGCAGTTCTGCGGCGGCGAAGCGAGCGGCGAGGATGCCGACGGCGGCGCTTTCGACATAGCCTTCGCAGCCCGTGATCTGCCCGGCGAAGCGGATATTTGGCTTCGACTTTAGCCGAAGCTCGCTGTCCAGCAGCTTGGGCGAGTTGATAAAGCTGTTGCGGTGGATCCCGCCGAGCCGCGCGAACTCGGCATTTTCCAGGCCAGGGATGGTGCGGAAAATGCGGCCCTGTTCGCCGTGCTTCAGCTTGGTCTGAAAGCCCACCATGTTCCACAGGGTGCCGAGCGCGTTGTCCTGGCGAAGCTGCACGACGGCGTAGGGCCAGCGTCCGGTGCGCGGATTGTCGAGGCCGGTTGGCTTCATCGGTCCGTAACGAAGCGTCTCGGGCCCGCGTTCGGCCATCACCTCGATCGGCATGCAGCCCTCGAAATAGGGCGTGTCCTTTTCCCAATCTTTGAACGGCATCTTCTCGCCATCGATGAGCGCAGACACGAAAGCCTGGTATTGCTCCTTGTCGAGCGGGCAGTTGATGTAATCCTTGCCGCCTTTGTCCCAGCGCGCGGCCATCCAGCAGACGTCCATGTCGATGCTGTCGCGATGGATGATTGGTGCGATGGCATCGAAGAATGCGAGGGCGCCTTGGCCGGTTTTGGCGGCAATGGCTTCGGCCAGCTTCGACCCGGTCAGCGGACCCGTCGCGATGATCGTCGGGTGGTCGGGCAAAGCGTCGATCCGCTCGCGGACGACTGTGACGTTCGGGTGCTGTTCGATCGTCCGGCTGACTTCGGCGGCGAAGCCATCGCGATCGACGGCGAGCGCTGAGCCAGCGGGCACGCGATGCTGGTCGCCCGCGTGCATGATCAGCGAATTGAGCGCCCGCATCTCCTGGTGAAGCAGGCCGACCGCATTGTGCTCGGCATCGTCGCTACGGAAGCTGTTCGAGCAGACCATCTCGGCTAGGCGATCCGTCTCGTGTGCCGGCGTCGTATCGCCCCCACCACGCATTTCGCTGAGGCGCACGCGAATGCCTGCTTCGGCCAGCTGCCACGCGGCTTCGCTTCCGGCCAAACCGCCGCCGATGATGTGAATGTCGAAACTCATGTGGGGCTGTTAGTCCCGCGCTTCCGCGCTATCCAGCCGCGATGCGCATCTTCACCATCGGCTACGAAGGCACGACGGTGCCGGATTTCATCGGCGAGTTGCAGAAAGCGGGCGTCGAGCGGATCATCGACGTCCGCGCACTGCCGCTGTCCCGTCGCCCGGGCTTTTCGAAAACGCCATTGCGAGGTGCGCTCGAGGAGGTGGGAATCGAATACATTCACCTGAAAGCGCTCGGTACGCCTTCGGAGGGTCGCACTGCGGCGCGGGCTGGGCGACACGCCGACATGGCTCGGGTCTACGCGGGTCAGCTCGAGCTTCCGGAAGCGATCGCTCAATCAGCCCAGATGCTCGATTTAGCGTCTGAGAAAGTGAGCGCGCTGCTGTGCATGGAGCGCGAACCCGAACATTGTCATCGGACCTTACTCCTCAATAGCGTCGCACCTGACGCTGAGGTCATTGATCTCTTCCCGTAGATGACAATCGTTCAGCTTTAGGAACCGCGCTCGGGCTGGCCAGTTTCTCAGCCGCAACGAATAGCAAAGGGAGGCATCCTCATGAGGAAACTGGCGATCTTATTTGGCGGAGCAGCACTGCTCGCCGCATGCCAAACGAACCCGCCGCCGCCACCAGCGCTGCCGCCGGTCGCAGTCGATCCCAACAATCCGTTGTTCGCCCCGGGCTTCCTCGCGCAGGCGGGCAGCGCCGGTCAATTCGAGATCCAATCGAGCCAGATGGCTCAGCAAATGTCGCAGAACGTAGGGGTGCGAAATTTCGCGAACATGATGATCGCGGATCACACGCGCCTCGCGCAGGCGGTTGGCGCGGCGGCGGCATCCGCGGGAATTACACCGCCCCCGCCCGGGCTGCTCCCCGCCGACCAGGCGACGCTCAGCCAGCTTGGCGCGACGGGCGGTGGTCCGAACTTCGATATCGCGTACAAGAATGCGCAGATCGCGGGCCATCAAAGTGCGCTGGTGTTGATGCAAAACTATGCGGCGAGCGGCGATGTGCCGGCGCTGCGTGCCGCTGCGTCGCAGGCTATACCGGTAATCCAGATGCATCTGCAGCAAGCGCAGATGCTCAACGTGACGCCGGTGATTCCGCCACCTCCGCCTGCACCATTGCCCGGACGGTCGGGCGAGCGCGGCTGACAGGAAATTGGCCCGGCCGAATTGGCCGGGCCCCATCTCAGCTGGCGTCCTGCACTCGGAAGGTGACGACGCTGTCTCCGATGTTCGCTTCGACATTGCCGCGCCGGTCGAGCGTAATTTCGTATGACGACCCGCGACGGTCGGTACCGCGGATGTGCGTCGTCCCGCGACGGTCGACCCTTTGCGAAAATGTCCCAATTTGATTTGAGAAGTCTCCGGCAACGGTCTCGGCCGCGCTGCCCTGCTTGAGTGGGGCCACGCCAATCGCAACGGCCACTACTGTCGACATCAACATTTCTAATCTCCCTTTTACGCGCAGCCTGGGGTGCTGCGCGGGAGATCATTTCAAGAAGCGTGCCAGAAGGTGTTCGCCAAGGCTTTCAATAGCTTAACCGCACTGTCGGATGAACGACAATGGTGCTGAGTGCTATAGCTTAGTAATACACACCTCAGACGGTGGGAAGCTCTTCCGCGCGCGTGTGAGCATCGAGCAATGCCTCAATGTCCGGGATCGGCCGTCCGGTCATTTCCTTGTCGACAGTGCAGACGATGCGTTTCTGGACCTCAGAGTGCAGGCATTTTTTGAGAACGCCTAGCGCCTTGGGAGGAGCGACGATGGCGAGCGCGCCGAAGTCACCGCGCAGGACGCGGGCCTTCAGCTCTTCGGCCGCCTCCTTGACCCACCGGTCTTCCTCCTGCTGGTGGAAGTCGGTCTCTTCGTAGGTAGAGTGGCCGTAGCCGTAGCTCTGCTTCACCGTGCCGGGCGCGTCGCTCTTGATGTCGCGGTCCTTGCGCTCATCCCTTTGGTCATGCGCTTCGGTCCGGAGATCGATCTGGTTTTCGTCGCCGTGGTTGCGGAAGAATAGCAACTTGCGGCCGTCGGCAACCATGACCAGCGCATTGTGGGGAAGGGGCATGAGCGGTTCCTCCATTTATAACTACCCAAAGAGAACGCGGACTTCGGCCCCGCGGCTCCGCCGCTCGTCGCAGCGGAGCGCGTCTTGAGCTAGTTCATTCCTCCTCGGTATCGAAAGGTTCCGGGTCAACCGGCTTTTCAAGCTCGCTTTCGCCAGTCACCGCGTCGGGCAGCGGTGCCGTTTCGTCGCCGCCTTCCAATTCGAGCTCTTCCTCATCGCTCTCATCGATCTTGGCGACGCTGACGACATGCTCGTTGTCGGCGACTCGGAAGATGGTGACGCCCTGCGTATTGCGCCCTGCGATGCGGATCGTGGCGACGGTCGTCCGGATCATCTTGCCCTGGTCGGTGACGAGCATCAGCTGCTCGCCCTGCTGGGCCGGAAATGATGCGACGACGCAGCCATTGCGCTCAGAGGTGTCGATGTTGGTGATGCCCTGACCGCCACGGTTCGTGCGGCGATATTCGTAAGCCGACGAGCGCTTGCCATAGCCGTTCTCGGTGATCGTCAGGATGAACTGCTCGTTTTCCTGAAGTTCGGCATAGCGGTCGGCGGGCAAGGCGCATTCGACGTCCTCGCGCTCGCGCCACGGCGGGCAGCGCATATAGGCCTCGCGCTCTTCCTGCGTGGTGCCGACGCGGTGGAGAATCGACATCGAGATGACCTCGTCGCCTTCGAGCAAGCGAATACCACGGACGCCGGTAGAGGTGCGCGACTGGAACTCGCGGACATCGGTCGCCTTGAAGCGGATCGCCTTGCCCTTTCGCGTGGCGAGGAGAACGTCGTCACCCTCGGTCAGCAGCTCGACGCTGATCAGCCGATCGGTTGGATCCGCCTGTTCATCGCCATCGTCGCTCTCGACATCCTCGGTCGTGCCGGCGCCGAAGCGCATCGCGATCTTGCCGTTCGACGGGATGTTGGTGAATGCTGCCATGCTGTTGCGGCGGACCGTACCGTGGGCGGTCGCGAACATGATGTGCAGCGCGCCCCAGGTTTCCTCGTCTTCGGGCAGAGAAAGCACAGTCGAGATGGTCTCGCCCTCCGCCAGCGGGAGCAAGTTCACCATCGGTCGGCCCTTGGTGTTGGGTCCGCCTTCGGGCAGGCGCCACACCTTCATCCGGTAGACGCGGCCGAGGTTCGAGAAGAACAGCACCGGGTTGTGCGTCGAGGTGACGAATAGGTTGGTGACCGCATCCTCTTCCTTGGTCGCCATGCCCGCGCGGCCCTTCCCGCCGCGGCGCTGCTCCCGGAACACCGATAGCGGGGTGCGCTTGATGTAGCCGGCGAGGGTCACGGTGATGACCATGTCCTCGCGCTCGATCAGGTCCTCGTCCTCGATGCCGTCGGCGGCGGGGGCGAGTTCGCTCATGCGCGGAGTGGCGAACTCGGCTTCGACCTCGTCGAACTCCTGGCGCATCACCTCGTAGAGGCGGACTCGGTTGGCGAGGATTTCGAGCAGCTCCCCGATGTTCTTGGCGAGACCTTCGAGCTCCCCGGCGATTTCATCACGGCCGAGCGCAGTCAGTCGGTGGAGGCGAAGCTCGAGAATTGCCCGAACCTGCGCTTCGCTAAGCTTGTAATTTTCCTGCCTGGCTTGAGGTTCGACTGCCTCGACCAATGCGATGTACGGGCGGATCTGCTCGCCGGGCCATTCGCGCTCGAGCAGCTTTTCGCGGGCGATCGCGGGACTGGCCGAACCACGGATCAGTTTTACGACTTCGTCGAGGTTGGTGACGGCGATGACGAGGCCGAGCAGGATGTGGGCGCGTTCGCGGGCCTTCAGCAGCTCGAACTTCGAGCGGCGGGTGATGACTTCCTCGCGGAAGCGGATGAAGGCCTCGATGAAGTCGCGAAGCGTCAGCGTCTCGGGCCGCCCGCTGCGGATCGCGAGCATGTTGGCGGGGAAGCTCGACTGTGCCGGCGTGTGCCGCCATAGCTGGTTTAGGACGACGTCGGGCGTTGCGTCGCGCTTGAGGTCGATGACGACCCGGACGCCTTCGCGGTTTGACTCGTCGCGGATATCGGACACGCCCTCGATGCGCTTGTCCTTCGCAGCTTCCGCGATCTTCTCGACCAGCCCGGACTTGCCGACCTGATAGGGTATCTCGGTGAGGACGATCGAGCGGCGGTCGCCGCGGCCTTCCTCGACATGATAGCGCGAGCGAAGGATGATCGAGCCGCGCCCGGCGGTGTAGGCGTTGCGGATACCCGACTGGCCGAGGATCAGGCCACCGGTCGGGAAATCCGGCCCTTTGACATGCTCCATTAGGCCTTCGGTGCTAATTGCCGGATCTTCCATGAAAGCGCGGCAGGCAGCCAAGACTTCGCCGAGGTTATGTGGCGGGATGTTGGTCGCCATCCCGACCGCGATTCCGCCGGCGCCGTTGACGAGCAGGTTGGGAAAGCGGGC
>Ga0068860_100007137_pt1 | contig 11176 bp, 9 predicted proteins | sample KBSSwiS32_FD_66597 | JGI IMG/M metagenome (GOLD analysis project Ga0068860, IMG submission 66597) | Switchgrass rhizosphere microbial communities from Kellogg Biological Station, Michigan, USA - KBS Switchgrass S3-2 | ecosystem: Host-associated > Plants > Roots > Rhizosphere > Soil ... | reverse complement strand
CATATAATATTTCAACACAAATTTTGTTTAAGGTACTGGAGTGGAAAGAATATGTGCCTGTTGTAATCGGGATGTTTCAAAAAGAAGTTGCGGAAAGGGCGGCGGCAAAAGAAGGCAGCAAAATATACGGCGTATTAAGTGTGTTATTACAATATTATTATAACGTGGAATATTTGTTTTCGGTAGGCAATGAAAGTTTTACCCCGCAGCCAAAAGTACAAAGCGGTGTTATAAGGTTAACCAGCCGGGAAAACTATTTGCCTGTAAAAAACGAAAGAGCTTTTTGGGTCCTCGTAAAAACTGCCTTTAACCAACGCCGTAAGACACTTCGTAACGGCGTTAAAAGCTTAATTCCTAAAGAGATTCTCGAGGACGATTTTTTTAATCGCCGCGCAGAAACGTTAAGTATTGAAGAATTTGCCGCACTTACATTTAAAATGAGCTGATGAAAATTATTATTTTTATTTTTTTAAGTTCTATTTGTTGCGGCTGCTATTCGCCCAGGTATATTTATAGTCCGCCAACACAAAATATTCCTTTACTAAGCAAAAAAAATGATGTTGAGTTGTCGGCTTTTTATGCAGGCGCTATAAACGCTTTTAAAGAAAAAGGCAGTTACATCCGCGGCTTTGATATACATACTGCCTGGGCCATAAGTAATCATTTTGCAGTTATGATTAATGAAAGCGTTCGTTGGGAAAAGAATGGTGGCAATGACAGTTTTTTCCAAAGCGACAGTTCTTCCTTGTCCTATAAAAGAAATTTTATTGAAGCGGGGGCGGGATATTTTACTTCTGTTGTCAACAATAAAAAAATGCAATTCCAGGTCTTTGGTGGCGCAGCAGCCGGCTCTTCCAAAATATTTGATGATTTTATTTCAAATAATATTCATCTGAGTAAACATCATTATAGCAGGGTTACAAAAATTTTTATTCAGCCGGCATTAGTTTATATCCCATTTAAAAAGTTATCTACCGCTTTTTCTTCGCGTTTTACAGCAGTCCTGTTTTCAGATATCCGTACAAATTATACCCCTTCAGAATTAAATAATTATATATTGGATAGCATCAGCGTTTCACCTGTTTTTTTTTGGGAACCTGCAGTAAGCTATACTTTTAGCTTTAAAAATTTCCCGGTAAAATTCCAGCTCCAGGGTTCTCTTACCGTTTTACTCAATCACCGGTTTGTAGAACACCGCAACACAAACCTTGGTATCGGAGTAACCTATAATTTTTTAAAAGCTAAAGAAATTAAAGCGGCAATTTCAAATAAATAGCAGCTTTCTATTCCCTTCGTTTAGTTGTAATTTTACAGGAGATATCAGCTATGAACGCACAAAATGTAGATTCCATGGCAGCAACGGTCACACACACGGTAAGAATTGTAACTGCAGCTTCATTATTTGACGGGCATGATGCCGCTATTAATATTATGCGGCGTATCATGCAAAGTAAAGGCGCTGAAATTATCCACCTGGGGCACAACCGGAGTGTGCATGAAATAGTGGAATGCGCAATTGAAGAAGATGCCCGGGGCATTGCTGTTACAAGTTACCAGGGTGGCCACCTTGAGTTTTTCAAATACATGAAAGATTTGCTTGATGAAAATGGTTGTGGTCATATAAAAATTTTTGGTGGTGGCGGCGGCACCATACTTCCTTCTGAAATTGAAGAACTTCATGCTTATGGAATCACGAGAATTTATTCTCCCGATGATGGAAGAACAATGGGGCTTGAAGGAATGATCGAAGATGTTGTGAGGAAATGCGGCCTCCCCCTGACCCCCTCCAGAGGAGGGGGGACAGCAGCTTCTAATGGTAATGGGAGATTTGCTTTGGATGAATGGAGAGATATAAAAAAAATAGCCCAATCTATTACGCAGGCTGAAAATGGCGATCCAATTAATTCAAATATTGAGGAAATGGGAGGCTCGGAGGAGGCCCCTATCCTTGGCATTACCGGCACCGGAGGTGCCGGTAAATCCTCTGTATCTGATGAAATTGTACGCCGGTTTTTGAATTTTTATCCGGATAAAACTATTGCGGTTATTTCAGTGGATCCTTCCAGGAAAAAAACAGGCGGCGCCCTGTTGGGTGACCGCATTCGCATGAACTCAATACATCATCCGCGGGCATATATGCGCTCACTGGCAACAAGAGAAAGTGATAAAGCACTCAGTAGTCATGTGGAGGAAGCACTTAATATTTGTAAGGCGGCGGGTTATGATTTTATCATTTTGGAAAGTGCCGGTGTTGGCCAGGCCGATGCATCGATCCTTGACTACTGTGACGTAAGCATGTATGTAATGACCCCCGAATATGGCGCTGCATCACAACTTGAGAAAATAAATATGCTCGATTACGCAGATATTGTTTGTATAAATAAGTTTGACAAGGCCGGTGCATTGGATGCCTTGCATGATGTAAAAAAACAATACAAGCGCAATCATAGTTTATGGAATGCAAAGGATAATGAGCTTCCCGTAATTGGTACTGTTGCTTCAGTATTTAATGATCCGGGTTGCAATGAATTGTTCAATAAAATAATTGATATTGTTTATAAAAAGCCTGACAACTCTGCGAAAGGATATGAAGCACCCCAGCGGAATGCGAGTATAGGTAAGCCGATAATTCCTGGCAGTAGGGTAAGGTATCTTGCAGAAATTGCAGATGAAATTGCCCGATACAACCGCAATGCAGATGAGCAGGCTGAGCTTGCCTCACAGTTGTACCAGGTTATCGGTACAGCAGAAATTATAAAAAAGAATAGTACTGATCACCGTGAAAAACAGGAGGCCGCACTGGCCATGGTGGAAGAGGTTGCTGTAGGTATTAATAAAAAATTATTACCGCTTTCAAAAAAGCTTATAGATGAATGGGAAGATTTAAAAAATTCCTACCGGAAAGAATTTTTTGAATACAATATAAGGGGAAAGATCATAAAGCAGCCGTTATATTTTGAATCACTTTCACATTCAAAAATTCCGAAAATCTCCACTCCCCGGTTTAAAGACTGGGGTGATATTTTACGGTGGCAATTACAGGAAAATTTCCCCGGTGAATTTCCATATACCGCCGGAGTATTTCCTTTGAAACGATCTGAAGAAGATCCTACCCGTATGTTTGCGGGAGAAGGCGGCCCCGAAAGAACCAATAGGCGCTTCCATTATGTGAGCGTTGGGCAGCCTGCAAAGCGCCTCAGCACCGCCTTTGACAGTGTAACTCTTTATGGTGAAGACCCGAATGACCGCCCGGATATTTATGGCAAAGTCGGCAATAGCGGGGTAAGTATTGCATCCGTTGACGATGCAAAAAAACTCTACAGCGGCTTTGATCTTTGTGACCCGAAAACATCGGTAAGTATGACGATCAACGGTCCGGCCCCCATGTTGCTTGCCTTCTTTTTAAATGCTGCGATCGATCAGCAATGCGAAAAGTACATTATTGAAAATAACTTACGGGAACGGATAAACGAAATCATTGAATCCAAATATAATCCAGGCAACCTGCCAAAATATATTGGCATTAACGGTGAAGAAGTATCTCCTCAAAAAGGGAATATGACCGGCCATTTACCAAAAGGCAATGATGGCCTTGGTCTCAGGCTCCTGGGCTTATCTGGAGCGGACGTGCTTGACAAGGAAATTTATGAGGAAATAAAAGGAAAAGCCCTCGCAAGCGTCCGTGGTACGGTTCAGGCCGATATTTTAAAGGAAGACCAGGCACAGAATACCTGTATTTTCTCTACGGAATTTGCCTTAAAACTGATGGGCGACGTACAGGAATATTTTATTAAGAAAAATGTTCGCAATTTTTATTCGGTTTCTATAAGCGGGTACCACATTGCCGAAGCGGGAGCCAATCCAATTACTCAACTTGCCTTTACTCTTTCCAATGGCTTTACTTATGTGGAATATTACCTGGGCCGGGGAATGAATATTGACGATTTCGCACCCAACCTTTCTTTCTTTTTCAGTAATGGCATGGATGCCGAATACAGCGTGATAGGTCGGGTGGCCCGCCGCATCTGGGCTAAGGCAATGAAATATAAATACAATGCCAACCCACGCTCCCAGAAACTGAAATATCATATACAAACCAGCGGCCGCAGCCTGCATGCACAGGAAATTGATTTTAATGATATACGGACAACTTTACAGGCGCTCTACGCAATTTATGATAATTGCAACAGCCTTCATACCAATGCATATGATGAGGCGATAACGACCCCTACTGAAGAGAGTGTGCGTCGTGCCATGGCAATTCAATTGATCATTAACCGGGAACTGGGAACTGCAAAGAATGAAAACCCAAACCAGGGCAGCTTCTTAATTGAGGAGCTTACTGATCTCGTAGAAGAGGCGGTGATGGCTGAGTTTATCAGGTTGTCAGAAAGAGGAGGTGTATTAGGTGCGATGGAGCGCATGTACCAGCGAAATAAAATCCAGGAGGAGAGCCTGTATTATGAAACACTAAAACATACCGGCGAATTTCCTATCATTGGGGTAAACACTTTTTTGAATAAGGCCGGCTCACCTACTATATTACCGGCTGAGGTTATACGCAGTACCAATGAAGAAAAAGATCTCCAGATAAAAAATCTAAAAGCCTTCCACGAACGTCACAAAAAGGAAAGCAGCGACATGCTTCGGCGACTACAGGAAGTAGCTATCACTAATGGAAATTTGTTTGAAGAATTAATGGAAACCGTTAAATATTGTTCGTTAGGACAGATAACTCATGCACTTTATGAGGTTGGGGGCCAATACAGGAGGAATATGTAAAAGAAACGATACAAGGTTTTATCTGTTTATCTTATTGACCAGTTAAATAAAAAATGTGATCTTAGTCTTCAACAATCCTGACTGGAGCAAAAAAATAACCTGACCTGTATTCTCCATGCTTAATTATCTTCATCCAAAATTAATGCACTTAAAAAAGTGCTGTTTTCTTATTATTGCAGGTTTCGCCCTTTCCTGTTCATCTAATAAATATGCCGCAACCAATAAGGTTTATAAGCACCAGGCAAAAGCTTTTGGGAAAATTATAAGTCAATCCCCCGTTAAAGATACTTATAGTAAACGATCGACCTGGGTAGGCACTATTAATTTTGGAATGCGTAAGCCCAATTTTGTAATCATACACCACACTGCCCAGAATAGCTGCGAACAAACCCTGCAAACTTTTACACTCCCGCTTACGGCAGTGAGTGCTCATTACGTTATTTGTAAAGACGGAACAGTGCATCATTTGCTTAGCGACTACTTACGTGCATGGCATGCAGGTTTAGGCTCATGGGGGAATGATAAAGACATTAATTCTTCTTCTATCGGCATTGAACTCGATAATAATGGTTTCGATTCCTTCCCTGCTGCGCAGATAAGCAGCTTACTAACGGTATTGGATACTCTAAAATTGAAGTACAATATTCCTGAATCTAATTTTATTGGTCATGCAGATATTGCGCCCACCCGCAAAAACGATCCAAACTCAAAATTTCCATGGCAGCTACTTTCACAAAAAGGATATGGGGTGTGGTATGACGATACGTCTAAAATTTCGTTACCTGATAATTTTAACAGTATCCAGGCATTGCGGATTATCGGCTACTCCGTTAAAGACAGTTCAGCGGCAATAGAGGCTTTTAAGCGTCATTTTGAAATGCAGGATAGCAGTAGAATTCTTACCGATGGCGATAAAAAAATATTATATAATTTGATGGAAAAATATCAATAAAGCCCGCTGCGAAACAGCGGGCTTGAATTTGTATAAGCCTGTAAACTTAACCGTAAATCCCTAAGCTGGCTGATGAATGCCCTCACTCACCTCTTCCAATACTTTCTTATTAAAAGCTTCCAGATCTTTAGGACTCCGGCTGGTAACCAACCCGTTATCTACGACAACTTCCTTATCCTTCCAATTCGCCCCTGCATTTATTAAATCCGTCCTTATTGAAGGATAAGAGGTCATTCGCCTTCCTTTCAACAAGCCGGTTTCAATTAATAATTGCGGTCCGTGACATATAGCCGCTACCGGTTTTCCTGATTGGATAAAATCCTTTGCAAATTGAACACAATCTTCGTTAATCCGCATCAGATCAGGATTTATAACCCCACCCGGTATCACTAAAGCGTCATAATCATCCACGTCTGCGTCGGAGATATTTACATCAACCGGTAACTCAATAGACCAATGATCGTGTGCCCAGGCTTTAACTTTATTTTTTTGCGGAGATACGATATCAACTTCAATTCCCGCTTCTTCCATTGCCTTTTTGGGACTTGTCAATTCTATTTCTTCAAAGCCGTTTTCAGTCAAAATGGCTACTTTTTTTCCAGGTGCTCTTGCCATAATTTTCATTTTTATAGGTTAATTAATTTTGTTAAAGCAAGTGCAGGAAACAGCTGGTAAGGTTTTTATTTACCTGCATTGCTTGCTGTTTAGCCCGAACAATAAGCATGCCCTTAAGAAATAAAGCTTTCAGAATTTTTCAAATGCAGATATTGCATATTTTTAAATAATTGCTCCTAAACCCGCTAATGCCTGTGAAGCAGGCCGAAAAATTAACTTTGTAATTTTTGCCATTTTTAATGCTTTCAGTTTTCCTGAATATGAGCACAGTAATTTCAACAGATTGTGGCTTTTTGGTAACAAGTTTTTTTGATTGTATTTTACCATATTAATTTTTTTTATTCATTGATGCAACTTATCCAGGTTTTAGACAAAAGCTCAAAAAAAGAATTCCTGGAAGTTCCCGTCATTCTTTATAAAAATGATCCCAACTTTATTCGCCCGCTTAATAAAGATGTAAACGATGTATTTGATCCCAAAAAAAATAAGGCATTTCGTTTTGGCGAATGTGCCAGATGGCTTTTAAAAGACAATGGTATTCTTATTGGCCGCATTGCAGCTTTTGTAAATAAAAAATATAAAAATAAAGGAGACGAACAACCGACCGGTGGAATCGGCTTTTTTGAATGCATCAATAACCAGCAGGCAGCGGATATGTTATTTGATGTTGCAAAAAGCTGGCTTATAGAGCGCGGAATGGAAGCCATGGACGGCCCAATCAACTTCGGCGAGCGTGACCGTTGGTGGGGCCTTGTGACAGAGGGTTTTAAACCACCCATCTATCTAATGAATTATAACCTCCCATATTACCGGGCTCTTTTCGGGAATTATGGTTTTAAAAACTTTTATAACCAGGTATGCTGGCATCTTTTTGTACAGACGAGGCTCAATGAAAAATTTATTGAGCAAAATGAAAAGTATAATGCAGATCCTGCATTTAAAGCTATTCACATCCGGAAAAGTCAATTACGAAAGTTCGCAATTGACTTCAGCATTGTTTATAACAAAGCCTGGGCCAGCCATGAAGGCAACAAGCAATTGAATAAGGATGTAGCTTATAAAATGTTCAAAACAATGAAGCCGGTAATGGATGAGGACCTGATCTGGTTTGTTTATCACAACAATGAGCCCATCGCCTTTTGGGTAAACCTTCCGGAACTAAACCAGATTTTTAAATATCTTAATGGCAGGTTTGGTGTTTTTGAAAAACTTAAATATTTATGGCTGAAAAAAAAGGGTATTTGCCATAAATTTACGGGTATTGTTTTCGGAGTAATCCCCGAACACCAGGGAAAGGGCATTGATTATTATATGATAATGGAGGGAGCCAAAGTGATCCAAAAGAAAAAGCAATACAATGAGTTGGAACTTCAATGGCAGGGTGATTTCAATCCAAAAATTTTAAATATTTCCAGGCATATAGGTGCAAAACAAAGCCGGATTCTTACAACTTATCGCTATCTTTTTGACCGGGGCAAGGAGTTTCAAAGGCACCCGATCCTAAATTGAAATATCCCTTGTCAATGAAATTACCGCCTCTATTCTAAAATTATGTCACGATAATTATCAGGACTAAAATCGTAAATTTGTTCTCTTAATTATGGATAAATTTATTGTATCGGCCAGGAAATACCGCCCACAAAACTTTAGTACAGTCGTCGGGCAGTCGCATATAACCATCACTCTTAAAAATGCGATCAAAAATAACCAGCTTGCCCATGCATTTTTATTCTGCGGGCCACGTGGTGTGGGCAAAACAACCTGTGCAAGAATTCTGGCAAAAACAATCAACTGCGAAAACAGGACGCCTGAAGGAGAGGCATGCAACGTTTGCAGTTCCTGCGTGTCATTTGATAACGGGACTTCACTGAATATTCATGAACTGGATGCAGCCAGCAACAATTCTGTTGATGACATTCGTTCGCTGGTCGACCAGGTAAGGTTTGCGCCGCAAGCCGGAGCCTACAAAGTGTATATTGTTGATGAAGTTCACATGTTAAGCGCTTCGGCTTTTAATGCATTTTTAAAAACACTTGAGGAGCCACCTCCTTTTGCAATTTTTATATTAGCCACCACAGAAAAACACAGGATACTTCCTACCATATTATCCCGCTGCCAGATATTTGATTTTAAAAGAATCACCAACCAGGATACTGTTGAACACCTGCAGGAAATTTGTGAAAAAGAAAAGATAAAAGCCGATAAAACCGCATTGCATATAATCGCTCAAAAAAGTGAAGGTTGCTTAAGAGATGCTTTAAGTATCCTCGATAAAATCGTAAGCTTTACCAATGGCCAGCTTACTTATACCAATACGCTGGAGCATCTAAATATTCTTGACGAAGACTATTATTTCCGGTTCATGGAAGCAATACAAAAGGAAAGCATGAGCGATGCCATTCTATTATACGATGAAATAAACCGGAAAGGTTTTGAAGGAGATCTTGTATTGAATGGCTTTGCAGAATTTATCAGGAACCTCCTGGTAAGTAAAGATCCTAAAGTTGCCATGCTTCTGGAAGTATCAGAAGGTTTTAAACAGCGATACCTTGAAGTTGCTCTAAAGACCGATGCCGCCTGCTTATTAAGTGCCTTAAATATATTGAATGAGGCAGAAATCAACTACAGGCAGGCAAGAAATAAACGATTGCATGTAGAACTTACATTGATAAAACTTTGCTACCTGCAGCAGGCAATTGAGCTGGTAAACAACGGTGAGCATTTGCATAAAAAAAAACAGCTTGAGAGTGTAAGACCGGTTGCTTTTAAGTCAATTTCACCCGTAGCAGTAAAGGAAAAGCATATTCAGCCCGCACAAGGTGGTAGAAAATCAGCTGACTCGCCAAATGGAAATAATGGGCTGCCAGGACAAGAAAAGGCGATCCTTGTTATTGAAGAAGAAATGCCGGGGCCGGGATTAGCTAAAGCTGGCGAAGACCCTTCTTTTGTGGCTGGCATCCCGCAAACGAAATCAAAAAAACTCGGCTCTCTTGAAAAGATAAGGGAGCAGGTTGCGCTTGAAAATAAGCAAAATGGCAATAGCATTAAAGAGCTTAGTGAAGAAGAATTGTATGTAGCCTGGGGGCTTTATATAGAGGAGCTTCGTAAAAATAATAACCACTCGGGTGTTTCAAATTTCAAATCTTCGAAGCTGAATATTATTGACAATAACTGCATAGAAATCATTACCGAGAACAACATTCAGCAAAAATTTATTGAAACAGAAAGGGCCGCATTGATAGCACATCTGCAGGCACATTTTAATAACCGGTTTTTAACCTACCGGGTAATTATTGTGGAAAATAAAAACGCAAATCCGGAGAAGGAAAAACACCTAACAACCAAAGAACAATATTTAAAAGTTATAGAGGAGTACCCGTTGGTAAAACAACTAAAAGACAGGCTGGGCCTACAACTTGATTATTGAATAGCGCGGTAGCCTAAAGCAAAATTGAAATTTCATGTATACAATCCTGGGGGCTGGTGGTATTATTGCGAGCGAATTTTCGAAAGAGCTCTCACACAATAGTGTACCACATACTTTGGTTAGCCGCAATCCAAAACCCCTAATAGGGGCATTTACCAAATCTGCAGATCTTACCAATGCAGCGCAAACAGATGCTGCAATAAAAGGTTCATCAGTTGTGGTCTTATGTCCCGGATTACAGTATGATATCAGGGTATGGATGAAGCAATGGCCCACCATAATGACAAATACGATTAACGCATGTAAGAAACACCACGCCAGGCTTATTTTTTTTGATAATGTGTATATGCTTGGCAAGGTTGCAGGAGCTATGACAGAGTCAACCCCCTACAATCCCGTAAGCAAAAAAGGTGAGCTGAGGGCAAGGCTCGCTACTCAATTAATGGACGAAATGAAAGCAGGAAACCTTACAGCAATGATTGCAAGAGCTGCTGATTTTTACGGACCTCATTGCAAAACAAGTGTCTTAAATACTTTGGTATTTGATAAAATGGCTAAAGAAAAAAAAGGACAATGGATGGTTAATGATACGGTTGTTCATTCATTTACTTTCACGCCTGATTGCGGTAAGGCATTGTGGCTCCTGTCTCAAAATCAGCATGCCTGGAACCAGGTGTGGAACATGCCCACTTCATCCCCGCCTCACACAGGGACAGAATTAATTTCAATGGCTGCAAAGATTTTCAAAGCCCCGGAGAGGCATATGATTATTAGCAAAGGAATGATAGGAATTTTGGGGATTTTTATGAGGGTTATGTATGAAATGAAAGAAATGCTTTACCAGTATGATTCGGATTATATTTTTGATTCTTCTAAATTTAATAAGGCTTTCAACTTTCAGCCAACAGGTTACCAGGAGGGTTTTGAAATGACCGCAGCAGCATACCGCTGACGTAATTTATTACATTCCGCTATTCTTCCTCAGCCCTGCGGGCTTCTTTCTCATATTTATTCTGATGGTAACCGTGTTGTAGACTTTCCCGCAAATATTTGAGAATGAAAATAAAATTTCCATGCTTTTGAAATTGCTTCACGTGACAGACCTCGCGTTTTACCCATTTTTCATTTTGCAAAAATTGATGTTTGGGCACATTGTAAAGATGAATGGTGCTCCCAATGACTATTGCAACATTTTTTGATTTTAATTTTTTTGCAGCCAGCTTAGCTATCCATGATGGTTCTTTAATCCGAAGCTCCATTATATTTTTTGAAATGATTACACGAATTTTGAGCACCAATTACACGAATTAAAAATTTTGCATTCATGCAGGCAATTCAAATAAGAATGGCGACAAAGTATCGTTTATAGAGTATCAGTAAGATTTAAATTATACACCGAT
>Ga0068860_100007126_pt1 | contig 11187 bp, 9 predicted proteins | sample KBSSwiS32_FD_66597 | JGI IMG/M metagenome (GOLD analysis project Ga0068860, IMG submission 66597) | Switchgrass rhizosphere microbial communities from Kellogg Biological Station, Michigan, USA - KBS Switchgrass S3-2 | ecosystem: Host-associated > Plants > Roots > Rhizosphere > Soil ... | reverse complement strand
GGCCGCCGGATTCGGCGTACAGCCGCGCCGCGTCGAGGATCACGATGTGGTCGGACCCGGTCGCCACGATTCCGGCGTCCCGCAGGTCACGCAGCGACCGGGCGACCACCTCACGGACCGAACCGGTCGCGTCGGCCAACTCCTGCTGCGACACGTACGCGACCAGGCCGCCCTGCGGTCCTTGCCGGTCCGACGCCAAGTCGAGCAGGTGGACGGCGACGCGCTGGCGCACCGAACCGAACGCGTTGACGGCGGTCTGCTCCAGCACCGCGTAAAGCCTGCGGTTCAACTCCTCGGCGAGGGCCCACCCGACCCGCGGGTCGTGCCGGGCGGCGTCGGTCAGCGTCGGGATGCTGATCCGGTACACGCTGGACGGCTCCAACGTCTGGACGCTCGTATGAGCCGGGCCGCCGACCAGCACCGCGATGCCGAGCACGTCTCCCTCCCGGGCGTAGCGCACGGTGACCTGCCGACCACCGGGCGAACTCAGGTACACCCGGAGCATGCCTCGGATGACGAGGGCCGCCGCCCGCGGTTGCGCCCCGGCCCGGTAGATGGTGGTACCAGCGGGGTAGTCGATCCGCTCGCCGTCCTCGCGCAGCCGGTCGACCAGGTCCACGGGCAACCGCGCCAGAAAGCTCCGCCGCAGCGCGTCGTCCAGATCCCGGCCCGTCACGCCCATGACGGTAGTCGACCGTCCGGACCAGAATGACGTACCGGGGAGCGCACCGGCTCCGGCCGCGTCCCCCGCCGGACGGGTCTTCCGATCACCCGAACAAGACACCCTTGTCCGGCACATCGGCGACAGTCGATGCTGGGGTCATGCGGGGCCTCCGGGTGGGTGTGGTGGGCGCGGGCATCGGCGGGCTGAGCGCGGCGCTGTCGCTGCTCGCCGAGGGTTTCGACGTGCACGTGTACGAGCAGGCGCGCACCCTGGGCGAGGTCGGCGCCGGGGTGCAGGTGAGCCCGAACGCGTCCCGGGTGCTGTACCGCCTCGGGCTCGCCGGTGCCCTGGCACGCACCGCGGTGCGGCCGCTGGCGCTGCACCAGCGCCGGTGGGACGACGGGCGGACGCTGCTGCGCACGCCGCTCGGCGAGCCGATCGAGGAGCGGTTCGGGTTCCCGCACTACCAGATGCACCGGGCCGACCTGCTTGCCGTGCTGGCGGCGGCGATCCCGGCGGAACGGATGCACCTGGGACACCGGCTGGTCGCCATCGCCGAGGAGGGTGGTCGGGTCCGGCCGGGCTTCGCCGGCGGCGCCGAACCGGAACTCGACGTGCTGGTCGGCGCGGACGGCATCCACTCCACGGTTCGCGACCTGCTCTTCGGGCCTTCGCGGCCGCGGTTCACCGGCTGCGTCGCCTATCGCGGCCTGATCCCGGCGGGCCGGGTCCGGGGCCTGTCGATCGAGGTGACCGCGCAGGTCTGGATGGGGCCCGGCGGGCACTTCGTGCACTACTACGTCAGCTCCGGGCGGCTGCTGAACTTCGTCGCCGTGGTGGAGCGGGAGGCCTGGGCCCGCGAGTCGTGGACCGAGCGTGGGGACGTCGCGGAGGCGCGGGCCGCCTTCGACCGGTGGCATCCGCAGGTACGGGACATCCTGGCGGCCGTCGACGAGACCTTCGTCTGGGCGCTGTTCGACCGGCCGCCGCTCGCGCAGTGGTCGCGCGGCCGGGTGACGCTGCTCGGCGACGCCTGCCACCCGATGCTGCCGTTCATGGCGCAGGGCGCCGCCCAGGCGATCGAGGACGGCGCCACGCTTGCCGCCTGCCTGGCCGACGGCGACGATCCGGCCGCGGCGCTACGCCGGTACGAGCGGCTGCGCCTCCCCCGGGCCGGCCGCGTGCAGGCGCTCTCGGCCGGCAACAAGACCCGTTTCCACCTGCCGGACGGCCCGGAGCAGCGCGCCCGCGACGAGGCGATGGCCGCAGGCGGCACCGACTTCTCCTACCGGGCGGTGGAGTGGATCTACGACCACGACGCGACGGCCGTCAAGTGATCGGCTCGGCTGCCGCGGCCGGGCGGCGGCGCAGCACAAAGCCCAGTGCCAGCCCGATCACGACGGCGCAGCCGTGGCCGGTCTCGGCGACACCCCAGTCGTCCAGCCCGGCGAACAGATGGGGTGCGATCACGGCGAACGCGGCGGCGCTGACCAACCGGCCGGGCCAGGTGCCGTAGGCGATGGCCGCGACCAGCGCGGCGACCACGACGTACGACGGGCCGACGTCGACGACGTGGCGTGCCTCCGGCGGCACGGCGCCGGCCGCGATCCGGGCCGCCAGGATCCCCTCGCTCGCCAGCGTTGCCAGCACGTGGGCCGCCACGACGAGGATCGCGGTGCGGCCGGCGCCGAGCACCCGGCCGGCCGCGGCGAGCCCGATCAGCGCCAACGCGACCCACAACCAGGCGTACCCGTCGGGCAGGAACGGCGAGACCGCGATCGCCGGCAGCGGATGATGCCGCAGGTTTTCGAGGTTGGTGCCGGCCCAGGCCCGCAGGGCCGCTCCCGGGCCGGGCGGAAGGGCCGACTCGACCGCCGACCCGGCGAGGAGCGCGCCGCTGAACCACAGCCCGGTCGAGAGCGGCCGCCAGGTGGCCGGGGACAGGAGCCGCCGACGACTGCTGGGAGCCGCCGGCGGCCGGCCCGTGTTCATCCCGTCGATGGTGCGAGTGTGTCCCGATCCGGGCCTTTCGTCAAAGCCGCCCGCCCGGCCGGCCGGGCAGCGCGGCGCGACCGGGTGACCGCCGGTCAGGCGTCGCCGCGGTGGCGGCCCATCACCTCGTACAGCCGCGGATTTTTGGTCTTGAGGACCCGGGCCGAGACCACGCCGACCACCGCGGCCACGATGATCAGCGACGGGAGCAGCCAGCTCAGGGCGCTGCCGGGCTTGCTGATCAGCAGGCCGAACTGGGAGGCCGCGTAGACCGCGAGCGCCGCCGTGGCCAGGCCCCCGACGAGCGGGGCGATGAACGTACGCCGGCGGTTGCGGTCCAGCTCGGGGTGGCGCAGGAAGAAGGCGACCACGGCGAACGACGCCAGCGCCATCAGGGTGAGCACCGCGAGCGTGCCCAGCTGGGTGAGCCAGGTGAACAAGGCCAGCACCGGGTCCTGCTTGGTGAGCGCGAAGACGGCGAAGACGACCAGGGCCAGCGCCGTCTGGCTGACCGAGCCGGCGTGCGGGCTGAGGTGCACCTGGTGGGTGCGGCCGAGGCGGGCGGGGACCAGGCCCTCGCGGCCGAGCGCGAACAGGTACCGCGCGACCGCGTTGTGGAAGGCGAGCAGGGCCGCGAAGACGCTGGTGGCGAAGAGCAGCGTCATGATCGTGGTGAGAGTGCCGCCGAGATAGGTGTCGGAGAGGACGAACAGGAAGCCGGTCGGGTCGGGCTTGAGGCCGCCCAGGAAGTCGACCAGGCCGTCGGCGCCCTGGCCGTTGACCATCAGCCAGGTGGTGACGGTGTAGAACAGGCCGATCGTGAGCACGGCGACGTAGGTGGCCCGGGGCACCGTGCGGCGCGGGTCCCTCGCCTCCTCGCTGTAGATCGTGGTGGCCTCGAAGCCGACGAAGCTGGCCGTGTTGAACAGCAGCGCGATGGCGACCGAGCCGGAGGCGAAGGCGCTCCAGGTGAACGGCTCGAGCGTCAGCGGGGCGCCGCCGCCCTTGCCGCCCTTGACCGCGATCGCCATGTCCAGGATCAGCACCACCAGGAACTCGGCCAGCACCAGCACGGAGAGCACCTTGACCGAGAGGTCCACCTGCCGGTAGCCGAGCACGGCGATTGCCGCCATCGCCACCAGCACGCACACCCACCAGGGCACGTGCCAGCCGAACTGGGAGTCGAGGAAGCCGGAGGCGGCCGCGCCGAACAGCCCGTACAGCCCGATCTGCATGGTGTTGTAGCCGACCAGCGCGATCCAGGCCGCGGCGCCGCCGGCCGGCTGGCCCAGGCCCCGGGTGACGTAGCTGTAGAAGGCGCCGGTGCTGGTGTGGTGCCGGGCCATCGCGGTGTAGCCGACCGAGAAGATCAAGAGCAACAGACTGACCACGACGTACGCGGCGGGGATGCCCGCGCCGTTGCCCAGCAGCATGGCGACCGGCGCGCCGCCGGCCATGGCGGTCAGCGGGGCCGCCGCGGAGATGACGAAGAAGGAGACGGCGAGCACGCCCAGGCTGCCCCGGCGCAGCTGGTGCGCCTCCTGCCGTTCGGTGCTCGACTGCTCGGCTTGGCTCATCACGCCGTCCTTTGTCGAGGTGGACATCGTTCGTATCCGAACGTTTGGACGCGAACCATAGGCGAAGCCCCGGCCCTTGCGCCAGACCCCGGTCACCCATATCGTTCGGGTACGAACGACTTTTCGGGAGGCCGACGAATGTTCTCGCTCGACGAGGTCAATCTGGCGGACAACGACCGCTTCCAGCGCAACGAGGGCTGGGCGCAGTTCGACACGCTGCGCCGCGAGGACCCGGTGCACTGGAGTCCCGAGGCGGCGCCGAACCGAGGCTTCTGGTCTGTCACGAAATATCGGGACATCTGGGCGGTGGACCGCGACACCGAGACGTTCACGTCGGAGAAGTTCGTCAACCTCGAGGAGGTGGACGACGACCTGATGGACATCCGCCGGTCCATCCTCGAGACCGACGGCAAGCGGCACCTCGTGCTCCGCCAGCTGATCGCCCGCGAGTTCAGCCCGCGCAACCTGATGAAGAACTACGAGGGTTTCCTGCGCGAGCTCACCAAGCAGACCGTCGACGAGGCGCTGTCGGCCACCGAGTTCGACTTCGTCGAGAAGATCAGCGCCGACTTCCCGATCCAGGTCCTCGCCCGGCTGCTCGACGTGCCGCTGGAGGACACCGGGCAGCTGATCGCCTGGGGCAACGAGATGGTCGGCAACACCGACCCGGAATTCATCGAGCACACGATCGACTCACCGGAGAGCGAGAAGTACAAGCACCTGCCGTTCCGCTCGCCGACCACGCAGGACGTCTTCGACTACGGCCGGGCCCTGCGCGACCGGCGGCGCGGCGGCGACGGCACCGACCTGATCAGCCAGCTCGCCAACAAGCTGCCCGGCGACGGCGTGCCGATGACCGACAAGGACTTCGACAACTACTTCCTGCTGCTGGTGATCGCCGGCAACGAGACCACCCGGCACGCGATCAGCAACGCGATGCTGGCCCTGATCGAGCGGCCGGACCAGCTGCGGCTGCTGCGCGAGGACCCGTCGCTGATCGCCTCGGGCCTGGAGGAGCTGCTGCGCTGGGCCTCGCCGGTCTACCACTTCCGGCGCACGGCCACCCGCGACACCGAGCTCGGCGGCAAGACGATCAAGGAAGGCGACAAGGTCGTCATGTGGTTCGCGTCGGGCAACCGGGACGAGGACGTCTTCGACGATCCCTACACCCTCGACGTACGCCGGACGAACGTCGACCACCTCACGTTCGGCAAGGGCAGCCCCCACCTGTGCATGGGCAACGCCCTGGCCCGGATGGAGGTCCGCCTGATGTTCGAGGAGCTGCTCCCCCGGCTGGCGAGCATCGGCCTGAACGGCGACGTGGCCCGGGTGCGCTCCAACTTCGTCAACGGGATCAAGAAGTTCCCGGTCACGGTCAAGCCCCGATGAGCGCCGAATTCGAGGCCGACCTGGTCGTACGGGACGTCGCGCCGGTGGCCGAGGGGGTCGTCGCGCTGTCGCTGGCCGGCCCGGGGCTGCCGGCCTGGACCCCGGGCTCGCACATCGACCTGGTCCTCGGCGACGGGCTGGTCCGGCAGTACTCGCTGTGCGGCCGCACCGGCGACCCCGACCGCTGGCGGATCGCCGTGCTGGAGACGCCGGACAGCCGCGGCGGCTCCCGGGCGGTGCACCGGCTCACCGCCGGCCGCACGGTCCGGGTCCGCGGGCCGCGCAACCACTTCCCGATCGTCGCGTCCCGCCGCTACCTGTTCCTGGCCGGCGGGATCGGCATCACCCCGCTGCTCCCGATGATCCACGAAGTGTCGGCGGCCGGCGCCGACTGGGAGCTGCACTACGGCGGGCGCACGCTGACGTCGATGGCCTTCACCGACGAGCTGCCCGGCGACCGGGTCCACCTGGTGCCCGAGGACACGCACGGCCGGCTCGACCTGGAGGCGATCCTCGGCACGCCCCGGCCGGACACCCTGGTCTACGCCTGCGGCCCGGAGGGCATGCTGGCCGCGGTCGAGCGGCGCTGCGCCGCGTGGCCGGCCGGCAGCCTGCACCTGGAGCGCTTCACCGCCGACGTGGACAGGACCGGCGAGCCGTTCGAGGTCGTGCTCGAACGCTCCGGCAGGACGCTGGTCGTCGAGCCGGGCACGTCGATCTTCGAGACGGTCCGGGCGGCCGGGGTCAGCGTGCTCGGCTCCTGCCTCGAGGGCATCTGCGGCACCTGCGAGACCGAGGTGCTCGACGGCGAGGTCGACCACCGCGACTCGGTGCTCGACGACGACGAGCGCGCCTCGAACGAAGTGATGATGATCTGCGTGTCCCGCTGCCGGGGCCCGCGCCTGACGCTCGCGCTCTGAGGAGGGCACTTGAAGGGCTTCTTCTATCCGCGTACGGCGTCCGGCGGCTCGTCGCTGATCCCGAGCCCGCCCTGGCACTACTCGGGCGACCTGCTGACCGTCGAGTACCGGACCGACCCGGCCCGGGTCGCCGAGCTGCTGCCGCCCCCGCTGCGGCTTGCCCCGGAGGATCCCGGCGCGGTCGCGCTGATCTGGGCCGACTGGCAGTCCTGCTCGTCGAGCCGGGCGGAGCTGCTCGACCCCGTACGGTCGCAGTACAAGGAGGCGTTCGTGGTGGTGCGCTGCGCCTTCGAGGGGCAGATCTACTCGCGCTGCGTCTACATCTGGGTGGACAAGGACTTCGCCATCGCCCGCGGCCTGCACCAGGGGTACCCGAAGAAGCTGGGCTCGATGTGGCAGACCCGGCCGCACCCGTTCGCGCAGGCGGCGCCGCAGATCGGGCCCGGCGGGACGTTCGGGGCGACCCTCGCCGCCGGCGACCGGCGGCTGGCCGAGGCCGTGCTCACGCTGCGTTCGCCCTCGACGACCAACGGCTTCGTCAACGGCCACCCGATGGCGCACCACCGCTTCTTCCCCGGTATCGGAAAGGGAGCCCCGGACGCCTACGCCGAGTTGATCCGATCCGGCGCGGCCTCCTTCGACGGCGGCCAGGCCTGGAGCGGCGACGTCGAGCTGCGGTTGTTCGAGTCGCCCACGGAGGAACTGGCCCGGCTCGAGGTGCACGAGATCATCGGCGGTTACTACCGGCAGGTCGGGGTCGTCTGGGACGGCGGCAGCACGCTCGCGCGTCTGCCGAAGGAGGAAGAATGATCGAGGTTGAGGGCGTCACGATCGACACGCGGCACTGGATCGGCGGGCAACGAGTCGCCTCTGTCCAGAAATTTCTGGACATTTCGCCAATCGACGAGACGCACCTCGGAGACATCGACGCCGGCGGCGCCGCGGAGGTGGATCAAGCGGTGGAGGCGGCCCGGGCGGCATTTCCGGCATGGGCCGGAAAAACGGCCGCCGAGCGTGGGGCGATCCTGAGACGGGTCGCGGACGGGATCGACGAGCGCCGGGAGGACCTGGCCCGGGTGGAGACCCGGGACAACGGGTCGCTGCTGCGCTCGCACCGCCGGGGCGTGATGCCGCGGGTGGCGATGAACTTCCGGTTCTTCGCCGACCACGCCGAGCAGCTCGCGCACCCGGACATGGCGATCCGCGGGCATCGGGAGCGGATCACGTACGACCCGGCCGGGGTCACCGCGATCATCACGCCGTGGAACGCGCCGCTGATGCTGGCCACCTGGCGGATCGGCCCGGCCCTCGCGGCCGGCAACACCGTGGTGCTCAAGCCGCCGGAGTGGGCGCCGCTCACCGCCTCGCTGCTGGCCGACATCGCGCACGAGGCGGGGCTGCCGGCCGGCGTCCTCAACGTCGTGCAGGGCACCGGCGCCGGGGCGGGCGCGCCGCTGACCCGGCACCCGGGGATCAGCCGGCTGTCGTTCACCGGCTCGGTGCCGACCGCCGGGGTGATCGCGGCGGCCGCCGCGCCGAACATCGTGCCGCTCTCGTTCGAGCTGGGCGGCAAGTCGCCGCTGCTGGTCTTCGCCGACTGCGACCTCGACCTCGCCGTCGATCTGGCCGTCGAGCAGTTCGACAACGCCGGCCAGGTCTGCCTGGGCGCGTTCCGGCTGCTCGTGCAGGAGAGCATCGCCGAGGAGTTCACCGCCCGGGTGGTCGAGCGGGCCCGCGCCCTGGTGCAGGGCGACCCGCGGGACGAGCGCACCGACGTGAGCGCGCTGGTCAGCCGGCAGCATTTCGAGCGGGTCGGCGGCTTCGTCGACCGGGCCCTCGCGGACGGCGCGAAGGCGCTTCTCGGCGGCGGCCCGAACACCGGCCTCGGAGGCCTCTACTACTCCCCCACCATCCTGGTCGACGCCGAGCCGGGCAGCGAGATCCTCACCGAGGAGGTCTTCGGGCCGGTGCTGACCGTCCAGACCTTCGCCGGCGAGGACGAGGGCGTCCGGATGGCCAACGAGACCCGCTTCGGGCTGGCCGCCACGCTGGTCACCGGCGACCAGGAGCGGGCCGAGCGGGTCAGCTCGCGGCTGAATGCCGGCACGGTCTGGGTGAACTGTTTCTTCGTCCGGGACCTGGGCGCGCCGTTCGGCGGGAACGGGAAGTCCGGGATCGGGCGCGAGGGCGGCACGTACTCCTTCGACTTCTACTGCGACGTCAAGAACACCGTGTTCAGCCCTGACGGCTGGAGGACACATGGGTGAGGTAGTCGGGGCCGGGCTGATCGCCCACGTGCCCACGATCGTGCTGCCGGAGCGGGACCGGCGGGATCTCAACCACGGCGAGGACTCGACGCTCGTCGCCGGCCTCCACCGGCTGCGGCGGGAGGTCTTCGACGTCGTCGACTACGACACCGTCGTCGTGCTCGACTCGCACTGGGCCACCACCGTCGAGTTCGTGGTGACCGCCCAGCAGCGCCGGGCCGGGCTGTTCACCTCGGAGGAGTTGCCGCGCGGGATGTGCCGGCGGCCGTACGACTTCCCGGGCGACCCTGAGCTGGCGCACCTGATCGCCGCGAAGGGCGCCGGCCACAGCACCTGGATCACCGCGATCGACGACGACCACCTGCCGATCTTCTACGCCACCACCAACGTGTGGGAGTTCCTCGGGCGGGGCCTGCCGGCGAAGCGGTGGATCTCGATCGGCGTGTGCCAGACCGCCGACACCGAGGACAACCTGCGGCTCGGCCGGGCGCTGGGCGACGCGATCGCCGAGTCCGACCGCAAGGTGCTGCTCATCGCGTCCGGCGCCATGTCGCACACGTTCTGGCCGTTGCGGAAGCTGCGCGACCACGAGGCGGCCGGCCCGGAGCACATCTTCACCCCCGAGGCCTACCAGGCGGATCGGGAACGCATCGCCTGGTTCGCGGCCGGCGATCATGCCCGGGTCCTGTCGACCATGCCGGATTTTTACCGATATAAGCCCGAGGCGCGATTCGGGCACTACCTCATGATGATCGGCGCGCTCGGCGAGGGCGATTGCACGGCGCCCGGCCGGCAGTACGGCGAGTACGAGAACGCGGTCGGCACCGGTCAGGTGCATCTCTGGTTCGACCGCCCGGCGACCGGCTTCCCCCGCCCCCGGCGCACCGAGCCGGATCCCGACTACCTCCGCCAGACGGCGTGAAAGGCTGACAAAATGCGCGAAACGCGCCGGATCCTGCTGGACGGCAACGTCGTCGATGTGGTCCGCCGGGACGACACCCTCGTCGCGTACGACGGACGCGAGATCAAGATCGATGACGCGGTCCACCTGTCCCCGGTCGTACCGTCGAAGATCATCTGTGTCCATCTCAACTACTCCTCCCGCGTCGAGGAGATGATGACCAAGCTGCCGCCGGCACCCACCTACTTCCACAAGCCGGTGTCCGCGCTCACCGCGCACGACGCGGCGGTGGTCCGCCCGGCCGGCTGCAAGTGGCTCAACTACGAGGGCGAGATCGGCATCGTGATCGGCCGGACCGCCCGCAACATCTCCCCGGCCGAGGCGGGCGACCACATCCGCGGCTACACCGTGGCCAACGACTACGGCCTGCACGACTTCCGGGACACCGACGCCGGCTCGATGCTGCGGGTCAAGGGCTCGGACACGCTCTGCCCGCTCGGCCCCGGCCTGGTCGAGGGCTGGGACTTCCACGGCAAACGCATCCGGACGCTCGTCAACGGCGAAGTCCGCCAGGACGCCACCACCGACGAGATGACCTGGGACATGCACTACCTGGTCGCCGACATCGCCCGGACCATCACGCTGCAGCCCGGCGACGTGCTGCTCTCCGGCACGCCGGCGATCTCCCGCACGGTCTACCCGGGCGACGTGGTCGAGGTCGAGGTCGAGGGCCTGGGCACGCTGCGCAACCACATCGTCGAGGGCCCCACCCCGATCCGCGACGACGTCGGCGCGCAGCCCACCGAGAGCGAGGAGGTGCTCTCCACCGCGCAGGGCGGCGACTGGGAGTTCCGCGGCGTCCGGGCACCGCGCCGATGATCACCGGTGACCGCCGGCAGGTGATCACCCCGCGCGACGGCAGCGTGCTGGCCGAGATTCCCTGGCCGGGGGTGGCCGACGCGGACGCCGCGGTGGCCGCGGCCCGGCGCGCCTTCGACGACGGGCCCTGGCCGCGGATGCCGGCCCGGGAACGCGGCGAGGTCCTGCTGCGCCTGGCCGGCCTGGTCGAGGAGCACCGGGACGAGCTCGCCCGGCTGGTCACGCTGGAGATGGGCAAGCCGATCACCGTCGCCCGGGACGTCGAGCTGCGCGCGCTGATCCGCTGCCTGCGCTTCTACGGCGGGCTGGCGGACAAGACCGCGGGCGAGATCCCGCCGGCCGGCGAGGGCGAGCTGGCCCTGGTCACCCGGGAACCGGCCGGCGTGGTCGCGGCGGTGGCGCCGTGGAATTTCCCGCTCACCATCGGCGGCTGGAAGTTCGCGCCGGCCCTGGCGGCCGGCTGCACGGTGGTGCTGAAGACCGCCGAGCAGTCGCCGCTGTCCATGCCGCGGGTGGCCGAGCTGGCCCTGGCGGCGGGCCTGCCGCCGGGCGTGCTCACCGTGCTCTCCGGCGACGGCGCGACGGTCGGCCGGCGGCT
>Ga0068860_100007118_pt1 | contig 11193 bp, 7 predicted proteins | sample KBSSwiS32_FD_66597 | JGI IMG/M metagenome (GOLD analysis project Ga0068860, IMG submission 66597) | Switchgrass rhizosphere microbial communities from Kellogg Biological Station, Michigan, USA - KBS Switchgrass S3-2 | ecosystem: Host-associated > Plants > Roots > Rhizosphere > Soil ... | reverse complement strand
GTCGACCACAGCGATCAATTGGCAGGATGTGATCGCGGGTGCCGTGGGAAATGAAAAACTGTGGGCGTCCTTGAGGCGTGCCTTCGACAACAAATCCCGGCGAGAAGGCGACTACACGCTTACAAAAGTCTCCATTGATGAGACCAAGTGAGATCGCATAAGTTGCCCCGTCAGAAAATCCACCGAGTATGATGCGTTCGGGATCGATTGCTACAGTTTTGAAAGTTCGTTCGAGTGCATCATTAATGAACTGTACGTCTGTCCCAAAACCGTCGTTAATTGCATCCCAGGTGGTGTCGCGTGAGTTTGGCGCCAGGACGGCAATTCCGGCTTTCTCTGGAGCTGAATCGAGGTACCAAAACATATCGTCAGCGTTTTGCGTGGCGCCATGAAGCATCACGAGGAGTGGTGAAGGAGATTGAGGGGAGTTGCTTGGTAGACTCAGAATCGCGTCTCGGTCACGGTCCAGTCCTAATGAAAGACGTTGGTTGGTTGGAGAGCTTAGCGCGGTTGCAGGGTTGGGCCGGGCAGTAAGTTTGGCATTACTCCTGGTGCTTGAAGTGTTCAACTTTCGGCAAGCTCCAGTAAGAAAGATATTCGCGATTCCGCCCCCCGCAAGTACGCAAAAGTTACGTCTCTTGATTGCCACGTTGTTGTTCCGTTTTGCAGGCGGCGAGAAGAATAGATCTCACTCGCGTCAGACTATGGATAAAATACCAGAATGAAAACAATTTTCTATCTATGTCTTTGCGCATCGCTGATCGCCACGGTTCACCATGCGGTATCGGCGAAAGCAAAACCCTGGCGAGCAGTACACCTGCTTGATTACAACACTGATGAGGCATTGGAAGCGCTGGGACAGAACCTGGAAAATCTTTCGAAACAGGGTATTAATACGATCATTCTCGAGGTCGACTACAATTTTGCGTTCAAGACGCACCCTGAACTTCGACGGGGAACAACTCCAATGACACCGGAGGGTGCGAAAAAGTTTGCGAAACTCTGCAAACACTTTAACATTCGGTTGATTCCTCAGTTTCAGTCTTTGGGCCATCAATCATGGAAGGCTGAAACATTTTCACTTTTGACTGTCTATCCAAAATTCGATTTAACGCCAGGTGCCTTTCCTAACAACGATGGAATTTATTGTCGCGAATGGGATCCGTTAAATCCGGAAGTGTGGAAAGTAGTCTTCCAGTTGATGGACGAAATCCTTGATGCATTTCACGCCGATGCTTTCCATGTAGGAATGGATGAAATATTTCTGCTCGGCCACGAGCAGTCTCCCGCGACCAAAGGCAAGGATCCCTCAGTGCTGTTTGCCAACGCGGTCAAAGAAATTCACACGCATCTCAAGAGTAAAAAGGTAGAGATGTTGATGTGGGGCGACAGACTGATTGACGGCAAAAAGTACCAGATGGGTGACTGGGAGTCGGCCACGAACGGAACGGCAGGAGCAGTCGATCTAATCCCAAAAGACATAATCGTTTGTCCGTGGCACTACGAAGTGCGAGAGGACTATCCATCCATTCCGATGTTTATTGAAAAGGGGTTTCGCGTCTTGCCAGCAGGATGGAGAGACCTCGACGCGATGAGGGCCTTGATTAGTTACAGTCAGAAGAACAGTAATCCGAAATTACTCGGGTTTATGTTTACGACGTGGGGTGTGAAGAAGGAATCGTTGCTGGATTTTCCTCCGTTGGTTGAAGGTCTGAAATTGCTCCAGTGATAAATATCAGATGAACTCAGAAAGTTTCCGCCACAAAAACAGTAGCGGCCGTGTTTGTCCGACAGGAGGTCATCATGTCTGATTCAACACGGCGGAAGTTTCTGCAAAAAAGTGGAATTGGTCTGGCAGCAGTTGGAGTTTCAGGTTTGCTCCTGCGCAGCGATGCGCAACCAACACAGGAAGTAAATCGGGATACGTCAAATCGCGTTCCGATCCAGTTAGGACAGATTAAGAGCGACAGTGCTCCGGCAGGTAAAGAGATCAAGAAGGTGACGCCATTTCCTTATGGGCCATTTTATAGGACCGGCGCGCCGTTTAGAGGGAAGCTTAGCTTGCCGGGTGAACCAGGAACACAGTTCGTACTCTCGGGACGCGTTTGGGCGTTTGATACAAAGCGTCCATTGCCCGGGGTTGTGTTGGACTTCTGGCATGTCGACATGACTGAAAAATACTCAAATGGCACTACTGATTTTCGCAATCGTGGTCGCTTGATCTCTTCCGAAACCGGCTACTACGAGCTCGAGAGTATCAAGCCTATTCCTTACCGGCCGAACCCGGACGGCGATTTTTGGCGGTGTGCCCATTTCCACTTGCTGGCAGTCTGTCCCGGTTATCAGTCATTGATTACCGAGATTCACTTTCTGGGTGATGCCCACAAGAACGATCCCATGTACCGAATTGAAAATGCGATTGCCGTTGAGGAGAAGAAAGTGAATGCGGCGACATTTCAAACCGGCACTTTCGACATCGTGCTTGAACGTGAAAGTGAGTCGAAGCGATAGAACTTCGAGGGTGGCGCTGGTCGTTAGAGAGGCCTCCCACCCCCGAAATCACAGCAGACTCCTTTCCTTGCGATTTGATTGTGGATTCCTACCGTTTCGACGTGTCTGTTATTCTTTCCGCAATTTGCGTATGAGAAAACGACTCGTCTTTCTATTTGTCATTGTTGCTACGACGGCCGGTGTTGTTTGGGGTATTTGGCATCGCGTCAATACAAAACGTCTTTCGGACGCTGCTCCAGCGCTTTCCGATCACCCGACAAACGCGACAGCCTTTACATGGGAGCAAGCTGTGGAACTCGTGAAGGCCGATCGTTTTGGTGAGGGCGCCGGTGCGATCGAGACTCCCCAGGAGTTGAGACATTACAGTGAGCGTCACTGGTTCCTGGCCGCACAAGTCGCTGAAGTCGCTAAATACAATGTCCATACTTGTCAGGACTATCTCGAACTCGCCGAAATGATTCACAACCGAGAGCTCGTGAACGTACCTGCTGTTACCAATACCTACGTTTTGTTTGGTGTGGGCGCAAGGGCAAATACGGATGTTTTCACGCGCTACCAGGACGATCACGAGGTCGAACTGTTGGACGATGCTCAATTGAACGACGCGTACAGTCGAATCGAAGAAAAACGAAAGGGACTGCAAAGTGACATTTCTTCACTGACGATAGAATCGACGCGGCTCAAGAAGAATGAGCGTGCCAGGAGAAGCGAACTGCAAAAACAGATTTCAACAAAACAGCAGGAGCTGCAATCTGCATTAGATGAGAAGGCGCAACTTGATGAATTCTATGGCCAGGCGGGTGGCCGGCAAAAGCTAATTCAGAGTTATCAGACGCTACAAACCCTGGCGAGTAATCTGAACGGTAGGTCATTCAATTTAGAAAATCCTACCGATCGCCAGGCGTTGAAGATTAACCTCTTAAGTGCGATTCGACCGGAAGGACTAAAGATCATCGAGGAAGTTGCCGACGAATACCACGGTAAGTTTAATCGACCATTGCCGATTAGCTCGCTCGTCAGACCTGAGCAGTATCAACACATGTTGAGACGTGTGAATCGAAACGCCGTAACGATTGATACGCCACCACACTCAACCGGGTTAGCGTTTGATATCGACTATCGTTACATGAGCGCCGCCGAACAAACATTTCTGATGAACAGGCTGGCGGAGATGAAGCGTGCGGGTCGGATCGAGGTAATTCGGGAGAGCAATGCAAACTATCATGTGTTTGCGTTTATCAATGGTGTGCGTCCACCTGACGATCTGATTGCGGCGTCGCTTGAGAAAGCGGGTGCTACGGTTGAGGAAGCTCACCATTCACCTGACAAAGATACAAAGGTGAAGGCTAAGGATACTAAGGTGAAAGCCAAGTCGCGAAACACAAAAAGCAACCCCGCGAAGCAGGGAAAAACCCGAAGAAGACATAAATAATTTGGCGCGGCCCCGGAGATATTCTGGTTCGTGAGGTCGTGGATGGGTTATTTTTCTTTTCAACAGATATTCAACGAAGTTTTTGTCGAACCGATTCTTGTAAACGCGCATCTCATCAGTTCACCCGACAAAAACCTATCAACGTTATGCGGAGTCAACTAATTCGAACTCTTTTGATTCTTTCAGTGCTCGCCGCGTCCGCGGCGGTACTGTTTGTTGCCGCGCGAAACAGTCGCGGACAGTCTCGAGGTAATAATCAGGGTTCGGTTCGACCCACAGTAAAAAGTATTTCTGAGCCGCCAGGTGCGCCAACACGGTCATCTACCTCCGCAGCATTTCTCGCCGCGGCTGAAAGAAACGCCATTTTTAAAAACGATTTAGTGTGGACTTTTGGGGGAAAACAACAGCGGGGTTGGTACCTCTACGAACTCTTGATTCGAGATACCCTTCAAACAAAACGCGAAACAGATTCAGCTGACTTCGCTGCGGCCGTCGCGGCGTGGCAAAAAAGATCGGGTTTGGCTGCGACTGGCGAACTCGATGAAGATTCGTTTATGGCGATGGTTTCACAGTGGCAGAGTAACCGGTTAAAAGATCGAACTGCCGCCAGCGTGGATCAGTTGCTCACGGCTCCCATATCAGAGTTTTACGATCCGGCTCGGTTAGACGAGTTACGACAGATCGAGCGAAAGACATACAACGCGTATCGAGAAATGTTGAAGGCTGCAATCGCGGATCCGACACTGAAGTTGGGCCATGTCGATAATAGTCAACTCGCTCCGTCAGAGAAGTATTTCAAAATAATCTCGTCCTATCGTTCACGTGAGTACCAGGAAGAGCTGCGACGAAAGTCGCCGAATGCGGGAAGTGCCGGACTCGCGATCAATAGTCCTCACTTTACCGGTCGCGCACTCGACATCTACGTGGGTGGTGATCCGGTTGATACGCGTGATGCCAATCGGGCCATCCAGGTCAACACTCCGGTCTACAAATGGCTGGTGCGTAATGCTGAACGTTTCGGGTTCCGTCCGTATTTTTACGAACCATGGCATTGGGAATACATCAGGAACTAAGAACCTGCTGATACTGTTAAGACTAGACCAGCGCCCGGGGTGAGTATCACAATCAAGGAAGCGTCTTTCAGTTTGATCCCTTCAGGCCACGTTCGATCGTTTGTTTCAATCGATCTCCACTTTGACCTGATGAGTAACCGGTCCAGTGGTTGATGACGTGTCCTTCAGCATCAAGAACCAGAGTCTGCGGGATAGTGCCTTTCCCATCCATTAAGGTGCTTGCCAATTCGTGGTCCGCCCATCCCAGCCGAAAACCAAACGACACTTCACGCAAAAACTTATTCACCCGCTCAGCATTACGCTGATCCTCTGTCGTCAATCCGACAAATGCCACTTGACGGTCTACGAAGGCCTTTCGCACCTTTTCATACTCGGGAACTTCTCTGCGACACGGTCCACACCATGAAGCCCAAATATTTATAACTAGTACTTTGCCGCTAAAATCGGAAAGTCTGAAGGTGCCGTGATCGATAGCTTTGATTTCTCTCTCACGCAGGCTTTCAGGAATGAAAGCCAAAGGGCCGGATCCAATCGCGGAGTTTGGTGGTAACTCAGGTTCTGGAGTAAGCGACGGCTGAATCGGCGCAGTCGGCGTCGTTGTGCGTGTAGTGGCAACCCGTCTTCCGGACTGCGCGAAAGAGTTGAGCGCTAAGGAAGCGAGGGTGAGTATTAGTAAAAGATTCTTCATCATGATTCAAGTTTCAAGATCTGAGGAGTATTGGGCGGCCGCTAGAATACCGCGATCACCAGCCGCGTAGCCAACTTTTCCGACGATTTACTGAGCGTTGACCTCGAAACCGATAATTTTACGCAAACCACTGGCCTGATAAATAAAACTCAGTAAAATAAGCCGCATCTGACAAAGTTTTGAGTCCAACGGTCCCCGGGGTAATCCCCCCTCTGGACGTGGACCCGCGAGGGCCGAGCTTTGATACTTCCTAAAGATAGTAATCGCGTCAGCAGTTTTTCAGAGCATCCTGGTTTATTGATTTACGTCGCTACCATAGCAATGGTAGCGCTGCTCTATTTTGCCTCTGCAAAGCTTGGACTTTCGCTCGCGATTATCCATAAAAACGTCTCGCCCGTTTGGCCGCCAACAGGTTTGGCTATCGGTGCAGTTTTATTGTTGGGCTACCGGGTGTGGCCCGGCATTCTGCTCGGTGCCTTTGCGGCAAACTTTCTGCTGACCCCAGCACCGTTAGCCGCAGACATTGCAATCTCGATGGGTAATACGTTCGAGGCCCTCACAACCCTCGTCATTCTCAACCGCCTGAATTTTCATCGCGACCTCGACCGGGCAAAAGATGTTTTTAAGTTTGTGGTTGTCGTGCTAATCAGCACCACGATAAGTGCGACGATTGGTAGCATAAGCCTTTGTCTATTACAGGCAGCCGCGTGGAATGAATTCGGTCAATTGTGGTCGACGTGGTGGCTGGGCGACAGTGTTGGTGCGTTGGTGATCGCGCCATTACTCCTAACGTGGTACGGGCCATTACCGAAAGAAAGACGTCTGGAGGGTGTGTTTGTAATAGGAATGCTCGCACTCTCAGGGCTGGCCAACTTTGGCGGCCCCAACCCAATTTCGATTCGTTATTACCCACTTGCGCGCCTCATGATCCCTATTTTCCTGGTGGTTGCGTTCCGTTTAGGCACCCGAGGAGTGACGCTATCGAGTCTGATGCTTTCGATCGCTGCGGTTTGGGGAACCGCACATGGTCTTGGCCCATTCGTAAATCGCACGCCCAATGATTCATTGTTGGTCCTGCAACTTTTTCTTGGCACCAACGCTGTGATGTTTTTGTTTCTGGTGGCGACTGTAGAAGAAAGACGGTATGCCTTCAGGACCTTGAGTCAGAGTCAAAAGCAGATGGTGACGAGTCTTGATATTACGAAGATTCTGTCTGAGTCGTCTGATCTGACATCAGCCACGACGAGGATTCTCGAAACGATCTGCAAGAGTCTTGATTGGGCAGTTGGTGCTATGTGGTCACCTAACTCGGAAGGACAAAAACTTCGCTGCGTCACAATTTGGTCCAAGCCCTCAGCGAGCGTTGCTACGTTTAAGTCGTTCTCAAAAGAACTTGAGTTAGGTCCGGGCGAAGGGTTACCCGGCAGAGTTTGGTCGACGCTCAAAGCCACGTGGATACCTGACGTCACAAATGACGATAACTTTCCGCGCGCGGCGATCGCTACTGAAAACGGGCTTCACGCTGCTCTTGCATTCCCGATCGTCTCGAGCGGAAAAGTCCTGGCGGTGATGGAGTTTTTCAGTGACAAGATCCGTGAGCCGGATAGCGACATGATCGCTCGGTTCATTGGAGTTGGTAGTCAGATAGGACAGTTTGTCGAACGAAAACGAGCTGAAGAAGAGCGTGAGCGGTTGCTTAACCTTGAATATGCAGCACGTTCTGAAGCCGAGATAGCGAATCGCGCCAAGGATGAATTCCTGGCAGTTGTCTCACACGAATTACGTACACCGCTAAACGCGATCGTTGGTTGGTCCAGCATGTTGCGACGCGGTGAACTGAGTCCCGAGAAGGTTACTCAAGCTATCGAAATTATCGATCGCAATGCGAAAGCTCAGACGCAGTTGATTGAAGATATTCTGGATGTTTCGCGAATCATCTCAGGAAAATTCCAACTCGATCCACGGCCGGTCCAACTCTCTCAGGTGGTACAGGCGGCAGTTGAAGCAATACGTCCTACAGCCGACACTCGTCAGATCAAAATTACAACTAAGATCAGTCCTCATCTCGGTCCTGTTGCGGGCGATGCGGTTCGCTTGCAACAGGTGGTGTGGAATTTGGTTTCGAATGCGGTCAAATTCAGTTCGGTTGGTGGTGAAGTAGAAGTTGACGTGTCGGGTAACAGCTCAGAGATTCAAATTGTCGTGAGGGATTCGGGCGAGGGAATTCCAGCAGAATTCCTTCCGTTGATCTTTGAAAGGTTCAGACAGGTTGACAGCTCAAACTCACGCAGACACGGCGGCCTGGGATTGGGGCTGGCAATCGTTCGTCACCTTGTTGAACTTCATGGTGGGTCAGTCAAAGCTCAGAGTGATGGTCCGGGAAAGGGAAGTCTGTTTGTAGTTAAGCTTCCCTGTGTTGGCATGAACTCACAGTTGATGTTTCGCACGTCGAGTCCGAACGCAAACGACGGGAACAATCAACACAGGCAGCAGTTGAAGGATTTGCGAATCCTTAACGTTGAAGATGATCCAGACGCCCGCACGATGCTGGACATGGTTCTCAGAGATCAGGGAGCCGACGTTATTTCAGTGAGTTCCGTTTCCGAAGCTTTGGAGGTATTCAACAACAAATCGTGGCGACCTAAAATCCTGGTTTCAGATCTCGGGATGCCGGTTTCTGATGGCTATGATCTCATTCGCGAGCTTAGATCAAGAACGAGGGAGTCGGGCGGAGAAATTCCCGCTATTGCGGTTAGCGGTTACGCGGCGAGAGAAGATATTCAACGCGCCTTAAAAGCCGGCTATCAGATGCATATGAAGAAACCGGTAAATTGGGAAGAGTTGATCGATGCAATTGAAAAGCTTGGGCGGATGTAAAGCGCTATAGTGGCGAACTACGGCGTTGATGTCAGTCCAAGAAACTTAGTTATCCGTTCAATCTCCGCTTCTAACTGCAGGCCAAACTCTCGTTCATCAGGCTTCGATCCTACGAAACCAAACTGACTCAGTAGCTGACCGTCCTTAAGTGACAGATTTGCCCAGCCAATAACGTTGTCTCTCCAGAGGAGCGGCATCGCGTAGTAACCAAGCTTTCGCTTGGGAACTGGTGTGTAAGCCTCAAATCGATAAACCCAATTCCATAAAACTTCAAAGCGCCAACGATCGTGAACCACTGGATCGAAGGGAGCGACAATGCGAACCGCCGGCGCTCTTTCGTGATCTTTCTTCGTCACCACTTCAGTGGACGACCAATACCAGGTCACTCCATTGACTTCAGTGGATGCGAGACGCTTTCTGGCGCGAGTAATCGCCTGGCCGACAGCGTCTTGCCATTGCGGTACTGCATATCGCAAACGACGCAGGTAAAACGCAAGGCTCTTGCCCGGTAGTGGTCCATAAATGTTCACGACTGTGTCGACGAGGGAGTCGAGACGCTTTTCGCGTTGGGCCATCGTGGTGCGAGCTTTTGGATGTTCCTGAATGCTATAAATGCGAATACCTTTTTCGCGACGCACGACGCGTAGCAAACCCTGGTAGTGCATTGCCTCTAAAAGGTGAGTGGTTGCATTTGAGGAACCACCCCAGTAGTTCGTGACCTTTCCGTGTGAGAAATGTTCATCTACCTCACGTGGATGAACAGTCCCGCGTGATCGAACGAACTCCAACAAAAGTTTTGCACGTTTTCTGTTAGCCGTTGTCCATGGTTGTCCTACATCATCCGCAGGAACTCGTGAGTCTGCACGCGGGTGCATCAATTGCTGAAGGTCATGCGAAACGTATCCGTAATTGACAAAGACATCTTCGGCGACACCCAGAGTTTCATATTGTCGCTCGAGATCTCCTGCCCGGTAATCTTTAACGCGATGACGCAGGATGAGGTCCTGCGCGCGTGCGGGTGCGCGAATGGGATCAGCCTGGATAAAGCCGGCACGATCAATCGCGCGTTTTAGAGTTGTAGGCTTGGGAAAATTCCGCGCAACAGTGAAGCGCCGCAAATCGTCGAGAGTAATCCTCATCTGCCGCCTGGTATGCTCAACTCAGAAAACCAAAGTTTGAATGGAACGCGGTGGACTGTTGAGTTCCGCAGCCTCGCCGTTTAGCCATAACCAGTAAGCAGCGGCTTTCTCGCTTGGATTCATGACGACTACTGCGACCGTTTTGTCCGGATTCAAGAAAGCGGTCGTTAGGAGTTGACTACGACTCGGCGAAGCCGCGATTCGTTTGGCGCCAGATTGGATGAACTTTGAAAAGTGACCGATGTAGTAATAAGAACTCAAGTAGGTTAATTCTGCAGTCTTGGTGTTGGCGTGCACTGGCGCAAAGCAGAAGTTGCCTACGTGATTTGGACCACCTTGCTCGTCCAAAAGAACGTTCCAATCAGTCCAGCCAACAGTACCATTGTTGAAGTCGTTGATCATCGAACGGCCGTACTGCTCGCCAAATTTCCATTCGTTAATTCGCTGAGCATTAAACGCATCCACGCAGCCTTCAGTAAAGATCAAATGCTTATCGGGAAACGTCTCGTGTACCAACCTGACGTTGTCAAACATGGGATCGCCCCCACTCCATGGCTCGTACCAGTGGAAACCGATGCCCCACACAAACTTCGCCGCCTGCGGGTCAGCGAGTAAGGTGCTCGCCCGTTGATAGATCAGATCCCGGTTGTGATCCCAGGCAATGATCTTGCGGTCGGCCAACCCTTCGCGTTTCATTGTTGGTCCAAGATAGTTTTTGAGAAAGTCTCGTTCTTCCTCGGCGGTGAAGATGCACGACTCCCAGGTTTGTGTAGCCATTGGTTCGTTCTGAATTGAAATGCCCCACACGGGAATTCCTTCGCGCTCATAGGCGCGAATAAATTTGGTGTAGTAGTTGGCCCATGATTGATAAAACTCCGGTTTGAGTTTGCCGCCGCGCAGCATGTTGTTGTTGTCTTTCATGAATGCGGGCGGACTCCAGGGACTCGCAAACATGTTGAGTTTGCCGCCACTGGTTGCCATTGCCTGTTTTATGAAGGGAATTCGATATTGCTGATCGTGTTTGACAGTAAACGACTTTAATTCCTTGTCCCCTTCATCGACGTAGATGTAGCTTCCGCTCGAGAAATCGCAGCTATGAATGTTTGTGCGCGCGAGTGTGTAACCGATGCCGTTTTTGTTGTCGTAGTATGCGGTGATGATCTCGCGTTGTTTTTCCTTCGGCAGTTTGGCAAAGACTTCTGCAGACGCGTCAGTGAGCGCTCCACCGATACCAAGGAAACTTTGAAACTGTCTCGAAGGGTCGACAAACACGCAGATCTGAGTTTCTTTCGGCTGTCCCACGGCTTTGAAGTTTGCCTTATCGGTTGGCGAAATTCTGAAGTTGGTATCTTTAGCCGTTGTGTAAACGGACACCTGTTTGTCTGCGGGACGGAACGATTTTACAAGCCGGCTTGCCGCGATTGAAAGTTTGTTATGGGCGAGCACGGTCGCGGAAGATGCAAGCAGAAAGTT
>Ga0068860_100007115_pt1 | contig 11194 bp, 9 predicted proteins | sample KBSSwiS32_FD_66597 | JGI IMG/M metagenome (GOLD analysis project Ga0068860, IMG submission 66597) | Switchgrass rhizosphere microbial communities from Kellogg Biological Station, Michigan, USA - KBS Switchgrass S3-2 | ecosystem: Host-associated > Plants > Roots > Rhizosphere > Soil ... | reverse complement strand
GAATCTGTCGTGTAGACGACGGTCCGGCCGTCCGCGGCGAAACGATAGCCATACGAGTCGCCGGAATGCCGTTGCAGCATGATGCTGACCTGCATGCCGGCAATGTCGTATTGCCGGCCCGGCTGAAGGCGAACGAATTCGAAATCCGCAGCCAGCGTCCCGAAATCCACGGGGAACGACGGTGCCGCCTGCTGACGGCGGAACGCCACTTCCATTTCTTCGTGACCACCGTAGATCCGTATGCGATTGCCGGGGATGTACGCCGGCGTAAAAAAGGGGAAGCCCATTATGTGGTCCCAGTGCACGTGGGACATGAAGACGTGATACGTCTGCGGCGACTTGGGCCCGTGGCGCGCGAGCGCCTTCTGGCCGAACGGCCGCACGCCCGTGCCGAGGTCGCACAGCACATACTCGGTGCCGCCGGTGTCAATCTCCACGCAGGGGCTGTGTCCGCCATAGGTGCCGGAAACGGTCAGGCCGAGACTGTCGACGAAAGCGTTCAGGTCGTCGTCCGAAGCAAATGTTCGTCCGGACGCCGCGCGCACCGCCTGGAGGACCTTGTCGCGGACTCCGGAGGCGGTCAGCGCAACCGGCAGGGAACCCCGCGTGCCCCAGAACCGGATGCGCTTCAACGGGCCGCCGCGTCGTAGGCTGCCAGCGCAGGTGCGGAATACTGCTCGAGGGCCGTGCGCACGTCGGGAAAGATTTCCAGCACGTGATTGAAGCGGGCGATCGCGAAGATTTCCGTAACGACCGGCTGCAGCGCCGCAATCGCCATTTTTCCGTTGACTGCGCGCAGCTCTTTGGCCGCGAGCAGCAGGACGCGCAGTCCCATGCTGCTGATGTAGGTGACTCGCGAAAAGTCGAGAACGATCGAGCCCTTGGCGAGGACGGCTGCGTCGAGCGTCGGCGCGAGCGCCAGCCTCAGCGCGTCAGCATTCGGATGGTCGATCTGGCCGACGGGGACGGCCACGAAAACGTCGACAAGTCGCTGGCTGGAGAATTCCACGGCGTCTCCGAGCTGTTTTCTGTTGATCGAGAATGCCGACTTGTGGGGCGCCGCAGGGAGCGAACCGCCGACAAGGCGAGATGGTCTCCGCGCGCGGACCAAGTATAGCCTAGCGGGTAGTCACTGCTCAAAGGTGGCGAGCGTCGTTCCGGGGCTTTTCCTGCGTAGATCCATTCAGGAACGGGGATAGCCGGGCATGTCGAATTGCACCGCGCGCAGGGAGTCGAGCAGCGTGCTGGCCGTTCCCTCGTCGAGGGCGGTCAGCGGCGGGCGCACGGCCCGCCAGTCCGGTGCGCGCGCGAACTCCGAAACCACGCGCTTCATGGCGGGAATCATCGGCAGCGCCTGGAATAGCGAGCGGACGACGTCGGCGTAGGCCTGCAGGAGCGCGCCCTGCGCGTTGTTCCAGTTCGTGTACACCGCGTGGATGCCGGCCGGGTTCATGTTCACGGTCGCGCTGATGCAACCTGCACCACCGATGGCCAGCGCTTTCGACAGCAGCGATTCGCTGGCGGGAAACACGTCGAAGCCGCCGCGCGAAAACATGTCGATCATCGCCTTCGAGTTGTTCCAGTCGCCCGAAGAGTCCTTGGCGCCGGCAACGGCCTTCGGGTAGCGCTTCAGCAGCCGTTCGATCAATCCGAGCGTGATGGGTACATGCGTGAATTGGGGTATGTGATACAGATAGATGGCCAGGCGTTCGTCGCCGACGCGCTCGATCACCTCCGAGTAGTACGCGAACACGCCGTCGTCGGAAACATTCTTGTAATAGAACGGCGGCACCATCAGCACGCCCGCCGCGCCGTTTTGCACGGCGTGCCGCGTCAATGTCACGGCGTCGCTGAGCGAGCAGGCGCCCGTGCCGGGCATCAGCTTCGCAGCCGGGATGCCGGCTTCCAGAAGCGCGTCGGTCAACGCCAGGCGTTCGGCGACGGACAGCGAAGCCGCTTCCGAATTGGTGCCGAAGATGGCCAGAGCGGCGCGGTTTTCGACGAGCCAGCGGCAATGCGCGATGAACCGTCCGACGTCGGGCTCGAGACCTGCGTTGAACGGCGTGAGGACAGGCGCCAGGACGCCTTTGAGTCGTGCGGTCATGGGCTTACTCCCGTCTGCGTGTCGCCCCGGCATGGACGGTCAGCGTTCCGGGACCTTGCCCACAATGACCGGCGCGCGCAGGAAATCGAAGTCCACCCCTTGGTCGGCCTGCGTCACGGTGTCGAGAAACAGCTTGAGAAAACCGCGATCGGCGTCCGGCGGTGTCGCCGGATTCTCGCTTGCGCGCCGAAGCATTTCGTCCGCGGAGACGCGCAGCGAAATTTCGCGCTTGGCGACGCTCAAGGCAATGACGTCGCCGTTGCGCACGTGCGCGAGCGGACCGCCCACCGCCGCCTCGGGCGTGACGTGCAGCACGATCGTGCCGAACGCCGTTCCGCTCATGCGTCCGTCGGAAATGCGTACGATGTCCTTGACGCCTCTGTGCGCGAGCTTGCGTGGGATGGGAATGTAACCGGCCTCCGGCATGCCGGGCGCGCCCTTGGGCCCGATGTTCTTCAGCACGAGGATGTCGTCGGCGGTGACGTCGAGACCATCGCTGTCGATGCGTTCGGCCAGGTCCTGCAAGTCTTCGAAGACGACCGCGCGCCCCTCGTGTTCCATGAGTCGCGTATCCGCGGCGGATTGCTTGATGATCGCTCCTCCCGGCGCAAGATTGCCGCGCAACACGGCGATGCTACCCTCTCGGAATATCGGATCCGCAATGCTGCGCACGACGTCCTGCGCGAAGCCCGGCCCGGCGCGTTCGATCTCCTCCCCGAGCGTGCGCCCGGTAACCGTCAGTGCCTCCAGGCGTAGCAGCGGCTTCAATTCGCGCAGCAGCGTCGCCATGCCGCCGGCACTGTGGAAGTCCTCCATGTAGTGCTGGCCCGACGGCTTGAGATCCAGCAACACCGGCGTTTCGCGTCCCATGCGGTCCAGCGCGTCCAGGTCGACCTCAAGCCCAACGCGGCCCGCGATCGCGGTCAGGTGGACGATGCCGTTGGTGGAACCGCCGATGGCGAGGAGCACTCGCATCGCGTTTTCGAATGCCGCTGGCGTCAATATTTTGTCGATCGTCAGCTTGTCGCGTGCGAGCTGCACCGCTTGCGCGCCGGTCTGCTCGGCGATCCGGATGCGATCGGCGGTGACGGCGGGTGGCGATGCGCCCCCAGGCATCGTCATGCCGAGCGCCTCGGCAATGCATGCCATCGTGCTCGCCGTGCCCATGACAGAGCAGGTGCCCACGCTCGCGACCAGCTGGTTGTTCACTGCCGCGGTTTCGTCCGCGTCTATTTCTCCGGCGCGAAACCGGCCCCAGTAGCGACGGCAATCGGTGCATGCGCCGACGCGCTCGCCGCGATGCGCGCCGGTGAGCATGGATCCCGTGACCAGCTGGATGGATGGAATGCCTGCCGATGCGGCGCCCATCAGTTGCGCCGGCACGGTCTTGTCGCAGCCGCCGATCAACACCACGGCGTCCATTGGCTGTGCGCGGATCATTTCCTCCGTGTCGATGGACATGAGGTTGCGCAGGTACATGCTGGTCGGCGCCGCAAAGCTCTCGTGAAGGGAGATCGTGGGAAACGTCATCGGCAAACCACCTGCAAGCATGACGCCGCGCTTCACCGCCTCGACGAGCTGGGGAGCGTTGCCGTGGCACGGGTTGTAGGCGCTGCCGGTGTCGGCGATGCCGATCACGGGCCGGTCCAGGGCTGCATCGCTGTAGCCGGCGCCCTTGATGAATGCCTTGCGCAGGAACAGCGAAAAATCCTGGTCACCGTAGCTGGTGAGACCCTTGCGCATTCCGCCCGGCTCGGTCGCGCCAGGCGGACGGGGTTTGTCGTTCGATCGTTTCGGCATGGACGTGGTTCGCGATGGATGAAGCGGATATTACGCGTCCGCGCCCGTAGCGGCTTTGGCCCGTCGCAGAAGCGGAGATATAATTTTCGCTCGCATGAATTCACCTGACTCGGAGGCACCGCGATGGAACGACGGAAGGCGAGTGATTTTCCTGCAGAGGTCCTCAAGCTTTTCGATGGCTACGTTCACGGTGCGATCAGCCGCAGGGATTTTCTGGACAGGGCTTCGAAATATGCGATCGGCGGCTTCACGGCCGCGGCCATGCTGGAAAGCCTGCGCCCGAACTTTGCGTTTGCCCAGCAGGTCGCCAAGGATGACGCGCGGATCAAGACCGAGTATCTGAGCTATCCGTCGCCGCAGGGTTCGGGGACGATGCGCGGCTATTTCGCGCGCCCCGCGAATCCCGCCGGCAAATTGCCCGGCGTCGTCGTCATCCACGAGAACCGCGGTCTCAATCCCTACATTGAAGATGTCACGCGGCGGTTGGCGGTGGCGAATTTCCTTGCATTCGCACCGGACGCGCTCACGCCGCTTGGCGGATATCCGGGCGACGAAGAAAAGGGCTTGCAGCTTTTCGGCCAGCTCGATCCGGCCAAGCGCGGCGAAGACCTCCTCGCCGCCTACGCGTTCCTGAAGTCCCGCCCGGAATGCACCGGCAAGGTCGGCGCGGTAGGTTTCTGTTTTGGCGGCAGCACCGTCAACATGTTTGCGGTTCGCCTGCCCGATCTCGCGGCCGCGGTGCCGTTCTATGGTGGCCAGCCCAACGCCGCCGATGTTGCCAAGATCAAGGCACCGCTATTAATCCACTACGCAGGACTCGACGAACGGATCAACGCCGGCTGGCCCGCGTACGAGGCAGCGCTCAAGGCCAATGGCGCCAGGTACGAGATGTTCATGTACGCCAACACCAATCACGGCTTTCACAACGACAGCACGCCGCGCTATGACGAGGCCGCGGCCAAGCTCGCGTGGTCGCGCACGATCGCGTTTTTCGACAAGAATTTGAGGAGCTAAGGAACCGATTCAGCGCGCGCTGAAGAGCGCGTTCAGTTCCTGCCCGGACGCAGCATCGCGGAAAGCCTCGAAGCGGCCTTCCTTGGCGATGAGCGTGGCGGCCCGCATGAACCCGCCCCAGGCCGATCGCGCAAGTGCACCGCCGACGCTGACCCGGCGCACGCCCAGCGCGGCAATGTCCTGCAGGGTCAGGTCGCCTGCCGATCCAACAAGCAGGTTCAACGGCTTGGGGGCGACGGCCGCGACAACCGACGCGATGTCCTCGCGCGTGCGGATGCCGGGCGCGTACAGGCAGTCGGCGCCCGCGTTTGCGTAGGCTTGCAAACGCACGATCGTCTCCTGGAGATCCGGCCGGCCGACCAGAAAGCATTCGGCGCGACCCACCAGCAACGTGTCCCCGCCCGCGCGGTCGATGGCTTGGCGCGCCGCGCGGATTCTCTCGACCGCGGTGTCGACATCGAAGAGGGGATCATCGGCAATGCCGGTCGAGTCCTCGATGGACAATCCAGCGACGCCCGATTGCACCGCCAGCGCAACGCTATCCGCGACCTCGCCCGCGGTGCGCGCGAAGCCACTTTCGAAGTCCGCGTTCACCGGCACATCGGTAGCCGCGACCATGCCGTTCAGGTGCGCCAGAACCTGGTCACGCGACATCCCGCCGTCGGGCCGACCCTGGGACCAGGCGAATCCCGAACTTGTCGTAGCGAGCGCCTTGAAACCCAGACCCTGCAGATACAAGGCACTCCCCACGTCCCAGGGATTGGGAATGGCGAAGCAGCCGGACTCGTGCATCTGGTGGAAGGCACGGCGCTTGTCGGCAACGGTGGGACGGGCTTTGTGCATGGCATCGCTCGGCTGACGAAACTCGCGGACAGCCATTGTGAATCATGTCGCGCCACGTTGCTGGACATGCCGTTGACTACAACCGGCGACCTTGGCCTCGACGCAGGCTGGCATGGCTTGTGCTGTTGAATGCCTTGATCTGACAAGACCAAGACAAGGAACGCTGCCCCATGCACTCGCCGGAATCACTTTCTCCGGGGACAACACCGAGTTTGAATTTTCCCGGCATCGAGGCGGCCGCCATCGCGCGGTTCCCCCTCACGCAGCACGGCGACCGCATCGAGGCGCAGAAAGCGACGTTCCTTGCGGTCCTGGAGCTGATGCGGGACGGCCCGCCGGAAATCGGCAACCTCGAGCGACTGTACGCACTGGAGCGGCACGCGCATTCGTTGAACGAGCTGTTGCTGGTCCGGTACGTGCAAGGCGACGATCAGCTGCGCCCGTTCGACTGGAATGCGTGGCGCGGCGCGTTGCAGATCAGCCAATCCTTTTCCCAGACTTGCGAACGGTTCCTCGATCACGCCCGCAACTCATCCGATCCGATGTGGACCGCGCACGCGCCGACGCTCCTGGCGCAGCTGTTCCATCACCGTAAGGTCGAACTTTTGCTGCGTTTCTTTCGCTACAAGCGGCGCAGCTCGGGACTGTGGCAGCAGCTGAACCTCCTGTATCGCGAGGCGCTCGACCAGGCATTGCTCGAAGCCGCGGACTCCACCGGACAGGCAGCCAGCGAGCTGGAACAGCATTATCTGCAGGCGCTGCTCCTGGATGTCATGAACACCGGCCAGTTCTCGCCGCGTGAAGCGCTGTGGGCGTATCGTTGGTTCGCACGCTGGTGCAGCGAATCCGGGTTGCGCCTGACTCGCGTGCGTGGCGACCATGCGCCGGGCACGCGGGGTTTTGTGGTCGACCTCGACGGTGCGGACGGCCTGCAGCGGACCGCAGTTTCCGGGCACAACCTGCTGCATTTCGATTCTTCGCCGTTTCGCGTGCTGATCGATGCGGAAATGGTGGATCTGGCGAAGGACACCCCGCTCTCGCATCGTACGGCGCCGGCGGAGCGCGCTGGGCAACGGGCGCTGCTGAACCGACTCGCGACCCTCTTCGCCCCGGTCCACGTCGAGATCGTGCGCCGCGCGGCACGCGCGCCCGTGGCCTTCACGGTTCAGGCGACCGCGGGATTTGCATTCATCGTCGAAGAACTGCGCAGGAGCGGCCAGTTGAGCAACGGTGGCAATGCCGCTTCTGCATCGGACGGCGAGGGCGCTACGTCACCGTTCGGAAGTTCGACCTACTCGCCACTGTTTGCCGCCGGCGGCCAGGAAGGCCAGGCCATCTTCTCGATCGCGGACCAGTTGAACGCAATTCCGCAGATCTGGCAGGTAAAGGACCGCAGCGACACCGGATGCCGCATGCGTGGCCAGATCGACAACATGAATCGGGTGATCCCGGGTTCGCTGATCGCCCTCCGCGACAGCGAAGGAGCATCGTGGACGGTCTCGGTGGTGCGCTGGTTCCGGCGTCTCATGGTGGACCATGTGGAGATCGGCGTGGAATACCTGGGACGCAAGCCACGCTTCATCAAGCTCGTGGCGGATGGCGATCCCGACCCGGACGTCGACTTCGCGCAGAAACCCGCACCGAGATGTTTCGCGGCACTGTACCTGCCGCCCAGTGCGCAGTTTCCAACGCTTCCCATCAAGACGATCCTGCTTCCGGCCAGCGAATTCAGGTGTGGTGGCGAGTTCACGCTGCTTTCGTCCAGCGCCACCTACCGAATGCGCCTGAACGAAGCGATACAGCAGCAGTTCGAATACGTGCTGACGTCGTTCTCGATCATCGGCAAGGCCGCCTTGCCGATCCACCTGATGCAGTGAGCGCAGTCGGTTCCCGCGTTGTCACCAGTCGCTGACGACAGCGGCAGCATCGCATACGCCTTGATCCCACCTTGGGTTGACCACGCTACCCGCGACCGGGATACTGCGCCGGGTTACGTCGAATCACGCAGTGACAAGGAAATCATGATGACGCAGGCAGCGATCGTCCCGTCCATTGCTTCGGCAAGGCGAACGATCGGCATGCGCGCTGCGCAGCACATCGACCTCACTTTCCGCGAGATGATGAGCGGGCAGGGCGCTGAAGCGGGCGACGGCTATTTGCGCATGGTGACGGGAGAGCCGCATCCGCTCGGCAACGTTGCCATCGTTTCCGAGCCATCCGAACTCCGGACGACCACGGCCGCCATCGCGCCGTTGCTCGCATGTCGCGTCCCCACGTCGGTACTGTTTCCCAACGGACTTTCCGGCGCGGTGAATCAATCCCTGCTGAGTTCCGGATACGAAAGCGTCGGCGCAATACCTGCCATGGCCGTCGATCTCGATCGGCTGGCTGCGACCGCGCTGCCAGCGGGCTATGACTGGACGAGGATCGGCGATGGCGACGATGGTCGCGCGTGGACCGACGCATTCGCTGCCGGTTACGAGATTCCGCGCGGGCTTGCGCGTTTGTTCTCGCCTGAATGCCTGGGCGTGGACATGGCGCCCGACGCGAAATTCCAGTTCTTCGCAATACACCACAATGGCCGGCTCGTGGCCACGTCCCTCATGTACCTTGCCGACGGTCTGGCCGGCATCTATTGCGTGGCCACGTTGGCCGACGAGCGCGGCAAGGGGCTCGGAGCCCACATCACAGCCGAGCCATTGCGCATCGCGCAGCGTCGAGGCTATCGCGTGGGCATCCTGCAATCGTCAGCGGCCGGCCACCGTGTATACAAGCGTTTGGGATTTGCGGACTTCGCCAGCGTGCCGATGTTCGTGAGGATGCCGAACTGATACGGTCCCGTGATCCCGCCCGAGTGATGTCTTGGCCCGCCCACGTGTTGCCTTGCGCCAGCAGCGGCCGGTAGAGTAGCATCGATTCAGGGGATTGCTTCGCACGCGTTCAGTTGGGTTCTTCGAAGATACCATTCGATCAATTGCCAATGAGCAGCCGACACGTTCACAAAAGGCGAGCCATGTCCTCACGTCTTCGCATCTTCGGCGGCTTCGCGCTCTTGCTGGTCTGGAGTGGCATCTCGCTTGCCGCCCCCTTTGCTTATATTACGAACCTCGATTCCAACTCGGTCTCGGTGATCGACGTCTTCAGCAACAACGTTGTTGCGACAATTCCGGTGGGTTCGCAACCGGCGGGCGTTGCCGTCAACAGCACAGGTGCGCGGATCTACGTCGCTAATGTGAACAGCGTCTCGGTGATCGACGGCGCCAGCAAGTCCGTCATTGCAACCATGCCGGTGGGAGTGGCGCTCTTCGGGATCGCGGTGAATCCGGATGGCACACGCGTCTACGTTGCTGACCAAGGTAGCGACAGTGTTGCGGTCATCAATACCTCCAGCAACACGGTTGTCACGACCGCTACGGTGGGGGCGGCGCCGGGCGGAATCGTGGTCAACCCCCAGGGCACCCGCGTCTATGTAACCAACACCGGCAGCGATAGCGTCTCGGTGATCGACACGGCCACCAACAAGGAAATCGAAAAGATACAAGTTGCTGCCCAACCGGCGTTCGCCGCGATCAATCCGGCGGGCACACGCCTCTACGTCACCCACTACGTAGACAATCCGAACGATCCTCTCGCCGTCGGGCTCAGCGTAATCGACACTGCGTCGAACACGAAAATTGCCGGCATTGCGCTTGGACTAAACAACGGTGAAGGTGTCGCGGTCAACCCCGCCGGCACGCTGGTGTACGTGACGGCCGTTCAGGGTGGCGTCGTCGTCATCGACGCCAACACGAATGCGGTCCTTGATGTGCTGCCGGCGGCGGGACGCTTGGCCGGAATCTCCCTCGATCCTGCGGGCACGCGAATTTACGCCGCAGACTCGGTTGACAATCAGGTCATCGCGATCGACGTCAACAGTGGAGCGGTCATCAAACGCGTGGATGTTGGATTGTTTCCCACAGCATTCGGACAATTCATCATGCCTACGCCGCCTTCAGCCGGCGGGGCGACGGTAATCGAGTATCACCATGCAGGCTTCGATCACTACTTCATAACGCCGGTGGCTGCGGAGATCGCGTTGCTCGATGCGCACACGCCGCCATTCCAGGATTGGTCGCGCACCGGATTCTCGTTCAATGCCTATGCGCTGGCCGGCGCACCTGCCGACTCGGTCGCCATTTGCAGGTTCTTCAACGACCACTTTGCGCCCAAGAGTTCCCACTTCTACGCGCCGCTCGGCTTTGGATGCGAAGCGACGCTGGCACAGTTCCCCGACTGGACTCTTGAAGACGACAAGCTCTTCAAGGTCATGCTGCCCGACGCAGCGGTAGGATCTTGCCCGGCGAGGACCATTCCGGTCTATCGCCTCTACAACAATGGAATGGGCAATGCACCGAACCATCGCTTCGTCACGAGTTCCACGGAGCGGCAGAACATGATCAACCAGGGCTGGACGGCGGAGGGTGCCGGCATCGGCGTGGGTATGTGCGTGCCGGAGTAGTGGGGTGCACCTCGGCATCGTCAGGATGCGCCTGCTCCTGATGCCGGCGATTCTGCGAGCGCGGTGCCCGCGCCGGGCCATCGCCCGAGGCGGCTTTTGAACGCAACGTCGGATAGGGCCGACTGCGACGTATTAGCGTCCGCCGGAAGAAGGCGTGCGGTTGTAGCCGATCATCGCTTCTCAGGCGGCGCTGGTTCCGACGGATCCCGCGAAGCTTGGGCAGTGCCTGCACCACCCACCATCTGCCGACAGAAGTCCATTCCGGCATGCAAATAACCGGCCCAAGCGTTCCCGTCCGACACGTCCTTGTCGTCGATGTGTCTCCCCGCATTGGCACTGGGTGGCAATAGCATCCAATTCATTCTGTGCCTCCGTCGAATACGCCGATCCCGGCCCATTTGACGCAAGCACAAAGCGTGCCGAATCAGTGCTGGTCGTTGCGTAGGCATTCCAGGCGATCTCGATGAAAGGCGGGGAACGGACGGCCCCGCGGGCAATTCCTGAGCGAGGAACTCTCCGTCCACTGGACGGGAGCCTGCGAGGGGGTACTAATCGCCCGGCTTGATGTTGTTGTAGTTGATGACTTTGGCCCAGCGCGGAATTTCCTTGCGCACCATCCCTCCGAGATGGACGGGCAACCCGCCGTTTACTTCCATGCCCTGCGTCGAGAGTTTCTCGGTCACGGCGGGGGCTTTCGCGGGCTGCGCCAATTCTTCTGCCATCCGCTTGGCAAGCGCGGGTGGCATGTTCGCTGGGCCGAACACGCCCCACCGCGTGTAGGCGGCGAAGCCGGGCGCGCCTTGGCTTGCGATGGTCTCCACTCCGGGCAGCTTGGGATCGGGCGTGGCCGCTGTCACGGCAATGCGCGCAGGCGTCCCGACGTCACGTGCGGGCCGACCAGGAATACCGATCCGATCGCGAGTGGAACCTAGTTG
>Ga0068860_100007111_pt1 | contig 11196 bp, 9 predicted proteins | sample KBSSwiS32_FD_66597 | JGI IMG/M metagenome (GOLD analysis project Ga0068860, IMG submission 66597) | Switchgrass rhizosphere microbial communities from Kellogg Biological Station, Michigan, USA - KBS Switchgrass S3-2 | ecosystem: Host-associated > Plants > Roots > Rhizosphere > Soil ... | reverse complement strand
CGACCGTTGACCACACAAGCGACGTTGCTGAGGGAGCGCCGCTGACCCGCGTACTATCGCGTGCGAAACCGCTTCGGTCGGCACTGGTCGGCTGCGCACGCGTCGTCTCCGGCGAAAGGACCCCCCATGCCAAGCCTCGGTGGGTGGGAGATCGTGATCCTCGTGGTCGTGGTGCTCCTGCTGTTCGGCGCCAAGAAGCTGCCCGACATGGCCCGCTCCGTGGGCCAGTCCGCCCGCATCTTCAAGGGCGAGATGAAGGGCATGAAGAACGACGACAAGTCGGCCGACACGCAGGCCTCGCCCGCACCGCCGACCCAGGCTCCGCCCGCGCAGCTGCCGCCCGCCCAGGTCCAGTCGACCGAGGCGACCAGGGCGGAGCAGCCCGAAACGCGTCAGTAGTCTCGCGGAGTGGTGAAGCTCCCCGGCCGTCGGCGGAAGAACGCCGACGGCACGATGACGCTCGTCGAGCACCTGTACGAGCTGCGCAACCGGCTCGGGATCGCGCTCCTGGCGATCCTGCTCACCACCATCATCGGCTACATCTGGTTCGAGGCCTCCTTCTTCGGCTGGCCGAGCCTGGGTGAGCTGCTGAAGGACCCGTACTGCTCCCTGCCCGCGTCCTCGCGGGCGGTGTTCACCGCGGACGGCTCCTGCACCCTGCTGGGTACCGGCCCGTTCGACCAGTTCATGCTGCGGCTCAGGGTCGGCGCGGTCGCGGGCGTGGTGCTCGCGTGCCCGATCTGGCTGTACCAGCTGTGGGCGTTCATTGTGCTGGGCCTGTACGCCAAGGAGAAGCGGTTCGCCCGCATCTTCGTGGCCTCGGCGGCGGTGCTGTTCGTCGCCGGTGCGGTGCTCGCCTACCTCGTGGTCGCCGAGGGACTCGGGTTCCTGCTGACCATCGGCTCCGAGATCCAGACCACCGCGCTGACCGGCGAGAGCTACTTCGGTTTCGTCATCGCGCTGCTGCTGATCTTCGGCGTGAGCTTCGAGATCCCGCTGCTGGTCGTGATGCTCAACCAGGTCGGGATCCTGTCCTACGAGCGGCTGCGGAAGTCCCGGCGCGGGATCGTCTTCGGGCTCTTCGTCTTCGCGGCGATCGCCACGCCCGGCCAGGACCCGATCTCGATGACGGCCCTGGCGGCCGCGCTGACGCTCCTGTTCGAGCTGGCGATCCAGATCGCGCGGGTGCACGACAAGCGGGCGGCGAAGAAGCGCGCCGCCGAGGGCTGGGACGACTGGGACCCCGACGCCCCCAGCCCCATCGACACCACCCCGAGCCGGATCGACGAGCCGGACCCCGTGCCGACCCCCGGAGCCGAGCCGTCGCCGCGCAACGTCGACGACGTCACCTGACCCACCCGGGAGCGGGGCGTGAGCGGGGCCACGGGGTGACTGCACGGCGAACTGTCGGTGAGGTGTGACAGCCTGGGGTGGTGGCCAGCAGCACACCGGCCCCGGCGGACGCGTACGCGGCGTCCCGGGCCCGCGCAGCCAGTCCCCAGCTCGCGGAGTTCTCCGGGGCGCTCCCCTTCGGGCTGGACCCGTTCCAGCGCGAGGCGTGCGAGCGGCTCGAGGAGGGCCACGGCGTCCTCGTCTGCGCGCCCACCGGGGCGGGGAAGACGGTCGTCGGCGAGTTCGCGGTGCACCTCGCCCTCGCGCAGGGCCTGAAGTGCTTCTACACCACGCCGATCAAGGCGCTGTCGAACCAGAAGTACGCGGACCTCGTCGAGCGGTACGGGGCGTCCGCCGTCGGGCTGCTCACGGGGGACACCAGCGTCAACGGTGACGCCCAGGTGGTCGTGATGACCACCGAGGTGCTCCGGAACATGATCTACGCCGAAGGGTCGCCCGCGGGCCCGAGCGACGGCAGAGCGTCGCGGAACCTGGACCAGCTCGGCTACGTCGTGATGGACGAGGTGCACTACCTCGCCGACCGGTTCCGCGGTGCCGTGTGGGAGGAGGTGATCCTCCAGCTCCCCGAGCACGTCGCGATCGTCGGGCTGTCGGCCACGGTGAGCAACGCCGAGGAGTTCGGGGACTGGCTGGTCGCCGTGCGCGGGGACACCGCCGTCGTCGTCGACGAGGTGCGGCCGGTCCCGCTGTGGCAGCACATGATGGTCGGCAACCGCCTGCACGACCTGTTCACCGAACGCGGCGGCGAGCTCGCCGTCGACCCGGAGCTGCTGCGCGAGACGCGTGAGCTGTCCCGGCAGGACAACATGGCGAACTGGGTCACCAACGGGCGCGGCCGCGGACGGGGTGCGCCGCGCGGGCGCAGTGGCATCCGTCCCGCGTCCCGGGTGACCGTGATCGACCGGCTGGACCGGGCGGGGCTGCTGCCCGCGATCACGTTCGTGTTCAGCCGCGCGGGGTGCGACGCCGCCGTCGGGCAGGTGGTGCGCGCGGGCCTGCGGCTCACGACCGAGGCCGAGGTCACCGAGATCCGGCGGATCGTCGAGAAGCACACCGGGGACCTGCCGCAGGCCGACCTCGGGGTGCTCAAGTACTGGGAGTGGCGGGACGCGCTGGAGCGCGGGATCGCGGCGCACCACGCCGGGATGCTGCCCGCGTTCAAGGAGACCGTCGAGGAGCTGTTCGTCTCCGGGCTGGTCCGATGTGTGTTCGCCACCGAGACCCTCGCGCTGGGGATCAACATGCCGGCGCGCACGGTCGTGCTGGAGCGGCTGGTCAAGTGGAACGGCGAGGCGCACGTCGAGCTGACCCCGGGCGAGTACACCCAGCTGACCGGGCGGGCCGGGCGGCGGGGCATCGACGTCGAGGGGCACGCCGTCGTCGTCTGGGCGCCGGGGGTGGACCCGGAGCAGGTCGCCGGGCTCGCGTCCACGCGGACCTACCCGCTGCGCAGCTCCTTCCGCGCCGACTACAACATGACGATCAACATGGTCGAGCGGCTCGGCATCGAGAAGGGTCGCGAGCTGCTGGAACAGTCCTTCGGACAGTTCCAGGCGGACCGTTCGGTGGTCGGCATGGCGCGGCGGATCGAGCGCAACACCGAGACACTCGCGGGCTACGCGGCGTCGATGGAGTGCCACCTTGGGGACTTCGCCGAGTACGCGCGGCTGCGCAGGCAGGTCTCGGACCGCGAGCGGTCGCTGCGCAGGCAGGGGTCGGCGGAGCGGCGCTCCGAGGTCGGCGACTCGCTGCTCGCGCTGCGGCCGGGGGACGTCATCGCCGTCCCGGGCGGGAAGCGCTCGGGGCTGGCCGTGGTGCTGGTCCCGCCGGGGGACGCCGAGGACCCGCGGCCGCTGGTGCTCACCGAGGACCGCTGGGCCGGGCGGCTGTCGGCCGCCGACTTCCCGGCCGTGGTCACGGTGCTGGGGCGGATGCGGCTGCCGAAGCAGGTCGACCACCGCTCGCCGCGGGTCCGCCGAGACCTCGCCTCCTCGCTGCGCAACACCGGGATCATCGCCCCGAAGCCCGAGCGCAGGCGCGACCGCGGCGGCGCGGCGGACGACGCCGAGCTCCTCGCGCTGCGTCGCGCCCTGCGCAACCACCCGTGCCACGGCTGCGACGACCGCGAGGCCCACGCCCGCTGGGGCGAGCGGCACGCCCGGCTGGAGAAGGAGACCGAGCAGCTCCGGCAGAAGGTCCGGGCGACCACGCACTCACTGGCCCGCGGGTTCGACCGCATCCGGGCCCTGCTGACCGAGCGCGGCTACCTCGACGGCGAGACGGTCACCGACCACGGCAGGCGTCTCGCCCGGCTCTGGGGCGAGTCCGACCTGCTCGCCGCGGAGTGTCTGCGGCACGAGACCTGGTCGGGCCTGGAGCCCGAGGAGCTGGCCGCGGTCGTGTCCGCGCTGGTCTTCGAGTCCCGGCGGGACAACGCTCCCGTCCCGCGCGTCCCGGTCGGGGCCGTCACGGACGCGCTCGCCGAGACCGTGCAGATCTGGTCGCAGCTCGCCGAGGACGAGCGCAGGCACCGGATCGACCGCACCCGCGAGCCGGACCTCGGCTTCGCCTGGCCCATCCACCGCTGGGCCCGCGGCGAGTCCCTCGCCCAGGTGCTGGAGGCCGCCGACCGCAACGGCCAGGAGCTCTCCGCGGGCGACTTCGTCCGCTGGGCGCGCCAGGTCCTCGACCTGCTGGAGCAGATCGCAGGCGTGGCGGGCCGCACCACCCCGATCGGCCGCACCGCCGCGAAGGCCGCGGGCGCGGTTCGGCGTGGGGTGGTCGCGGCGGGGGTGGGCTGAGCGGCTCCATCCCGGGCGCACGGACCGCCTCAGCGGCTCCCGCACCGTCGGGACCGTGTGGCGCCGGCGTCCGCCGCGCGGTGTGGCAGGGCCGGTGGCGGCCGGAGCCCGGCGGGGGGTCGGTGTCGTCGACCCCGTGATCGGGCCGGTTCCGGCCTGCGCGCGAGGATCGTGCACCACTGCTCTCACTCCCCGCGACGACCGGTGCGCGGGCGGTCACGGCGACTCGCGCAGCCCCGCGGCGAAACCCCCTGAGGCGCACCGCGGATCGGGCCCGTGTGCTTGGATCGATGGCCGACGGCACGACGGCACGACGGCACGACGACGGCACGGACCACCGCACGCGACAGGAAGGCCCCGATGAGCACCCCACAGGACCCGCACGGCGGCGACCGGGACTGGGGCCGCCCGCCCGCGGGCGGTTGGGGGGCGGTCGGCCCCTCGGATCCCACGGCCGATCCGCCCACGCCCGCGCTGGGGACCCCCGCGGTGTCGGCCGGGGCCGATGTCGAGGGATCCGGGACCGCCGAGGGATCCGGTACCGGCGCCAGGACGGCGAACCAGGGCTGGGACCCGACGGGCTCGGAGCCGCAGGGCTCGGCGGCCGGTCCGAGCCAGGAGGACCCCTCCTGGCGTCCGGGCGGGGCGTCGGACTGGGCGCCCGGCGGTGACCGGGAGCGGACGGGTGCATGGGACCGCTCCGGCTCGGCGTGGGACACGGACGGCGGCACGGACGGCCGCGGCGCGGCCCCCTGGGTCCAGGGCGGCGGGGACACCGGACAGGACGCGCAGGGCTGGGACCCGGCGGGCCGCGCACCGGGTCGCGGCGGCTGGGACCCGGCCGCCGGCAGGCACGGTGACGGGCAGCAGGGCGGTGGCTCCGCAGGGCAGGGCGGCTGGGACCCGACCGCGGCGCGGCACGGCGGGGGAGAGGCGGGCGCGGGCCAGGGTGGCTGGGACGCCACCGGTGGGCAGCAGAGCGGCTGGGACCCGCGCGGCGGCGCCCCCGACAACGCGACCGCCGCGACGACCGCGGTGTCCGCGGTGCGCTCGCGGCACTCCGGTTCGGGAGGCGGTGGGAAGAGCAGGCTGCCGCTGGTCATCGGCGGGGTCGTGGCCCTCGTCGTCGTGGCGGCGGTGCTGGTCGTGGGCTTCTGGAAACCCGGGTACTTCCTGGTCGAGCAGTTCGACCAGCAGGCCCTGCAGAGCGGCGTGACCCAGGTCCTCAGCCGGGACTACGGGTTGGAGGTGACCGCGCTGAGCTGCCCCGAGGGCCAGGAGGTCACCGCGGGGGCGTCCTTCACCTGTGCGGCGACCGTCGACGGCGAGAACGTCACCGTGCCGATCACCGTGCTCGACGACCAGGGCACCTACCAGGTCGGCCGGGTCTGACCCGCCGCCGAATCCCGATGACACGGCCGCCGATCCGGGTGACGATCACGACGTGAACCCGTCGACCACCCCACCGCAGGTCCGTGTCCTCGAGGCCGGGGAGCTGCGTGCCGCCCACACGCTCTTCGGCCGCTCGCTGCACCTCGGGCCCGTGGACGACGAACGGTGGGCCCGCAACACCGCGCTCTACGAGCCGGGCCGCACCCTCGGTGTGGACGGCGACGGCGGAGCGCTCGCCGGCACCGCGATGACCTTCGGCTCGCGTCTCACGGTCCCCGGGGGCGAGACCGTCCCGATGGCCGCCGTGACCCGGGTCGGTGTCCGCGCCGACCACACCCGCCGCGGACTGCTCCGGGCTCTGATGACCGCGCAGCTGCGCGACACCGCCGAGCGCGGCGAGGTCGCCGCCACCCTGCGTGCCAGCGAGGCCCGGATCTACGGCCGGTTCGGTTACGGCGTGGCCAGCCGGGGCCGCGACCTCGAGGTCAGGGCAGGCGCGACCTTCCGGCCCGACGCCCCCACCGGCGGCCGGGTCCGGCTCCTCACCCTCGACGAGGCCACCACCCTCCTCCCGCCACTCGCGACGCACCTCCGCTCCCGGACCGCGCGTCCGGGTGCGATCGAGCGGACCCCGGGCTGGTGGGAGCTCTTCCTGCACCGGCCCGCCGCCGACGCTGCCCGCGGGATCGCCGTGCACACCGGACCCGACGGGGACGACGGCTTCGCCACCTGGACCGTGACCCACAAGGGCCCCGGGTTCGCCGACAACGAGCTGCAGCTCAGCGACCTGCAGGCGGCGACGCCCGCCGCCGAGGCGGGCCTCTGGCGGTTCCTGACCGGCATCGACCTCCTCTCGACCGTGACCGCGCACCTTCGCCCGCTGGACGACTCGATCGACCTCCTCCTCTCCGATCCACGCGCGTGCGCCACCTCCGCGGTGTCCGACGAGACCTGGCTGCGCCTGGTCGACGTGCCCGCCGCCCTGGCGGCACGCGCCTGGGGCGACGCGGCCCCGGTGCGGATCCGGGTCCGGGACCCTTTGCTGCCCGCCAACGACGGCGTGCACACCGTGGGGGGCGAGGGCGCCACCGACCCGACCGGTCCGGCCGAGCTGGACTGCGACGTCGCCGGCCTGGCGATGGCCTACCTGGGCGACCGCCGCCCCTCCGAGCTCGTCGCGAGCGGCTGGTGGACCGCCCGCGACCCCGAGGCGGTCGCCCGCGCCGACGCGCTCTTCGCGGTCACCACCAGGCCCTGGTGCGGCACCTTCTTCTGAGCCACCACACGCGGCCGAGCGGCCAGCGCCGGGCGCTCGCACCACCGACAGCGCGGCCGGACCACGCGGCCGGACTACGCGACCGGACTACGCGGCCGGGCGGCTTCGGGCGGGTCAGCCCGCGAGGGCCTTGACCAGCCGCTCCAGGGAGCTGCTCAGGCCCCAGCGCTCGGCGAGGGCGACGAGGGCGTCCGGGTCGGCCGGGGCGTCGGGCAGGACGTCCGAACGCGACAGGTCGACCCTGGCGTCCTGCACCACGCGCACCACCGGCTCGACGACCGACAGGTAGTCCGCGGCCTTCGCGAGCTTCTGCCGGGCCGAGGAGGCGAGTCGGGTGTCGGTGGGATCGTCCACCGCCGCCACCAGCTCCGCCCAGGAGGCGAAGCGGCCGACCAGCGTGGCCGCGGTCTTGGCGCCGACCCCGGGCACGCCCGGCAGGCCGTCCGAGGGGTCACCCCGGAGCATCGCCATCTCGGCGTAGGACTCGCCGGCGCGCTCCTGCGGGACGCCGTACTTCTCGGCCACCTCGACAGGTCCGAGCAGCTCGGCCTTGGCCAGCCCGCGCCCGACGTAGAGCAGCCGCACCGGGGTGGGCTCCTCCCGCACGATCTGCATCAGGTCCCGGTCCCCGGAGACGCCGAGGACCGGGTCGGTGGCCTCACGGTGCGCGAGCGTGCCGATCACGTCGTCCGCCTCGCAGCCCTCCGCGCCACCGGTCGCGATCCCGGCCGCCGCGAGCACGTCGAGGATGATCGGCACCTGCGGCGCCAGGGTGTCGGGGACCTCCTCCGGGACTCCCGCGGGCGCGGTGGCGGGACCTTCTCCCACCGCCCCCTCGATCCGGTGCGCCTTGTACGAGGGCAGCGCCGCGACTCGGAACGCCGGACGCCAGTCCAGGTCGAGACAGGCGACCAGGCGGGCCGGGCGGTACTCGGTGACCAGCCGCGCGATCATGTCGGTGAAGCCGCGCACGGCGTTGACCGGTGTCCCGTCCGGCGCGGTGATGGACTCCGGCACACCGTAGTAGGCGCGGAAGTACATGCTCGCCGAGTCGAGCAGCATGAGCGAGCCTGGCAGCACCTTCACGGGGGCCTTCACGGGAGCCGTCACGGTGCGCCAGCATGCCAGGCCCGGAGGATGCGCAGGGTGAGCGCCCTACAGTGACTCCATGACCCACGCCGTCCCCACCGAGCTGCTCGCGGACCGGCTGCGCCGGGCCGGCGAGGTGGCCGCCGCGCAGGGCGATGACGTCCTGTTCATCACCCCCGGAACCGACCTGCGGTACCTGATCGACCACAGCGGTGAGTCGCACGAGCGGCTGACCTGTCTGGTCCTGCCCGCGGCGGGCCACCGGGCACCGCCCGCGCTCGTGGTGCCGCGCCTCGAGGCCCCCGGGTTCGCCGGGGTGCCGCTCGAGGAGCTCGGGATCGAGGTACTGACCTGGACCGACGGTGAGGACCCCTATCTGCTGGTGAGCGACCTCGCGGGCGGGCCGACCCGGATGGCCGTCGCCGACGGCATGCCCGCCCACCACGTCTTCGGGCTGCGGGACGCCTTCCCCGACGTGCGCCAGACCCTCGCAGGCCCGGTGCTGCGGGAGCTGCGGATGCGCAAGGACGCCGCCGAGGTCGCGCAGCTGCGCGAGGCCGGTGCCGCGATCGACCGCGTGCACGCGCGGATGGGCGAGATGCTCAAGCCGGGTCGCACCGAGGCCCAGGTGGGCGCCGACATCGCCGCGGCGATCGTGGCCGAGGGACACACCGAGGCGGCGTTCGTGATCGTCGGCTCGGGGCCGAACGGGGCGAGCCCGCACCACGACGTGTCCGAGCGCGTGATCGAACCGGGCGACGTCGTGGTGATCGACATCGGCGGGCCCCTGGCGAGCGGCTACAACTCGGACTGCACCCGCACGTACGCCGTGGGCGGAGAGCCGCCGAAGTCGGTGGCCGACACCTACGCCGTGCTGCAGGAGGCGCAGGAGCGCTCGGTGCGCTCGGTCCGGCCGGGCGTGACGGCGCAGAGCGTCGACGACGCGGCCCGCGAGCCGATCGCGGAGGCGGGCTTCGGCGCGCAGTTCGTGCACCGCACCGGCCACGGAATCGGTCTCGACGTGCACGAGGAGCCCTACATCGTCGGCGGGAACTCCCTGACCCTCGAGCCGGGGATGGCCTTCTCCGTGGAGCCGGGGATCTATCTCGACGGTGAGTGGGGTGCCCGGATCGAGGACATCGTGGTGGTCACCGAGACCGGGGCCGAGCGGCTGAACAACGGGCCGCGCGACCTCGTCGTGCTCTGACCGCACGCCCGGACCGCGGCTCACGCCGCCACCCCCTGCGGCGCGGGCACCGGATGCACCAGGCCGTCCCGCGCGGGCACGCACGCCGCGCGCGGGGCGGCTGAGCGTACGAACTCGGACAGGCATCCGGCGATGGCCGTGTGCCCGGCCGCCGTGGGATGGAACGACTCCTGGAACAGCCGCATACCCGCGGCCCCGAGTGTCCCCTGGACCAGGCTGCGCGGGTCGACCGCCAGCCGGCGCTGCCACTCGTCCCGCAGAGCCCCGGTGCAGGCCTCCCGACCCTCCGCGGCCCGGGTGAGGTCGAGGAACCGGGCGCCCGTACGGTCGGCGACCGCACCGATGGCCTCGGCCAGCCGTGGGAAGGCCTCGGTGCGGGCCCACGCGGCGTCGGGCCGGGAGTACGGGCAGCCCTGCACCGCGTGCCAGGCCGGCATGGCCTCGCTGCCCGGCGCGGCGTAGGAGAGCAGCACCAGGGCGTAGTCCGCGTCGCCGTACCCGGCCGACGCCATCGCTCCTCGCACGTCCCGTACGGCGGCCTCGATCCGCGGTGCCACCGCGGCCGACCGCCCGGCCCATCCCGGCCCCAGCGAGTATCGGCAGCCCGGCTCCCGAGGATCCAGGAACGCCCGGATGCACGCAACGGCGGTGCCGGACATGTCCGGGTCGTCGTTCGCGCCCACCTGCACCGTCACGGCCACGACGCGGCTGCGCCGGGCGACCTCGAGCAGGCGGGCGGCCTGCGAGCCCTCGGTGTGGTGCACGGCGGACCCGAGGGCGACGTGGGCCGCGGCGGCACCCGAGCAGGCGAGGTTGACCCCCGTCCCGAGCGTGGTGCGGTGCACGTAGGCGGCCGGGGAGCGGTGACACCAGTCCCCGCCCTCGCCGCGGGTGCCCGGCTCGTAGTCCCCCGCCCCCTCGCCGGAGGCGGCGCTGTCGCCGAGCGCGACGACCACCGGGGGTCCCTCGCGCGCCTCGGCGTGGGCGCGGCCGCCGAGGCCGAGGGCGCCCAGCGCGAGCGCACCGAGGACGAGGAGGGGGATCCGCACCGGGCGGGGGAGCAGTGAGTTCAGCACGCCGTGAACGCTAGGAACGCCGGCCCCACCACGGGAGGGTCGACCTCACGACCTGGGGACAACCACCGCCGCTGGTCCATCCAGCGGTACGAGCCGACGGCCGAACGGATCACCGGGGGACTGCACCCGGCTCGTCCTGGGGACAGCCCCCGACAACGCGGCGAAACCGTCGGAGGGGTGTGCTAGCGCGATCTCCGGGGGAACCCTGACCCACATCGGGACGTTCTCCCGATGTCCGGCCCCGCTTCATGCAGCAGGGTGGGACCTGAGCGGCGAGACCCGCCGCCGACCGCGAAGGAGCACTGACCACTCGATGGCCACCACCCTCACCCGCCCCCGCCACGGCACCGTGATCGCCGGGGTCTGCGCGGGGCTCGCCCAGCGCTTCGGGACGTCCCCGTTCCTGGTGCGGCTGCTGTTCCTGATCTCCTGTCTGCTGCCCGGCCCGCAGTTCGTGATCTACATCGTGCTGTGGATCATGATGCCGAAGGCCGCGCGCTGACCGACCCGACGCCGCCCGCGTCACACCCCGTGGTGTGACGCGGGCGGGTCGGGTGTCGCCGCCGCCCGCACCTGTGCCATAGTTCCGCCCGTGATGGACCGGACCAGCCGCCGCCCCCTCGTGGGTCGCTGCTGTCCGGGGTGTTGTCGCTTCTCGCGCTGACCACCCCGTCCATCGCCCGCCCCGGTCGTCCGGAGGCGCGGCACGAACAGTCTGCGAGCCCCACCGGTGTCCGTCACCACCCCTCCGCCGAGCCTCCCCGGCACCCTCCCGACCGCCGTCCGCACCGAGCCGGACCTGCGCGGACAGACCGTCGTCGCGTTGCACCCGCACCCGGACGACGAGGCGATCTTCACCGGCATCACGTTGCGCAGGCTGGCCGACGCGGGCGCCCGCACCGTCCTGGTCATGGCGACCGGCGGTGAGCTCGGCGGCTCGCG
>Ga0068860_100007107_pt1 | contig 11199 bp, 9 predicted proteins | sample KBSSwiS32_FD_66597 | JGI IMG/M metagenome (GOLD analysis project Ga0068860, IMG submission 66597) | Switchgrass rhizosphere microbial communities from Kellogg Biological Station, Michigan, USA - KBS Switchgrass S3-2 | ecosystem: Host-associated > Plants > Roots > Rhizosphere > Soil ... | reverse complement strand
TCAAGGACATCCCCCGTTCCGGATTCGGCTTCGCCGCCGCGGTCCATCCGCAAGACCCCGAGACCGCCTGGTTCGTCCCCGCGATCAAAGACGAAAAACGCATCCCGGTCGACAGCCAGCTCGTCGCCCTCCGCACCCGCGACGGCGGCAAAAGCTTCGACGTGCTCGACAAGGGCCTCCCCCAAGAGAACGCCTACGATCTGATCTACCGCCACTCCCTCGACATCGACGCGAGCGGCGACCGGCTGGCGTTCGGCAGCACGACCGGCTCGCTCTGGATCACCGAAGACCAAGGAGACTCCTGGACCTCGCTCTCGGCGCACCTGCCGCCGATCTATTGCGTGCGGTTCGCGGCGTAGGGAGAGGCGGCGGATGGGAAACGCAACCGTAAACCACGCTGTCCGACCGGCTGCAGGCCCGGCGAAAAGGTCCCTCTTCGCTTCGGCCGCCTCGGCTGGCCGGATCCCCCCCACTCGAGGGGAGATCCAGGAATCCGGCGTGGATCGGCTAGAACGAGCCTCGCAGCTCGGTCACGACTTCGCCCGCATCCCCGTTCACACGCAGAGCGCTCCCAACCACGACGCGGCGCCGATCCAGAGAGCGAAGACCACTTTCACCGCCGAACAGAGAAAGAAGCTCCTCAAGAAGAACAAGAAACGGAACGACGGGTTCTACACCTGCACGACCTGCGGGTTTCAACACCGGAAGAAGACCTACGCCACCTACCGCGGCAGGAGGCTCGGCGACGGCGCGTTTCACATCGACCACATCCACCACAAGTCGAAGGGCGGGAAGGCGCTGCTCCGCAACGGCAGGGTCTTGTGCGGCACCTGCAACACCTCTCGGGGCAATCGAAAGAAAGCCCGCCGCTTCGGCATCGACAAATTCAGCGGAATCCATCGGGGGAGGACACCCAAGGATTACAAGTCGATCCGCCGGAACTATTAGGTCGATGAGGGGATCAACTTTGGAGTGCGCCGACGCGTCGGCGCTCTTCCCACCCTACTCCAACTCCTCCCCCGCCCCCGCCGACATCTGGCCCTTCAAGAACGCCTCGATGAACGGGTCGATGCCGCCGTCGAGGACCTTATCGGCGTCTCCCACCTCGCAGCCGGTGCGGTGGTCTTTGACCAGGCGGTAGGGGGCCAGGACGTAGCTGCGGATCTGGCTGCCCCAGGCGTTGTCGAGTTTCTTGCCCTCGCGCTCGGCGTTTTCGGCTTCGCGCTTGCGGACCTCCAGGTCGTAGAGACGCGAGCGGAGGATCTTCATCGCCATCGCGCGGTTCTTGATCTGGCTCCGCTCGTTCTGGCAGGCGACCACGGTGTTGGTCGGCAGGTGGGTGATGCGGACGGCGGAATCGGTCTTGTTGACGTGCTGGCCGCCCGCTCCCGAGGCGCGGTAGGTGTCGATGCGGAGATCGTTGTCGTTGATCTCGATCTTGATGTCGTCGTCGACTTCCGGATAGACGTCGACCGAGGCGAACGAGGTGTGGCGCCGCCCTTGGAAATCGAACGGGCTGATCCGCACCAGGCGATGCACCCCTTTCTCGCTCTTGAGGTAGCCGTAGGCGTACTCGCCGCGGATGCCGAGCGTTGCGCTCTTGATCCCCGCCTCTTCGCCGTCCTGCCGTTCCATCAGCTCGACGTCGTAGCCGTGGCGCTCGCCGAAGCGAAGATAGATGCGCAGCAGCATCTCGGCCCAATCCTGCGATTCGGTGCCGCCCGCGCCGGGATGGATGACCAGGATCGCGCTCTTGTCGTCGTCGGGGCCGGCGAGCTTGAGCTCGATCTCCAGCTTGTCGAGATCCTCGGTCAGCCGGTCGAGGAACGTCGTCAGCTCGCCATCGGCCTCCCCTTCGGCGATCAGCTCGCTCCAGGTGTCGAGGTCCGAGGCGTCGGTGCGCAGCTGCTTGAGGGTCGTGAGCTTGCGGTCTAGGCCGCGGCGTTCTTGGAGGAGCGGCGCGCCTTTGACGGGATTGTCCCAGAAACCGGGCGCTTCCATCTGGCGATCGATCTCGCCGATCTTTTTTTCGTATCCTGCGTCCTCAAAGATACCCCCGGAGGTTGCCGAGCTGGAGGGCGAGCTTGTCGATGCGCTGCTGGATGTCGGACGCGATCATGAGGGGACTCCTAAGAGGGATTGAGGGAAGTTACCGCGGCGAACCCGGCGAATGCTCCCCGCGGTCCCTGCGGTTCACCCACCGGCGCCGAATGATAGCAAACAGGGCGCCCACCGAGCAGAGGAACGGCGGCAGCCAGGGGGCGCGGGCGTAGGGAGTGATCTCGCTTTCGCCCCAGACGCGACCCCGAATCACCCCCGTCGTGCCGAGCGCGATCCGTTGCCGCTCCGAGCCGTCCGGGGCGATCAGTGCGGAAATTCCGGTGAGGCCCGAGCGCAGGAGCGTCTTGCGGTTTTCCGCCGCGCGGAAGCGGGCGGCGCGCAGATGTTGGTAGGGGGCCGCGGTGTCGCCGTACCAGGCGTCGTTCGTGACCGTGGCGAGGAGGGTGGCCCCTCCCTGAGAGAGCTCCGCCACCCCTTCCGGGTAGACCACCTCGAAACAGATCGCCATGCCGATGCGGTCCCCACCGGACGGAGTCCCGCCAATCGCGGAGCCGGCAAGCCCCTCCGGACGGCCATTCCAAGGCAGCAGCGTCGCCGCCGTGCCGGGCGTGTATTCGCCGATCCCGCGCGCCATCCGGCCGACCCAGCCAAGCACGGCGGAGAACGGAATGTACTCGCCGAACGGCACCAGATGGCGCTTGTCGTAGCGAGAGACGGTGGGGGCCGTCGGGGCGACCAGATAGGCGGAATTGAAGATCTTCGTCTCCGAGGCTTCCGTCTGACTGTTGAAGAGGACCGAGCAGCCCCGCGCGGTGAGTGCCGCGAGATCCCCGCGTAGGTTCGGATCGCGATCGTAGGAGAACGGCCAGAGCGCGCTTTCGGGCAGAACGACCAGGGTTCCCGGCTCGCAGCTTTCTGACGCGAGATCCATCGCCTTCCGGTAGTCACGGTACGCCTGCGCCGGGTCCCACTCTTTCCGGATCGGCAGGTTCGGCTGGACGATCCGCACCGGCCGGCCGAAGTCGCCCGCTTCCATCCGCTCGATGTGGTGGCTGAGCACCCACCGGTGCCCCGCGCGTCCGGCGACGCCGAGCAGCAGGAGGGGGACGAGGAGGGCGAGGGCGAGGGGCCGGAAGCTCTTTCGAGTCCACGCCATCGCCACTCCCACGTTCGCGAACAGGACCAGAAACGAGACGCCGAACGCGCCGATCCAGGCCGAGAGCGGCAGGGCTCCCGGGACGTCGATCCAAGAATAGGCCGCGAGGTTCCAAGGGAAGCCGCCGATCAGGTGGCCGCGCAACCATTCGAGCGCGACCCAGAGGGCAGGGAGGCCGAGGAGGGCGGAGGCGCCCCCTCGGAGCCAGAGCGCGCGGCCGAAACGGGCGAACGCGAGGTGGTAGAGCGCGAGATAGCTGGCCAGGATGAGCAGGCAGACGATCGCCGCCGGCTTCGGCAAACCGCCGAAACCGATCAGCGTCGCGGGAATCCACGACATGCCGAGAGTCCACGCCGCGAGTCCGTGGAGGAACGCGAGACGCCCGGCGTGGGGATGGCCGAGCAGGACGATCAGCGGCGCGAGCACCAGCCAGCCGGAGATCAGCCACGGCGTCCGGCCGAACGCCGCGCCCCACAGCAAGCCGGCGGCCAGCGCCAGGAGGTAGGGCGCGAACGGCGCGAAGCGCCCAAGTCGAAGACCCAGGTAGCGGCTCAGTTTGCCTCCTCGCTCCTTCGGGCGCCTTCGGCAGCGGCCAGTCGCTGCGGGCCAAACTGAGCCGCTGCAAAGGCCCGAAGAGTGCCTACTGGGTCACCCAGGTGTCGAGCTTGTAGATCTTTTGGATCTTTGCCGCCACCGCTACCGCCCGCTCGCGCTTCTTGAACGGACCGACCCGTACCCGGTAGAGCGGCGTGCCCTTGGTCGACGGCGACAGGTAAGCCTTCTCGCCCCCTTTGCGCAGCCGGTCGCGGATCTTGACCGCCTCGTCGCGGCTGGGGGAAGCGAAAACCTGGATGATGATCGCCCCCGGCGCGGGCTCCCGATCTCCGCCTACCGCAGGCCCGGACGGCCGCGGCGTCTCCGCCGCTTCGCGCCGGGCGCGGTCGGCCGGCTTCTCGGCGCCGGCCGGAGGGGCCGGTTTCGCCGCGTCGGAACCGGCGCGCGGAGGCTCCGACCGGACCAGCGGCTTGTCGGACGGCTTGCCCGAGGCTGCGGCGACGGCCGGTCGGCCGGCCGGCACGGGTGTGCCCGGAGTCGGTGCCGGCGCCTCTTCCCCTTCGAAAATCGTCTCCGGCGACGGTTCGGGCTTTTCGACCACCGCGGGCTCGGTGCCCGGCCGGGGCGGGATCTTGGGCTCCGGTCCTTTGTCGCTCCCCGCCGTCTGGATGTCCTCGAAGAAATCGAGCGTCTCTGGCTTGCCCGCTTCGACCGTCGCGTTCTCGGGCGGCGTCGCCAACACTTGGGCGGTTTCCACCGAGGCGAGCTGCCCCTTGCCGATCCAGACTCCGGACAGGAACGCGACCAGCAGGCAACCCAAGAGGATCACGAAGGAGCTCACCACCTGGCGGTTGGTGAGCGCGATCTCGTAATAACTCGGTTCTTCGTTCGTGCTCAAACCTTGCTCCTCGCCGGTCTCGAGATCTCGACCGAGACGCCCGGGACCGCAAGTTTATCCAACCGCTCGGTCATCCCGCGGAATCCTTCTTCGGAAATGCTTCGAGAAACGGCCGGACCAAGTCGATCGGCAGCGGGAACAGGATGGTGGAATTCTTCTCCGCCGCGATTTCGGTGAGGGTCTGGAGGTAGCGCAACTGGAGCGTGACCGGATTCGCCGACACCACGTCGGCGGCCTGACCCAGCGCGAGCGACGCGTCGAGCTCGCCCTGAGCGTGGATGAACTTCGCCCGCTTCTCGCGCTCGGCCTCGGCCTGGCGCGCCATCGCCCGCTGCATCTCCTGCGGCAGGTCGACATCCTTGACCTCGACCATCGTGACCTTGATCCCCCAGGGCTCGGTCTGGTGATCGATCATGTCTTGGAGCCGCGCGTTCAGCTTGTCGCGCTCCGACAGCAGCTCGTCGAGCTCGGCCTGACCGAGCACCGAGCGTAGGGTGGTCTGCGCCAGCTGCCGGGTCGCATGGATATAGTTCTCCACCGAGACGATCGCCCGGGAGGGATCGACGACGCGGAAATAGAGCACCGCGCTGACCTTCACCGAGACGTTGTCCCGCGTGATGATGTCCTGCGGCGGCACTTCTAGGACTACCGTCCGCAACGGCACCTTCACCATCTTTTCGAACGGCCAGAAGATCAGCACCAGCCCGGGCCCCTTGGGCTCCTTGCCCAACCGGCCGAGGAAGAACGTGACCGCCCGTTCGTACTCGTTCAAGATGTTCACCCAGCGCGAGAAACAGAACAGCGCGATGATCGCGACGACGCCGCACCCGACCCAGTTTTCCATGTGAATTGCTTCCTTCCCGAGAGATTCCTACGGTTGGGCGGCCGCGACCGTCGGCCGGCGAGGTCCGACCGAACGGACGCGCAGGGTGAGATTCTCGATGCCGATCACCTCGACCGGCTCGCCGGCAGCGATCGGCGTGCCGGCTTCCGCGACCGCGGCCCAGATCTCGCCGTGGACGAAGATCTTACCCACCGGATCGAGAGCGGTGCGCGCGGTGCCCCGCTCGAGCAACAGGCCTTCCCTCCCCGTGCGCACCGGCAGGCGGTGCCTGCGGAGAGCCATCCAAGCCAGGAACGCGACCGTCACGCCGGCGAACGTGGCGAGAATCGCGACCAGGTTCATCGACGCGTGGAGCGCGGGTTCGGGGGAATCGAACAAGAACATCGAGCCGAGCACGAGAGAAACGATCCCCGCGACGGTTAATAGGCCATAGCTGGTCACTTTCACCTCGGCGATGAAAAACAACAGGGCGAGCAGGACGAGCGCCACCCCGGCGCTGCGCACCGGCAGCACCGACAGCGCCCAGAAAGCGAGCACCAACGCGATCGAGCCGACGACGCCGGGCAACACCGCCCCGGGGTGCATGAGCTCGAAGTAGAGCCCGAGCCCGCCGAGCACCAGAAGGGCGAGTGCGATGTTCGGATTCGCGAGACTCGACAGCGCGGCGCGAAACGCCGGCATCTCAATCTCGCGGATCATCGCCCCCGCGACGCGAAGCGGCGCCCGCGTCGTACCACGGACGATCTCACGGCCCTCGATCGCCTTGAGCAGCGCCGGTAGGTCGGGCGCCACGAAATCGATCAATTTGCCGTCGAGCGCCTCGCCGGCCGTGAACGAGCGGCTCTCGCGAACGGCGGCTTCTGCGAGTTGGACGTTCCGGCCCCGCCGCACCGCAAGCGCGCGAATCTGCGCCGCGGCGTCCTCCTCCACTTTCTGTCCCAGGTGGCCGGGAATGTCCTCGCCGTCGCCGTTGATCGGATGGGCGGCCCCGGTGTTGGTCCCCGGCGCCATCGCCGCCACGTCCGCCGATTCGAGGATGAAGAACCCGGCGGAGGCGGCGTGCGCCCCTTCCGGACCGACCCAGACCACGACGGGCGTCTTCGCGCCCAGGATCGCGGTGGTGATCTCTCGCGTCGAGTCCATCAGCCCGCCGGGGGTGTCGAGCTGAATCACAACCGCCTGCGCGTCCACCTCGTCCGCCTTGGCGAGTCCCTCGGAGAGGTACTCCGACAGGAGCGGATGAACGATCGAGGAGGCGCGGAGCAAGATCACCTCGCCCGAGAGCGCGGGAGCCGGAGCGGCGGCCAGCGCAATTCCCGCCAGGCCCAGGCCGAACGCGGCGACACACCCGAAAAGGGCGAACTTCGCCACGCGCGGGCGATCGATTCGAGATCGGGGCCTCATTCCTTGATTATAGCTGCCGTTTTCCCGTCGGGCCGCGAATGCGCTCTCGACCGGAATCCCTCCGCCATTGTAGCCTCCCGCCACGATGAACCTCCTCGACACCCCCGTCACCCGCCAGCTCGGTATCGAAGTCCCCTTGATTTGCGGTCCCATGTACCCGTGCAGCAATCCGGAGCTGGTCGCCGCCGCGTCCGAAGCCGGCGCCATGGGAGTGGTCCAGCCGCTTTCGCTCACCTACGTCCACGGCCACGAGTTTCGCGCCGGGCTGCGTTTCATCAAGAGCCTGACGGCTAAGCCGATCGGCTTGAACGTAATCGTCGAGAGGTCGTCCAAGACCTACCACGAGCGGATGGAGCGCTACGTCGACGAGGCGATCGAGGAAGGGGTCCGCTTCTTCCTCACCTCGCTCGGCAATCCGCGCTGGGTGGTGGACAGAGCCCACGCCGTCGGCGGCGTCGTCTACCACGACGCGACCGAACGAAAATGGGCGCTCAAAGGCCTCGATTCCGGAGTGGACGGGCTGATCGGCGTCAACCGCCGCGCGGGAGGCCACGCCGGCCCGAGGAGCGTCGAAGCGCTCTACGCCGAGCTGGTCGACCTGGGAGTGCCGCTGGTCTGCGCAGGCGGAGTGGGAGACGAAGCCGGCTTCGTCGAAGCCCTCCGCCTCGGCTACGGCGCGGTCCAGATGGGTACCCGCTTCATCGCCACCACCGAATGCAGCGCGCCGGCCGCCTACAAGCAGGCGATCCTCGATTCCGAAGAAGACGACATCGTCCTCACCGAGCGCCTCACCGGCGTACCCGTAGCGGTGATCCGCACCCCCTACGTCGAGCGCATCGGAACCAAAGCCGGCCCGATCGCCCGCTGGATGCTCCGCGGCCACAAGACCAAGCATTGGATGCGCCTGATCTACACCATCCGGGCCTTCTCAAAGCTCAAGAAGGGCGTCAAGGCCTACTCTTCGAAGGACTATCTGCAGGCGGGGCGAAGCGTGGCGGGGATTCACTCGATCGAACCGACGGCGACGATCGTTCACCGGTTTCGGGATGCTGCGGGAGTGGCGGGGGCGATGGGGCGGGCGGCGGCGGGGTAGCATCCGTTTGAAGCGCGGCGACGTGCCGCCGACCGCGATTCCGCCCGTGCCGAAGCGAGCACCTGAACCGCCCTTCGGACGTTTCCGCACACCTTCTGATCCAGCAAGATCGTGCCCGACCGGAGACGCCCCGACGCTTTGCACCCGGCTAGGATCGTGGCAGGGTCCTGGGGCGTCTCTACCACACCGTTAGTGGACTGCGTAGGTCGGCGCGCGGTACTTGTAGAGACGCCCCAGGACGCCACCACGACAGGACCGGGTCCACCGCCGTCGGGGCGTCTCCGCGGCGGAAGCACCCTTCCAGCAACCGCCCACGGCCCGCGTCACGCCAATCCGCCGCTCCCCTTGCGCCGCGCACTCCCTTGGTCCAGACTGCGGCCCCAATGACGAAGAGTGGAATCGGCGACAGCCCGCCGCGGCCGGATGGGGCGGCTAAGGTGTCGGGGGCGGCGCAGTATGCGGACGACATTTCGATGCCCGGGATGTGGTTTGGCGCGACGCTGCGGAGCCCGCATCCGCATGCGCGGATTCTTTCGCTGCGTTTTCATCCCGAACGGGCGCCGGAGGGTGCGGTGGTCGTGACCGCCGCGGACCTTCCCGGTCCGAACGGAGTTCAGTTGCTGGACGACAGTTGGCCGATTCTCGCCGACGGCGTGGTGCGGCACGTGGCGGAGCCGGTCGCCCTGGTGGCGGCCCCCACGAAGCTTGCCGCGCGGAAGGCGCTCGCGGCGTTTGAGGTCGAGTACGAGCCGCTTGCGCCGATCCTCGCCATCGAAGAGGCCGAAGGCTTGCCGCCGCTCTATGAGCTGGCGATGGAGTCCGGCAAGCCCGGCGATCTCGAAGCCGCGTTCGCCCGGGCGGATCGGACGATCGAGGGCGAGGTCCGGATGGGACATCAGGAGCACATCTACATCGAATGCCAGGGGATGATCGCCTGGATGGCGGACGGCACGCTCCACGCGCTCGGCTCGATGCAGTGCCCGTACTACGTCCACAAGGCGCTTACGCATGCCTTCGACCTTCCCGACGATAAGGTGCGGGTGCGGGCTTCGGTAGTGGGCGGCGGCTTCGGCGGCAAAGAGGATTTTCCCAGCGCGCTCGCGATCCATGCCGGGCTGCTCGCCCGGGCCGCGGGCCGGCCGGTGAAGATGATCTACGACCGGCATGAAGACATTATCGGCACCTCGAAGCGGCATCCGGCGATTGTTCGCTCGCGCACCGGGGTGGACCGCGACGGGCATCTGCTCGCGCTCGACATCGAAGTCCTGATGGACGGCGGCGCCTACACAACCCTCTCCCCGGTCGTCCTGTCGCGCGCGCTGCTTCACTCGTTCGGACCCTACCGGTGCGGCGCGGTGCGGGTCCGAGGCAAGGTGGTACGCACCCACACCACCCCGAACAGCGCGTTCCGCGGCTTCGGTGCGCCGCAGGTACAGCTTGCGATGGAGCGCCAGATGGATCGGATCGGCCGCGCGCTCGGGCTCGATCCGTACGAGATCCGCGATCGCAACGTGGTCGAGGCGGGCGACCGGCTACCTACGGGGCAGGTGCTGGATGCTTCGACCTCCGCCCGCCTTTGCCTTGAAGAGGCCGAGCGCCGGACCGGTTTCCGCGCCCGCTGGCGCGAGATCGAAGCGGCGCGGCTTCAAGCTCCGGCGGACGGCGCCCAGCTCCCGGGCATCGGCCTCGCGCTCTTTTTTCACGGCGCCGGGTTCACCGGCAACGGCGAGCGGCGGATGAAATCCCCGGTCACCGCGCGGCTCCTTGCGGATGGCCGGATCGAAATCGCGACTGCAATGACCGACATGGGGCAAGGGTGTGCGGTGGTCTTCCCGCAGATGGCCGCCGCAGCGGCCGGCGTGGGTCTTGAAGATCTCTCGTTCGCCGAGCCCGACACGGGCGACGTTCCGGATTCCGGTCCGACCGTCGCCTCGCGGACGACGATGATCGTCGGCGGCGTGATCGTCCGGGCGGTGACCGAGATTCGCGATCGGGTCCGCGTTGCCGCGCGGCCTGAAGAGAGCTTTCGCGACACGGCGCGGCGGCTGCACGCGGACGGGCCGGTCGAGGTGACCGTCCATCACGAGCCGCCCGAGTGGCAGACGTTCGACGAATCGACCTATCGCGGCGCCGCCTATCCGACTTACGCTTGGGGCGCCGACGTGGCCGAGGTGGAGATCGATCCGGACACGTTCGCGGTCCGACCGGTCAAGGTCACCGCGGTCTGCGAGGTCGGCCGCGCGATCCACCCCACCCTTTGCGCCGGCCAGATCCAAGGGGGCACCCTCCAGGCGGTCGGCTGGGCTCTGCTCGAAGAGATGAAAATGAAGGACGGGCGCTACCTGAACGACCGGCTGGCGACCTACATCATCCCGACGATCGAGGACTGTCCGCAAATCGACGTCCATCTTCTCGAAAGCGCCTGGGAGGGCGGACCGTTCGGGGCCAAAGGGGTGGGCGAATTGCCGATGGACGGCGGCGCCCCGGCGATCCTTCAGGCGATCGAGAACGCGACCGGAATCGTGCCCACTGCCGTGCCGGCGACGCCGGAGCGGCTGCTCGACTGGTCGCGAGCGGAGGGGCGGTCGTCATGAGCATCCAATTTGCGGTCAACGGACGCGAGGTGAGCATCGAAGGTCGGCCCATGGATCGGCTGCTCGACGTGCTGCGCGAACCGCTTGGGCTCACCGGCACGAAAGAGGGTTGCGGCGAAGGCGAGTGCGGCGCCTGCACGGTGCTGCTCGACGGCGTTCCCGTCCTTTCTTGCTTGGTACCTCTTGCCCAATGCGGCGGCGGCAAAGTCGAGACGGTGGAATCGATCACCGCGAACGGAAAGGCCAAGGAACTCTTGGATCGCCTGGTCGCCGCGGGCGGCGTGCAGTGCGGTGCGTGTACGCCGGGGATCCTGGTCTCCGCCTGGTCGCTTCTTCAGGAGAACCCCAGCCCAAGCCGCGACGAGGTGAAAAAGGCACTCGCGGGTAACCTCTGCCGCTGCACGGGGTACGAAGGAATTCTGCGCGCGCTTGTCCCGGAGCCGCCGGCTTGAGCGCGCTTTCTCCCCCCACGCTGGACGAAGCGCTCCGGGCGCTGGCGGAAGATCCCTCGATCGTCCTCGTCGCCGGATGCACCGACCTCATGGTCCGCCCTCCCGAGGCGCTGCACGGCATGGAGCGGGTACTCGACCTGCT
>Ga0068860_100007102_pt1 | contig 11204 bp, 13 predicted proteins | sample KBSSwiS32_FD_66597 | JGI IMG/M metagenome (GOLD analysis project Ga0068860, IMG submission 66597) | Switchgrass rhizosphere microbial communities from Kellogg Biological Station, Michigan, USA - KBS Switchgrass S3-2 | ecosystem: Host-associated > Plants > Roots > Rhizosphere > Soil ... | reverse complement strand
TCACACCAATCAAAAAATTTCTCGGCACTTTCGATGTCACCGGCGCGGCTCATAGCTTCCGCGACGAACGAGCCGTCGCGAAACCAACAGAAGTTGTATGGCGGATAGGCCGGACAGGCCGGATACCCACCCGTATCAGATTGGGAACGCTGAATCAGCTGGACGCTGGCCAGCAATAAATCCATAGCCATACTGACATCTTAGCAGAAGCGGTTTCTGGTTATTGCAAGGAATTGTGAATGTGATTAGATGCAGGAATGGTTCTTGTCGAGATTCTGCTGGACGTACTGGGTGAGCGAAATGAACCCGCCAGTGGTCAGCGGTGCCACTGAGCAATTAGCTTTGGCATTATCCAGGCTCGCACCGCTTGGACGCCAGTTGGCAAGCCCGTTCAGGTTACTGCCAGATCCGACAGTCTGCCCGGTAATCGTGTTCCATTGTACGGCTGTTGAATATAGTCCGACCGTCGCACCTTTGCTCTTAAAGTAGCTCGTCATGCCTTCGAGTGCAGCTGTATTCCGCGCCAGCGCGCCGGATGAGCCGGATTGCCAGGTGTTCATCATCTCAACATCGAGCCACCAGGTATAGTCCGCAACTTTCGCAGTCTTCGCAACTGGCAGCAGGCGATCGACATAATCTTCTACTGACCGGTTCCACCCATATTGCCAAGAGCAGGCCTGGTCGTTTGCGCCGGCACAGTTTCCGTATGGATTGGTCGTCGTAAAACCGCTTTTATCGGTATTGCTTGTCGGCCAGGTCGTAATCTGTGAGATGACTTCGCCCGGGTTCGCCGTATTCACATACAGTTGCACTTTGGGTTGGGCCGTACCGCCGACGGAATTTTTCGCCCACGATAATTGCGCCGCCAAGCAAGGGTTCGACGTTGCTGCATTACCACCGTTAACCCCGACGATACCGAACGCCTGGCCGGATGGAAGTTTCTTACCGCACTGCGGATAACTGATATCGTAGCCCACGTTTTCGGTCCTGCCCGCTGCCGGCTTTGAATTAGCGGCACTGCTGGCCTTAGCTGCAAGCGCCATGGCAGGCGTTAATACAACCAGGGACAAAGTGGTCGCGAATAACAACAAGACTCTCTTCATACTCTCATTATAACAAAAGCGACCCGGTAGGGGTCGCTTTGAATTCGCACTCAGCACGCTTTTCTTACATCGGCAGCGCTTCGTACACGCAGACGGCACCGTCCTTGGCTGACGTCAGCGGGCAGCCCTTGGCCATGTCGGTGGCCTCGTCCATACTACCGGCGGTGACAATCGAGTAACCGGTGGCCGGCTTATCCTGCACGTCCATGACGCCGCCGGCGTGAACGGCCTGGCCGCCGTCGCCGAACGGATTGCCCGGATCCACCAACTTGTCGCCAAGATCGCCGAACCACTTACCCCACGCCTCATTGCTGCCGCCGTCTGACGAGCCCGCGTAGTAGATGTATACGTATTTACCCATGTTATTTCTCCTTACTTAGTTAACGGTTAGCGCACGTCCAAGTCATTCCTGCATCTTGGAAATGTAGTTTTCCAAGGTTGCCTCGGTGCTTGCCCACGCCACGTGATATTGGTTGATCCAGTTCTGTGCCAGCCTCAAAGCGGCACTGTCCAGTGCGACGAAGTTCGTCCGGCCGGATTTCCGGCGCACGATGAGCTTGGCCTCTTCGAGCGTGCGGATGTGTTTGTGTATGGCCGGCAGCGACAGCCGGTGATGCCGCGCCAGCTGCCCGACGGTCGCTGGGTGCAAAGAAAGGTCGTGGATAATCCCCCGGCGCTTCTGATTGGCAAGCGCGTCGAGGATGCTGTCGAGCTGAGGTGAATCATACGTGATATTCATAATAGTTAACTACCTGGTTAACTATAGTCTGTACTCCGCTCTGTGTCAATAACTGTTATTATCATAAGCAGTACGAGTAATCGAAATGGGGGTCGCATGACTAAGGGAGATTCAAAAACTGTTTATTACACCAAGAAAAGTGTTACCCAGCATGGCGGCGCCGGCGGTGTGTGGTTTGGTGGGTTTATCGGTGCGCTGATTTACTTCCTGCACTTTCATTCGGGGTCTTTGTGGCTCGTGCTGGTGGCGTTCTTCAAAGCCATTTTTTGGCTACCGTATCTGGTGTTCTACCTGCTGCGGTTCATGGGAATTTAGCGAGATACTCGTCGGCCTGTCTTCTGTTCGTAAAGATTACGACGGTTTTTTCTGGATAATCGCTCAGGGCTTGTAGCGTCCTTTTTCGGTGCTTTCGACGGTACCGCAAAACATATACCAGGAAAGAGAATTGGACTTTCTCTTCCCAGTCGTTAGGCATTTCTTCGCGCAGTTTATTCCGGTAATGAATGCGTCGTTTGATCACACCATGGAGTGATCTCCGGCTCGGAAAGTCAAAATAGAAGATACTATCGGCTCGTTTTAATCTGTTGCCAACATGAATGTTGTAGTTCCCATCCATTATCCAGGCGTCCTGGTTAATCAACTCTTCGACTTTCGCATCCCAATTTTCGGGATTATTCCCGTAATCCTGGTCCGTTTGGTGGTAATAAAAATCCATATGGATAACCGGCAGCTTGGTCTTAGCCGCCAGCTTGCGCGAAAAGGTGGTCTTACCCGCTCCCGGATTGCCGATAACAGCGACGCGTTGCATCGTATAACTATAGCAAACTGACCCGTGTTATTTCTTGCCGATGTCACCTAAGTGGGTATGTTTGAATCCACTTTCATACTTCAGCCCGTACCCCAGCGCGCGGTCCATACCGATATGTGCCAGCCAAATCAGTGAGGCCGCTAATAACAGGCGGATATCCGACATAACACTAACGATCAATAACAAACTTGGGGCGATAAGACTGTGACCGAAATTATATGTGTATGCTCCGACTTTATTATTGAACAAGTAGCCAAACATCGAGATATCGACTATTAGCAGGAATAATACGAACAGTAAGATATTGAAATCCAGATGTTGGTAAAAATAGAAGCTGGCAATGAATATGGCAACACCCTCTGCTCGCTGGAACAAAATCGCTGGTTTCATATGCGAATTGTACCAATATTCTCTCTAGTTTACAGCTTACGCTTAAAGAAGTACTATTTGTTTAAAGTCGGCGCTAATAATCGGTGCTCATAGGTATTTTTAGCCACATCAGATATGTCTAGCCAGGAAATTTACGTAATGCGATTCAAGCGTCACAGAATAAACATATCGCGCTCCAGGGGTATGGTATTGGCTTTTATTGCAAGTTTGGCTCTGATAGGCGGCCTCTTTTTTTGGCGATCATATGCGTCGACATTCACTGCTGCTTTTGAAGCCGAAGGTGGAAACGTTACTGCCCCGGCCAGCACTGTAACGGATAGCAACGCTTCTGGTGGTAAATATGTGCAATTTGGCGGTAGCGTAACGTGTGGCGGACCAATCACGATTACGACAGGCGGAACATATACCGGATGTTGGCAATCGAACAACCCCAATACTCCTGCGGTCAGTATCAATACGACAGCAGCTGTGACTATTCTAAACTCCACTATTAGCTCGAAAGGCCATGGCATACAAACAGCCAGCGGTGCGCATTTTACCGTCCGCGGCACAGCTATTACGATATTGAATCCCGGGGTGAATGGTATGGTCAAAAACCGCTGGATTTATGCACCTAGTTTTGCCAGTGCGACCATCGAGAACAACGACTTGAACGATGGCCGGGGCGTCGAGCTCACAAACTGGTCGGGCGGCGCTAATGACACGGTCAAATTCCGCTATAACAAAATCCGCAACTCCGACGGCCGGACATCAAACGGCGCCGGATACGACAACACCTTTGATATAAGCACAGGCTTGGGAGTGACATTCCAGATGGGAGAGTCACGGGGAATAGCGAATGTCGAAATAGCTTGGAATGAGATTATTAACACGCCCGGGCAATCGGCGATTGAAGATAACTTTTCGTTTTGGATGAGCGAGGGCGCATCACCGACGTCACGAATCTACATCCATGACAACTTTGTTCAGGGATCGTGGCGGCCTAATCCTCTTGACACTGATTCGACCGGCACCGGCTTTAACTCAGGTGATGCCGATGGTTCTGGCTCACATAGCAATGCAGGGCTTGGCAATATACTCAACGAGAACAATGTGGCCACGGGAATATCCAACTTATGCTTCGGGCTGTCGTATGGGCATGACATCACGGTTCAGCACAACCGCTGCGTGGTCAGCGGACTGGCAGATTGGGACGCCGGTCCTGGCACTGATATCCGACAGATAGGACAGCCCAGCTATGGGGGCGGCTACAACGATTGGAACAGCAGTAACACGGCAGGCTTTACCAACAATTCCGTACGCGACAATGTGTCTGCCTACTGGAACCGGGGTACCAATGTCCGTAATGACTACTGGTTGCCGGACTGCAGCGGTGTCTGTACCGGCAACACTTCTCTCAAAGCTGGCCAAGCAATAACCTACCAGGATGAGATCAACGAGCATGATATGTACCTGTCGCGGGTGGCCGCGGCGGGTGTGCACATAGGTCGGTAAAAAATCCTTTGCGCCAATTTTTTGCTTATGCTAACCTTTATGACAATGCATAAACACAGGAATCCCAATGCGAAAGCTTAAAGGGATTCTATTTATGAAAAACAGCCCTCCGGGGCTGTTTTTTTATGCATTTAATTATCAACAACTTATAAAGGAGGGCTAAATGGTCAATAACTATCGGGGCGTCGAGGATGCCGTAGATTTCAGCGAGGTGGCAAACAAGTTGCGCAGCTTTTGTCTGGCAAAAGGCATGTGCGAAGTCAGCACACAGGACCGGCTCAGCATCCTGGCAGCCTGCGAAGATCCAGACACGGTCGCTACATATGAATACGCCGGCGAAGTCTGGCCGCTGCCGCAAACCGGCCAGATGTGGTTGGAGTACGAGCTGCTGACGAAGCCGGAACTGCCGGGAGTTTTCTGTGTCAGCACGAGTTATCGCAACGAGCAAAATCCGGTACCCGGCCGCCACAAGCTCATCTTCCCGATGTTCGAGTTCGAGCTCAAAGGCGGCATGAAAGAACTCGAAAAGTTCGAGACCGAGCTACTTGCCTACTTGGGGTTCGGCAAAAAATCCGGCTTCGTTTTCAAGAAGTATGACGAGCTGAAAAGGCATTACGAAACGAAAGAGCTTACCCACAAGCACGAAAACAAGATGCTCGGTGATTTCGGGCCGGTAGTGTTCTGTGAAGAGTTCCCTACCTACACATCACCCTTCTGGAACATGAAGAAAAAGGGCACCACACACGCTCACAAGATCGACGTCATCATTTACGGCAACGAAACGATCGGCAGCGCTGAACGCAGCTCCAACGTCGAGGAAATGAAGAACGAATTTTACACCATCAGCGATGGAAAATATGCTCAAAAGCTGTTCGACTTGTTCAGTAAGGCCCGGGTCGAAAAAGAATTACACGAGTTTCTGGAACTTAAATTCATCCCCCGCTGCGGTGGCGGCATAGGGTTGACGCGTCTGATAAGTGCGATGAAGGAAGGAGGACTCATGGCCAACGTAAATAACTAGCACCGAGCATCCGCAAAAACTTTAGTGCGGGATTTCAAGCCACACCGTAGGTTCATCACCCACACTCCAACCATCATGACCGGGAGGGATATGTGCGATATCGCCAGCCGCAAAGTCCAGTTCCTGACCATCATCCATCTTTACATGCAGGCCACCAGACACAACGAATAGGAGGTGGTCGATCGGACAACTGTCTGTATTAAAAACCGCCTTTAAATCTTTCGACCATTGCCAGCCCGGCTGACCGGTAAAGCGTTGCACTTTGGTGTCCCCGAACATCACGGTAGCCATTTTTATTTTCTCTGCCGGCTCCATTAACTCATCCGGCTGATCGAAGTTCTTTTTAGTCATTTCTGCCATAAACTCCTCCTTGGTTACTTGAATTCAAGTGTAAACCTTGGCGGCAGAAACAAAAAGACCCTCAAGATGAAGGTCTTAATTACTGATACTTGGAGGGCCAGGAGGGACTCGAACCCTCGACATTCTGCTTAAGAGGCAGACGCTCTAACCAGCTGAGCTACTGGCCCATAAATACCCGGTGAGCATTTATGTCGGCTTGAGCGAAGCGTCGTCCGTAAAACCACGGTTCGCTTAATCGACCAGAAAACTTTAGCAGATTACCTCTGTTTTGGCAAGATATTTCGCAGCGGGAAATATCGGCTATTGGCACTGGTTCGGTGCGGGTAGGCCGGCAAAGCGGTCCATCATGAACTGCAAGTTGTCGGCGTTCGAGGCTGCGAGTGCGGCGCTGTGATCGACACCCGGGTAAAGCGTCAACGTCGAAATCGAGTGTTGGGCGCATTCCAGGCCTTGCAGGGTCTGCGCGATGATCGGCGGCATCAACTCGTCGCTATCACCGTATGACAGACGCACAGGTGCGCTTGATTGCTCCTGTCCCGGGTTCTGTTGCATCTCCTTATCTACGATGCTTTGCGGCAGTACGCCGTTTTTGAGCATCTGGGTCGCTGTCAGCGTGCTGAAGGAGCTCATGACCGCGTCCCAGCACCCAGTGTTCAGAATCAGATTTTGTTTGGTGAGGGCCGTTGCGCCAAGTATCTGCGATGGCACCACTGATGGGTCGACGGCGCTGAGGCCGTAGATACCAAATGCTAAGTAACCTTGGTATGGCGTCCCGACGATCTGCCGTACCGAATCGGGCGTCGCGGTGGCTGCTGCCAGGGCGACGACACCCTTGAGGTTTAAGCCGGTGCCGTATGTATCAGCGATTTGTCCGGTAAACAGCGATGCCTGTCCGCCCTGCGAGTGACCGCTGACGATCCAATCGGTCGAAAGCGTCGGGTACATGTTACGCGCGGCCCGCACCGAGTCTATGACGGCGCGGCCTTCACTTTCGCCGACACCGTAAGGGTGCACGCCTGCCGTTCCTAAGCCGGCATAGTCAGTTGCAGCCACGGTCCAGCCCTTGGCGAGATAGCTGGCAACTTCGTCGGCGTAACCGTCCCACCACATATTGTTAGTGGTCGACGGTGCACAACTATCGGCGATACCAGTGGTGCCGTGTGCCCAAGCAATCACCTTACCACCAGATGCCGGAGCATTCTTGGGCTGTAAGACAACGCCGGAAACCACGATCGGGGTGCCGCTCGGATCGGTGGAGTAATAGGTAATCTTCTTGGCCGTAGCAACATTGGAAAGTGTGGCGTTCAGCGAGCGGGTCGTGGTCGAAACGATCATCCCCTGGGCGGTCGGGTTGGTCGTACTGGTGTTTAGTGCCTGCGACGGCAAGGATGTGTTGCCGGCGGTATCATAGGCTACGACGGTGTAGCTGTAGTTGGTCGCTGCGGTCAGGCCTGTGTCGTTGAAGCTGGTCTGGCTGACTGAGCCGACCTGCGTGGCACCACGATAAACCTTATAGCCCGTAACGGCGAAGTTATCGGTACTGGCGGTCCAGGTCAGATTGATGGAGCTGGTGGTGGCCGAGCTCGCCGCCAAACCGGCGGGTACGCTCGGCGGGGTAAGATCCGGAGTCATGGTCGTAACATTGGCGACCAGTGACTGGGCCGATTCGTTACTGGCGGCATCCACGGCGCTCACGTTATAAGCGTAAGCGGTGCCGGAGCTGAGGCCGGTATCCGAGTAGCTGGTGCCAGTTAGGCTGGCGACTTTGACACCGTCGCGGTAAAGGTTGTAGCCAGTTACGCCGACGTTGTCGGTCGGTGCCTGCCACGATAGATTAACCTGGGAAGTCGAGTTGGAAGTAGCGGTCAAGCTCGCAGGTGCGTTGGGTGCGGTGGTATCAGCCAAAGTAGCGGTGGCGACAGCCAATGATTGTGCCGATGTGTTACCCGCCGCATCATACGCCGCGACGGAGTAGCTGTAGGCCGTATTGGCCGTGAGGCCAGTATTGCTGTAAGAAGTCCCGGCCACGTTCGCTATCTGCACGCCGTCGCGGAAAACCTTATAGCCCGTCACCGAGGTATCATCGGTTGAGGCCGCCCAGGCTAGATCGACTTGCGACACGGACACCGGCGTCACGACCAGGTTGTCGGGGACAGACGGTGCCGCCGTATCCGGGGGTGGTGTACTGGCACTAGCGATAGCCGATTGTGCCGACGTATTGCCGGCAGCATCGTACGCAGCAACGGTATAGTCATAGGTAACACCTTGGGTCAGGCCGGTATTGCTGTAGGAATTGCCTGCTACAGTGGCGATTTGTGTGCCGCCGCGGAAGACCTTGTAGCCGGTCACACCGACGTTGTCGGTCGAGGCTGTCCATGCCAGGTTGATCTGTGTCTTGTTCGCCAGCGTAGCCATCAAGCCCGTCGGGACCGAAGGAGCAGTAATATCAGAGGTTGATCCGGCAGCACGGAACGTGGCCACCTGCAGCACCCAGTTACCCAGAATGGTAGCGGAGGCATTGTAACTACCAATCGTCGAGACGGTCTTATCAAAGGTCATGTCGGCGTCCGGCGTGGAAATGCGCATGGTAAAGCCGGCGCCTGGGTCATAAAATCCGATAGTGGTAACACCGGCACCAAATACCAATTCATTATTAGACGTCGTCGCAACAGATGGTGTCGAGGCGTTGAAGGCGGTGCCCGAACCGGAAGCGCCCTTATCGAACGGATTCGTAGAGTCGAGGCCACCGTATTCGCTGATACGCAGATCGATATAGGTTGCCGTGGAGTTGAACGTCACGGTGACTGTATTTGATCCAGCCGTCGCAGCGACGATGTTCTTAGCGTAATAGATAGCCTGGCTGACACCGGTGCCGCGTGCCATCGGCACTGCCAGAACATAGGTGTTACCTTTGGTGTCGGTCAGCGATTTGATGGTGGAGGTGGCATCGTTCCAGCCAACCGCGATAACGTTCGTGTCACCAGCCACCTGTGCCTTGGCAAATTTGGCACCAGTGGATGACACCTTTGTCTGTGGTGTAGCCGATGCCCCCTGAACATATGCCGGGGCAACTGCCGAAACCGAGCTAAGGTTCAGGACAAGTGGTAAAAATGCGGCCAATACAATCAATGGACCTGTGAGCTGGCGTAACCGTTTCATACCCCTCCTTAGCTTATGAACTCATGATTGCATAAAGTTCATGGCTTGTACAAACGATTCCTACTGTTTCTTAGATCAGGCCTCTTTCACGCGCCAAGCGCGTGATTTTCTCGTAATAACCCAGCTCCTCTGTCAGACGATCCCACCCATTCTTGGTTAGGCGGTACGACACCCGACGAGTTCCATCTTCCAGATAGGGTACTTCTTCTATTAATCCATTTTCTTGCAACTTGCGAAGTGTGCCATATAGTGTACCCGCTCCCAATTTTAACCGCCCACCGCTGTCTTCGTACACGTTTTGCGCAATACCGTACCCATGCCGCACGATGTTGTAATCAAGTCGGATTTTTCCTCCTAGGGACATTAATATTCCAAAGGCAGCGGCAGTAAGTAGTTTCTTTTCTGTCATATCTCTAGAATATCACTTTTTGTTATATCGGATTTTGATATATCAATATATGAGTTTAAGGCGCAGATCAATATTTTATAGGGGTAAGTATGGTAAACTGCGCCTATGAAAATGCTTAATGGCCGCGAGCTGGCCGAATTCATCCAGGAGCGTCAAGGACACGCCGTGCGTGGCCTGCGACAGCAGTGGAATATCGCGCCAAAGCTAGCCATCGTCGTCACGGTCGACAATCCTGTCATCAACGTCTACATGCGTCTCAAACAAAGGTACGGCAATGATATTCAGATCGAGGTCGACGTACACCGGGTTGAGCAGGTCGAGGTCCCTAGTTTGATAGATCAGCTCAACACCGATAACTCAGTTCATGGCATTATTGTGCAGTTACCGCTGGCCGACCCCTCACAAACAGATCAAATCGTTGATCTGGTGTCACCGACTAAGGATGTCGATGCTCTCGGTGCCAATGCCACCTACGACCCGGCCACACCGATGGCCATCCTGTGGTTACTGGCCGGCTATAACGTAGATTTAGCCGGCAAAAAAATCATCCTGGTTGGTCGCGGTAAACTGGTTGGCGCCCCATTGGAACGTATCTTGTTAACTTCCGGCTTCGATGTATCCGTGGTGACCCGTTCCACTCCGGAGCTAAAAGCAGTCGTCAAAGAGGCCGACATTATCATTACCGCTACCGGTTCGCCGGCTGTTTTGGATGCCAGCATGATCAAACAGGGGGCCGTGGTAGTGGACGCCGGCGTTGCCAGCGAAGACGGTAAGACCGTCGGCGACCTGGCTCCCGATGTTTATGAACGAGATGATCTGACGTTAACTCCGCAAAAGGGCGGTGTTGGCCCCCTGACGGTGTGCGCCCTGTTCGAAAATGTCATCCGGGCTGCCCGCGCCGCGGCCGACGCGACCGAACCCAAAGACTAGTGCGGCGAATTCGCCAGTGATTCGCCGTGCTCCAGCACCGGCTTGGCTGGCAGTTGGGTAGAAATCAACAGCGCTAACAAGAGCGCCACGCCCATAAAGATCAAGGTGTTGTGGATGGCTTTGACGGTGGCCTCATCGCTGATGCGCTTGATTTCGGCGTGTTCGGCCTCACTTAAGGGGTAATTGCTGCGTACCGGGGCGCCGAATTCCACGGCCGACGCCTGCGACGATACTTCCAAAGCGATGGCTGCCCGCGATTGTGCCGGCAGCAGTGGGCTCTGGGTCACCCCTTTCGTCAACTGCGATCCAAGCGTCGCCAGCAATACCGCCCCGATAATCGCCGACCCCAAGCTGCTCCCTACCTGGCGTAGCGTGTTATTAACGCCCGACGCCTCACCAGCCTCGTTGACCGACACCGCTGACAGCGTCAGGTTACTGAGTTGAGCGATAGCCAAGCCGACGCCGAACCCATACATAAACAATCCTGGCGCCAGGTGCCAGGCACTAGTGCCGACCGACACACCCCAGGCGATGACCGTCAAACTCACCAGCTCTAAGACGAAGCCGACTTGCGTGATGCTCTTGGGCTTAAAGCGCGAACTGAGGCGGCCGGACAATGGCGCGGCGATAAATAAGGCCAGCGACATCGGTATCAGCGCGTAGCCGGTGTGCAGCGCATCCAGCCCATGTACCCCCTGCAGGAACACCGGCAGGGCGAATATCAGACCGATTTGGCCCAGCGACAACATCATGGTCGTGACCGCACCAGAGGTAAACTGTTTGTTGGCGAA
>Ga0068860_100007099_pt1 | contig 11206 bp, 12 predicted proteins | sample KBSSwiS32_FD_66597 | JGI IMG/M metagenome (GOLD analysis project Ga0068860, IMG submission 66597) | Switchgrass rhizosphere microbial communities from Kellogg Biological Station, Michigan, USA - KBS Switchgrass S3-2 | ecosystem: Host-associated > Plants > Roots > Rhizosphere > Soil ... | reverse complement strand
CGCCGGCCTGCGAGATCATCTCCCGGAACCGCAGCCGCTGCTCGGGATCGAGCCCGACTGTCGGCTCGTCCAGGACGAGCAGGTCGGGATCGCCGAGCAGGGCCTGGGCCAGCCCGACCCGCCGCCGCATCCCGCCGGAGAGGGCCCGGATCCGCTTGTCGCTGACCGGCTCCAGCCCGGTCAGCGCAATGACCCGGCGGACCTCGTCGTGCCGCGCCCGCCGGTGCGTCATCTCCTTGAGGATCGCCACGTAGTCGATGAACTCGAAGACCGTGAACCCCCGATGGAAACCGGCGTCCTGCGGCAGGTAGCCGAGGCGTTCGCGGATCCGGGTACGGTCGTCGGGGCGCGCCGGGTCACGGCCCAGCAGGGTCACCTCGCCGCGGTCCGGCGCCAGGACGGTGGCGATGATCCGCAGGAGGGTCGTCTTTCCCGCCCCGTTCGGCCCGAGCAGCCCGGTCACCCCCGGTCCGGCTTCGAGGTCGACGCCGTCCAGCGCGGTGGTACGGCCGAAGGACCTGGTGAGGCCATGGACGCGTACGGTGATCATGCGGTTCTCCCCAGCTTGATCGTGACGGTGTGGCGAGTGAGGGCGAGCCAGGCGCCGCCGCCGATCGCCAGGGCTAGCCAGCCGACCTGGGCGACGAGGCCGAAGGCGAGATCGAGGCGGCCGGCGACGGTGGTCGGGACGGTCAGCAGCACCCATGCCGTGGCCACGACCCCGACGGCGACCACCGGCGTCAGGCGGCCGGTCAGCGCCAGCGCGGCGCAGGTCAGCCCGGCGGTGGGCAGCAACCAGGCGGCGGCGAGCCAGTTCGAGCCGGGCAGCGCGAGCCCGGCCAGGGCCACGATCGGCACGGTGACCGCCAGCACCGCGGCCGTACGGACGAGCAGCAGTCGCAACCCCGAGTACGGCGCGGCCAGCCCGATCTCCCGGGTCGGGTCGAGGCCGCCCGCGAAGGCCACCGCGACCCCGGCCAGCGGCCCGAGCGGGGCGGCGACCAGGAACATCAGCAGGAAGCGCTGGTCGGCCTGGGCCGCCCACGCCGCGAGCGCGAGCACCCCGGCGACGGCGAGCAGCCATGGCCCCCGCAGTGTCGGCGTGGCGGCCACCAGGCGCGCGGTCGCCTCGCCGGCGCCGAGCCGGACCAGCAGCCGTTCCGGCCGGCTCCGCCGCGGCGCGTCGATCCGGTCGGCCACCTCGTGCCAGATCGCCTCGGCCCGCCGGGCCTGGACGTGGGGCGCGATCGCGCCGCGGCAGGGGGCGCATTTCATCAGATGTGCCTCGGCGGACGCGGCCAGCTCCGGCGGGGCCGCTCCCCGCGCGTACCGGCTGATCGCCTCGGGGTCCAGGTGCCAAGCGCTCATCGCGACCTCCGCCTCATGCCAGCCGCTCCCGCAACAGGGCGCGGGCCCGCATCATCCGTGTCTTGACCGTGCCGGGCGGGATGCCCAGCAGCCGGGCGGCCTCCCGGGTGGTCAGCCCGTCGAGGACGGTCGCCTGCACCACCGCCCGCAGCTCCGGGGAGAGGCTCGCCAGCGCCGCACCCACGTCGCCGTACTGGACGGCGAGCAGCACGTGCTCCTCGGCCGACGTCTCGACGCCGGCGAACTCCAGGAGCTCCCCGGCCGGCGGCCGGCTCCGCCGCAGCGCGTCGACCAGGCGGCGGATGCCGATTCCCCAGATCCACGCGGCCACCTCGCCGCGGCGGTCCCACCGCCCGGCCGACCGCCACACCGCCACGAAGGTGTCCTGCACGACCTCGTCGACGAGCTCCGGCGACGCACAGCGCCGGCCGAGCCGCACCAGCAGCCACGGCAGGTGGCGCCGATACAGCTCGGCGAACGCCTCCCGGTCCCCGTCGGTGATCGCCGTCAGGAGCTGGGCGTCGTCGCGCGGATCCGGTTGCCTCGGCACGCGTCACCTCCCCGCTCGGCGGGCGTCCCACCCGGGTAGCTTCCCTCCACGCCTTGTTCGTCGTGTCGAGGGCGCCGTCCGGTTCACCGGACCGGCGGTGGGTTCAGGCCGCGACGAAGAATTCCAGGAGTTCGGGCGCGTGCGGGTCGATCCGCAGATCGAGCGGGCCGAGGGTGTCGCAGACGATGCCGCGCCAGACGTCATGCCGCCGCGCGGCCGGGACATCACCGGTCCGGATCAGCACACCCATGCACACCACACCTCTGCCGCGGTCACGACGAGCGTAAACCCATCGCGGAAGCATTCCACCCGGTCAGCCGTCCTCGACGACGAGGGCCGGATCGCCGTAATACGCGTAGAGCAGGCCCAGCGGGTTCTGCCAGCGGTTGAACAGGGCCCGGCGGGCCCGCACGACGGCCTCGCCGAGCGGGTCACCGGCCAGCAGCGCCTCGTAGAGCTCCTCGGTGAACACCGCCGCGACGGCGTCCGGGATGTCGGTCTCGGTGCCGACGAAACCCCGGTGCCGGTTGCCGAGGAACCAGCCGGGGAAGGATCCGCGCGTCTTCAGGTCGAGCCGGGCGGACCCGCAGGCGTTCGCGACGATCAGCGACCGCGGCCCGGCCATGTCGCCCTGCTGCTGCGCCAGCTCCCGGAAGCCCTGCTTGATCGACCCGAGCGTGATTCTGCGCTCGCGGGGGCCGGGCCCGCCGAGAATCAGGGTGTAGCCGGAGGCGGTCAGATCTTCGGTTGCGCAATGCACGGCGAAGTGCTGGACCTGCGCCGCGCCGTCGGCCCGGCGGGCGCCGTCGAACCCGACGGCCGGATCGTACAAGGAGTTCAGCAGCCGTTCCGCCACCTCCGCCTGGCCGAGACCAGCGGGCGGCCACGGGCCGTCGACCGCCAGCGCGTCCCGGTGCAGACCGAACGACTCCGTCTCGTCCCGCGCGCCGGCCATGTCGTACGTGATCAATTGGACCGGAATCTTCCCGGCCCTGCGCAGTGGTGCGGGCACGACCTCCTCCGGTCCGACACGGCGCACCGCGGCACTGAAGCCGAGGAAACGGCGCAACCCACCGGCGACCTCCGCCACGTTGACGAAGTCGCGGAACGGGGTGGCGTCGAGCAGTGGCAGCAGGTCGAACGGGAACTGACCGTCGTGGCCTCGCACCTCGACCACCGGGACGACGTCGGAGCTGCGCCACTGCGGCCATCGGTGAGTCAGCCGTTCCCGGATCTCGTTCAGCCGCGTGTTGTCGTCGCCGACCAGCATGAACGCGATCTGGGTGAGCGCGCCGTCGAGCCGGGTCAGCGCCCGGATGAGACGGTCGAGGGAGGGCCGCTCGACACCGACGTGCGCACGGAACTCGTCCAGGTGGAAGTCGACGTAGAACCGTGCGCCGTCGAGGTCGTCCCGACGGGCGAGGCGCAGGTCGTCGAAGCCTTCGACCTGCAGAGTGACGTAGCCGCCGGCCCCGTCCATGTCGAAGACGGCCAGGGTGTCGTTCGAGATCACGCGGCGGGTCCGGGGCCGTGCAGCCTGATCTCCAGGCTCTGCAAGGTGCGTCCACGCTGGCTCACCTGGACCCAGACCCACGGCGCCTCGGAGCCGGGCGTGGGCAGGTCGAGAGGGAATCTCAGCTCGATGGGCCGGTCGGCCGGGGCGTTGACGCTCCGCGATCGCTGCCGCAGCGCGGGCACGTTGCTCTCCACCGCGACGTCGAACCGTACCGTCTCCGCGTCGGCGCCGCCCCTCAGGCGCAGCGGCGCGGTCAAGCGGTCGGCCATGGCGTCGGGGCCGAGAACCACCGACAGGTCATATCGCTTGTTCCAAAGCACCGAGGCGGCGCCGTCCGCGAGCGGCACGACGGTACCGAGGTTGTCGAGCAGCGCCACCGACAGGTGGCCGTCGTAGTTGTCGAGCACCGGGCCGCGAAGCGAGCTGCGCAGGGTGCGTTCCACGGCCGGGGCGAGGTCCTGCCGCAGGCCTTGGCGCAGGCCGTCACGCACCGACTCGGTGAGCTGGACGGGCAGGTCCTGCATGGCCTGGGCGAAGTATTGGTTGACGGTGGTGGGCGCCGCCGTGCCGGCCGGGTCGGGCTCGTCCCACCGGCGGAACCGTTCGGCATCCACCCCGTCCTGGTAGTTCGCCGCCATCGCGGCGAACAGGGCCCGTTCTTCCTGCGGATCCCGGGGCCGGCGCCAGTGCAGCGCGTCGAGCAGCTCCAGCCGGTGCAGGTCGACCGCCGACTCGACGGCCTGCCCGAGCAGGATCGTGCGGGTCACCGCCTCGCCGTAGCTGGTCACGGCAAGAGCGGAGGTGCCGCCCAGCGAGAGCACCGCCACGATGGCCCCCAACGCCGGCGGCCGCCACTCGGCCGCGGTTCCGGAGAGCGCCACGAAGAGCCACAGACCGCCGAGCAGCCAGCCGACCGACAGCGACACGGCCACCTGCACCCGGCGGGAGGCCCGGAAGAGGGTATCCCGGTCGGTGCCGGGCAGAACCGCGATCAGCCTCGGCATGGTCGTGCCGAGGTCCATGCCGTACCGCCGCCGGAGTCGATCGGCCACGGCGGCGTCGGCGTTGCGCAACCGGGTCGGCTCCAGCGCGGCGGGGCGTGGATAGGCCAGGGCCACACCCGGCGGACGCAACGTGGCCGCCACCCGGCTCTGGATCAGCTGCTCCGCCCGGTCGACGTCGGCCCCGCGGAGCAGGTCCGGTGAGCTGATCGAGAGTTCGGCGATGACGTCGTGGACGATCGTCCGGCCGGTCTTCTCGTCGCGGACCGGCCGATCGCGCCGGTACCGAGGCATCAGCCGCCGGATCAGGCTGCGGATCTCCGACTCCGGTGCCGGTGACCTGCCCGCGACGTTCTCGGCGAGCACCTCCGCGATGACGTCGGCCAACTCGTCCAGATACAGGGCCTCCTGGCCGGCGTACCGGGCCACCGCGCGGCCGTATTTCCGCTCCTGCGAGCGGATCGCGAAGCGCCGGACGAGGCGCGGTGTGCGGTCGGATCTGCCCGAGGCGGGACCGGCCAGGACTTCCGTTGCCAGGGCGGCCAGCGGCACGGTGACGATGAGGGCCAGGGCGGCGAGCCCGACCCAGGCGGAGACGGCGCGGACGCCGGATTCCGGTACGGTGCGCCACAGGTGTGCCCCGCTGCCCCACGTCAGCGCGGCGCCTACGGCGAGCGACAGCGCCACCGGGGCCAGTCCGGTCACGGCCGGGGGCAGGCGGGTGGCGGCCTGGTAGGCCCGAGGGTCGGCGACGTTCATCATGGGGCCTTCGAGGTGGGTACGACGCTCACGCTGCCGAGGGGCGCGGGCGACGCGGCGGGGAAGGTGAGGGTGCGCGACGGGCAGCCGGGAGCCGGGACCGTGACGACGGTCGGTGCGGTGTCGCTGCCGCCGATCCGCACGGCGTTGATGCGGGGCAGCTGGGGACATCCCAGCGCGGCACGACCCGCGTCGTTGAGCGTCAGCTCCAGCAGCGCCGGCGCCTCGGTCTTCGCCTTCGGCGCGGGCGCACCGGCCAGCAGCAGCACCCCGGTCGCGACGAGCAGCACGGAGAGGCACGCCAGCAGCTGGGCGAGCTCGAAGCGCCGGCGCACCTCGTCGGCGGCACGCAGCAGGTAGGCCTCGCGGAGGATCTGTTCGGCCCGCCGGGTCTGCTCCGTCCACACCGTCAGGTCGTACTGCAGCGACGCCAGCCGGGCGGCCGGCGACGCTGCCTCGCGACGCCTCGCCGCCAGCTCGGTGCGGGCGGTGCGCAGCGCCTGCGCGAGCGCCGGGTCCTGCGGCGTGCCGCTCCCGGCCGCCGCCTCGGCGTCGGTGACGTTCGCTTCGGCCGCCACCCGCAGACGCTCGGTCTCCTGCGCCTTCGCGGTAGCGGTCACCAGGTCGGCCTCCAACCCCCGGGCCCCGGCCCGGGTCCGGCCGAGCTCGCTCTGCAGCTGGGCGGCGGTCTCGAACGGCTGGCCGGCCACCCGCTTCAGGTCCACATCGGCCAGGTCCTTGCTCTCCAGGGCGAGCGGCGCCAGCACCCGGGCGAAGCCGAGCACGCCGATCAGGGCACCGGCTGCCGCCAGCAACACGCCGGGGATCAGCAGCTCGGCGCGGAACCCGGCCTCGCCGGGCGCACGGACGAGGGCGCCGAGCACGGCGAGACTCGGGATCGCGCCCAGCGCCGAGGCGATCCACCGAGCCGTGGTGCGGGTGCCTTCGGCGGCGCCGACCGCGAGGTCGCCGAGGGTGGTGTCCGCGGAGGTCGTCACGGGGCCGCCAGGGTGATCTCGATCGGCCGGGGCGGCGGCCCGCCGATGCCCAGAACCTCGAGCGCCTGCAGGACCGTGGGCTCCAGCGCACCGACTTCGACAAGCTCGCCGGCCGCCACGAGGCGGGTGGCCCGGCGCAGGAACTCGTGCAGGGCGTCGGCCGAGACCACGTCTATCGAGTTGAGGATCAGCGTGGGGGCCGGGTCGGTCAGGGTGCGGTTGTTCAGCAGTGACAGGCCGTAGCAGTGCACGCGAACGGCGCGACCGCCCGGCCAGAGCACCCGGAACTCGAGACTGAGCGACAAAGGGCACCGTCCTTTCGCATCAGGACGGTCAGACTCGCGCATTTCCCTGTCGTGGTCCGTCCCCCGTACGGCTGACTGGCTCCGGCTCTGTCTCGACAGTTGTGGCGGGGCAGCTCGGCAAGGAAGGTGAGTGATCCTTTTTTCAACCTGGCTTCGGGCCTGAGGTCGCGCACTGTTGACCGGCGCCGGGAGCTGCCGCCCTCGCCACGGTGAAATAGGTTCAGTCATGCCGAGCAACCTTCCGAGGCTCCCGTGTCGTGTCTTACTCGACCGAGGAGCGAAGGGACTGGATGACCGATGGGTCCGCTGCGGACGGGATTCCGGCGCGCGTACGACGACGAGTTCGTCGCCTATTACACCGCTCGCGCGGGGCAACTGCGCAGCACGGCATATCTGCTGTGCGGCGACTGGCACCTGGCCGAGGATCTGACCCAGCTCGCCTTCACCAAGCTGTACCGGGCGTGGCCGCGGATCGAACGGCACGACACGATCGACCAGTACACGCGGCAGGTGTTGCTGCGCACCTTTCTCGACGAGCGGCGGCGGCCCTGGCACCGGGAGAGCCCGACCCCGCCCGAGGATGCCGTGCTCGACGTCACGGCGCCCGAGGTGCGCGGCGCGGAGGACCGGGAGGCGCTGCGGAACGCGCTGCAGCAGGTGCCCAAGCGGCGTCGAGCGGTGTTGATCCTGCGGTTCTGGGCCGATCTGTCCGTCGAGCAGGTCGCGGAGATTCTCGGCTGCACCACCGGAACCGTGAAGAGTCAGACCTCGCGCGGCCTGGGCGATCTGCGCGACGCGCTCGGCCAGTTGACGCAACCGACCACAGGAGGACGGCAGTGAACGACGTCAAGTACCTCTGCGAGCAGCTGCTCGACGCCCCGCCGCCGTTGCGCGAAGGCGCCGATATGCTGGCCGCCGTGCACCGCTCGGCCGCGCGCCGTTCGGCGGTCCTGGCCGGCGGCGGCCTGCTCGCCACCGCGGCGCTCACCGGCGCGGCCGTGCTCGCCGTGCCGATCCTGGCCGGCCACGCGACGCCGGCGACGGTGCCGCTCGGCGCGCCCCCGGTGAACCCCCCGAGTTCGGCGGCGGCGCCGGAGGTGCCCTACGCACGGGCGGCCGGAACGCACGACAAGAAGATGTTCCTGGCGATCAAGAAGGCCCTGCCGGCGGGCTACACCGCCACCTCGCAGTACCCGTTCTCCACGTCCCGGACGCCGTATCCGGCCGATCCCGCGGCGCCGCGCGGCAAGGGCGCGGGCGCGGTCCTGGCCGCGGATGTCAGCGTGCTCGTGGCGAAGGACGGCCGGGTCGGATGGCTGGCCGCGAACATCGTCAACGACGGCCGGCCGGTGCCGACCGGCGACCTGTGCGGGCCGGAGGCGGCGAACCGGAACCACGATCAGCCGGGGTCGACCTGCGCGTCGGTCACCGTCAACGGCACCACCATCCGGGTGACCAAGGAACACTGGGACAACACCGCCCCGGAGGTCGACGTGATCACGGCGACCAGATATCTGCGCGACGGTGCCCTCATGATCACCGAGAGCCGCAGCGTGCCCGACTTCCAGTCGGAGAAGGGCCAGCTGCCGCCCGACGCCGTCAACCGGCACCCGAAGAAGCAGACCCCGACCTCGGCTCTCGGCGACTGGTTCCTCAGCGCGGATCAGCTCGCCGCCCTCGCCGCCGACCCGGCGATGCTGCCCTGACCGAGCACCTCGTCGGGTGGGTACGCGGTCATCTCAGGCCGGCTGCGGCGGCCAGGGCCTCCTGGAGGATCACGCGCTCGGGGCGGCCCTGCTCCCGGGCCAGCGCGGCGACGTCCTCGAACTCGGGCATCACCTGTAACACGACGCCGTCCCGAGAACCGACCTTCACGCGTACGCGGCCGGAGCCGACGGATACCTCGGTGAACTCGCGGTCCAGGGTGACGCGGCCGCGCCGGCTGTGCCGGATGCCCAGGGTGCTGGTGTCGCGGAAGATCCGGTCGCGGGCGGCGCCGGCGAGGTCCTCCCGGCAGAGGACGCTCAGCGTGTGGGCGGGGCGGCCCTTCTTCATCAGGATCGGGGTCAGCCACGCGTCGGCGGCGCCCAGGTCGAGGAGGCCGCCGAGGACGCCGGGCCAGAGTCGCGGGTCGAGGTCGTCGACGTTGGCCTCGAGCAGGACGAGGGTCTCGGGGTGGCTCCCGGCGGGCGCGCCGAGGAGCACCCGGACCACGTTCGCCCGGTCCGACGGGTCGCGGCTGCCGGCGCCGGTGCCGACCGTGGACAGTTCCATCGCCGGGAGCGGTTCGCAGATCTCGGCGAAGGTGCGGAGCAGGGCCATGCCGGTGGGGGTGGCCAGTTCGCCGTCGCCGCCGGCGGAGACCTGCCAGCCGCGGGACAGCTCGGCGACCGCGGGGGCGGGGACCGGGAGGCGGCCGTGGCGGGCCCGGGCGGTGCCGGAGCCGAGGGCCACCGGGCTCGCCGAGACGGAGGTGATGCCGAGGTCGGCGAGGGCGGCGCAGCAGCCGACCACGTCGGCGATGGCGTCCAGGGCGCCCACCTCGTGGAAGTGCACGTCGTCGGGGGAGATGCCGTGGACGCGGGCCTCGGCCTCGGCCAGGCGGCGGAACACGGCGACGGCGGTCGGCTCGGTCAGGAGGTCCCGGATCTCGCGCCAGTGGCGTTCGGGCGGGTCGGGGTCGGCGAGCTCGAAGTCGACCTTGAGAGCGCGCAGGCCGGCCCGGCGGACCTCGCGGGTGCGCATGCGGACGGCGTCGCCGGCGACCGCGCCGATGGCGTCGCGGACCACCTGCTCGCCGGCCCCGGCGTCGAGGAGGGCACCGAGCAGCATGTCGCCGGCGATCCCCGCCGACGCGTCGATCCAGGCATGCCGTCCGTCGCTCACGCTCACTGCCGTCCTTGAGATGAAATTTCGGAAATGTCGGATGGAGCGGCGATCTGGGCGGCCAGGTGGCCCGCGCCGTAGCCGTTGTCGATGTTCACCACGGCCACCCCGGGTGCGCAGGCGTTCAGCATGGTGAGCAGGGCGGCCAGCCCCTCGAAGGCGGCGCCGTAACCTACCGACGTCGGGACGGCGACGACCGGGGCGGAGATCAGGCCGGCCACCACGCCGGGGAGGGCGCCGTCCATGCCGGCCACCACGACGACCGCCCGGGCCGAGCGCAGCAGGTCGAGATGGGACAGCACGCGGTGCAGGCCCGCCACCCCCACGTCGACCGCCAGCTCGGCGGGCCGGCCCAGGTAGCGGGTGGTCAGCAGGGCCTCGCGGGCGACCGGCAGGTCGGACGTGCCGGCGGCGAGGATGGCGACCGGGCCTCCGGTCGGGGCGGGCTCGGCGGGCGGCCAGGCGAGCAGGGCGGCCGACGGGTCGTGGAAGGCATCGGGCAACGCTTCGCGGATCGCCGCGGCATGGGCCGGGGTGGCCCGGGTGAAGAGGGTGACCACGTCGGGTCGCTCACGCACGGCGGCCGCGATGCCGGCGACCTGGCCAGGGGTCTTGCCGGCGCAGTAGACCGCCTCGGGGTAGCCGCGCCGCCGCGTCCGATCCAGATCGAGGTCGGCAAAAGCGGAAATGTCGGTCACTGGCCGTCCTCGAGAAGCGCGGCGTGGGTGAAGCTTCCGGACTGGATGCCGGCCAGGTCCAGAGTCACGTACCGGAAACCGGCCGCGGTGACCGCCTCGTGGATCCGGGAGCGCAGCGGCTCGGCGGCGGCGCGGGGGAGGTCGGCCGGCGGGAGTTCCAGCCGGGCGACGTCGTCGTGGTGACGCACCCGCAGGTCGGCCAGGCCCAGCCGGCGCAGCGCTGCCTCGGCCCGCTCCACCTGGTTCAGCTTCCGGGGGAGCACCGGGGAGAAGTGCGGGATCCTCGAGGCCAGGCACGGGGCGGCCGGCTTGTCGGCGCAGGACAGGCCGAACTCGCGGGCGATCCGGCGCACGTCCGCCTTGGCCAGGCCGGCCGTGGCCAGCGGGGTCAGCACCCCGTGCGCGGCGGCGGCTCGCGAGCCGGGCCGGTCGGTCCGGCGTACGTCATCGGCATTTTCGCCGTAGGCCATCGCGTCCAGGCCGTGCTCGGCCAGGACGGCCGCCTCGATGCGGGTGAACAGCTCGTCCTTGCAGTGGAAGCAGCGGTCCGGTCCGTTGGCCCGGTAATCCGGGCGGTCGCCCTCGTGCGTGGCCACCTCGATCAATGGCACGCCGATCTGCTCTGCCACCGCGTGCGCGGCCGTGCGCTCGTCGGCGGCCAGGCTGGGGGAGACGCCCAGGACGGCCACCACCCGATCGGGGCCGAGCGCTCGGGCCGCGAGCGCCAGTAGTACCGAGGAGTCGACGCCGCCGGAGAACGCCACCCCCAGGCGCCGTACCCCGGAAAGCTGCCCGGACACGGCGGCGACGGCCTCGGCCGCGATTGTGCTCATGACCGATATTGCACGCCGGTGCCCCCGGTGGTCGGCAAGCGGTTGCCACAAGTTGCGCTCATCGGAGACCTTCGCGGGCGCGCGCCTCGGTCGGGGCGAGCGCCGCGCCGAGCGTGCGGGCGGTGTCGATCAGCGGTACGTGGCTGAACGCCTGCGGGAAGTTGCCGACCAGGCGGCGTTCCGCGGTGTCGTACTCCTCGGAGAGCAGGCCGACGTCGTTGCGCAGGGCCAGGAGCCGTTCGAAGGTCTCCCGGGCCTCGTCGTGCCGGCCCATCAGCGCGTAGTTGTCGGC
>Ga0068860_100007098_pt1 | contig 11207 bp, 8 predicted proteins | sample KBSSwiS32_FD_66597 | JGI IMG/M metagenome (GOLD analysis project Ga0068860, IMG submission 66597) | Switchgrass rhizosphere microbial communities from Kellogg Biological Station, Michigan, USA - KBS Switchgrass S3-2 | ecosystem: Host-associated > Plants > Roots > Rhizosphere > Soil ... | reverse complement strand
CGGCCCAGCCGGCACTCTCCATCACGGCAAGGCGGATCGGCTTCTGGGCACCCGGTGGCGTGTCGGGTCCGTACAGGCCGGGATGGCCGGGATCGCCACCGACGCGCTTGGCGATCTCGATCGCCACCTGCCACATGTCCTCGAGCGAACCCGCGTGCGGACCCATCACACTCTGGCTGTAGCCTTGCCGTTCCCCGCGATTGAGCGCGCCGAAGGTCGGCTTGAGGGCGAAATTGCCGCAGAAGCCGGCCGGACGGATGATCGAGCCGCCGACCTGTGTGCCGATCGCGGCCGGCACCATGCCGGCACCGACGGCGGCCGCCGAGCCGCTGGAGGAACCGCCGGGCGTGCGGCCGGCGTCGAACGGATTGGTGGTCGGACCGGGATGTGTGCCGCCGAGCTCGGTCGTCACCAGCTTGCCCAGGATCACCGCACCGGCGGCACGCAGCGCCTGCACGCAGGCCGTGTCCTGGTCGGGCTGCGCCTTGTCGTTGCCGAAGATGCCGAGGCCGGTCGGCAGATCGCTGGTGTTGAACAGATCCTTGATGCCGATCGGCATGCCGTCGATCGGGGACAGCGGCCTGCCCGCGCGCCAGCGCTCGCTCGAGGCATCGGCGTCCTTGCGCGCGGCATCGTCGCGCCGCGCCGTCCAGGCGCGCACCACCGGCTCGCGCTCGGCGATCGTTGCCAGACAGCGATCGAGATAGGCCGAGGGCGAATCGTTGCCGTCGCGAAAGCCCGGCGTCGCGTCGTGGAAGGTGAGCTGACGAAAGCGGTTGGGATCGTAGGTCGCGGCAGGGCCGCGCTGTGGTGCTGCGTCGTTCATGGGACTTCCCCGGCTGGCGCCGCGATCGTGCGACGAACGCCGGGAAGCTAGAGCGTTATCGCCTCGACTTGAAGCACTAGCTGGGAGCGCAGAGCTTAAGTCCGCCGATTTGTCGCTTGCGACGGAGCCTGTTTCCGAGCAACGGCTTCTGGCCTAGAGATCGGCCTGGTTTTTATCCTGAAGGATTTCCATGATCACCTTGCCGGGCTTCGTTGACGGTCACTGCCATCTCGACAAGAGCCTTGCCGGCTTGCCCTGGTCGCCGCACGCGGCGGAGGATTCGGTGCGCGGCAAGATCGCCAACGAGCGTGCGCAGCGCGGTGCGCTGCCTCTGCCGACGATCGAACGGGCGCGCAATCTCCTGCGCAAGATGATCGCCAACGGGACCACCGCGCTGCGCACGCATGTCGATATCGACAGCGCGCGCCGGCTCGATGATCTGCAGGCAATTGTGGCCTTGCGCGAGGAGGTCCGTGGTCTGGTCGAGATCCAGATCGTGGCCTTCCCGCAATCCGGCATCCTGAGTGATCCCGGCACGGAAGATCTGCTCGATGCCGCCCTGCGCGCCGGCGCGGATCTGGTCGGCGGTCTGGATCCGATTGGCATCGACGGCGATCTCGACCGGCATCTCGACATCGTCTTCGCGCTGGCCGAGCGCCACGGCAAAGGCATCGACATGCATCTGCATGGCCGCAGCAGCGAGGGCCTGCGCGAGATCGCCGAGGTGGCACGTCGCACGCAAGGCGCTGGACTGCGCGGCAAGGTGGCGCTGAGCCACGCCTTCAGTCTCGGCGATGCGGCGCCGGAGGAGCTGAAGCGGATTGCCGACGCTCTTGCCGCTGCCGGAGTCGCCATCATGACCCATGCGCCCGGCGCTGCGGCGATGCCGCCGGTCAAGTCGTTGCGGGCCGCCGGCGTCGAGGTGTTCAGCGGTTCGGACAACATCCGCGATCTCTGGTCGCCCTACGGCAATGCCGACATGCTCGACCGCGCGCGTCTCATCGGCTATCGGCAGAATTTCCGCCGCGATGAGGATCTTCTGCTTGCCCTCGATCTCGTGACATCGGCCGGGCGCCGCGTGCTCGGCATCGCCGATGATGGAACCGAGGTTCTGGTCGATGTCGAGACCGCGGCAGAGGCTGTCGCCGCCTGCCCGCCGCGCCGCGAGGTCCGCCGCCGCAATCGCCTGCTCGCGCGGGATGGCGTCTGCACCGTGATTTGACGGGCGCGCGCCGCGCGAGCCTTCGAGCCCGCTCTTGAAATGCTTCGGCTCGACGAAAGAGGAAGAGGCGGGCGGGACGCCCGCGCTCCGGCTCGGTCCGCGATCCCTCGTACAATTCGAATAACAATACAGTCCGAGGCACCGGCCGGACCGCGGGCTTCCCGCCCGCCTCATGCAAACCGGCAAACACTTTACAGACCGACGGCCACACACTATGTTGTCCGCATGTTTGACCGTCGCACGACCGCGAAAACCACCAAAACCATCCCATCCGGGGCGGTTCGCGTGCGCGCATCTTGAAGGCGATCAGATAGCAGCAGCGAAAGGCCCCGCCGGGAACGGACGGGGCCTTTGCTTTTTCAGGCTCATGCTCTCCCGGCTCCAAACTGAGGAACATGAAGCCATGAACACGAACCATCCCTCCGTCGCTATTGTCGGCGCAACCGGGGCCGTCGGCGGCGAGCTGATCGCCTGCCTGCAGGACCGGAACTTTCCCTTGCGCAGCCTGCGGCTGTTCGCCTCGCCGCGCTCGGCCGGCCGCAGCCTGCGCTTTCGCAGCGAGGCGCTGCCGGTGGAGGTGCTCAACGAGGCCTCGCTGGCCAATATCGACATCGCCCTGTTTTCCGCTGGCAGCGAGACGTCGCGGCGGATTGCTCCCCGGGCTGCTGCCCAGGGCACCATCGTCGTCGACAATTCCTCCGCCTTCCGCATGCAGCCCGAGGTGCCACTGGTGGTGCCGGAGGTGAATGCGCCGGAGATTGCGCGGCATGCCGGCATCATCGCCAATCCCAATTGCGTGGCGATCATCGCCGCGATGCCGCTGTGGCCGCTGCATCAGGCATTCACACTTCGGCGTGTGATTGCGGCGACCTACCAGGCAGTCTCCGGTGCCGGCGCCGCGGCGATGGAAGAGCTTCGCCAGTCGACAGTAGATTACCTCGCGGGCCAGGTGCGCGCGCCCAAGGTGCTGCGCCATCCCTCGGCCTTCAACCTCTTCAGCCACGACACGGCGATCGATCCGGCGACCGGCAGCAACGGTGAGGAAACCAAGGTCATGCAGGAGCTTCGCAAGATCATGCAGGCGCCCGATCTGCGAATTGGTATCACCTGCGTGCGCGTGCCGGTGCTGCGCGCGCACAGCATGGCCTTGACGATCGAGCTCTACCGGCCGGTCAAGCTCGACGAAATCAGACAGGTTCTGGCGCGCGCGCCGGGCATCCGCCTGGTCGACCATGCGCCGCAGAACCATTTCCCGATGCCGAATGAAGCATCCGGTCAGGGCGACGTGCTGGTCGGCCGCATCCGCTACGACGCCAGTGATCCTTCGGGCCGCTCGGTGTCGATCTTCATTGCCGGCGACCAGCTCCTGAAGGGGGCTGCGTTGAACGCGGTGCAGATCGCCGAACGGCTGCTGAACTAGGCCCGCCCTCCGGAAGAGCTAGAGCAGGATAGGGGAAGTCGACTGCCGTAAGGTCGCCACATGGCGCGTTGCGCCATGTGGCTGAGGCGGATGGCGCCTCTCGACCCAAAGCTACGATCAAGGACGGGCAGAAGCGAAGAGAAATGGCTTCGGATTGAGACGCCCGCATCCGGCGCTACGCGCCGACTCAGCGCTTTCGGTGTGTAGCGCCGAAAGTCGCGGCCCCTGCCGGGGAAATGAAGAGAGGGCCTCGCCAGTTCAACGGGAGATGATCCCGCTCTAGGTCCGGGTCGCGCGGCGGGTTGCCGATTCGCGCAGCAGGCCATCGATCTCGGCCGTCATGCCGGTGCTGCCGGCCTTTGCCGCATCGGCTCGCGCCCGTCGCAACCAGGTTTCGGCGTTGCCGTAGTCGCTTTGCAGCAGGGCGCTGCGGCCGGCGCGCAGATAGCGGTCGGCCGCGGCGCTGTTGTCCTGCTGTCGTTCGGCAGCTTCGCCGGCCAGCGCCAGCGCGCTCGCCATGCCCTTGTAGTCGGCGGCCTCGCGGCGCAGCGCGGCGGCCTCGTCGGCGGCGGTGCGCGCGGTGCCCGCATCGCTCTGGATCATGGCGGCACGCGCCTCCAGCTCGCGGCGGTCGGCCCGAGCGGCGACGTCGCCGCCCGCCGGAATCGCTGCCGCCTCGTTGCGCACGCCCAGGGCATCGCCGCGGTCGGCCAGAATGAGCCCCCTGATGTAGTGCGCACGGGCGAGCGTTGCCGCATCCGGCTCGCGAGCCTGGACAATGCGGTTCAGCAGCGCGTCCGCACCTGCGCGATCTCCGGAACGATAGAGTGCGGCCGCCTCGGCCAGAAGCAGGGCAGCAAAAGGCTGGCGTCCGCGCCGTTCGAGCTCGCGGCGTCCGGTTGCGGCGACCGCGGCGGCGTCGCGCGCATTGCCTTGCCGCAGCTCGACCACAGCCAGGTTGTAGCTGGCGTCGCCGATCGCTTCGATGTCATCGGTCTGTTGTGCCCGGCGCAGCGCCGTCCTGTATTGCTGCGCGGCGTCGGTGAGCTGCTCGTTCTCCAGCGCGAAGCGGCCGGCCCGCGAGGCGGTATCGTATCGTTCGTCGACCTTTTCGGCCGGTCCTTGGGACGAGCCGCCACAGCCTGCCTGCGCCACCGCGAGCAACACTGCGGCAATGCCGCATGGAAGGGCGCGAAGCTGCATCAGGGCCGTACTTCGCTGGCCGGCAGGCGCCGGGCGGCTGGCGGCGGCTGGCCGCCACCGCCGAGCAGCCAGTTGCCGCGAAGCTGCGAGAGCAGCAGCTCCAGCTCGCGCGCCGACATCTGCGCCTGCAGCAGCAGGGCCGGCAGTGAACCGGTGACCGCATTGACGTTCTGCGTCACCTGCGGGAACTGCACGCTGGCGCGCGCCAGATTGGCGGTCGCCACCTGCAAGGATGCCAGAACGGTCTCGGTACGCTTCATCAGGTCCTGCAGGCGTGCATCGCCGGTCACGCGGTTCAGCTCGTCCACGAGATGGTTGGCATCGCCGATCATGTGCCGCATGTCGGTGACGGCTGCCGCCAGCTCGCGGCCCAGCTCCTCGTCGGACAGGATCCGTCCGGCAAGGCCTTCGCCGCGATCGATGCGACCAGAGATCGACGCCAGCGAGCCCATCACCCGCTCGAAGGGCCCATTGGGATCCTGCAAGCGTGTGGCGACGGCGCCGAAGGCCTGCACCGCCTTGCCGCCGTCCTCGAGCAGCGGCAGGATCCGCTGGCGCACCTCGTCGAGGACCTGGTCGATGGTGTCGGTCGGTGCGCGATCGGACGTTGCCGACAGCACGGCGAATTCCCAATCGAGCTCCTCCCCGGTGCCGCGCGAGATCTCGACATAGGCATCGCCCGCCACGCCAAAGCGGCGCTTGATCGTCGCCTTCGAATCGCGATGCACGAAGACGCGCATCTGGTCGTCGAGCGTCACCTCGGCGTAGATCTGGCGCTTGGGATCGATGACGATGCGCCGGACCGTGCCGGCATTGGTGCCCAGGATCTCGACGCTGGCACCGACCGAGAGGCCACCCGTGCCACCTTCGGGCAGAAGCAGTCGAAGCTTGACCGCGGGTGTGAACCAGTCCTTCAGCAGGCCCGCATGCAGGCCGGCAGCGACAAACAGGCCGGCGCACACCAGCACGATGCCGCCGACGAGTTCATTGGTGTAGCGGTGCCATACCGACGAGACGTTCATGGGGTCTCCGTGCGGGTCCGAGCCCGCGATCGCCAAGCCGCAACCAGCCGCAGGTGCCGAGCATGCCACAGATCGGCGTCGCCGTGAGCGAGGAGACGCAGACGATCGCCGCGCCACCGCGATTGAGAACCTTCAGCAGCTCGGCAATCAACGGCGCTTGCAGCGCCGGGGTTGCCGCAAGGGCCGGGTCTTCGACAATTGCGAGCTGCGGCCGGCCGACGAAAGCCTTGATGCAGGCGGCGCGTCTCAAGGTCAGCTCGGACAGATCGCCCGGCCGATCGGCCGGCAGGCCGGGCAGGCCGAACTGGCGGGCAAGGCGTGCGGCCTCGACGATCGCTGCGTCCGGACTGAGCGATGCATGATGCAGCAAAGGCAGCATGATACTGTCCATCACCGGCTGATGCGGCAGCCAGTTGCCCTGCCAGAGAACGAGGCCCACTTGCTCGCGCACGCGTAGTGCAGCGGCAGGAGAGAGTGACTGCCAGTCGGTGCCGCGAAAGCGCACCACGCCGGCCACAGGAGCTTCCAGGCCGAGACACAGATCGAGCAGATAGCCGGAACGCACGTTGTCGGAGACCTCGACGAAGGCGAGCTCGCCGGCCGACAGATGCAGGTTTGTGGTCCACTGTGCCGGCACTCCGGGGCGTGCCGCGAGATGCGCCTTTTCGACGGCAAGAATTTCGGGAGCGTCGGATGCCGGCATGGCTAGGCAACCAGATCGACCAGCAGGCTGACCGCGAAGATCGCGATCACGGACCGCGCGAAGCCGCGCGGCAGGAGATTGCGCGGCTCCGCCGCCGCTCCGCCGCGGCGCAATCCCGTCATGGTGCAGACCAGGCCCACACCGACGCCCACGCCGATCGCCTTGACCGGAAAGACGATGAAGTCGCGCCAGTCCATGGTCTCGACAACACGCGAGAAGAACTCCCAGATCGAATAAGGCGATGGTCGCAGGAGCCCGGCGGTGAAATAGCCGACGGCCAGGGTGACGATGATGAAAATCACGCTGAGCGTGAAGGTGCCGATCGCCAGCGCCGCCACCCTGGGAACGACAAGGTAGTCCAGCGGATCGATGCCGTTTGCCTGCAGCATCCGCCAGTTGCCGCGCGAGCTGCTTTCACCAAGCTCGACGAGAAAGATCAGGCCGACTCGTCCGAAGGCCAGCAGGCCGACGAAGATCGGCGTGATCTGGCGCGCCAGCACGATGATCAGGAAGCGGAAGGTCACGTCGGATTGGCCGTAGGCGCCGAGCCAATACCAGGCCTGCGCCACCAGCAGCACCCCGACGAGGGCGGCGATCGGCAGCACCGTTCGCATGGGATGCAGCACGCTCAGGCGCAGCGCGGCACGAAACTCCGCGCGCGTCGTGCGCCGCCAGGTCGAGGGGGTGCAGGCATGCAGCAGAACGTAGAAGGCAAAGGAAGCGGCCTGGGAAAGGATCCGCAATCCGGCCAGGACAGGCCTGCCGATTGCGGCCAGCAGCCGCAGGAGCATGGCGCGCCGTGCCGGCAGCTCCGTGCCGAGATCGCCATCGATGGTCATAGCCCGCTCACCAGAGCATAGGTGCCGATCACGCCACTGTCTGGCAGCAGATACCGCCCGGCCGGTCTGAACAGGAAATTGCCGCGAATCTGCTCGTAGGCGGGCTCCGATACCATGATTGCTCCGGGCTGGGCGGACGCGGCCAGGGTGAAGGCGGAGCGGACGGCGGAGCCGGAAAGATTGAGAATGGCCGGATCCTCGCCGACCTCGGCAAGGACCGCGAGGCCGATATCAAGGCCGAAGGCAAAGCCGAGCTCGAGATCGAGCTCTTCCGCGAGATTGGCGAGACCGTCGCGCAGGAAAAGGCCGGTGAGGGCCAGCGCCGTGAGCGCGCGCCGCGCCACAGCTTCGTCGTCGGCCAGGCCGGCGAGCAGAATGCGGTCATCGAGCAGCGCTGCATAGCTCAGCCCGCTGTCGCGGGCCTTGGCCTGGACCAGACGCGCGATCGCATCCAATGCCTTGGTCTTTCGTTCCTGGCCGGCGCCGGCAAGCACCTGCCAGTCCGGCAGAGTCAGTGCCAGCACTGCGGTGTGCGCCGACATGCGCACGCGATCTCGTGTCGGCAGATTGGACAGCAACAGTTGCTGTAGCGAGACCATCGATGGCGTCAGACCATCACGCGCAACGACGTCCGCCTCGACTGGTGCAGCGGTCACTTCGGAACCCTGCGGCAACGCCGTGGCCGCCGCGGTATGCCCGATGAAACGCAAGGTGAGCAGGCTGGCGAGCGCCGCACCAAACTCGGGCGTGCCGCCGATCGGTGTCTCGCCGACCGTGCCTTCAAAAAGGACGACACCGCGCGTGCGTTCGTCGTCGCGGATCGTGAAGGCTTGCACAGTGCGGATACCCAGCGGCTCGAGATAGGCCTGCTGCAGCTCCTGCAGCGCGCGCGCGTCGTCGGGTCGTTCGCCGGCGAGCGCGCTGCTCGCGGCCAGCGCGGCAAAAAACCGCGGCAATTCCTCGCGGTGCAGGGTTGTGCCCGAGGTGTGGCCGCCGGCCGCTGCATCGAAACAATCCTCGCAGGTCAGGCTGCGCAGATTCTCGGCGAGCCGCCAGACGCTGACCCGCCGAACGCCGCAAGCGTGCGCTGCGGTCTCGGTTGCGGCGGCGAGCCCCTCGGTGGTGCCGGGGTCGTGCAGGTTGGGAAGCTGGGCCAGCCGCGCGAAGGCCTGTGCCTGAGCCTCCATCCAGCGTTGCCGTTGCAAGGCAAGGCTGGCGCGATTGTCGGCGCGCGCGCCCTGCCAGGCAAGGAAGCCCGTCATCGCGAGTGCCAGGGCCAGCGCCACGATCAGCAACAGCCCGGCGATACGGCCGCTGGCATTGACGAACTCGAGGAAGTCGTTCTCCGGAACGGCAACCAGAAGCAGCCAATCGCGACCTGACAGCTGGTGCAAGGGCTCCGACGTGATGATGATTCGCGTCCGGTCGATGGTGAGCAGCTGCTTGCCCGGGCCCTCGACCTGCAGATGACTGAAGGCGCGCGTCAGGATCGGATCACCCATCTCGTCGAGCCGCGGCAGGACTGCCACGCCATCGCGTACCGGAGGCTGCCAGTTGGCAATCGGTGCGGCGATCACGCGGCCCTTGCTGTCGATGATGAAGGCGCGCCCGGTCTTGCCGATCTCCAGGCTGGCGAGGAAGCGGCTGACATTGTCGAGCTCGATATCGACGCCGGTCACCAGGGTTGCCGTGTTGCTGCTGGCGGCGTTCGGCACCGCATAGCTGATGCCCGGCTCGCGCGACGTGAAGAAGACATAGGCGTCGGTCCAGAACGGCTTGCCGCTTTCGCGGGCTCCCTGGTACCAGCTTCGTGTGCGGGCATCGAATTTGTCGTTCGGGTCGTCCTCGACGCGCAGCAGGGCGCCCTTCGCATCGCGCCGAATCCATCGGGTGAGCGGAACGCCAGAACGGAAATCGACGATCTTGGTATCGAACGATCCGAATGCGTTGCGCATCGGAAAGACAAAATTGCCCTGCGTGTCGGCGACCAGCAGGCCGGTCACGTGCGGCATCGTCCGCATCGTGCCAAGCGCTGCGTGCGAGATCACGTTTTCCCGGTCGAGGATGGGACGGTCGCCGACAAGGTATTGCAGCGACATCGCCAGGTTCTCGGTCGGTGCCAGATAGCCGACGAGCTGCGCCTCGACTCGTCGGGCGAGAGCGTCCAGCAGATTGTCCGAGAGTGCCCGGGCGCCCTGCCGGTTGCTCTCGAAGACGTAGTAGGAAACGGTGCCGACCAGGCAGATCAGCAGCAGGCTGACAAGAGTCAGGGCTGCCAGCCGCTGCATGTGCCTGCGGTGCAGGATTGCCGACTCACGCGCGGAACCGATGGCCGTTTCTGCCATTCACGCTTGCCCCGTCCGACTGGCGGTGGTGGCGACAATCGACCGCTACCGCCGTTGCGCAAAGTGCCGGACATTGCGCGTGCCGTCCACAATGCCGATGTCTTCCGGTCGTTCTTGCATCGCGGGCGTCGGGCCGGTAGTCGAGGAGACGGCGGAGAGTTCTGAATTGCAGCTCGATGATTTCAACCTGATCGTGGTCGGCGCCGGCTTCTTCGGCCTGACCATTGCCGAGCGTGCGGCCGCGACCCTGGGACTGAAGGTTGGTGTGCTGGAGCGCCGCAATCACATCGGCGGCAATTCCTGGTCCGAGCGCGATGGCGCGACGGGAATCGAGTACCACAAGTATGGCTCCCATCTGTTCCATACCTCGAGCGAGGAGGTGTGGACCTATCTCAACCGTTTCACGTCATTCACCAACTATCGGCACCGTGTCTTCACGGTGCATCGCGGCCGGGTCTATTCCATGCCGATCAATCTCGGCACGATCTGCGCGCTCTACGGCCGCCATCTGTCGCCAGGCGAGGCGCGGCAACTGATCGCCGCCGAGATTGCCGCCGAGCGGATCGGCACCCCCGACAATCTCGAGGACAAGGCAATCAGCCTGGTCGGCCGGCCGCTCTATGAGGCCTTCATCCGCGGCTATACGGCCAAGCAGTGGCAGACCGATCCGCGGCAGCTCCCGGCCGATATCATCACCCGCCTGCCGGTACGCTTCAGCTTCGACGATGGCTATTTCGCCGACCGCTGGGAGGGCCTGCCGGTCGACGGCTACGGCGCGATCTTTCCGCGCATGATTTCCGGCGGATCCATCGAGGTGCAGACCGGCGTCGACTGGTTCGCTCTTCAGGCGCGCCTTGCACCGCACCAGCTCCTGGTCTTCACCGGTCCGGTCGACCGCTACTTCGAGCATCGCTGCGGCGTGCTTGGCTGGCGCACGCTCGACTTCGAGAAGCAGGTGATCGGAGTTGACGACTTCCAGGGCACCTCGGTGATGAACTACGCCGACGAGGACATTCCCTACACGCGCATCCACGAGTTCAAGCACCTGCATCCGGAACGCCGCTATGAGCCCGGCCGCACATTGATCTATCGCGAATACTCGCGCTTCGCCTCGCCGCAGGACGAGCCCTACTATCCAATCGCGACCGGTGCGGACAAAAGCCGCTACGAGGCCTATCGCGCGCTGGCGTCAGCCACGCCCAATGTGATCTTCGGCGGGCGCCTCGGAACCTATCGCTATCTCGATATGCACCAGGCGATCGGCGCGGCGCTGAAAGTCTTTGAGAACGAGGTCACACCGTTCTTTGCACGACGGCGTTCCGCCTGAATTGCGGCCGGGCCACGACCCGCTCTTCAAAGGCCCTTCAGGAAGCCGATCAGATGCTCGTTGACCTCGGCGGCGCGCTCCTGCTGCAGCCAATGACCGGCACCGGCAAGCGTGTGCAATCCGCGAAGGTTCGGTAATGCAGCCCGCATCGCCGCATGCGCCTCCGGATTGTTGCCGGCAATGACGTCATGTTCGCCGCACAAATAGAGCGTGGGTTGCTCCAGGGTACGCCCAATGAACGGCGACAGCTGAAGTGGCAGGGCATCGATGTTGCGGTAGTAGTTGAAGCCGCCCGTCAAT